>ERZ761603.1186-NODE-1186-length-20011-cov-41.617809_pt1 | contig 20011 bp, 21 predicted proteins | sample MGYA00511879_ERZ761603 | MGnify/ENA primary metagenome ERZ761603 (study PRJEB28899, sample SAMN02850040) | bioreactor sludge metagenome | biome: EBPR Sludge; feature: EBPR Bioreactor; material: flocular biomat | place: Australia: Thorneside Wastwater Treatment... | reverse complement strand
TCCGACGCCCGCGCCAGCATGAAAACAATCTGAACTCGTTCTGTTTCTTAGGAGGCGCACGAAGCCTCTTCAGTGTCCACAGCATTCAGCATGAGTCCCTTCCTGTAAGCGCAGTGTCAGCTTGTTTCGCCATCCTTCGCTGGCGCTGGCCGTGGGCAGTAAGTCACGGTGGGAGACGTACATACACACGAGGGGGGCGGTATGGGGCTTGCTAGAGCGCTGCTGTTTGGCTTGCTGGGCTGGATTGGCGGGGTTGTTGGGGGTGAGGTCGGGGTTACCGACAGGAGCGTCCTGATCGGCATGACGGCTCCGTTTTCGGGCCCGAATGGGGCGTACGGTCTGGACATGAAAATGGTCATCAACACCTATTTTCGTCAGATCAACGAGGCGGGTGGCATCCATGGCCGAAGGCTTGAGCTGCGGGCGCTGGACGACGGCTACGAGACCGAGCGAGCGGTCGCCAATACCAGGGCGCTGATCAGCCAGGAGCAAGTGTTTGCCTTGCTCGCGTCGTACGGCTCCAGTCCAACAACGGCAGCAATGAACGAGGTTTTTGGTGTGGCCAGAGTGCCACTGGTCGGAGCCATTTCCGGCGCCGATTCCCTCCGGCAGTCACCCAAAGACAACCCGACCAATCGCTACATGTTCAACGTGCGCGCGAGTTACGCGAATGAGACCGAAGCGATTGTCAACCAGCTGACATCGCTTGGGTTCAAGAACATTGCCGTCCTCTACCAGAATGACGGCTTCGGAAAATCCGGCCTCGATGGCGTCATTGCGGCGCTCAGGAAACACAATCAGTCGCCGTCGGCAGTCGCTACGGTGGAACGCAACTCGGTCGATGTCGGCCAGGCGGTTCAGACAATCACCAAGGTGAACCCGCAAGCAGTGATCATGGTGACGCTGTACAAGCCGACCGCGGCTTTCGTGCGGGCGATGCGGAAAGTCAACCAGACGCCGCAGTTCATGACGCTCTCGCCGGTTGGCGCTGACCTGCTGGTCCAGGAGCTCGGCGACGAAGCCCGCGGCATAGGGATTTCGCAGGTCATGCCCTACCCCTGGAACGACACCACGCCGATGGTGCGCGAATACCAGAAACTGCTCGGTAAACAGGGTAAACCCACCTACTATGGCGTCGAGGCCTACGCCATGGCGAAGGTGTTGGTTGATGCGCTCCGGAAGTCTGGCAAGGATCTCACCCGCGAAAAGCTGATAACCAGTCTGGAGAGCATGCAGAACCACGATCTGGGCGGCTACCGCGTCAGCTACTCGGCCAGCGAGCGATTTGGCTCCCGGTTTGTCGACCTGACGGTGGTTGGCAGCGGCGGCCGGGTTCTTCGTTAGGACCTCAGCAGTCTGCGGCAGCCGTGCCGGGCGAGGGGCCAGTGTCTCGTCCGATAGCGGCGGGGCAATCAGGCGCGACGCCAGCTTGTTCCCTTGACGCCATCCTCCAGGACGACTCCGGCGACTGCCAGTTCGGCGCGGATTCTGTCCGCTGCAGCGTAATCCCTGCCCTGTTTTGCGGCCGCGCGCGCCGCGATGAGTGTTTCAATGCGCTCGGCGGGCATCTCTTCACCGCTGCTCGGCGTCGCCTGCAGGAACACCTGCGGGTCACGCCTGAGCAGGCCCAGCAACCCAGACAGACCACGCAACTGGCTGGCCAGCTCGGCAGACTTGCTACGGTTTACCTCGGCAGCCAGATCGAACAAGACGGCACAGGCTTCGGGGGTGTTGAAGTCGTCATTCATTGCCGCACCGAAGCGAAGCGCATGCGCCTCGGTCCAGTCGACCTCGGAATTCCCGGGTTGCGCAGCCTTGAGCGCGGTATAGAGCCGGCTCAAGGCATGGCGGGCATCGTCGAGGTGGGCATCAGAATAGTTCAGCGGGCTGCGATAGTGCGCACGCACAATGAAGAAACGCAGCACCTCGGGATCGTACCTCTTGAGGATTTCCCTGATGGTGAAAAAATTGCCGAGCGATTTCGACATCTTCTCGTCATCGACGCGAACGAAACCGTTGTGCATCCAGTAGTTGACGAAGCGGCAGGCGTGTGCTCCTTCGGACTGCGCAATCTCATTTTCATGGTGAGGAAACTGCAGGTCCTGTCCTCCGCCATGAATGTCAAAGTGCTTACCCAGCAGCTCCGAACTCATCGCTGAACACTCGATGTGCCAGCCTGGCCTTCCATTGCCCCAGGGCGAAGCCCAGAAAGGCTCACCCTCCTTGGCCTGTTTCCAGAGCACGAAGTCGAGCGGATCCTCCTTGCCTGCGTCGACGTCGACGCGCTCACCGGCCTGCAGGTCGTCAAGCGACTTCCCCGAGAGCTTGCCGTAGCCGGGAAACTTGCGCACCGAAAAGTTCACGTCACCAGCCGCAGCTTGGTAAGCAAGCCCATTTTTTTCGAGCTGCCCAATCAGCGCGAGCATCTGCGGCACGTGCTCGGTTGCGCGCGGTTCATGGTCCGGCTTTTCCACCCCCAGCGCTGCCGCGTCCTCATCCATGAAGCGGATGAAGCGTGCGGTCAGTTCGCCTATGCTTTCGTTGTTTTCCCGCGCCCGTTTGATGATTTTGTCATCGATATCGGTGATATTCCGGACATAGCACACCTGCAGCCCGCTCGCTCGCAGCCAGCGCTGAACCAGGTCAAAAACCACCAGAACTCGGGCATGACCCAGATGGCAGTAATCGTAGACGGTCATTCCACAGACGTACATCCGCACACTGCCTGGCGTGATCGGTACAAAGTCCTGTTTTTCCCTTGTCAGCGAGTTGTAGATCTTCAGCATTCCTGGGCCCACGGCGGTCCTCCGCGGCGAGCAGATCGCGTGCGGAGTACTTTGGTTTGGTCGCGCTTCTTGTTAGAATCGTTCGGTTAAGTGACATCCAACCGCTGCGTGGCCGAGTATACCATAACGATGCGTCCGAACTTTCCGCCGCCTGTGCGGGCTTCCTTGCCAGCCGTCGTCATCGGCTGTCTCATGAGTTGCGCTGCCTTCATTGCCATGGCAGACAGCCTTTCAGATGCCCAGCGGCTGATGAAGCAGGGTGATCCTTCACGGGCACTCGAAGCGATCGAAGTCCATGTTGCGAGCAAGCCCGACGATGCCCAGGGGAGATTCACCAAGGGACTGATCCTTGCCGAGATGGGTCGTCCAGCGGAAGCGATAGCCGTGTTCGGTAAGCTCGTCGAGGACTATCCCGAGTTGCCTGAGCCCTACAACAACTTGGCTGTCCTCTATGCCCAGCAAAAGCAGTACGACAAGGCTCGTACGGCGCTGGAGATGGCCATCAGGATTCATCCGGCCTACGCCACGGCCTTCGAGAACCTCGGCGACCTTCACTCCAGGCTGGCTAGCCAAGCGTACGAGAAAGCCTTGCAGCTTGATCCGTCGAGGCGGATGACACAGTCCAAGCTGACCAGGCTTCGTGACCCGGCCGGCCCGCTATCGAACCGTGTCGGCGGACAGGGTGAGGCGATGCGGCTGACCGGCGAAACCAGCAACACGGCCAGTGCCGCGGCGGCAGCAGCGTCCGCCAAGCCGACGGAAGGGGTTTCGCCGGCGGCTCGAGTCGGTGACGAGGCGGGCGTGACGAAGACCCTGCAGGGCTGGGCCAACGCCTGGTCACGCAAGGACGCCAAGGCCTATTTCGCTTACTATGCGGCTGATTTCCGTCCGCCCGGCGGGGTGGCTCGCAAGGCATGGGAAGAGGGGCGCACGCGAGCGATGAAGAAACCGGGCAAACTCCTGGTCAAAGTCGAAGACATCAAGGTGTCGTTTGCCGACGACAAGGCGACGGTGCGGCTCAGGCAGAACTACAGTTCGCCATACCTCGATTCTTCGGTGACCAAGACAATGGTCCTCGTCAGGGCCAAGGGAAAATGGCTGATCCAGCAGGAACGCGTCGGTTGACGACGCGCCCGGAACCGTCCTGGTCGGCCAGCCGCGAGTGGCCGGGCGGTGAGCCGGGACCGTCGATGAAACCGGAAAATGAGACGGCAGCGGTACTCTATCGTGCAGTCCGCCTCTCGAAAACCACTTGTGAAGGAGTTGTGTGATGTACAGGAAACTTGCCCTGATTGCCGGCGGATGGCTTGCCGTTACGGCGCTGGCTGCTCCAAGCGTCGAAATGCAGACCAACATGGGCCGGATCGTGATCGAGCTCGATTCCGAAAAGGCACCAAAGACCGTCCACAATTTCGTCCAGTACGTCGACGAGGGGTTCTACACGGGCACAGTCTTTCACCGCGTCATTCCTGGCTTCATGATCCAGGGCGGTGGTTTTACCGTTGAAATGGCACACAAGCCGGCGGCCAGGAAAGTGCAGAATGAAGGCAAGAATGGTCTGAAGAACGAACGCGGGACCATCGCAATGGCCCGCACCGCAGACCCGCACTCGGCGAGTTCCCAGTTTTTCATCAATCACCGCGACAACGCGGCACTCAACTATCCCGCCTCTGACGGCTGGGGCTACACCGTTTTTGGCAAGGTCACTCAAGGCATGGACGTGGTGGACAAGATCGCCGGGGTGGCGACCGGAAGCCGCTCGATGCACCAGAATGTTCCGCTTGAGCCGGTCATCATTCAGTCGGTCAAGATCATTCCCGAGAAAGGAAAACCATGATCAAGCTGCACACCAGTTTTGGCGTTATCGGTATCGAAGTGGATGCCGAAAAGGCGCCCCTGTCGGCCAAGAACTTCCTTGATTACGTTGCCGCCGGCCACTACGACAATACGATTTTCCATCGTGTGATTCCCGGCTTCATGGTTCAGGGCGGCGGTTTCGCTCCGGGCATGAAGCAGAAGCCGTGCAAGGCGCCGATCGCGAATGAAGCGGACAACGGCCTCAAGAACGACGCCTACACGGTCGCCATGGCCCGCACAGCGGAGCCGCACTCGGCGACCGCCCAGTTTTTCATCAACCTGGTGAACAATGACTTTCTCAACTTCCGTGCGCCCAACGCGCAGGGCTGGGGCTACTGCGTGTTCGGCAAGGTGGTTGAGGGGAGCGAGGTCGTCGACCGGATCAAGGCCGTCAAGACAGGGTCTTCCGGTCTTCACAGCGACGTGCCGGTGGCGGATGTCCTGATCGAGCGGGCAGAGGTTTGCTGAAACGCCATACCGCCCCTGAGCTGTCGTCGCATTGATCCTGTTCGTTTCCGATCTCCACCTGGCGCCGCAAGCTCCGGGCGTGACGCGAATCTTTCACGATTTTCTTGGCGGGCGCGCGCGCGCGGCCGAGCAGTTATTCATCCTTGGCGATCTGTTTGAAGCGTGGCCGGGTGACGATTGCCTTGACGACGGCGAGGATCCGTTCGCCGGGGAAACCGTCGATGCCCTGCACCAGCTGGTGTTGGCCGGTGTCCCCGTATCGATCATGCACGGCAACCGCGATTTCCTGCTCGGTGAGCGCTTTGCTGCCCGTAGTGGTGCCCGTCTCGTACCCGACCCTTTCGTCCTGTCTTTGCCAACCTGGCAGTTCGTGCTCTCCCATGGCGATGCGCTCTGCACGGACGACCAGGAGTACCAGTCGTTTCGTGCGCTGGTTCGCCAGGCGGACTGGCAACAGGCCTTTCTCGCTCGCCCGCTGGTCGAGCGCAGGGCGATTGCCAGGGACCTGCGCCAGAAAAGCGAGTTCGCCAAGCGCGACAAGGCGGATTACCTGATGGACGTCAATGCGGGCGCGACCGAAGATTTCCTGCGACTGCATGGCTACGCAAGCCTGATTCACGGCCACACGCATCGTCCCGCGACGCACGACCACATGGTCGATGGCATCCACGTCGAGCGCTGGGTGCTGGCCGACTGGAATGAAACGCAAGGCGAATGTCTATGCTGGAACGGAGAGCATCTGGCCCGGGAGCGTTTGCGCTGATCGACTGTCGGCTTCGCCGTCGGCCAGGGCCCACTGTCCTGCACGTCCGGCGAAGCCCCGCTGGCGCTGCAGCGGGCGACCGGCGTCCGCGGCAATGACTTCGCGCGCAGTCGACACGCTGCATCGCGTGTTTGGCTATTCCTCGTTTCGTGGTCAGCAGGCGGAGATCGTGGACCAGATCGTTGCTGGCGGTGACGCGCTGGTGCTGATGCCGACCGGCGGTGGCAAATCGCTCTGCTATCAGATCCCGGCACTCTTGCGAGAGGGTGTCGGGGTTGTCGTTTCGCCCTTGATCGCACTGATGCAGGATCAGGTTGACACATTGCAGCAGGCGGATGTGAGAGCCGCTTTCCTGAACTCTTCGCAGGATTTCCGATCGTTGGTCGATACCGAACGCCGCTTGCTGAATGGCGAACTGGATCTGATCTACGTGGCCCCGGAGCGGCTGCTCAGCGACCGTTTCATCAGCCTGCTGGAGCAACTGGTTGCTCGCCGGCAGGTTGCCCTGTTCGCCATCGACGAGGCCCATTGTGTTTCACAGTGGGGACACGACTTTCGCCCGGAGTATATCCAGCTCTCGCAATTGCACGAGCGATTTCCCACCGTACCGCGCATTGCACTGACGGCGACTGCCGATCAGCAGACGCGGCAGGAAATCATCACCCGCCTCCGCCTTGAAGACGCGAGGCTGTACGTCGACAGTTTCGACCGGCCAAACATCCGTTACACGATCGTTGAGCGGGACAACCCGCGCAAGCAGCTGCTCACGTTTCTGGGTGCCCATCACGGTGAGGCGGGGATCGTCTATTGCCTGTCGCGGCGCAAGGTTGATGAGACGGCGGCCTGGTTGAGCGCGCAGGGAATCCCCGCCTTGCCCTACCACGCGGGTCTGACGGCCGCTGACCGTCAGCGCCACCAGTACCGCTTTCTGCGTGAAGACGGCCTGGTGATGGTGGCGACGATTGCTTTCGGAATGGGCATCGACAAGCCGGATGTGCGCTTCGTCGCACACCTCGATCTGCCCAGGAGCGTCGAAGCCTACTATCAGGAAACCGGGCGCGGCGGACGCGATGGTGATCCGGCGGAAGCCTGGATGACCTACGGGCTCAATGATGTGGTGATCCACCGTCAGATGATCGAGGACTCGTCGGCGCCCATCGAACAGAAGCGCGTCGAAAGGGAGAAACTCGACAGCATGCTCGCCTACTGTGAATCGGCGAGTTGCCGCCGGGTTGTCCTGCTCAACCATTTCGGTGAGCAGGCCGAGCCTTGCGGTAACTGCGATGTCTGTCTCGACCCGCCGCTGGTCTGGGATGGAACGGTGGCAGCGCAGAAGGTGCTGTCGGCAGCGCTGCGTACCGGCCAGCGTTTCGGCGCCGGGCATCTGATAGACATTCTGCGCGGCAAGAGTACGGACAAGGTGAGGCAGTTTGGCCACGATCGTCTGCCCACCTTCGCGGTGGGCGCGGAGATGGACGACATGGGCTGGCGGTCGGTGTTCCGGCAACTTCTAGCGGCTGGCGTGCTGGAGGCTGACGCCTCGGCCTACGGTGCGCTGAAGCTGACAGATAGCGCGCGCCCGATCCTCAAGGGCGAAATCAGGCTCAAGCTGCGCCGCCGGGTCGAGCGGCCAAAGGGCAGGGAAGCCAGGAGCAGAGTCGCGTCGGGCAGCGCCAGCAGCGCGCCAGAAAACGATTCGCCGCTGTTTGCCAGGCTGCGCAGCTGGCGGAGCGAGAAAGCGCGCGAGCAGGGAGTGCCGGCCTACGTGATCCTGCACGATCGGGCGTTGCATGAGATCGCTTCGCTGCTGCCTGATTCGCCGCAGGCGCTGCTCGCGGTACCGGGAATCGGTCTTGCCAAGGCGCGGCGCTACGGCGATGAATTGCTCGCCCTGGTCAGCGGACGCCCATGATTTCAGGCGTCTGGCGCGGGATGGGGATAAAGGCTGTCGAGCGCGACGCTCTGCCCGGAGGGCTGCACGATGCGCACATGTTCGCGTCGAAACTTGCGTGCGTGACGCAGACCGCAGGAGTGGGCGATCATTTCGATTTCCTTGTTCATGTTTCGACAGTAGGACGCTACCCGGGCCGCCTTGTCCTCGACCACGAGGCCGCGTTGCAGGCGTGGGTCGTGAGTGGTGACCCCGGTTGGACAGGTATTCGCATGGCAGCGCAAGGCCTGGATGCAGCCCAGCGAGAACATGAAGCCGCGCGCCGTATTCACGAAATCAGCTCCCGCCGCAAGCGCCCAGGCGACGCGGGCTGGTGTCACCAGCTTGCCAGCAGCGATGACCCGAATCCGTTCCTTCAGACCGCTGGCAATCAGCGCATCGGCGACCAACGGCAGCGCCTCGTCGATCGACAGCGCCATGTGATCAGCCAGCGCCTGCGGTGCGGCACCGCTGCCACCCTCTCCGCCATCGATGGTGAGAAAATCGGGCGCGGCCTGCAATCCGCGCCGCGCCACCGTCGCCGTTAGCTGATCCATGAAGCTGCGGCCGCCGATCGCGGTCTTCACGCCAACCGGCTTGCCTGTCATTGCACGAACATGTTCGACTCGGTCGAGCAGTTCATCGATGTTGGCGATGTCGTGGTGGCGGTTCGGACTGAGGGAATCCCGCCCCAGCGGAATGCCGCGGATTTCCGCAATCTCGGGCGTGACCTTGTTGCCCAGCAGGACACCACCCTTGCCCGGCTTGGCGCCCTGCGACAACTTGATCTCGAAAGCGCGTACGGTCGCGTGTGCGGCCAGTTCGCGCAGGCGGTCGTCGGACAACTGGCCGTTTGCGTCACGCACGCCGTATTTCGCTGTCCCGATCTGAAAGATGATGTCGCAGCCGCCCTCCAGGTGGTAAGGAGACAGGCCGCCCTCGCCGGTGTCCAGCCAGCAGCCGGCCGCCGCCGCGCCGCGCGACAATGCCTGCACGGCCGGTCTGGAAATGGCACCGAAACTCATGGCGCTGATGTTGACCAGCGACCGGCCGGCGAAGGGTATCCGGCAATAGCCTTCGCCAATCAGGACCGCGGGTGTTGCCTGCTGCTCGTCCTCAAGCACTGGAAACGGGGCATTGACGAAAACGAGGGCACCGGGCTCATGAATCCGGTAGGTCGAACCGAAGCCGATGATGCCGCCTTCATTCTTCGCCATACGGTATACCCAGCTGCGAGTGGCCCGGTCAAAGGGCATCTCGTCGCGGTCGCCAAGAAAAAAGTACTGGCGAAAATATTCGCCAAGGCGCTCGAAGAAGTAGCGCAGATGGCCGACCAGCGGAAAGTTCCGCAACACGGCGTGCTTTTCCTGCGTGACATCCTGTACATAAAGGTAGACCAGCGCGCCGATGAAGGAAAGGGCAAGCAGGACGCCCAAGGCAACCAGCAGCAGGTCGAGCATTTGAAGCTCCGGTGGTGTTAGAATTCTATCGTTCGCCTCCTAGTGTACGGGAATTCTCATGACCTTTGCAGCCATGCTCGACGCGGAAATCGAGCGTAACGTCTCGGCGGCGCTCACTGAGGATGTCGGGAGTGGCGATCTGACCGCGCAACTCGTTGCCGTCAGCGCGGTCGGTCGGGCGACCGTCCTCTCGCGCGAGAAGTCCATTCTCTGTGGAACTGCCTGGTTCGAGCGCTGCTTCAGAAAGCTCGATCCGGCCGTCGTTGTCACCTGGAAGGCGCAGGATGGCCAGGAGGTAAGCCCTAGTCAGGTGGTGTGCGAAATTGCTGGGCCGGCGCGCGCGCTGCTCACCGGTGAACGGAGCGCGCTCAACTTCCTGCAACTGCTTTCTGCTGTGGCCACCAAGGCCCGGCAATACGCCGATCTGGTGGCAGGTACCCGGGCGCAGGTGGTTGACACGCGGAAGACGGTTCCTGGCTTGCGGCTGGCACAGAAGTACGCGGTCAGATGCGGTGGCGGTGGCAATCACCGCCTCGGCCTTTATGACGGCATCCTGATCAAGGAAAATCATATCGTTGCTGCCGGCAGTATTGCTGCCGCGCTGGCTGTCGCGCGGCAGATCGCCGCGAACGCGGCCGGCAGCTGCCAGTTTGTGCAGATCGAAGTCGAAACACTGGCCGAGTTGCGGCAGGCGCTCGCCGCCGGTGCAGAAATGATTCTGCTCGACAACATGAGTCTCGACCAGATGCGCGAAGCAGTGGCGATTGCCGCCGGCGCTGCCGTGCTCGAAGCGTCGGGCAACGTCAGCCTGGAAACCGTACGTGCCATCGCCGAAACCGGTGTCGATCGGATTTCGATTGGTGGCCTGACCAAGGACGTACGTGCCGTCGATCTGTCGATGCGTTTCCAGGCCTAGCAAGCCGCAGCCGTCGCAGGAGAAGTCCGGATCCGTTGAGCCAGGGCCCTGCGCGTTCAGGCAGCAGGATCTGTGACAGGAACAGCAGGAAGGTCGTTATATAATCCGGCCCGAGCAACGCAAAGCAGGCTGGCCGTTGCGGCTTGCGCAAAAGAATGGAGAAGAGGGTATGACGCTATTTCTGCTGTTTTACGTAGTGGCGATCACGATTCTGATCATGCACTTTACGGGATTCCTGGCCCGGCATAATCTTGAATGGCTGGTGCTGTTGCTCGCGGTTGCCGTCTTTCCAGCCGTAATTTACCTCTAATGGGGGGATTCTACGCTCAGCACGTACTGCTGGAGGCGGAGCCTGCCAACCATCAGCAGACGTGATCCTTGATGAATTGCTTCACCGCATCAACACTGACGTCCACGACCGCCACCCGTTGCGGCAGGTTCTCGATTCCCTCCAGGCTGGCTGGACGTTCCGGTTTGCGGCCGAGGGCCTCGACAATGGTTTCCTCGAACTTGGCTGGCAAGGCTGTCTCGAGGACCACCATCGGCATTTCGGGCGTCCGCAACTCGCTGCCGACCTTGAGCCCATCGGCCGTATGCGTGTCGATCATCAAGCCATATTTGTCATAGGTTCGACGGATTGTTGTCAGGCGATCGGCGTGCGTGCTCTTGCCTGAAACAAAACCGAACTCTGGTAGTCGGGCGAAAAAAGGCGTGCCGGACAGGTCAAAGCTGCGGCCTGCATCGACCTCGGACCATAGTTGGCGAATCCTGGCCGGATCGCGTCCAACCAGATCAAAGACAAATCGCTCGAAGTTGGAAGCCTTCGAGATATCCATCGAGGGGCTCGAGGTGGCGCAGGTTTCGGCAGTGGCGCGTGGCCGGTAGACGCCCGTACGGAAGAACTCGTCAAGGACGTCATTCTCGTTGGTTGCCAGGACCAGGCGGCCGATTGGCAGGCCCATCATGCGCGCGATGTGACCGGCGCAGATATTGCCAAAGTTGCCGGAGGGGACGGCAAAGGCAACCTGTTGGCTGCTCTCCATGCCAGCTTCCCCAGTCGCCGCGAAATAGCCCTTGAAGTAGTAGATGACCTGCGCGGCAACACGTGCCCAGTTGATCGAGTTGACTGCAGCGATCTGGTACTTCGCCTTGAAGGCGTGATCATTGGACACCGCCTTGACGATATCCTGAGCATCGTCAAACGTGCCACGTACCGCGATGTTATGAATATTGGCATCGTGCAGGGAATACATCTGGGCACGCTGAAACGTGCTCATTCGCTCGTGCGGCGAGAGCATGAAGACCCTCACACCTTGCTTGCCGCGCATCGCATATTCTGCTGACGAACCGGTGTCCCCGGAGGTGGCGCCGAGAATATTGATGTTCTCCCCTCGTTTCGCCAGCACATACTCGAAAAGGTTGCCGAGCAACTGCATCGCCATGTCCTTGAAGGCCAGGGTAGGTCCGTTGGACAACTCGAGGATTGCTAGTCCCCCTTCGCCGCGTGCCGGGTCAGGCGCTTCCAGCCAGCGCAAGGGGGTGATGTCGCTGGCCTCGGTGCCGCCACGGCCGTTGCAGTAGACTTCCGCGGTGTAGGTGCGGCGGACCAGAAGCTCCAGGTCGGCTGCCGGGATGTCGTCGATGAAGCTGGAAAGCACGGCGTAGGCCAGATCAGCATACGATAGCCGCCGCCACTGCTCGAGTTGGGCATGGCTGACCAACGGATAGGACTCCGGGAGGTAGAGACCGCCGTCCGGTGCCAGTCCACCAAGCAGAATCTCGGTGAACGTCCGGCCGGATGAATCGGGAGTCCTGGAGGCGTGACCGCGAGTCGAGATATAGCGCATGGTGATGACCGTAATGGGAATGCGGAGAGAGGGCAGCGAACGAGCAGTCTACCATGCTCCCGGCTTGTCGCCGGAGGGTGGCGGCCTGCCGACCGGAGAACGCTCACCCCTTGACGACGCAATTCTTGCCCGCGTGCTTGGCCGCATAGGTCGCCGCGTCTGCGCGCAGAATCGAGTGCTCGAGCGATTCGCTGGGTTGCTGGACAACGACGCCTGCACTGAAGGTCAGGACAGCATCCTGCCCCGGGATGGCATGCGTCGCGAGTTGCCGCTGAAAGCGTGCAATCGCCGCCGCCGCGTCGTTGAGTGGCGTATCCGGCATCAGTACGACAAACTCCTCGCCGCCGAAGCGGCAGAGAATATCCGAGGGGCGCAGTGCCTTGCGCAGAACACTGACCAGATGGACCAGTGCCGCGTCGCCCACTTGGTGTCCGAGGGTGTCATTCAGGCGCTTGAAGTCGTCAAGATCGATCAGCGCCAAGGCCAGTTGGCCGCCACGACGGCGCGAACGTGCCAGTTCCCGCTGGTAAGCCTCGTCAAAGCCCCGACGGTTGAGCGCGCCGGTGAGGGGGTCGGCCAATGCGGTGGCACGGGCGTCGCTCAGGGCCTGTTCGAGAACCCGAATATGCGCTTCGGCTGCCAGTAGTTCCAGCATCGCCGTCTGCGCTCCGGAAGCATTGCTGCGGCGAACGTGCGGGTAGTGCATACGGCCGCCAGTTGTCGGCAGGACGGCTTGCGCCAGTGTGGAAAGCGTCATGGCCGGAAGAGCGGGGCGGCGGTGCAGGCGGCCAGACGCACGCCGGGACGAATGGACCAGGGATGAGTGCTCATGCTTCAACATTTTGCTGTCTCCGACACGGATGTCTTCCAGGGTGAGTCATATCCTGATCAACGGACCCTGCTAGGAGATCTTGAGTCGCATTTTACGAAAATCGTTTAGTAATATGTTTATATAGCAAAAACTAGCCGTCCTCAGGATCCCGCGCGGGGCTCGATCCGAGCAGCGAGCGAATCAGCACGATCATGAAGGACAGTAGGCCCAGAACTGCTGACCAGATCCCCTCGCTGATTCCCAAGGCCAGCAAGATACCGCTAAGGCCAAACAAGAGCGCGCGCAGGACGCCGCCGCGGCGCAGCGCCGCGTGCATTCGCTCACGGGCTGGCGTACGTTTGCCGCGGTGTAACCAGACGGGTAGTAGCTGCGTCAGGGCGCCGGTGACCATTGCCAAGAGAAAGGCGACGACAAACGCCGGCACCGCGTCTCGGCCAGCGAGAATTCCCAGACCATGGGCCATACCCAGGGCAAGGAGCAGCAGGAAGCCGCACAGTGCCCCGACCAGCGGCGCCGTAACCCCATCGGACGCAAGCACCCTCGCTCCATAGCGCCGCAGCCAGGAGACAAGGATCCTGAACCCGACATAGGCCAGGAGGGCCGCACCGGCCAGCGCCAGCGGCAGCCAGAAGGCAGCACCGAAGCCAGCCATCAGAACCCCGCCGATGGCGTACGGCAAATCATGCTGCAGCCGTTTTGCGGCATCGGCATCGGGACCCCCCAGCACCGTGGGCAGCAGAACCGGCAGGGTGCCTAGTGCGGTCAGGCCGACAAAGCCGAGCGTATTGAGATGCAGATGCAGCAGGCGCAATTCTGGTCGCGCCTGCGGCCACCAGTTCATGGCCGGGACGAGAATCAGGGCCATGGCCAAAAAGACAACGGCCGCGAGGTACCAGCGCCAGCCAGGGTGAGGTCGCCCGAGCGTGCGCCTGGCGCGCAGCACCAGCCATCCGCCAAGGAAGACGGTGATCACCAGCGCGCCGATTGCCGCGGTTACCGCGGCTGGCATTTCACCCCTGAAATCGAGAAAGGCCAGCCAACCTGCCAACTGCAGGCCGAGAGGTGCCAGCAAAAGGCTTCGGGGTGCCCTGCCACTGCGGGTCAGGACGGGGACGAAATGGGTGATGGCACCGACGATCAGCGGCATGATGCCGATCACGAACACCAGGTGGGTGACTGCCGCTGGCGACGCCTCGCCAAAGCGCAGCAGGACGAGCGCCGCGAGGAAGGTGGCGATGGCGGAAAAACCCAGGTAGATCAGCACGACCTTTTCCTGCTCGATGAAGTGGTACCTCGACCCCGACAGGTTTCTTCCCGGCGGTTCCGCTTGCTCCTGGACGGGCTCTTGCCCGGCCTGCGGGCGCAGGACGCCGGTGTCAGGCTTTCCGGGTGAAGTCGATGACGATGGCCCCGTGCTCGCGCTGCAGGTAGCTGATTGCCAGCGTATCACCGTAGCGACTTTGCAGTTGGGCGAGCAAGGGGAGGGGATCGTGGTCATTGCAGAAACGCATGGTTCCTCCCGGCATCAGCGCGTCGAGCGCGCCGAAAATCGCCGCATGGCGAAAACGCTTGGCGATGCCGCGGGCGTCGAAAGGATAGATGGCGTCGATGGTGGGCTGATCACAGGCATGCATGAGATTCTCCGTGGGAAGAGTGCTAGGGGAAGCAGGATTATCCGGTTCATCGTCTGCTGTGTCTTTGATGTCGGCAGGCAATACCCGCACCCATGTCATGGGAGTCAAAGCAAGGAACAAAGTGCAGGCCGTCCCGACAAGCCTCGCTGTGCCAGCCCAAACGGTTTCCTCGCACTTTGCCGGGCGTCGGCCAGAAAACCCCAGTGGGCATGCTCCACTATGGTTTCTGGGATAATGCGGAGCATGCGCCGCCAGCTGAGAAAATACCTCCCAGACCATGAGTCCATTCGCCGCAATCCTTGGTTGCGGCCGTTCCAGTCGTCCTTGCTGCACCCGCGGCTGTGGCATCTCAATCGTCACTCGGCTGCCGGGGCGGTCGCGGCGGGCCTGTTCTGCGGGTTGATTCCCGGGCCGCTGCAAATGATCGGGGCAGCGGTCAGTGCGCTGACCTTCCGCGTCAACCTCCCGTTGGCGCTGCTGGTCACGCTCTACACCAACCCTTTCACCATTGTTCCTCTCTATCTGGTGGCTTACCAGATTGGCCGTTTGCTCATCGGCGATGGCAGCGGATTCCTCGTTCCGCCCGCCTTCAGCATTGCGGCCTTTACCGATTGGACCGAGGCGATGCAGGCCTGGATGCTCGCCGTTGCCAAACCGCTGGCGGTGGGCCTCATCGCTCTTGCCAGTAGCCTTGCGATCGTTGGCTACACGGCAACCAAGGCTGCCTGGCGCCTGTACCTGATCAAGGCCTGGCGACGGCGCAGACGGCAGTCCTCAAGCTGATGTGTCTTCGCAGGATGGCGCCAGGGTGAACGGTTGAGTGACGCGCGAGGATCGGCGCATTGCTCTCGGCGCAAAGCCGCCGGCCAGTCGGCCTGGTATGCAGATCCTCGTTGCCGGCTCAGTTGCCGATGTGCATCTGGTACTTGGCGCCGTTGGCAAACGAGCAGGTTCCCGCCCCCTGGTAGGGTGTGTTCATCTGATACTCGCACGACATGTACATGCCACCAGGGCTGAAGGCGCTCGCTACGCCCCGCTTTTCCTCAGTGGATACGCGTGTTGCCTCCCCGTTCAATACCTCGCCCAGGTAATTGACGATGAAACGACCCTTGCCGGTCATCATGTTGGTTACATTGCCGCTGATGACCCCGGTATGAGTCGCCTGCTGATTGACCGGATACAGCTTGACCGGGAGTGTCGCGGGCGCCGGGCCGGCTGCCGGCGGTGGCAGCGGCGTTCCGATTGGCGGCAAGGGGTAGTGGGCGTATTGAATGGTACCGTCAGGCCCCGCCATCGGGACCACGTAGCAAGAGGAGGTGGCGCTCACCGCCAGCGCCAATGCCAGGAGGGTAGGCCAGGCGGGGGCCAGTGTTCCTTGACACATCGATTTCTCCCTTCACAGAGCGTTCAGAGACGAGCCAGCCGACGAACAAAGTATAGTCGACCGGCCGTGCTTTCGCGTCCGGACTGGCTGCCGGTGTGTCGTGTTTACGCCATTCAGCCGCGCGTCAGCTGCAGCGCGAAGCTCTTGATGCCGCGCAGCATCATTTCAATCGACATCGCCACCAGTACCAGGCCCATCAGGCGTTCAAGGGCGACCACGAAGCGATCGCCCGCTACGCGCTGAATGCGCTCGGCAAGCACCAGTATGATGGCGCTGACTGCCATGGTGATGCAGAGCGCACCGATCCACTCAAGGCGCCGGTCTGGTGCCTGCGAGACCAGCAAGAGCACCGTGGCGAGCGCCGACGGCCCGGCGATGGCCGGGATTGCCAGCGGCACGATCAGCGGTTCGCCGGTGGGCTCTGCTGTGTCAGCGCGCGGTGGCGGGAAAATCATGCGCAGCGCGATCAGGAACAGGATGACGCCGCCACCGATCTGCAGCGACAACTCGCTCAGGTTCATCAATTGCAGAAAGCCTTCGCCGATGAACATGAAGGTCAGCAGGAGAACGAAGGCGATCAGGACCTCGCGCAGGATCACCCATGGTCGACGCTGCGGAGCGACGTGCCGGAGCGCATTCGCGAAGATCGGGATATTGCCGATCGGATCGGTGATCAGAATCAGCAGGATGGTCGCTGAAGCAAAGGTGTAGGTCATGGTTACTGGCCTCGAGTGGCCGAGTGGCAGCCTGCAGCCCAAGCCGGCGGCCGCCGCCGGCAGCGAACCCGCCGAGTGGGATCGGCATACCGGTGGTCGAGGTGATGAGGGCTGTGCATCGTTACAGGATAGCAGGCCTGCGCCAGTTCTCCCATTTCACTGCCGGCCCGCATTCATGGGCGGGCGCGTGGTTGCAAGCATTGAGCCCGGGACCGCTGGCAAGAAAAAGCGGGCAGAGCCGAAGCCCTGCCCGCTCGCCAAAGTGGCGGAAGCCTTACTGCTTGGCGGCCTTGATGTCGCCGTCCGTTCCGAAGCCCATGGTGTAGCCCATCGAAACATGATGGAAGCGGCCGATGGAGCGGTCGGCGTGAATGGCGACACCGAACGGGACGGCCTTGCCTTCAGCCAGAGCGCCGTTCAGCTTGCGCGTGAAGGTCACGGTGTAGGTGTCGCCGGCCTTGCTGCCCTCGGCCTTGACGCCGGCAGTACCGCCTTCCATGTTGCGCTTGTCGCTGACCGAGCCGTCCGCTGCCTTGGCGCCCTTGGCGCTCTTCCACTGCATCAGTTCGTAGGCGCCATCCTTGCTGTACTTGGTCTTCTTGTCGTCGGCACCCGGCATCGTCCGTGCGTCGTTATGGCAGGTCGCCCAGCAGCCGACCTGCGCCCCCTGGGTGACCTTGTCGTTGGCAAACATGACCGTCGCCTTGACCTCGTTTTCCTTGTCGGCCGGGTCGACGCCGCCGCCCGGTGCCTTGAAGGTCAGGCGAACGTAAACATTGTCCTTGTCGTACGCCGACTGCACGCTGACCGGGAAATTCATCGTCTTGGGTGCGCCCTTCGGTTCGAGGTCCTTGCCGGTCAGACGCTTCATGTCGAAGTTGAGGCCACCCTTCTCCTCATGGCAGCCGACGCAGCTCTCGCCCTTGTTGAGTCCGGTACGCCCGCTGTGATCCGACTTCTTCATGATCCACTCAATCGGCGTCACGCCGGCGTGGAAGACCTGAACGTCGCGTTTTGGGACCTTGCTCCAGTCAGGGGCGGCCGCCTGCACAAGCTGCGAACCGAGGGCCAGCATGGCGCCCAGCAGGGCAAGGGAAACGCTCGTTCTTTTCATCTCAGACTCCAGTCAAATGTTGATGCGGTCAGGCCGGCCAAAGACAGTTGCATGCTCAGCGTCCGCCCCGGGCCGCAAATCGGGTCGAATGCCTCTGGTGGGACGGCAACTACTCGTCTTCTTCCTCCGGCATGTTTTTCGGCTTCTGGTGCGCGATGCCCTTGTGGCAATCGATACAGGTCTGCTTTTCTTCCTGGCCGATCTTGTGCATTTTGGAGGCGCGAGCCTTCTGCTTATCGATATCCATCGCCGGGAACGAGTGGCAGTTGCGGCACTCGCGCGAATCGCTCGCTTTCATCCGGGTCCACTCGTTGTTGGCGAGTTCCAGACGCTTGGCCTCGAACTTCTCGGGGGTGGAAATCGTCCCCATGACCTTGCCGTAGAGCTCCTTGCTCGCCGCGATTTTGCGCATCATCTTGTGCCCCCAGTCCTTGGGCACGTGACAGTCCGAGCAGTAGGCGCGCACGCCGGTACGGTTGCTGTAGTGGATCGTCTTCTTGTATTCCTGGTAGACGTTGTCCTTCATCTCGTGACAGCCGATGCAGAATTCCAGCGTGTTGGTCGCCTCCATGGCGGTGTTGAAACCACCCCAGAAGAAAACGCCGGCAACAAAACCGACCGACAGCAGGGCCAACAGCGAATACTTGGCACTTGGGCGTTTGAGTTTTGCCCAGAAACCTGAGCCGCTTTCGGTCACGATGCTTCTCCCTGTCTGATTTCTTGTGTCATCTGCCAAGCGCCGATGCTGGGGAGAGTCTAGCGGATCAGGAGAAGCCGACGGTTTGATCTATGTTAACAATTGCAAGAAATCGCCCTGGTCTGGAATGCGATACGGGGCTGAGAATTCAAGGCTGGACCTGGTCGATCAGCAGGCGCAACTTCTGGCTGCCGGGCTTGACGCCGGTCAGCGTGCCGAAGAGGTCGCCACTCGAGCTCTGCGCCTGGCCCGCCTTGACGACACGCGCCTCGATGCTGACGGTAGCGAAGTCCGAGAGCTTCTTGCCGCCCGCCAGCGCCATCGAGTCATCGAAGCGGAAGCTCAGCGGTAAATCGGCGACCGTCGCCCGCATCGCAGCCAGCGGCATGCGAGGTCCCTCTTGCGCACGGGCAAAGACGAACAGGACATCGTCAGGCTTTGCTTGCCCCGCAAGCTTGCCGCTCAGCGTCACCTCGCCACTGACCGCGCCGCTGGCGGCCGCAGGCTTGCGGGCAGTTTCGCCGTCGCCAGCCTGCGTGGCTGCGATCTCGCGCGCCTTGCTGACGGCAGCTTCGAGGGCTTTTGCGTCATCGGACCCCGGCTCAAGCTGGACCAGCAGACGCGACCAGTGTTCGGCGGCGGCCGCAAAGTCCTGCCGCTCGCGGGCGGCGGCGCCGGCAAGCAGAAGCGCCTGCGGTTCGTTGGCGTCAAGCTTCAGCGCCTGCTCGATGAGCTCGGTCGGCTTGCCCTGCAGGTTGCCGTCGTTGATCTGGCTGAGGACCTCGGCATAATCGGCAAGCAATGTCGCGTCCTGGTCGACCAGGGCGCCGGCACGACCGTAGGCGTTGGCAGCCTCGGGGAAGCGCCCAAGGACCTTGTATGAACGCGCCAGCATCACCCAGCCCTTGCTGTCGTCAGGGTTCTTCTTCAGCTTCTCGACCAGGCCGGCGAGCATCCCCTCGATCTGTTCCGGAGCGATGCGGGCCTGCCTCTGCAGCGGGTCAAGCGCGCGTGGGTCGCCGAGCAGGAGATAGCCGGTAGCGGCGGCGAGCGGGATGATCAGGAGCAGGGCGAAGGCGGTCTTGCGGCTGCCCTGGGTGCGGGTTGCTGCCAGCGCCGGCAGCGCTTCGACCTCGTCGAGCAGGCGGCGCTGCAGTTCTGCCTGCGCCGGCACGAAGTCGGCTTCAGCGAGCGAGCCATCCTCGCGCTCACGCTCGAGTTCGGCGACCTGATCACGAAAGATCGCCAGGTTGGCTTCCCGGCGGTCGCCGCTGCCCGAGGGCTTTGGCAGACGCCAGAGCGGTGGCAGCAGGATGGCGATGATTGCGACGACCAGCATTGCCGCGACGATGATGAAAGCGCTCATGGTTGTCCCTGGCGAGAATCCCGATCTTGCAGCAGGGCCTCGGCCCGGCGCTGTTCTTCGGCAGTCAGCGGCGTGTCCTTGATCGCCCGATCTCGCCGGCGCAGGTACAGCACCAGTGCCAGCAGGCCGGCGACGAACAGCAGGCCGGGGCCGAACCACAACAACAGGGTGCTGCCTTTCAGCGGTGGCCGGTAGCGGACGAAGTCGCCGTAGCGGCTGACCATGAATTCCATGATCTCGG
>ERZ761603.1185-NODE-1185-length-20018-cov-6.193909_pt1 | contig 20018 bp, 10 predicted proteins | sample MGYA00511879_ERZ761603 | MGnify/ENA primary metagenome ERZ761603 (study PRJEB28899, sample SAMN02850040) | bioreactor sludge metagenome | biome: EBPR Sludge; feature: EBPR Bioreactor; material: flocular biomat | place: Australia: Thorneside Wastwater Treatment... | reverse complement strand
GTTGAGCGCGAACGGGCTCTCCCTCGACTCAATCGTCAAGACGCCCTTCTTTGCGATTTCGCAGGCGAATAATGTCGGACTCCAGTTGGCGGACTTGGTTACAACCATCATCGGGCAACGATTTTCTTCCTATTCGCCCATCGAGCCCTTCTTTGCCCTATTGAAAACAGGGATTCTCTCGCTCCCGGTCGACAGTCAGCACTACGTGAGCATGCTGAAAGTGATGCGGGGCGAGGGAGAAAAGAAGAAAGCGCCAGGTGGCCCGTGAGGACCCGCGGTCGGGACAAGAAAGCCCAACCCCCAGCGCTTGGTGAGAAGATCACCCGAAACCGCTTGAAATGCAAGCGGTTTTCCATGGGATGTGAAGAGAAGGAGATAATGCCTGCCACGCCGCCCAAGAGCCGCCCAACAGGCCGAATCTCCGGCAATGAACGTGTAATACCCGAGATGGGATGTCAATACCGATGAACTACGAGCGCCGAATTCGCCCAGAGAGTTCCGAAGAAATACGAAAGGCCCCGCCATGAGCCACGGCGAGCGCGAGATTGTCCAGGAGCCGTTGCTTCGCCATGCGGAGTCTGCGAAGTGGACCCGTGTGGCCGAGGCCGACGCGCTGGCGCGGCGGCGGGGGGAGGACGGGCTGTTTTTCTACGACGAACTGGAGACCGCGCTACTGCGGCTGAATCCGGGCGTGGTCACGCCGGAGAACGTGGCGGGGATCGTCAATGCGCTGGAGGCGTTGCCGCCGACGCGCGAGGGCAACCGGCAGATGCTGGGCTGGCTGCGTGGGCACGAGAGCGTCTTCGTCGAATCGGAAAAGCGCCGGGTGCAGGTCGCGCTGATTGACTACGTAAATCTGGACAATAATCGTTATCACGTCACCCCGGAGTGGGGGCACCGGAGCAAGTGGAAGAAGGGGAACCGGCCGGATGTGATGTTCCTGATCAATGGCATTCCGGTCGCGCTGGTAGAGTGCAAGAACCCCAAGCGTTCCGATGCGATGGAGAAGGCCGTGGCGCAATTGAAGCGGTACGAGCTGGAAACGCCGGAAATGCTGGTCGTGCCGCAGGTGTTCAACATCACGCACGTCATCGAATACTTCTACGGCGTCACCTGGAACTACGAGCGCAAGGGCATTTTCAACTGGAAGCAACAACTCGCGGCGTCACGTCCGTTGATGGCGTTGCGGGATGGCGACGGCAAATCGGAGTTGAAGCTGGCTGCCGAGGAGCATGACCCGCAGGGCTACACCACTTACGGCGACGCGGTGCGCGCGTTCTTCGACCGGCCGCATTTCCTGATTCTTTTACGCGAGTGGATCCTGTTCTACGTGAAGGACGACGTCCTGCACAAAACCGTGTTGCGCCAGCATCAAACGCGGGCCGTGGCGAAAGTGGTCGAGCGCTGCCGCGACGCGAAGAAGACGCGCGGACTCGTCTGGCACACACAGGGGTCTGGGAAGACGTTCACCATGATTACGGCGGCGAAACTGTTGCTGGAAGGCCGTTACGACGCCGGGGGTGAGGCATGAAAAAGGCCCGCTCCGTGGTGATCGAAGGTACTCCGACGGTGTTGCTCGTGGTGGATCGGACGGAACTGGAGGGCCAGCTCTCGGGCTGGGTGTCGCGCCTGTTCGCGGAGTCGAAGGATTCGGCGGTGGTGGTGGAGACGGCGCGCTCGCGGGAACGGTTGCAAGAGTTGCTGGAGGCGGATTTCCGGGGGTTGATCATCTCGATGATCCACAAGTTCGAGGGGTTGCCCGCCGGGTTGAATCTTCGGCGCAACATCTATGTGCTGGTGGACGAGGCGCACCGGACGACCGGCGGTGATTTGGGCAACTATTTAATGGGCGCGTTGCCGAATGCGACATTCATCGGGTTCACCGGAACGCCGATTGACCGGACCGCGACGGGGCAGGGTACCTTCAAGGTGTTCGGGTTTCAGGACGAGTCCGGCTATCTCGACAAATACCCCATCGCGGAATCCATCCAGGACCGGACCACCCTTAAACTGCGGCATGCGCTGGCGCCGGGGCAACTGGTGCTGGATAAGGAATTGCTCGAAAAGGAATTCCTTTCGCTGGCCGACACGGAGGGCGTCAGCGATGTGGAGGATTTGAACCGCGCGCTGGACCGGGCGGTGCATCTCAAGAGTTTTCTCAAGGCGGATGATCGTATGGAGAAGGTGGCGCAGTTTGTGGCCGGGCACTTCCGCGAGAATGTGGAGCCGTTGGGCTATAAGGCCTTTATGGTGGCGGTGGATCGCGAGGCGTGCGCGAAGTACAAGGTTGCGTTGGACAAGCTGCTGCCGGCGGGTTTTGTCGAGGCGGTCTACACAAGCAACCCGTCCGATGTGGTGGACCGTCCGCTGGTGAGCAAGGTTCAGCTTGAGGAAGACGCGGAAAAGCGCGTGCGCAAGGAGTTCCCAAAGGCGGATGGCGGGCCGAAGATACTGATCGTGACCGACAAGCTGCTGACCGGGTACGACGCGCCCATTCTCTACTGCATGTATCTCGATAAGCCGATGCGCGACCATGTGTTGCTACAGGCCACGGCGCGCGTCAATCGTCCATACGTGGACGCGCGGGGCGTCGAGAAACCGTGTGGGGTCATCATCGACTTCGTCGGCGTTCTCAAGGATCTGCGCAAGGCGCTGTCGTTCGATTCCCGCGACTACGCGGGCGTGATCGAGGGGCTGGACGACCTGTATGTGAGATTTGAGGAGCTCATGACCGGTCCGGTGCGACCCTATCTGTACCGCCAGTCCGGCGCCCAGCCTGACGAGGCACTGGAGAAGATGCTATACGAGAAGTTGTTTCCGAAAAAGGCGCGCGAGGCGTTCGTGGAGCTTTTCCGGGAATTGCAGAACCTCTATGAAATCCTGTCGCCCTCCCGTCGGCTTCGCCCCCACATCGAAGCGTACAACGAGGTGGCCGACCTGTACGCTGCCCAGCGGGTTGCCTACGCGGGCAGCGCGAGTTTTCTCGCGGACCTCGCGCACAAAACGGCGGCGCTGGTTCAGGAAAAGGCTCAAGCGCACGGCTTGGACAAGCTGACGCGGGTGGTCGAATTCGACGAGGCCGCGCTGGATGCCCTTCGGAAGAAGAAGGGTGACGATGAGCGCAACGTGATCAACCTGACGCGCAGTCTTCAGGATGCGTCATCGGCCGGACAGGAACCGTTCTTGATCGGCATTGCCGAACGGGCGGCCGCGGTCATGGAAAATCTGGAGGAACGCAAGACCTCAACCGTCAAAGCGCGTGAGGAGCTGGAGGCGCTCATGCGCGAGCGGATCGAGGCTCGAAAGGCGCGGGAGGCGAGCGGGCTAGACGAGCAGACGTTCGCCGTTGCGTGGGTGCTGAAGGGAGAGGGCATAGAACGCGCCGAGGCCGTCGCTCGGGAGATCGAGGTCGCCTATGCGCGGTTTCCGAATGCAGAGCGAAATGCGGATGAAAAGCGGCAGCTCAAAGCCGCCATCTACAAGGCGCTCATGTCCGTTGTGCGAGGGAAACGGATGGTTGACCTGGCCGAAATCGTGCTGCGCTTGCGGGCATCATGAGCACAGTCCGGGCAGATCGTTTCGATTCGTTGAGGCGGCGCGTGCGCTACTGGAGCGCGAGGCTGCGTGTGATGCCCTCCGCGATCGTGATCTTGAACATGAAGAACAAATGGGCGTCCTGCTCTCGATCCGGGCGGATTTTCCTCGCCCGCGACGTTGCGGAGCTACCCCCGCGCACGCGCGATTATGTGATCGTGCATGAACTGATGCATCTGCGCGTTGCGAATCACGGCCGACTCTTCAAGGCACATCTTGGCGCCGTGATGCCGGATTGGCGGCAACGGCACGAGGCGCTTGGTCGTCACGACAGATGTCATCGATTGCGCGCACCTGGACGCAAACGCGAATAGTCCCAGGTACGTTTACCGGCACAGCGCCAGCAAATCGTCCACCTGCGCGGTGGCGAGGCATTCGACGGTGTCGGCTGCTCCGTAGTAGATCTTCACCTCGCCATTGTCCTCGAGAATCAGGCCGCCGGGGAACAACACATCCCCGCGGTACCCCTCGCGTTCGTAGGGGGTATCCGGGGTCATCAGCGGTTCGCGGTACATGCCCTTGATTTTCCACGGTTCGTCGGGGTCGAGCAGCATCAGGCCGATGGTATAGACCTTGTGCCATTTGGGGTGCCAGGCCGGGATCTCGCGCGTGGTGTCGATGTGCACGGCGTGGAACAGGGTCAGCCAGCCCTCGCGCGTCTTCACCGGCGGGGCGCCGGGGCCGATCTTCGAATTCACCCATGGGACCTGTTCCGAGCCGAGCACGAGCTGGGTATTGCCCCAGTACGCGCCGTCGGGCGAATCCGAGAACCAGAGGTCGAACGCCTCCGGCGCGCCGCGGCCGTAGATCGGGAAGGGCCGCTCGAGCCGCATCAATTTTCCATCGCGGCGTTCGGGGAAGATCACCATGTTGCGGTTGTCCGGGGCGGACAAGCTTAATACCTCCCAGCGTTCGAAGTCGTCGGTCACCGCGATGCCGCCGCGGATGCCGTGGCGGGTGTCGACGGCGAAACACAGGAAGGCGCGATCGTCGACCACGGTTACCCGCGGGTCGTAAGCGCGGATGATCTCGGCGTCTTTCCATTCGATCCATGGTTTCGGGGCGGGTTTCCAGGTGATGCCGTCGTCGGACCAGGCCACGCCGATGTTGGTGCCGGCGAAGACGGTGCTGCCGGGGGTGCCGCCATAGTCGTTGCGAAAGACCATGACGTAGCGGCCGCGCCATTTCGCCACGCCGGCGTTGAAGACCAGGGTGGCGGGGTAGGGCAGGTCGGAGGCTTGCAGGACGGGATTGGCGGGATGGCGGCGGATGCAGGGATGGGTTTTCACGGTTTGCTCATTTCGATTGGCGGTATTCGGTCGGCGTCATGCCGGTTTCGCGTTGGAAGGTCTTGTTCAGGTGCCGGGCGTCGCTGAAGCCGCAGGCCAGGGCGATGGCGAAGGTCTTGTCGTCGGTCTCCTTCAGCAGGGCCTTCGCGCGCAGGATGCGCAGCCGCGTGATCTCGTCCATGATCGTGCAATTCAGATGCTGCCGGAACAGCGTGAACAGCAGGCGGCGGGAGATTTCCGAAGCCTGCACCACGTCCTTGATCTGGATCGGCTCGCAGAAATGTTCCCAGATGAACGTCAAGGCGCGCGAGACATGCAGGTTCTTGATGGCGATGATGCCGGTGCTCTTGCGCATCACCACGCCTTTGGGCGGAATGCGGATCGGCTCGGCGGGCGCTTTCTCGCCGTCGAGCAGGCGGCCGAGCAGCGCCGCCGCCTCGTAGCCGTGCCGGTAACGGTCGGTGTCCACGCTGGTCAGCGGGATCGGTCCCAGTTCGCTGGTGATGTGGTCGTTGTCGGCGCCGACCACGGCCACGTGTTCGGGAACGGGAATGCCCGCTTGCTCGCACGCCATCACCACTTCGCTCGCCGACACATCGTATTGACCCATCACGCCGACCGGTTTGGGCAGGGCGGCGATCAAGCCGGCAAGATGGGCCAGGCGGCGCTCGCCGCGACGGCAGGTGCGCGGCGCGTTGGTCATGTTCACGTGATGGAAATGTTTACCGGCCTTCTCCACCGCCTTCCGGAATCCCATCATGCGTTCCTCCTCCACGCGGCCGGCATACGCCTGGTAGTAGGCAAGGTCGGAGAAGCCGCGCGACAACAGGTGCTCGGCGGCCATGCGTCCGATCGCCTCGTTGTCGAGCACCACGCGCGGCAACTTCGTGCCGTTTTCGGTGCGAAGGTCCACCAACGGCACCCGCTTGCGCAACAAGTAGGCCAGATCCGGCTCCGGCTTTTTCGATAGCGACACCAACATGCCGTCGCACCGCCAATGCACCGGGATCTCCCGGGTGTGGCCGGCCATGTCGTTGAGGATCCACTTCGCTTCGCGCGCATACGCCGCCACCCCGCGGTTCACTTCGTAATCGTACCAGCCCAAGGCCAGCAAAATGCGGCGGCGATCGGACTCGGCCGGGCGCTCCGATGCTCGGCTGGCCGGGATGCGTTTCTTTCTGCGGCGGCTTTTCTTCATCGCGTCCTCCATGTGCTCACGGGAACACTATGCACCAATCCGCATCGTAATGGCAAGAAGAGGTATTTATTAATGAAAAGGTATTCTGGTCTTTTTCCCGTGGGCGGGGTATGGATAAGCTTATGAAACAGCTTCATCATGCGGAAGGACGGGGGCGTGGACGCAGCCGCGGTTTCACGTTGATCGAGTTGCTGGTCGTCATGGGCATCATCGCCATCCTGCTCGGCCTGTTGGTCCCGGTGGTGATCGGGGCCCGCCAGAAGGCGTATGCGGCGACCTGTCAGGCCAACCTGCGCCAGTTGGGCATCTTTTTCATGACCCTCATCCAGCAGCGCGAGGGATGGCTGCCTCCGGTGTATTGGTCCACCGCGTCGGAGGGGCCGGAGGATTGGACGTGGTATCTGAAGGAAGAGGTCGGCGTGAAGGACGCCGAACTCTTTCTTTGTCCGGCCAATTCGAAGCGATTTGTCGGCAAGAAGCCGGGCCATCCGACCAGTTACGCGATCCACACCGGCTTGCGGGATTTCGGCGGACCGTTGTCCGGCATCGTTTCCGGGCCGTTGTCGAAAACCGGCCTGCTGGTGGACGGCAACAACAACTGGTTGAAGGAAACGCAGCCGGCCCGTGTCGCCACCGTGCATCCCGACAAGACGGCCAACATCCTGTATCTCGACGGGCGGGTAGCAAGCTACAAGCCCGACGATTACCTCGAGGAATTCATTTATCACTACGATGACGAACCGTGACGGGTTCGGCATCTGACATCCAGGAGCGAAGCATGACCCGACCAAGCCCCACCTGTTTCTTTTCCGGTCTCCGGGCGTCCGCGGCGATGATCGCCCTGGCGTTGGCGGCGTCCTGCCAACCGGCCGGCCAGGCGCCGGTCAAATCGGAACCTTCGGCCCCGCCGGCGGTGGTGTACCGGGTCGATGTGGAAGGCTTCGGTGACGACGAGCGGCTGACCGCGGTCTGTCTGCAAGGCCTGGCCAACCGTACCGGGGCCCGGGTGTTCCTCGATTACGGGCAATCGTTGCGCTGGATGCAAATCGACGTGGACAAGCAGCGGGCGGAAAACGGCGGCCGGGTGTTCAGTGTCGAGGACGCGAAGACCTTGGGGGCGAAATACGCCGACCTGCACGATTTCTGGATCGACTTCTACGAGGAGCGCGGCGTGTTTCGTTTCGAAACCGTGACGATGCCGGAATTGCTGGAAAAGCTGCGCGCTCTCATCAAGGGCGTGGTGCTCTACAGCAACGTGACCGACGACTTGGCCCTGGTCGCCACCATGGCCGGCGTGCGCGATGCGGTGCCCTTGACCGAGGCGTTGTACCACAACTGGATGGCCGGCAAGCCGTACGACGCGCCGGTGCTGCTGGATGTGCGCGACCTGTATGCCGGTTATCCCGCCGGCGTGGAGCGGCGGATCGCCGCGCACCGGTGGATGATCGACAACCTCTACGCCGAATGCGTGAAGTCGGGCGCGGTGTCGCGCGACCGTACCTACGGGCTGGCCGCCCATGATACGCTGGTCGATATCGACCTGGCCGTGCATTACCGCTGGGTGACGTTCGATCTCAACTTCATGAGCGAGGAAACGCGGAATACGGAGAAGAAGGATCCCGACAAACCGCATCCGGTCTGGGGTTTCGAGCCGCCGGACAAGCCGCTGCTAATGGAGATCCTCGAGGGCCTCGACGACTGGGCGCCGGTGTACGGCTGGGGACGGCCCTACGAAAGCGCGCTGATCCGCCGGCTGGCCATCCACCGCACCGTCAAGATCTGCGGCGGCACCGGAAACGCCTCGTTCTTCCTCCACCTTCCCCGGCTGCAGGACGGCTTCCGCCAACGCGTCGCCCACGTGGAAAAGCCCTGGGTGAAGCCCAAGTATTACGTCGCCTTCATGGTCAACGAGGGCGACACGATCAAATGCATGTCGTCGCTGATGAACGGCGGAAGCTGGTTGCAATCCGAACGCGGGAAAATCCCCATCAACTGGGGCATCGATCCGCTGCTCAACCGCGATACCCCGGGCCTGATGAGTTACTACTACCACACCGCGACCGAGAACGATTATTTCTTCTCCGCGCCCTCCGGTTGGGGCTATCTCGCCCCCAACAACCTGAAGGACGAGGATGTCGTTCCGTACGGCCGGATGGTGAAGATGGGGGCGGAGCTGGCCGATACGCGGTACATCGACGTGTGGTGGATGAACGGGTTGCGCGCGCGCGGCCAGTTCTTCCCTCTGCTGGAGGCGATGGGCATGCGCGGACTGACCCAGTGGAGCGGGCGGCAGGAAGTGGAGTACGCACCCGACGGAACCCCGGTCATCCACAGCAATTACTACTATCCGCGTTTCACCGCCGAGGATTTTGCCCGGATGCTGATCGACCAGACGGCCGAGGTGAAGCCGCCGTGGTTCATCGTCGTGTATGCCGGCAACCCGCATTGGTTCTACGAAGTGGCGCGGCGTTTGCCGAAGAAGGATTTCGAGGTAGTGAAGCTGGACGAGTTCTTCGAGGCGGCGCGCGCCGCGCAACCGCTGGTCGAAGGCCGCAGTTGGACGCCGCCCAAGGACCGCAAGAAAACCGTGGTCGATTAAACCGTCGCCACAAAGGAGTTCCATGTCATCGCCCGCCCGCTCGATTCCCACCGAAAGTTTCTTCGTCGCCAACGAACGCATCATGGCCGCGATCTGCGGCGGGCAATTGGTGACGGATCACGTCATGGGCGTGTCGGCCTTTCATGCCCCGGCCAAGGATTCGCCGACCCTCGTCCAATCCACCCGCCTGCTGCTGTCGGTCGATGGCGTGTATGCCGAGGCCTACGACGCGGACAAGGGCGGGGCGATCATCGAACGGAAATTCATCGAGGGCAGCAACGCCGTCCACATCGCCTGGACCGGCGCGGGCATTGAAGTGCGGGATGTGTATTACATTCCGCCCGGCCTGGACGCGGTCATTCAGCGCACCACCATCGCCAACGTGTCTGACCGACCGCGCCAGGTGAAGGTGTTCGGCATCCTCTATCCGCAGCTCGGTTCGCCGGTGCCGCACAAGAAGGGCATCTGCCAGGACGGGCGTTATGAGGCGGAACGCGGGTGCGTGATCGTGGAGGACACGAAGCAGAACGTGCTGGCGTTCGGGTTCGACCGGATGCCGGCGGAGTTCCAGCTTGGCGAGGTCTGCGGCGACACCGATGTGTATTACGACCTCGAGGATCAGGTGTTGTCGGGGAATACCGCCGTACACCGGGTGACCCCGAACGCCGCGCTGGCGCTGGCCGGGGAGTCGCTGGCCCCGGGAGCGACGCGCACGTTTTCGCTCTGCCTGGCCTATGGCGGAAGCGCGGCGGCGGCGGGCGAGGCGATCGACCGTTTCCGCCGTGAAGGAGCCCGCTTGTGGGACTTGCACGAAGCGCATGGCCGCGCCGTGTTGTCCCGCGCCGCGCCGAACCTGCCGCATGCGCCGTTTCCGTTCGGCCGGCGCTTGGATGACGTGATGGCCCGCGCGGGGCTGGTGCTGCGCTCGATCCTGCGTCCCGACGGCGCGCCGATGGGCGGCATCCATTGCTACCAGAACGTCGGCCAGGTGCGCAACGGAACCTATATCTTAAGCGTACTCGATCAGCTCGGCTTCCACGAGGAGACGCGCGGCGGCTACGAGTTCTATCTGAACTTCCGGGTCGGCGACGACCGCTATTCGTCGCCGGACGAGAACGACCAGCTCGGTACGGTGCTGCATGTGCTGCGGCGGCGTCTCGACATGACCGGCGACATGGGGCTGATCGTTCAGTACGAGAAGAAAATCCTTGGATTGGCCGACCGCCTGATCGGGTTGATGGACCAGCGGCTGGGTCTGATTTACTCCGAACGCGCGATCCACGAATTCGTCTCGATCAGCCGCGGCTATGAGACCTACGTGAACACCATGGCCTGGCGCGGTCTCGAGGACGCGGCGGAATTGGCGCGCCGGTTGAACCACCCGGTCGAGCAGGGCCGTTACGCCGAGGCGGCGGCGGCGCTGCGCGAGCGCGTGGTGAAGCATCTGGTCGATCCCGAGCTGGGTGTATTCGTCAAACGCCTGTATCGCGGGAAGCATTATCCGCTGCCCAGCATCTCCATGATCACGCCGGCGCTGTTCGGCTTGATCGACGCGCGCGATCCGGTCGTGACCCGGACCATCGACCACATGAAGGCGTCGAACTGGGACCGGTCCATCGGCGGCCTGTACCGGTATCCGTTGCATCTCCAGCCCTGGCCGGAGCATCCGTTCGGCGGCCCGTGGGTGACCTATACCTCCTGGCTGGGCCATGTGCATCTGATGCGCGGCGAACGGGTCGAGGCGGAGCGCTGCCTGCAATGGGTGCTGGACCAGATCCCCGACGATTCGTTGTTGATCGCCGAGCATTTCAGTGTGCACCATATCGGAAGGCGCGGCTTTTTCCGCATCTATCTCGACCCGGCCACGCCGGAAGTCTGGGCGACCGCCGAGTTCATGCGGTTTGCGCTGCGCCATCTCGGAACCACATGCTGACATCGACCAAGACGCTGGAAAAACTGCGGCGCATGGAAGCGACCTACCAGTCGCTGATCCACGAACCGGTGGCGGAGCTCGCCTGCTCGTACCTGGAAACCGACGACCACCGGCGCGCGCCGCCGGTTGATGGCGCGGAATGGCGGCCTTGTCCGTCCGGGACCGCATGGGGGCATGCCTGGGGCAGCGCCTGGTTTCGCGCCACGGTGACGATCGAGGCCGGGCATGGCGATGGACCGCTGGTGATCGAGGCGCGCACCGGAGGCGTCGAGGCCTTGTTCTGGATCGACGGCCAACCCGCCGGCATCTTCAACTACGATCCGTGGGTGCGGATCCGTGGCGACCATCGCACGCAGTTGTTGACCGCGCGGCCGGAGCCGGGGCGCACCTATGCTTTGGCGACCGAGGCCTACGCGGGGCATCCGTCGCCGGGCAGCCAGCCGTTTGAAACGCCGGAAAGTCAGACCTTGTATCCGGTTCCGTTTACGCGGCGGTTCGAGGGTATGCGGTTGTGCCGGCGGCACGACGAGATCGCCCGTTTCGTTTTTGACCTGCGCGCGTTGAACCAGCTTTCCGCGGCGTTGCCGCCGGACAGCTTCCGCAAGGGCGCGATCGATGCGGGATTGGCGCGCGTGTTTGCGCTGGTTCCGCAGGATCCGGCCCGGTTGCCGCGCGACACCTGGCGCGCGGCGCTGGCCGAGGCATGCGCGGTCATGGCGCCACTGCTGGCCTGCCGCAACGGCGACACCGCCCCGTTTGCCGGGCTGGTCGGTCATTCCCACATGGACACCGCGTGGCACTGGACGCTCGATGAAACCATCCGCAAATGCGCGCGCACCTACGCGAATGCCCTGCGGTTGATGGATCAGTACCCCGAATACGTTTTCGTGCAAAGCAGCGCGTTGCATGCGGAGTGGATGCGGCGGCATTATCCGGCCATCTTCGACGGCATCCGCCGGCGGGTCGCCGAGGGGCGATGGGAACCCAACGGCGGCAGTTGGATCGAACCGGACGTCAGCCTCGCCGGCGGCGAGGCCCTCATCCGCCAGTTTGTGCGCGGCCAGGCCTTTACGCGGATGCATTTCGGTTATGAGGCCGATACGTTCTGGCTGCCCGACACCTTCGGTTATTCCGCATCGCTGCCGCAGATCCTGCGCGGGTGCGGCCTCCGGTATTTCGCCACGACCAAGCTGACGTGGAACGAAACCAACACCTTTCCGTACGATACGTTCTGGTGGGAGGGGATCGACGGCAGCCGGGTCTTCACGCATTTCCCCGATATTCATTGCGCGCCGGACCCGGAGACGCTGATCAACAAGTTGCACGGCACCGGACCGAAGGATTTTCGTGTGGTGCAGAATGGCGTGCGCCACAAGGACGTGAACCGCGCGCGGCTGATCGCCTACGGATACGGCGACGGGGGAGGGGGACCCGACCCGCAGATGATCGAGATGGCGCGCCGCTGCCGCGATCTGGAAGGTTGCCCGCGCGCGGAACACACGACCGTCGGCGCATTCATGCGGCGGCTCGAACGCGAAGCAGTCGCTGCGCCGGTGTTTGCCGGCGAATTGTATCTGGAGGCCCACCGCGGCACATTGACGCAGGGGCATGAGATCAAGCGGCTCAACCGTCGCGCGGAGTTCGCGCTGCGCGAGGCGGAGTGCCTGGTCGCGCTGGCGGGGCATGGCGGCGGCCGATGGCGGGACGCACTGGCGGCGGCGTGGGACGTGCTGCTCGTCAACCAGTTCCACGACATCCTGCCCGGCACGTCGATTGCCGAGGTCCATGACCGCGCCGTGTCGGAATTACGCCATGTCGTGGACGAGGCAAGCACCATCGCCCGCGATGCGGCGGGCGCGTTGGTCGCGGAGGCGCCGGGCATGATCACCGTGTTGAACACATTGGGTTGGACGCGCGATGAGGCGGTGTTCGAGGATTGGCCCAAAGGCCGGCATCTGGCCGGCTATCCCTGCCAGCAGATCACCACGCCGTGGGGGGCGACGCGTCTCGCCGCCGACCGGTTGGGGTTGCCGGCCTTGGGTGGCAAACGTTTCGTCGCGAACGAGCAGGCCGATATCGCGCCATCGCCCGGTCCGTTCACCTGGGACGGCACGACCCTCACGTCGCCGCATGTGGTGGCGCGTTTCGGTGAGGCCGGCGGTCTGGAATCCGTCCGTTTGGTCGACGGCGGCCGTGAACTGGCGGCCCCGGCTGCATTGCCGTTGAATACCTTCCGGTTCGGCGAGGATGTGCCGGCGGCGTGGGACAACTGGGATGTGGATGCCGATCTGGCGCTCACCCTCGCGCCGGCGCTTCGCCTTCAATCCCGTGCGGTGTCCGGTCGCGGGTCGCTCCAGTTCCGCGTGCGGCAGACGTATGGTTTCGGTCGGGGCTCGCGCCTGGTCCAGGACGTGGTGTTTCATGCCGGGCATGCCCGGATCGATTTCGAGACGTTGATCGAGTGGCGCGAGGAACATGCGTTTCTGCTGGCCGAATTTCCGCTCGCCGTGCGGGCGCCGTCGGCCCGCCACGAGATCCAGTTCGGGCACATCGAACGCCCGACGCACCGCAACACCTCCGAAGACCGTGCGCGCTTTGAAGTCTGCCAGCACAAATGGACCGACCTGTCGGAGAACCGTTTCGGGGTGGCGTTGCTCAACGACGGCAAGTACGGGGTTTCGGTTGAAGGCGGCACGATCCGGCTGTCCTTGCACAAGGGCGGATGCCATCCCGATCCGCGCGGCGATCGCGGCGACCACATCGTCACCTACGCCCTGTTGCCGCATGAAGGATCGTTCCGCGCTGAAACGGTGGTGCGCCCGGCCTACGAACTCAATGCGGCGCCAACCTGTGTCGCGGGTTCATTGCGCGGACCCGAGATCTCGCTGTTCGCTGTGGATGCGCCGAATATCGTGGTCGAGGCGGTCAAGCCGGCGGAAGACGGCCGTGGTTACATCGTGCGGCTGTACGAATGCGAACGTCAAGCCACGACGGCGACGGTGCGGTTTGCGCGGCCGCCGGTATCCGTTATGCGGACAGATTTGCTTGAACGGGATGCCAGCGCGGTTGCGTTGACGGAAGGCGGACTGCAACTGGCCTTCCAGGCATTCGAAATCATCACGTTGCGGGTTATCCGGGAGTAAGCAATATGCAAATCGTTACCATGTGCCGTTGGTGGGCGGTCGGTCTATTCGCCGCCGTCGTGCTGGATGTCGCGCGCGCCCAGCCGGCCGCGCCGGGGCAGTTGGTGGTGGTGCTGGCGAGCAAGGGGCAGTTTCGCGGCGAAGCGGACCGGCAGGGCATGGAGGCGCTGGCCGAGATCGCGCATCAACGTGGATTCCCGGTCACCTGGCTGCTCAAGCCGGCGGCGGCGCGGGAGATGGCGGCCAGGCTGAAGTCGTGGCACCAGCTTCATGGCGACGAGGTGGGCTGGTTCGCCGAGTACAGCGAACCATCGGCGATCGAGGAATTCGATGAACTGAAAAAGGCCGTCACCTGGCACCCGGTGCGGTCGGCCGGACATACGCGGTATGACCTGAACTGGGTCCGGCTGGCGGAGAAGCTCGGTATTACCGGCGTATGGGGCCGCTGCTTCGAGCAGACCTATGCCGACAACATCATCGATCGGGGGTCGCCGTTCGGATTTTATTACCTGCGGCCGGACTGCTACAAGGTTCCGTCCACCAACGATCGGGGCCTGGTGTCGGTGCCGTGGTTGTCGGGAGACATCAACCTGGTGTTCCGCACCGGCTGGGCCTCGGGATTCACGTTCGACCCCGACGATGTCCTGAACATCGGCGTCGTGCGTGGCGACGATATCGGTTACTGGAAGGCGCTGGTGGACGAACATCAGCGCCAGACCGCATACAACGCCTTCGTGCCGCTGGTCATCCAACAGGAGTACACGGCGGTGGGCGATGCCTTACGGCGGAAGGATACGGAGGGGCTGGAGGCGCTCGCGGCGTTGCTCGATTACCTCAAGGAAGAACGCATCAAAGTCGTCGGCATGGCCGAGGCCGTGCAACTGTATCAGCGGGCGCATCCGAAGCGCACCCCGCCGACCTACGCCCTGTTCGACAACCTCGGGCGCACCGGCCTCGCCGCCGCGCCGCGGGCCCATCCGAAAACCGGCAAGCTGCATCAACTCCGGGTTGTCACCAACCGCATCACCCAGGCGACGGCGGGAAAACCCTTCAACGGGTTTTTCGCCAACGACTACCGCGACGGGGTGCGGTCGTATGTGCATCCGGCCGGAAAAACCTACACGGAACACGGCGCGTTGTTCGCCTATTACGATACGCGGGGATTGCTCATGTTCGACGAAGGGCAAGCCCACCCGGTGCGCATCACGCCATACGGCACGGTCGCCGCCAGCATGCACAAACCGGTGGTGTTGCCCGAAATGTCGATGTGGTACAATACGGACCGCCTGATTCCCGAGCCGGTCATCGAATCGTCGGACGTTCCCGGCGGGCTCAAGGTCGCGATCACGGCGACCTGGTCCATGACCACGATGTTTCCCGCCACCACCCTGCCGTATGGGATCGTGCTGTGGGGCGATTACTCCCGTTACCGCCTGCCGACCGGAATCCCGGAAGGCAGCCGGCTTCTCGGCGACCGCGGTCTCTTCATCGCCATGCCGCTCAAGGTGGGCGAGAACAAACTCGAGCTGCAACTCGCCCGCGTACGCTGAACGGCATCATCGTGAAGCACGATAATGCATTAAAAAGGCACCAACCGATACCAAAGCGTGTAGATGCGGCTTTGCCCTTTTTCCGCCCCCGGGTTATCTCTTCTTTAGATATGTGTTAGGCCGGCGGTTTGGGCCGGATGCACGGGGAGGTAACGTGATGATGGCAAGGCATGGCGCGAAATCGGTTCATCAGGGGGCGGTGCGGGGAGTGTGGCGGGCCATCCTGTTTGCGCTTGCTTTGTCATCCGCTTCGGTGGCCGCCACCTTGACGTGGAACGGCGGTAACGGCGGCGATTGGGCGAATGGCGGGTCCGGCTGGTTGAATGGGGGAAGTCCGGCGACGTGGAATAACGCCACGCCGGACAGTGCGGTATTTTCGGGAACGCTCACGCTGTCGCCGACGGTCAACGCGGGCGGGGTGACGGCTGGCGATCTTGTCTTTTCGTCGGGTTCGTATTCCTTCAGCGGCGGCACGTTGACGCTGGGCTCGGGCAACATCGATGTCGCATCCGGCCTGACCGCCACCTTCAATCAGCCATTGGCCGGCACGGCGGGGCTGACGAAGACCGGTGCGGGGACATTGAGCCTGGCGGGCAACAACAAGAACTACACCGGCACGACAACGGTCAACGGCGGCGTGTTGCAGATCAACGGTCTTGCCAACGGCAACATGGGCTCGTCGTCATCCGGCAATCTGACGCTCAATGGCGGCGCGTTGCATACCGATCTGGCATCCCAGCAGACCTTGAACTACGTGGTGACGGCCGGCGCGGCCGGCGGCGAGCTGCGCAACTTGAGCGCCAACCGGGTGATCCTCGGATCGAACAAGCTGGGCGGTTCGGGTCCGATGACCTATTCCTTCGGCAGCACGGTGACCCGCATCATCCTGAACGGCCAGTCCGGCTTCACCGGCAAGGTGGTGGTGGACAGCGGCGGCGATACGAACCGGATGGTGGACGTGTTGAGTTCGTCGAGTTTCGGCGCGGGAACGGGCGACGACGCGATCACGTTGCGGAACTACGGCAGCCTGCTGTTGCGCAACGGCATTACGGTGGGCAGCGCCTCGCAGGGCATCACGCTGGGAGCCGGGGAAACGCGTTTCGCCATTGCCGGCGGGGCGGCGGTCGCGGTGGCCGGCAAGATTTCCGGTCCGGTCGGTAACGACCTGCATGTGCTCAACGAGTCCACGACCAGCATCTCCACGTTCAACAACGCCAACAATGCCTGGCTGGGCGGGTTGAACATCGCCGGCAACGGCATCCTGCGTATCGGCGCCGCCGGCGTGTTGCCGGACAACGGAGGAAACGTCGCGTTGGCTTCCAGCGCGACGCTCGACCTGAACGGCTTCAACGAAGTGATTGGCGGCTTGAGCGGTTCGGGCACCGCGAATGTGCGCGTGGCCAGCGCCAGCGTGACGCTGGGGGTGGGCGGCAACAACCAGAACGGATCGTTTTCCGGAACCCTGACCAACAGCGCGGCGGGTTCGTCGATGCAACTGGTGAAGGTGGGAACCGGAACCTGGTCGGTCGCCGGGGTCGGCATCGGGCACGCCGGCGGCACCATCGTCAGCAACGGGGCCATCGAGATCAACGCCGCCGGTGCGGGCCGGTTGGGCGCCACCTCGTCCAGCGCGATCACCCTCAACGGCGGAACGTTGCAGGGCAATTTCGCGACCAACACCACCGTGGCGAATGCGATCACCGTAGGCGCGGCCGGCGGCACGCTGCGCAATATCGGCGGGGACAGTCCGGGCCGCTGGCAATTGACCGCCGATCAATTCTACGGTTCCGGCGTGTTGACCCTCGCCTTCGGTTCGCAGAACACGCGGTTCACCCTGGCCGCTTCGCAAAACAACTTTACCGGCAAGTGGGTGATCGACAGCGGCGGCAACGTGAACCGGTTCGTGGACATGAATTATGCCGCCGGAAACGGGTTCGGGAACGCGACCGGCGACGATGCCATCACACTGGAGGACAACGGCACGATTCTGATCCGCAACGGGCTGGCGCTCGGTTCGCCGTCGCAAGGCATTACCCTCGGCTCGGGCCGCGCGAAAATCTCGGTGGCTTCCACCTCCACCGGCACGGTGGCTGGAAAGATCTCCGGTCCGGCGGCCAACAACGTCCAGTTCTACCTCGATAATGCCAACAGCGTCATCATCCTTTCCAACACCGCCAACAGTTGGGCCGGCACGGCGCAGATCAATGGCAGCGGCGCGTTCGGCACCTTGCGGCTGGGGGCCTCGGGCGTTTTTCCGGATGCCGGTGGGGTGGTGGAAGTGACCGCCACCGCCCGGCTCGACCTGAATGGTTTCGATGAAACCATCAGCGGCCTCAACGGCAGCGGCCGGGTGGACAATCTCGCCGACGGCACCAGCGCGACCTTGTCCTTGGGCGGCAACAACGCCGGCGCTTCGTTCAGCGGCCTGCTGACGAACAGCGGCGTCTCGTCCGTGCTGGCCTTGGCCAAGGTCGGCACCGGCACCCAGACGCTGACCACCGCGAACGGTTATGCCGGCGCGACCACGGTCGGGGCGGGTGCGTTGCGCATCACCCACGCCGGGGCGTTGGGCGGCGCGGCGGCCGGCACGACGGGGGACAGCGGAGCGACGCTGGAGCTGCAAGGCGGCATCACGGTGACCGGCGAGGCGCTGACACTGAACGGAACCGGCGTCGCGGCGGCCGGCGCGTTGCGCAATATCAGCGGCAACAACATCTGGAACAGCGCCATCACCCTGAACAATAACGTGGCGTTGACCATCGCCTCCGACAGCGGCGACCTGAAATTGCGCGGTGTCATCACGCAGACCGGCGGCATCGCGCCGACGCTGCAGGGCAACGGCAATATTTTTATCGAAGCGCCGATGAACGGTGGCTTCATCCGCGGCAGCGGCAACGGCGACGTGCTGATCAGTTCCGGCACCACGATCACCGGCAACGTCACCGTCGCCGCGAACGCCGGCGGTGCGTTCAAGGTCGAAGGGGCGCTGGATGGCGATGTCACCATGCTCGGCGGCCAACTAACGGGCGTGAATGGCGTGATGGACGATGTTGCGGTGTCGTCGGGCACCTTGTCGCCGGGCGCGAACGGGGTCACCACGTTGAACATGGACAGCCTGACGATCAGCGGCGGGGCCTATCTCTGGAACATCACCAATGGAACGGGCACGGCCGGGGTCGATTGGGATCTGCTGCGGGTGGGCGGCGGTTCGGGCGTGATCGACTTGAGCGGCGCGGGTACGGGCTCCATTACCGTCCGCGTCGCCTTTGCCGGTTCCGTGCTGACCAACTTCAACCATCAAAACACGGGCAGTTGGCGCATCATCGACGGCGGCAGTGTGGCCGGCTTCGCCGCGGGCAAGTTCGTCATCAACGACAGCGGCTTCGTGCCCGGTAACGAGGGCGGCGCATGGTCGGTCAGCCAGAGCGGCGGCGACCTGTTCGTCGATTTCACGCCCGGCGCGCCGGTGGACATGGCGGTGCGGGTAACGGATTCCCCGGACCCGGCGCCGGTCGGCGACAACGTGACCTACAGCATTGTGATCACCAACAAGTCGTCCGAACTCATCCAGGCCTACACGGTCACCAACCTGTTGCCGGCCTTCATGACCTATGTCAGCAGCAGCGACGGCGGAACGTTCTCCGGCGGAGCGGTCCGGTGGTCGCTGGCCAACCTGGCCGCCAATAGTTCGCGCACCATTACCATGACCGCCTTCATCACGGTGCAGGGCGGCGCCTCGCTGGTCACCGATGTGCGGCCTCGTCGCACCGAGTCGGTGCCGGTGGACAATACCGTCACGACGGTCACCGCGGTGTTTTGTCCCACCGCGGGCGTCGCCACCAACAACGCCCCGGCCAGTCGCACCGCCACCAACGGCGTGCCGGTGAGCTTCGTGGTCACGACCGCGAACGACGACTGCAATCCGCCGTTGCTGTTCGCCGGCGGCCTGCCCGCCGGTTCCAGTTTCAATGTGGTCACCAGCGGCTTTGCCTTGACCGGCACCTTCGCCTGGAACGCGCCGACGGCGGGGGTGCATCCGTTGCGTTTCTATTCCTACAACGAGACCAAGGCCACCTCCACCGTGGTTACGCTGCTCTACGTCAACAATGGCAGCGAAGGCAACAACAGTTCCGGCATTCCCAGCTCGCTCACCAATTGGACGGTGGAAATCGACGACCTGGAGGTGCCGGAAAGCGGATCGTCCACCATCGCGTTCGATGCGGCGCCCGGCATTCCCTACGATGTGTACACCTCCACCGGGCCTCTGCAATCGGGCATGAGCTGGACGCCGTCGACGACGTACCTGCTGGCGGACGCGGCATTGGAGGAACTGGTTCTACCGGTCAGCGGACGCACAAATTATTTCCAAGTGGTCCCGCATGGCAAGACGCCGACGTTGCTCGGCGTGTGGGCCGCGATCAAACCGACGATCCCGGCCGGCTACAGCATGATGAGCGCGCCGGTCGAACTGGCCGACCTCTCCTTTCAAGGCGCCTTTGGCGACACGCTGGCCGAATTCCTCGACGGCCACAATGCGGGCAATGCCGATCGCGTGATGATCAGGGAAAGCAGCGGCAGTTGGCGCACCATCTACCTGATGGCCTCGCCCAAACAGTGGAGCGAGAACCTTTCCGGCGAGGTCAGCTATACCTTGCAACCGGATCAGGCTTCGGTCGCGCGCCCGGGCGTTGACCCATTCGGCCACCGCCGCC
>ERZ761603.1184-NODE-1184-length-20039-cov-35.626251_pt1 | contig 20039 bp, 13 predicted proteins | sample MGYA00511879_ERZ761603 | MGnify/ENA primary metagenome ERZ761603 (study PRJEB28899, sample SAMN02850040) | bioreactor sludge metagenome | biome: EBPR Sludge; feature: EBPR Bioreactor; material: flocular biomat | place: Australia: Thorneside Wastwater Treatment... | reverse complement strand
GCTACCCGGGGCCGCTCGAACAGGTGATCGGTAACCTGGTGAGCAACTCGGTGACACACGGCTTCGCCGGCTTCGCGCCGGGCCGGATCCTGCTGCAGGCGGCGACGAGCGGTGATCACCGGGTGCTCTTGCGCTACTCGGACGACGGAGTCGGCATGCCGACGGCGATTCTGCGGCGTGTCTTCGAGCCGTTTTTCACCACCCGCCTGGGACAGGGGGGCAGCGGCCTGGGTCTGTACCTGGTCTACAATCTGGTCAGCGGCGTACTGGGTGGCAGCATCGAGGTCGACAGCGCACCGGGTGAGGGCACCCGTTTTACCCTGAACCTGCCACGCTGCGCGCCGCAACGGGGCACCGCAGGCTGATGCGCAGAACCGTCGGTCGTCACACGTCGGCAGGATCCGGCGTGCGGCGCGGCGGCGCTGGCCGGGCAGTGTCCCGCACCTGGCCTGCCTCCTCCCGTCGCCGATCGACAGGGCTCCGGTTGTGGCTGGCACGCTCCCGGGTCCGCCTGACAACGCTCCGGCTGTGGCTGGCACGCTCCCGGGTTCGCCTGACAGCGCTCCGGCCGCGGCTGGCACGCTCCCGGGTTCGCCTGACAGCGCTCCGGCTGTGGCTGGCACGCTCCCGGGTCCGCCTGACAGCGCTCCGGCTGCGGCTGGCACGCTCCCGGGTTCGCCTGACAACGCTCCGGCTGCGGCTCGTCGATGCCCGGGCGGCCGGTGCTTTCTGCTAAGCTTTTACGGTTCTGGTCAGCGGCGCGCTCGATGAGAGGCGTCGGGACGGTTCGGTAGGGCTCATTTCTGGATACCCATGTTCGACCATTTGCGAAAATATGCCGCCACCTATATCGTGGCGACCGGCGGCATCCTGCTCACCTGCCTGTCATCGTGGAATGTGCGGCAGGAGCTGCAGACCAGCCACCTCAAGGAGTTCGAGTGGGCCGCCGGAGACCGTATCCAGTCGGTTCGGGCGGTCGCCGAGCAGGGGCTGGATGCGCTGCTGGAAATCCGCGGTCTGTTCTACGCGGCGCAGGGGATCGACGAGCAGGAGTTCCTGCTGTTTACCGATTCGGTGCTCAAGCGGCATTCCTACATCGACAGCCTGCTCTGGGCGCCGCTCCTGACCTCGTCGCGGCAGGCCTTGCCGGGAACGGCTCCCGGCCCGTCGCCGGCGCACAATGCGGGCCGGAGTGCGCCGGCGAGCCGGGGAGAGGTGCGTGTGCCGGTGCTGCTGTCGGCGTCGCGTGCGGCGTCGGTCGTCGCTCAGGGGCTCGATCTGAACGCGATCAGCGAACTGGCGCCGGTCTTCGCGCGCGCGCGGGAGAGCGGCAAAGTGGCGGTCAGCGGGCGCATGGAGGTGGCGCGTCCGGGCAACCAGGTGGCGCATGTCATCTACGCGGTACTGCCGGTTTACGCGCCGGGCTACGCGCGCGGCACGCCCGACGGACAGCGACCGGACCCGCTCGGCTTCGTCATCGGCGTCTATGACATCGAGGAACTGGTGCATGTCGCCATCAGTCTGCTCGAACCACGCGGTGTCGAGGTGCTGGTGCGGGACACGACGCCAGGCGGCGAGGCCCTGTTCCTCCACTTCTACGCCAGCCGACTGGAACCCCGACCCTTCGGCGCCGTCGAGGGCCTGATGCCGGAGGGGGACGAGGATCAGCCGCGCATGGTGGTCACCATTCCGGTGGGTGACCGTCGCTGGACGATCACCTGTGTCGCCACGCACACTTTCCGCAGCGCCGAGGCGTTCACCAAGGCCCACTGGTCGGTGCTGCTCGGCGGTTTCCTGTGTACCGCGCTGCTGGTTTCTTACCTGGTGCGCAGTCGTCGCGAACTCGAGAACAGGATCCAGCTGACGCAAACGATCTACGAGCGTGAAGAACTGTTCCGGCAACTGGCGGAAACGGTCGACGTCGTTTTCTGGGCGATCACCGCCGACGGGAAACGGCTCGAGTACATCGGTCCGGCGTTCAGGCAGCTGGCCGGGCGCGAGACGCCGCTGGACAATCCGACTCCGTCACTGGTGCTCGATCTTTTCGAGCCGGACGATCGGCGTGTCCTGGTCGATGCGCTCGAGCAACTGCGCCGCGAAGGCGGGCGTTTCAGCGTGCTGCTGCCGATGGCGCAGGGCGAGCGGGGGCTACGCTGGTTGCGGGTCTGCGGTTTTCCCGTGCGTGAGCCGGATTGCGAGCTGAGCCGCATCGTCGGCTTTCTGGAGGATGTCACCGAACACAAGCTGGCCGAGGATGCTCTGCGCGACTCCGAGGCGAGGTTGCGCACCCTGTTCAACCATTCCCCGGACCTCATCTTCACGGTCGATAGCGAAGCAAACATTCTGCTGACCAACCGGCCTTTGCCCCACCCGGTGGGCAGCGCCGGCGACCGGCGCTCGCCACTGATCCTGCCACCCGACGTTCGGCCGGGTTATCTGCAAAGGCTGCGACACGTTTTCGCAAGCGGGCGAATCGAGCATTTCCAGTACCGTTCGAGTGACGCCACGTGGTGGGAAATCCGCATGGTCCCGATCAGTACCGCCAACGTGGTGAAGGCAGCCATGGTGGTGATCAGCGACATCACCGAGAACCGCAAACTGCAGTGGCAGGCCATCCGCAGCGCCCGCCTCGCCTCGCTCGGCGTGCTGTCGGCCGGCATCGCGCACGAGATCAACAATCCGAACCACGCGATTCTGGCCAACGCGGCGCTGCTCGGGCGTATCTGGCAGGATGCGCTACCCATCCTCAACGAGTACGAGGAGGAGCAGGGCCGCTTCATGCTGGCCGGTTTGAGCTATGATCAGGCGCGACAGATCATCGCGCGCGGCATGAGCGACATCGGCGCCAACGCCAAACGCATCCAGAAGATCGTGCATGATCTGAAACACCTCGGCAAGCAGGATCGCGGTCACATGGATGAGCTGGCCGACATCGGCAAGATCCTGCCGGCGGTGGCGGCACTGCTCGAGGTCCGGATCAGGAAGCATACCGATGCCTTCAGCCTGAAGTTGCCCGAGAGTCTGCCACTGGTGCGGGGCAACGTGCAGCAACTGGAGCAGGTGTTCATCAATGTCGTGGTCAATGCCCTGGAATCGCTGCCCGAGCGCAACCGGTCGGTCCGCGTCTCGGCGAGAAGGGACGATTCAGGCGGCCGGCTGATCGTCGAGGTGGCGGACCAGGGGAAGGGGATCCCCGATGACGTCATGGCGCAGATCGGCGAGCCCTTCTTCACCACGAAAGCCGAGAGCGGTGGTACGGGTCTCGGACTGTCGATCTCGTCATCGATCGTCGAGCGGCATGGCGGGGTATTGCGTTTCGAGTCGAACGCCGATTGCGGAACCACGGTCAGCATCGATCTGCCGATCGCCACGGAGGAGTGAATGAAAGAAAAACCATTTTCCAGTCTGCCCGTTTTTCTCGTCGATGACGAGGAGTCGGTCCTGCACGCTTCCGCGGCGGTGTTGCGCAGCGCCGGTGTGGCCCGCCTCGAACTGCTGAGCGACAGCCGGGAGTTGCTGCCGGCGCTCGAGCGGCAGTCGGCGAGCGCCGTGCTGCTCGATCTTTCGATGCCGCATCTCCCCGGCAACAAGTTGCTGCCCGACATCGTTCACCTCTACCCCGAGGTGCCGGTGATCGTGATGACCGCGGCGCAGGATGTCGAAACCGCGGTGCGCAGCATGAAGGAGGGGGCATTCGACTACTTGGTCAAACCGGTCGAGGAAAGCCGTCTGGTGGCCAGTGTGCGCCATGCCCTCGAAGTGCACTCCCTGCGGCGGCAGATGGGGGTTCTCAAACGCTATCTTCTCTCGGACTGCCTGCAGAATAACGAAGCCTTTGCCGGCATCGTCACCAACAGCCGCAAGATGCGTGCCCTCTTTCAGTATCTCGAAGCGGTTGCGGTGACCGCCGAGCCGGTCCTGATCTCCGGCGAGACCGGAGCGGGCAAGGAAATGTTTGCGCATGCGCTGCACAAGCTGAGTGGCTTGAGTGGACAATTCGTCCAGGTCAACGTGGCTGGCCTGGACGACACGCTCTTCTCGGATACCCTGTTCGGCCACAAGAAAGGCGCTTTCACCGGTGCCGACCAGTCGCGTGCCGGCCTCATCGCGCAGGCGGCCGGCGGCACGCTGTTTCTCGACGAGATCGGCGACCTGTCGATGGCATCGCAGGTCAAGCTGCTACGCCTGCTGCAGGAGCATATGTACTTCCCGCTCGGCTCGGACGTCGCTCGCCCCAGTGATGCACGCGTCGTCTGCGCCACGAATTGCAATCTGGCGCAGATGATGCGCCAGAACCAGTTTCGTTCGGATCTCTTCTTCCGCCTCTCGGTGCACCAGATCGAGGTGCCGCCGCTGCGCCAGCGCAAGGAAGACATCCCCCTGCTCTTGCAGCACTTCCTCGACGAGGCGGCAGCGCTGATCAACAAACCGGCTCCCGAGCCGTCGAACGAGCTGATCACGCTGCTCTCGAACCACCATTTTCCCGGTAACGTCCGCGAACTGCGGGCGATGGTCTTCAACGCCATGGCGCTGCATCGCGGGGGATCGGTGCTGGCCATGGACAGCTTCCGGCAGGCGATGCAGAAGCAGCAGAAGGCGAGTGCCGACAATCTCCCCAGCGAACCGCCGGATGGACTGCCGATCCTCATTCCCGGGCGCTTTCCGACTCTCGATGAGGTCGAGGAGGCTCTGGTCAATGAAGCACTCAAGCGGGCCAAAGGCAATCAGGGTGTTGCCGCGACGCTGCTCGGCCTGTCACGTCCGGCGCTCAACAGACGTCTCGCCCGGCGTGCAATGCAAGCCGAATCGTGAGCCGGCGAAGTCGCAGGACATCCTGCTGCGGCTGAAGGTGACAGCCGGTCGTGCCCGGGGAAGCGGCACCGCGCTTCTGCGTGCCAGCGAGACAGTATCGATGGGGGTGTTACCTGTCGACATTTCGACAAACGCTTCATCGGTCTGTTTAAGCCATTCATAAAAATAGGAAAGATGACGAATTACAGGATCATCGTCATAAGTGTCTGTGCGTTTTGTTACACCCCATCAAGCCATCTGCCGGAAGCCGACATGTGGTCATAACAGCTTGGTTCGATACGGTTTTGCAGATTGTTCATGGTTTGGCACGTATCGTGCTTTCACGATGCGACGGCGTCTGGTGGGGCGGGCGCGCAGTGGTGTCGGTGATGTGGGTGTGCCACATGGCCGGCAAGAGTCAATAAACAGGATATCCGGGGGAGATGTCATTTGGATGCAAAAGGCGAGTTTGATCGCTGTTCCCGGCCGCTCGCGGCCGGTTGGACTGCGGACGGCAACTGTCCGGCCGACATGCCTGCCGAGCAGGGTCGCCGGCCCTGCTCGGCTCGGCAGGGGCCTGGCAGCCTGGCTCCGTTCGAGTATGGAGGGTCTGTCTTTTCGGCAATACGGGGGGCTCGGCGAGGGCTGACCGGCCGGTGCATGGTGTGGCGAACACCGCCCTCGATTCGCCCCACTTCAACCCACCACAACAACTACAGGGCCGCTCCATGAGCACATTGCTGATTCTGACGATCTTCACCGTTGCCATCGTCCTCTTTTTCGATTACACCAACGGTTTCCATGATGCGGCCAACATCGTTGCGACGATCATTGCATCGCGGGCGATGACGCCGGTACAGGCGGTGATCATCGTTGGTACCTTCGAGTTTCTCGGGCCGTTGCTCGGTGGAACGGCGGTTGCCAACACCATCGGCAAGTTCGTCACCCTGGGCGATGTGCAGGCAGTGCTCTCACTGGCCATCCTGATCAGCGGGCTGATGGGCGCGATCGTCTGGAACCTCGCCACCTGGTATTTCGGCATTCCGTCGTCCTCGTCGCATGCGCTGGTGGGTGGCCTGATCGGTGCCGTCATCGTCTCGGCCGGGGTGGACAACGTGGTCTGGGGCTTTTCCCAGTTGATGAATGGTCAGTTGACCGGCATCATGAAGGTGCTGGCCAGCCTGATCCTGTCGCCGATCATCGGCTTCTGGGCGGGTTTCCTGATGTTGCGCCTGCTGAACATCCTGCTGTTTACGGCTACTCCGGCGGCAAACAAAGGCTTGCGTTACTCGCAGTTCGTCACCGCTGCCGGTCTCGCCTTCTCGCATGGCGCCAACGACGCGCAGAAGAGCATGGGCATGCTGACCCTTGCCCTGCTCCTGGGTGGCTTCATCCCGACCTTCGAGGTTCCGTTCTGGGTCATGCTGGCCTGTGCCGTCGCCATTACCCTGGGCATTCTGTCGGGCGGCTGGCGAATCGTTCGCACGCTGGGTTTCGCGATCTACCGCGTTCGCCCGATTCACGCGCTGAGTTCGCAACTGACCTCGGCAGCGGTCATTCTTACGGCATCGGTGATCGGGGCGCCGGTGTCGACCACGCACGTCGTCGCTACCTCGATCATGGGCATCGGTGCTTCGGAGCGTCCGAAGGCCGTGCGCTGGAAAAAGGCCAAGGATATCGCCATCACCTGGCTGATCACCATTCCAGGCTCGGCCCTGGTCGCCATTCAGACATTCGCTCTCGTCAATCTCTTTCTCGGAAAGGCCTAAACATGTCGAACGCTGCTACCGCATCACCCTCCCTGACCCGCCGCATCCTGCACCGGGTCTTTCCGAAAGTCCCCAACTTTTTTGCCCTGCTGGCCGAGCAGAGCGACCAGGTGGGCCGCAGTGCTGCGCTGTTGGTCGAATACATGGGCTCCGGCAGTTCGGAAGTCGCCAAGCGGATCGTCGACGCCGAGTACGAGGGTGATCGGCTCAAGGTGCGTAACCTGACGTTGTTGAACGAGGCCTTCTCGACCCCGATTGACCGTGAGGACCTGCACCGGGCGATCATCAACCTCGATGAGATCATCAATAGCTGCAAGACGATCGTCGCCGAGATGGATGCCAATGTGCTGGCCCTGAAGGCCGACAAGTATTGCCTGGAGATGGCGGTCTGCCTGAAGGACGGCGCGGAAGCCGTGGCTGCCGGTTACGGGCGCCTGGGGTCCGATCCCAAACTCGGTCGTGACGACGCCGAGAAATCCGACAAGGCGGTGCGCAACCTGACGAGAACGCATCGGCGCGCTCTGGCCGAGTTGTTCAACGACACGGATTTCCAGCACATTTTTCGGCGCAAGGAAATCTACAATCAGCTCCTGAACGCCGGCCTGCGCCTGAACGTCTGCAACAGCACCCTGCTCGACATCGTCGTCAAACTCTGCTGAGCCGCGTCCCCGCGGCGACGTCGATCCCCGCGGGCTTCCCAGAGCGGGGTCCCGGCTTTTCCCCGGGATCCCCGTGGTCGTGCGCGGCGGCGGCATCGCTCCCAGCGTGCTGCCGCACAGCCTCGACCAAGCGGTCGGTGCGTGTGCCGGGTGCGCAACTGAAACTCCTTGCGGGCTTCACTGCCGGGCAGATCAGCGCGGTAGCGTGACGGCGGGCGCGACAGTTGTCCCCCTTTTTCTCGTCAAAGTCTCCGTGGCCGGCGCCCATGTCGACCGCCTTCCTGGCGATCGCGGCCCGCTGCAGATCATGCCGTCAGCTTGAAGTCTGCTGGCCCGCAGGCGGACCCGTCGCGTTGGGCGGTGTAACCGTTCCGTATCGCTCCGATTGCCGGAACACCCATTTAACGGCTTGTTTCGGCTCGATAATCAGGATTGCCGGTGGTGTCTCCGGAGCGCCTGCCATTCATTTTGTTTCACCCCGCATGCTCCCTCGGGTGCCCCGATGGATTGAGATACCATATTGATTATCAAGGAGTATTGACGACATTCTTTGATTGGCATGGTTTGTGCTTTGTTATGCTCAGGAGGCCGCCCGATGACTCATTTCAAGTCAGCACTCCGGCGAGGCTTCGACATCGCTGAAATGTCAGTTCAATTGCGGGGAGCATGATGATGGGTACTGAAACCGAACTCAATCTTTCACTGACGCCCGGGGTTGCCAGCCGTCTGGCCCGCCATCCCTTGTTGACCGAGGCGAAACCCTTGCGCCAGCGGGTGGTTGACACCTACTACGACACACTGGACCAGAGGCTGCGGCGCGAGCGTGTCGTTGTCGGTTACCGCAAGCAGGGCTCCAAGTTGCTGTCTTCGGTGCGTCGGGTGAGCCATCCGGGAGGCAGATCGCCGGGACGCGGACAATGGGAGAGCAACAGCCCGCTCGGCGAACTCGATTTCTCGCAGGTTGAAGATGGCAGTCTGCGCGAATGGCTGGAATCCTTGCGCGACGACCTGCGACCGGCCGTCAGAACCAGCCTGACCCGTAGTGCATGGGTGCTTGAACCGCGCGACGGGGTACGCATCGAGGTGGCCCTGCACCGCGGCTGGATCGAAGCCGAGGGCCGACGGCAACCGGTCTGCGAGCTCGGGATGGAACTTCTGTCGGGAGCGGTGACGGATCTCTTCTCGGCCGCCGGAGAACTGCAGTCGGATCTTTCACTGCACCCGGAAGTGGCCAGCCGCTTCCCATGCGGCTACGGCGTCCTGCCGGAGGAATCGCTGCAAGTCGTCAAGGCGGCGCCGGTCGACACGCATGCCGGAATGAGCGTCATTGCTGGCTTCCGGACGATCGCTCTGGCTTGCCTCAGCCACCTGCAAAGCAACGAAAGGGGTGTTTGCGAGAGCGACAATCCGGAATTCGTCCATCAGGCGCGGGTGGCCATCCGTCGTCTGCGCTCGGCGATTCGCGTCTGGAAGCCGCGCCTGCCGGTGGAATTCGTCACCAGTTTCGATCCGCTCTGGCAGCAGCTCGCCAGGCAGCTTGGGGAGACCAGAAACTGGGATGTTTTCGTCGCCGAGACCTTGCCGGCAATCGTCGCGGCTTTCCCGGATTGCCCCGAGATCACCCGGCTGTCAGACCATTCGCGTGAGCGCTGTGCGATCAATCGCGCCACCGCGCGCAGCACCCTCAGGTCGGCCGATTATTCCCGTCTGCTGCTCGAGTTTGCCGCCGCCGTTCACGCACTCCCCGAGCGCAAGGATCGCCGGCTGGACGTTTTTGCACCTCGCTGCCTCGACAAGCGCGCCAGGCAGGTATGGCTGCTGGCACAGGAAGCCTTGAGCAGTGACGCCACGGCCCGTCATCGTCTGCGGGTTTCGTACAAGCGCCTGCGCTACGCACTCGAATTCTTCGCCCCGCTGTTCGTCGGCGATCTGTTGCAACGCTATCACCTGGCCGCCAGCGGTCTGCAGGAAATGCTTGGCCAGCTCAACGATCTGGCGGTTGCCACGGAACTGCTCGAACAGGCACTCCCCGGTGAGCCGGGTGATCCCCTTCGCCGCTGGCTGGAGGTGCGCAGCGAAACTTTGCTGCCGGAACTCGGCGGTTTGCTGGACGACTTCCATCGGCAGAATGTTCCGTGGCGGAATCCATCGAGCTGAGATCGGCAGTCGGCGATTCGACGTAAGCAGTAGTCGTCCGGCGGCGCGTCCGCTTGAGCGCTGCCAGCAGGGTTCAGGCGCCACGCGCGTCCTTTCCACCCGCCGCGCTCGCCGGCCGTGGCGGGCGATGGGTGCGTCCTTCTTCCCGCGGTTCTCTCATCCTGCATCGCCATGTTCCGCACCTGGGCGGCGGTGCGTCTTCCAGGACGCCGTGCGGCAACAGCCGGGGGCGGTTGAAGTTGCCAGTCGAGATGCGTTGGTGAACCCCCGTTGTGACGCCTCACTGCGCTGCGACGGCAGCCAGTGGCTCCTTTCCGCATGATCGTCTCACCGGGGGCAGCACAAGCAGGCTCGTTTGTCTCCCACCGGCGGCGGTTGAGTTTCGCCGCTTCGGCCCGCCTGGTGGTCGGCAGAAGCTCGCGGTGTAACGCTCCGGCGTCTTGCCAGGGCTCCGATCGCCGCTCCCAAGTGGCTGTTTAACAGAGCAAAACGACTCTCACGTGCGGTTCCGAGCGGGATCGGTGGTGCGTTTTGTTGCACCCCCGGAGATCTCTACCCCGGTCCTGGAAATGTGTCTTAACAATCTGATTCCATGAAGAAACATGTGTTCGAACAGGGGCATCCGGAAATGGCACGATTCCTGCTTTTCTGGCATAAGAGCGCAATTGGCCGAAATGGTCGCCAGTCCCGGATGACTGGCGGCAGAGGCCGCGCCCAGCAAGCTTTCAATCACGGAAATCCGCCAGACAGCAAACGCAGGACAAGACAGGTGAATGCCATGACCATGATCCCTTTTGCCGAAGTCGTACGCAGAACCCGTCCGCCAGTTCGTCGTTCCGAATTACCCGACTTCTTCGGGTTGATCGACCAGCAGGCACGGGTGGTGGTGAGTCTGGCCAAGGCTGCCGGCGAGGTTCTGCAGGGAAAAGAGTCGGCACGCTCGGTTCGCCTGTTCGACCTCGAGCAGCGCAGGCAGGAACTGCGGCGCCGCAATCAGGCCGCGGTGGAATCGCTGTTCGGCTTCGCTGCCGGGGCGGAGGAGATCCAGTGGACCATGGACAGTCTGGATCAGGCGGCAGCGCGTCTGTTTCGCACGGCTGCTGACTTCAGCCAGTGGCCATCGGGTGTGGACGATGCGGTGCGCGAGATGATGGCGATCATCCTCAGGGCAAGCGAGAGTCTGCAGCAGGGTTACATCGGGCTGGCCAGCGGCTGGCCGCTGGGTGAGATTGATGTCGGGCAGGCGATGGGCAGCCGGGACATGCTTGGCAGCCATCGCGCAATGGCCCTGCGCGAACTGCTGCAGACCGGGAGTGCCCCTGTTTTACCGCCGGAGCAGGGGTTCCCCGCGCCTTTGCCGCCCGCTGCCAACGATCGCGAGCGCTGGCTGCACGAGCTGTATGCCAGTCTCGACAACATCGCGCAGCACCTGGCAAGTGCGGCAGGCATTCTGAGACGCTGGTCGCTCCGCCTGTCTGCCGGCCTGAACGATCTGGAGGCGGGCCTGTTTGGCGCGTCTTCCCTGCTTTGCCACAAGCTGGTCACCGTCTGAAATGAACACCTTACGCGCGGTTTATCGGGTCGGCTGCCGCGGGTGCACCTACCCTGGCCGCACAGACTCCAGTTCCTCATTCAACTCAGGAGAAGTCATCATGGAAACGCTGGCTCGAGTGGCCGAGGCGCCCGTTATCTCGACATCGACCGAAAACGATCTGGACAGCTATCTGGATACCGTTGCCGCTGCAACGGCGCTCTTCAGGTCAGCGGTTGACACCTATCTGCTGCACGGACCCGAGGGCGAGTCCTGGCAGCAGGCCAAACGCATGGCGGACCTCATGCAGACGCTCGACGACATGCAGCAGAGGCTGGAAACGGCGACAGGCGCCCAGTCGCGCCTCGGCGAGTTGATATCGGAGCTGATCGACCCGATGAGTGGCGTCAGTCGTTTGCTCAAGGACATGAAGCGACAGATTACCGGTTTCGCCATCGAGTCCGGCTTCTCTACTCCTGGCCGCTGCGTGCCCTCGCATCTGATCCCGGACGTCCAGGAACTGACCGATGAAGTGTGCGCGGCGGTCGATGCGCTGGTCGAGAGCTATCGTCCGTCCCTGCTCTGGCTGGAACAGGCCTCGATTCCTGATCGGGAGAATGGCGTCAGTTGGTATGAAGGCCAGGCAGATCGTCTCTCGATGCAACTGCTGAAGAAAATCTTTGCCGACGAAGGGCTGGACATCGAGAGCAAACTCCCGATGGCACAACTGATCGAGGAGATCGACCGCGTTGCCGATCAGGCTGAAAGCCTCGACCTCGAACTGCGTGCCAGTTGCATGAATTGCCTGCCCTTGTTCGCCATTGGCCATTCGCACTGATCAGGCACGCAGGGCCTGCGTCGATGGCGCGGGCGGCCAGCCGAACGCGGCCTCGTGATGAATGAAGGCCGCGTTTCGTTTTCGCCGCAGGCCGCGTGGCGGCGGCAAGCGGCTCGGCCAACGATCGCCTGATCGGAGACAGGATACGCGGTCGCCGTTCAGTGCGTCCGTGGTCGTGACCTGTTTGGTTCTTGCAGTGGCATTTTGCTTGCGTGCAGCGAGCGGTTGGTCGACCACACGCTCGTGGCGTGGGTGGGGTTTGATGGAGGTTTTAGCCTGTGGAACTGACGGCAGGGTTCAAGAACGACAAGCTGGTCGGTGATTTCTGGGGTGGCCTCGCGGCGATGCTGGTTGCCCTGCCCTCGGCGATCGCATTTGGTGTCACGATCTATTCCGCCATAGGGCCGGCCTATGCCGGCCTGGGCGCACTGGCCGGAATTCTCGGGGCGACCGCGCTCGGCCTGGTGGCGCCGGCTCTGGGGGGAACCAATCGTCTGATCACGGCGCCCTGCGCACCGGCCGCAGCCGTCCTCTCGGCCTTCGCCATCGAACTGGTGCAACACGGGGTGGCGGCGCCGTCGATCGTCCTGATGTTGACGGCGCTCGGCTTGGTATCGGGCCTGGTGCAGTTGATGCTCGGTTTCATGGGCATCGGCAGCCTGATCAAGTACATCCCGTTTCCGGTGGTCAGCGGCTATCTGACCGGTGTCGGATTGATCATCATCGGCAGCCAGATTCCGAAATTCCTCGGTGTCCCCGGTGGCATTTCGTGGTGGCGGGCACTGATCTCGCCCGAACTGTGGCAATGGCAGAGCGGATTGATCGGCGCTGTCACGGCGGGCGTGATGATCGGCGCGCCGCTGGTCACGCGCATCGTACCAGCCGCCATCCTGGGCCTGCTGGCCGGCGTGCTGACCTATTTCGGACTGGCGTCGATGGACGAATCGCTGCTGGTCATGGCGGGCAACAAGCTGATCATCGGTCCGCTCGGCGGTACGGCCTCGAGCATGCTTGAAGCGATCACCGGGCGCTGGCAGGAAATCGGCGAGCTCAAACTGAGTCAGATCGGCAGCCTGTTGGGGACGGCGTTCACATTGGCCGTGCTGCTGTCGATCGACACGCTGAAGACGGCGGTGGTGCTCGATGCGCTGACGCGCGGTCGCCACGACTCGAACCGCGAACTGGTTGCCCAGGGTCTCGGCAATGTCGCTTCGGCCTGTGCTGGCGGCATGCCGGGGGCGGGGCAGATGGGGGCGACCCTGGTCAATCTGGCGAGCGGCGGCCAGACCCGCGTTTCGGGAGTTGTCGAAGGTGTGATGTCGCTGATTGCCTTCCTCGCGCTGGGAGCTTTCATTGCCTGGATTCCGGTCGGTGCGCTGGCCGGCATCCTGATCGTCGTCGGCATACGGATGATCGACCGGCACAGCCTGCACCTGCTCGAGTCGCCGTGGACCCTGCTCGACTTCATCGTCATTGTGGCGGTGGTTGCCGTGGCAGTCGGCTACAGTCTGATCGCCGCCTCCGGGGTCGGGATTGCCCTGGCGATGTTCCTGTTCATTCGCGAGCAGTTGAGCAGCACGGTGATCCGCCGCAAACTGGACGGTGGCAGCCGCTATTCCAAGCGGGTGCGCTTGCGGCAGGACATGGAGGTGCTCGAGAAGGAGGGACACCAGACCGCCATCCTCGAGTTGCAGGGCAGCCTGTTCTTCGGTACCAAGGATCAGCTTTACACGGCGCTCGAGCCGGAACTCAAGAAGCGCCGGTTCATCGTCCTCGATATGCGGCGGGTGCAGTCGGTCGATGTGACCGCGGTGCACCTGCTGAGTCAGATTCGCGATTCGCTGATCGAGCGTGACGCATTCCTGATCTTCAGCAGCCTGTCGCACACCCTGCCGAATGGCCGGAACATCGGCGATTTCTTCGACCAGATGGAGCTGACGACAATGACCGAGCACGTCAAGGTCTTCCCCGAGCTCGACGACGCGATCGAATGGATCGAGGATCAGGTCCTCGGCCAAGGCCAGGGGCCGCTTCCTGGTTCGGAGGTTGCAGCGCTCGAACTGAGTGATCTCGAGCTTTTCCGTGATCATAAAGAAGAGACGCTGAACGACCTTGAAGCATGCCTGGAACGCCGATCGATTGTCAAGGGTGGCAAGGTCTACTCGTTTGGCGACCCCGGCAACGAGCTCTACCTGATACGCAAGGGAGCGGTGCGCATTACCCTGCCGGCGTCTGGCGAGGCCAACGGCCACCACGCCCTGACCTATGGCCGTGGCGATTTCTTCGGTGGCATGGCTTTCCTCTCGCAGATGACCCGCTTCAACGATGCCACCGCACTCGAAGACAGCGAGCTCTTCGTCCTGCAACGCGAACAGTTCGAAAGACTGCGCGAGGACCACAAGCGACTGGCCTGCCACTTGGTGGAGGCGGTTGCCAAGGTGCTGGCTCTGCGCTTGCGCTACTCTGACAAGGAACTGATGGCCATGCAGGAATAACTCGTTTGTTCCGGAGATATCGTTCGGCTTGTGGCAAGGCTCTGGCCGGCAGCGCTGGCTGGCTCAACCCCTTGGCGCGTAGCCGTGACGGCCCTTGCCCGGCGTCACACTTCTTTTTCCGGCCGACGTCGCGACGGGAGGGTCGATTTCGGTTATGATAAGATGTGCCATTGGGGAGTCATGGAATGGCGCCAACGGGTGGGAGAACAAGAATGTTCCAACATATCCTGCTGCCGACTGACGGCAGCCAGTTGTCACGCGATACCGCTCAACGAGCGGTATCTTTTGCCAAGGCAGCCAACGCCACGATCACGGCGTTGTATGCCAAACCCGTGGGGCATACGGAGAACATTGCCGAACTGGTGGAGCCGGCCGTACTCGATCGCCTGGTTTCCGGGTCCGATGGCAAGTCCAAGGACTACCTGGGTTTCATCAAGAAACTGTGCAAGGAAGCGGGAGTCGAGTGTGCGACCCTCTCGGTGGTCAGCGACACGCCCTGGGAAGCGATCATCAACGTCGCAGAAGACAACAACTGCGACCTGATCTTCATGTCCAAGCATGGTCGCGGCGGTCTGTCGTCGCTCCTGCTGGGCAGCGAAACCTACCGGGTGCTGACCCACTCGAGCATCCCGGTGCTGGTCTATCGTCCACCCGAAGTCGACGCCAGCCGTCGCAAGGCCAAGGAAAAGGCACGCGAAAAGGAACGCAAAAGGGCCTGAGCGGGCTCCCGGCGCAGGCCCGTTTTCGGCAGGCATCAGCTGAGGGGCGGGCAACCGGCGGGCAGACCTCCGGTTGCCCGGCCAAGCGCGTGGCGGGTGTCGTGCCGGGCTGATGGCACCCTCTTACTGGCAACAGGCTTGCAGCGAGCTGGCACGGGCCGACCCGGTGCTGGCCGGTCTTGTCGGGCGCTACGCCGGCGTCGGGCTGGTCTCGCGCGGCGATCCCTTCGTGACGCTGTTACGTTCGATCGTCGGGCAGCAGATTTCCGTCAAGGCGGCGGATAGCGTCTGGGCGCGCTTTCTCGCCATCTTCTCCAACCCGACGCCGGTCGAGGTTCTCGGCTGCCCCCCCGAGGCGCTACGTGGCTGTGGTCTGTCGGCACGCAAGGTCGAATATGTGATTGATCTCGCCCGGCATTTCGCCAGCGGGCAGCTCGACGTGGGACGCTGGTCGGCGATGAGCGATGAGGAACTCGTCACCGAGCTCACCACGGTGCGCGGCATCGGTGTGTGGACGGCGGAAATGTTCCTGATCTTCAATCAGTTACGCCCGGATGTCTGGCCGCTCGACGACCTCGGCCTGCAGCGGGCGATGGCCATCCATTACTACGGCGGCGAACGTCCGCCGCGCCGGGTCCTCGCCGCACATGGCGAGCGCTGGCGTCCCTGGCGCTCGGTGGCGACCTGGTACCTCTGGCGCAGTCTCGACCCGCTGCCGGTCGAATACTGAGGCACCGGGTCTGCCCGGGTGAGTCGCGGTGCGCAAGGGACGGCTTCAGCCGCTGTTGCGCAGTCCGGCGGCGATACCGTTGATCGTCAGGTGGATGGCGCGTTTCACCCGTTCGTCTTCGTTGCCGCCGCGCAGGCGCTTGATCAGCTCGATCTGCAGGTGATTCAGCGGATCGAGGTAAGGGAAGCGGTGGCGGATCGAACGGGCGAGCAAAGGATTGTCCTCGAGCAATTGCGCCTGCCCGCTGATCGTCAGCAGGGCGTCGATGGCCGCCTGCCATTCGGCCTTCAGACGCGGGAAGATCGCTGCACGCAACGCCGGGTCGGTCACCAGTTCGGCGTAGCGTGAGGCGATCGCCAGGTCGCTCTTGGCCAGCACCATATCCATGTTGGAGAGCAGCGTGCGGAAGAAGCTCCACTCCTGGAACATCTGGTGCAGCATTGCGAGGTCGTCCGGACGGGCGGCGAGAAATTCGCGCACCGCACTGCCGAAGCCGTACCAGCCGGGCAGCATCAGGCGGCACTGTGCCCAGCTGAAGACCCAGGGAATCGCCCGCAGATCTTCGATGGCGGTCGTTTTCTTGCGCGAGGCGGGTCGGCTGCCGATGTTCAGGTGCGCGATCTCGGCGATGACGGTCGATTCCCAGAAGTAGCGCTCGAAACCCTCGGTCTCATAGACCAGGCCGCGGTAGGCGCGATAGGCCGACTGCGAGAGCGCCTCCATCGCGTCGAGGTATTCCGGACGCGGCGCCGGATCGGCCGGCGCCAGCAGCGTCGCTTCGAGCACCGCTGCCGCGAAGATCTCGAGATTGCGGCGGCCAACCTCCGGATTCGAGTACTTGCTGGCGATCACTTCGCCCTGCTCGGTGATGCGCAGCCGTCCCTGCACGGCGCCACCGGGCTGGGCCAGGATGGCCTGGTAGCTGGGGCCGCCGCCGCGGCCCACCGAGCCGCCCCGACCGTGAAAAAGGCGCAGCTTGACCCGGTGGCGGGCGAACACTTCGACCAGCGCGATCTCGGCCTTGTACAGCTCCCAGCCGGAGGTCAGGAAGCCACCGTCCTTGTTGCTGTCCGAGTAGCCCAGCATGACTTCCTGCAGGTCGCCGCGGCTGCTCACCAGGCTGCGGTAGGCCGGCAGGGAGAGCACCTCGTCCATGACCCGCGGGCAGTTGCGCAGGTCCGGAATGGTTTCGAACAAGGGCACGATGTTCACCGCCAGCTGTTGCGACTGCGGCCACAGCAGGCCGCATTCCTTGAGCAGCAACGCGACTTCGAGCAGGTCCGACACGCCGTCGGTCTTCGAGATGACGTAGTTCTGGATGGCGTCGGGCCCGTAGGCGCGGTGGGCGTCGGCGGCGCTGCGGAAGATCTCCAGCTCGCCGCCGGTTTCTTCGCCGTAGCCGAGGTGCGCCGAGGCCAGGGGCCGCGCCGAGGTGATCTCGGAAAGCAGCAGGGCAACGCGGTCTGCCTCGTCAAGCTTGTCGTAGCCGGTGCCGGGCAGCGCTGCCTCGAGCAGTTCGCCGACGACCCGCGCGTGCACGTCGGAGTTCTGGCGCAGGTCGAGCGACGCCAGGTGAAAGCCGAAGATGGCGACCGCCCGCCGCAGTTCGCGCAGACGGCCGCCAGTCAACAGTTGCGAGCCGTTGGCGACCAGCGAACGATGAATCACTTCGAGGTCGGCCGCATACTCGCCGGCGCTGGCATAGGGCGCCGCTTCTCCGACCGCATGGCGCTCTGCTTCGATGCCATCGAGGCCGCGTGCGGTGGCCGCCAGACGGGCGTAGATGCCGGTCAGCGCGCGCCGGTAGGGCTCGTCGCTGCGTGCTCCCGAGGTATCCGGCGAGCGTGCCGCCAGCTCATGCAGGGCCTCGGAGACGCTGACCAACCCCTCGGCGAGCGACAGCTCGGCGCCGAGAGCATGGATCTCGTCGAGGTGGAAGCGCAGTGCGCGTGCCGACTGCAGGCGAAGGGCTTCGCGCGTCACGCCGGCGGTGACGAAGGGATTGCCGTCACGGTCGCCGCCGATCCAGCTGCCCAGGCGCAGGAAGGCGGGCAGTTCGTCATGGATGGTGCCGAGGTGGTCCTCGAGCCAGCCATAGAGACGGGGCAGTTCGCGCAGGAAAGTGTAGTCGTAATAGGACAGGCCGTTGACCACCTCGTCCAGCACCAGCAGGCGGGTGTTGCGCAGCATGCGCGTCTGCCACAGGGTGAGGACGGCGCGGCGCAGCCCCTCGGCGAGCCGGTCCTGCTCGTCGGGGGTGAGCTGTTTGCAGTCGCGCAGATGGAGCAGTTCGGCGATCGTGCGCTGCCCGTTGAGGGTACTCTTGCGCTGTACTTCGGTCGGGTGTGCGGTGAGTACCGGCACGATCGAAGCGCTCGTGAAAAAGTCACGCAACTGTGCCGCATCGATGCCGGCGACGCGGGCGCGAGCCAGCGCATGCGCCAGGCTGCCCTCGCGCGCTGGCGAACCGGCGATCAGATGAGCGCGCGAACGCCGGATATGATGCTGGTCCTCGGCGATGTTCGCCAAGTGCGAGAAGTAGCTGAAGGCGCGAACCACGGCCTGCGTCTGGTCGCGTGACAGGCTGTCGAGAATGGCCACCAGTTCCTGTTTGGCACCGCTGTCCTCGTCACGGTGAAAGCGGATAGCACTGACCCGGATGTGCTCCACCAGTTCGAAAGTCGCTTCCCCTTCCTGGGCGCGCAACGTGTCGCCGAGCAGGCGGCCAAGCAGCCGGATGTCGTCACGCAGGGGCAGGTCCTTGTCCTCGGCAATCTCTTCCGGCATCGTGTTCTCCTCTGTTCGGTTTGCGCTGCGAGAATACAGCACAGGGCGCCGCCAGCGTACAGTGCGTCGGCAGCGTTTTCCTTCAGCAGCCGATGACCTTGAACTCGACGCGGCGGTCGAGAACGTCGCTGGCGTCGTCAGCGCCGGTGCCGACCAGGTTCTCGCGCGAACCGGCGCCATTGGCGATGCTGCGTCTGGCGAGTTGCGGCGCCGCCAGTTCGAGGCGATCCTTGATCGTTTGCGCGCGCAGCAGCGAAAGTCGTTCGTTGAGCGGCTCCGGACCGCTGTGGCTGGTGTGGCCGACGATTTCCAGACAGGCCTTGCTCTGTGCGCTGCGTTGCGCAATCTGGTTCAACCAGATGGGATAAGGGCCGCTGATCTGCGGGTCCGGCCAGAACTGGGTGGAGCCGGGGCGGAAGAGGAACTTGACCGAGAGTTGACGGTTGGCGAGACCGTAGTCGACGATGCGTGCATAGGCCCGTGTCGCCTCGTCGTGCCGTTTGAGCTTCCAGTTCGCCAGGTAGACGCCGTTGTGGGCGCGCAACTGATCGCCGCCGGGTGTGCGCAGTGCGCTGTGGTAGAGTTCGAGCGATTCCTGGTAGCGCCGGGCGTTGTAGGCCCGGGTCGCGTCGTTGATCAGTGCCGCGGCGAGGATGCGCTCGGCGTAGACCGGATTGATCGGATCGCCCGCCTTGCTGCCCTGGCAGGTCTTGATGTAGCCTTCGCTCGCCGGGTCCCTGGTCCACGCCGGGCTGTCGGCGTCGAAGGGCAGTGGCGCCAGGTCGACGCCGGTGGGTCGTGCGCGGGCAACCCCCTTGGCAATCACCTTGCCGGTCTTCAGGTCGGCCAGGGCAAGGCAGATGCGAAACGCGTCGCGTTCGCCGACCGGCTGGCCGGCGGCCTGGTTGATCGGGGTGAAGGTGCCGACCAGTACCAGCGGCTGCCTGGCGAGGCTGGCGGTGCTGAATTCCGCCACTGCGAAGCGCGTATGATCGCGTCGTACGAGGTCGACAATCTTTTGTTCCATCGAACGGGTCGCAATGGACCGGGTGCCGGTGACTCCGTCCACCAGGGGGTCGATCACCAGGGTCTGACCTTGGTTGATGCTGGCTGACGTGCCTGCCTTTTTGAGCAGGTCGTTGGCTGCAGCCAGCACCGCGTCGTCGAAGGCCAGCGGAGACGGTGGGGCCGGGTCAGTCTGACGGGCGCTGCCTGGCGGCGCCACCTGACAGGCGCTCAGCACGATGGCGGCCAGCCAGGTGGTCAGTTGTCCGCGGCGGTGGGCGCTGTCTTTCATGGTCTGCACTCCTTCTGGAAGTAAGCACGGTCGTCGGCGGTCAACGGGTCGCCGAGCCCCTGGCGTTCGAGCAGGTCGCGGCAACGCGCCGGACGCACCGGCTGCGCGGTGGCCCGGGCTGGCGGAGGTACCGCCCTGGCGGGGCTGGTGGCGCTGGCGTTCGCTACCTTGTCCGTGCCGGGTGTCGGCGAGCCAGGAAACGACCCAAGAGAAGAAGAAGGGGGACGCATAAATGCCTGATATCCTGCTCACGGCCCTGCTGATGG
>ERZ761603.1183-NODE-1183-length-20039-cov-38.463271_pt1 | contig 20039 bp, 20 predicted proteins | sample MGYA00511879_ERZ761603 | MGnify/ENA primary metagenome ERZ761603 (study PRJEB28899, sample SAMN02850040) | bioreactor sludge metagenome | biome: EBPR Sludge; feature: EBPR Bioreactor; material: flocular biomat | place: Australia: Thorneside Wastwater Treatment... | reverse complement strand
CTTCGACGCGCTCAGGCCGCGCGCCATGGCCTACCCGCCGGAACGGGTGGCGGCGATCTGCGGCATCAGCACGACGGAAATCGAACAGCTCGCGCGCGAATACGGCAGCACCCGACCGGCGGCAATCCGCACCAACTATGGCATCAACCGAACGGCCGGCGGCGGCATGGCGCTGCGCACGGTGGCCTGCCTGCCCGCATTGACCGGTGCCTGGCGCGATGCCGCCGGCGGTGTCCTGCTGTCCACCTCGGGCAACTACCCGGTCGACAGTGCCGCCCTCGAGCGACCCGACCTGATGCCGACACCGACCCCGAGAACGATCAACATGAGCACCATCGGCCACGATCTGCTGCACGCGCAACCGGCGATCAAGGCACTGTTTGTCTACAACAGCAATCCGGTTGCGGTCGCCCCGCAAGCTCAGGAAGTCGTGCGAGGATTCGCGCGCGACGACCTGTTCACCGTTGTCCACGACCTTTTCCAGACCGATACCGCCGACTACGCCGACATCCTGCTGCCGGCAACCAGCCACATGGAGCAGCTCGACATCCACAAGTCGTATGGCCATCTGCACCTCCAGGTCAACCAGCCGGCCATCGCGCCGCTCGGCGAGGCGCTGCCGAACACCGAGCTGTTCCGCCGGCTGGCCAGGGAAATGGGTTTCAGCGAAAGTTGTTTTGCCGACAGCGACGATGACCTCTGCCGCCAGGCTTTCGACTGGGGCGATCCGCGCCTCGCGGGATGGTCGTGGGAGAAACTCAAGGCCGACGGCCACACCCGCCTGAACCTGCCGCAGAACCAGGCGCCGTTCGCACACGGTGGCTTCCCGACGCCTTCCGGCAAGTGCGAGTTCTACAGCCAGATGCTGGCCGATCTGGGACTCGATCCGCTGCCAGACTTCATCGCCCCGCGCGAATGGCGGCAAAGTCCGCTGGCGGCGGAGTTTCCGCTGGCGCTGATCACGCCACCGGCGCGCAATTTCCTCAATACCAGCTTTGCCAACTCGCCGCGTTTTCTGGCGCAGGAAAAGTCGCCCGCAGTCCATCTCAACCCAGCCGACGCAACCGCCCGTGGCATTGCCGACGACCACCCGGTGCGCATCTTCAACCGACGCGGCGAATTCCACGCCCGGGCCGTGGTGACCGACCGGGTACGGCCGGGCGTTGCCATGGCGACTTCGATCTGGTGGCGCAAGCTGTCGCCCGACGGCCGCAACTGCAACGAGGTCACCAGCCAGGCGCTGACCGACATGGCAGGAGGAGCGACGTTTTATGACTGCCTGGTCGAGGTCGCATGCCTCTAGACAGACATCAAGGACTTGGGAAGCTGCGCTCGCTTTACAATGGGACGACTGGCTGGTTCGGCCACCTGAAGCGTTGACAGGATTCCCGTGATGCGTCAGAAGATCTCGCTCATCGTTCAACCGGGCGACAGTTTTTTCCCCATCGTACGCGCGATTGACCGGGCGGAGCGCTCGATCAACCTGACCGTATTCCGGATGGACGACCCGATCATCCAGCAGGCGCTGCTCGAAGCTCGCCAGCGCGGCGTCCGGATTCGCGTGCTCATATCAAGCAGTGCTCGGGGCGGGGAGGAGAAGAACCGCAAGCTCCTCAAGGACGCCAAGGAGACCGGTATTGCCACCAAGGAACCCGCGGGTGACAGCAAGCGGGCGCGATACCACTACAAGGTAATGACCGTAGACGACGAGGAGGCTCTCGTGTTCACCTTCAATCCGACTCGGGAAAACCTTCACTACACGCGCGACTTTGGCATCCAGGTCTACAACCCGGCGATCGCCACCGAGATCAACCGGCTCTTTGACGCTGACTGGAATGATCTACCCTTCGCACCCGACCAGGAGTCGCCGTTGCTGGTCAGCCCGTTCAACAGCCGGCAGAAAATGGAGATGCTGCTCGAAAACGCCAGCGAGTCGATCCAGATCGCAGACGCGAAACTGACCGACCCGGCAATCATCCGCCTGCTGGTGAAGAAGGCCCGCAGCGGCATCCCGATCCGCGTCCTTGGTGACGAGGAACACGGCAGCGAGCTACCTTCCGAGATCGACTTCCGGGCAGTGCCACGCTACAGGCTGCACGCCAAGTGCGCGATCATCGACGGTGTCACGGCGGTCATCGGCAGCATGAATCTGCGCACGGAGAGCCTCGATCGGCGCCGCGAACTCTCCATCACGGTCGACGACGCCGACGTCCTGCGCGGGTTGGCGGCCGTCTTCGAGAGTGACTGGGAGCACAAGGCACCGGCATCCGACAGCACTGCCACGCAGGTCATGAGGGCATTTGACACGCTGTCCACAGAACCGGCCACGGTCTCGGCGGTTGGCTTCGTGCTCATCTCCCGCACCAACGCGCTGGTCCGGCATGCCGTTCGCGAAGGGCTGACCGCCATCGGGCGCGCGCAGGAGAACGACATCGTGATCACCGACGCCCTGGTGAGCAGGCACCACGCGCAGATCACGCTCGACGGGGGCACCTGCCGAATAACGGACCTTGGCAGCGGCAACGGAACTTTCCTGAACGGGGAACGAATAATCACCGGGAGCAAGTGCCTGCGCCCAGGCGATGTCGTAAGGATTGCCGAGAGCGAAGAGTTTCGCCTCCTGGAAATCTAACGCCGACGGCGATCCGGTCGGAGACCTGGGTGGCACGTCGTGCATCCGAACCGCATGGCTTGCTGCCGGGTTCTGGGCGCGGCGACCGGGGTGCGTGAGTCAAACACATCGGATAGAAAGCCCTTGCCCTGCGCAATGAATGGCAATCGAAGTGAGGGCAATTCGCCATGGTGTCGCCAGGATTCCTGTCGCGACAGTCCGAACCCCTCTCACCCGCTTGCGCGAGCGAGAGGGACGGGCATGGGAAAGCGACAACACTCACTCAAACGGCGTTGTGGCCCTTGCGGAGTCTGGCACCAAGCAAACCCAGACCGGCCAGGACCAGTGCCATCGAGCCCGGCTCCGGCAGATCAGTCAAGGTGGTCACTTCGCCGGCAATGATCGCCGGGTTGCCGTTGTCGAAGATCGCCAGCACCTGAGCCGGATTGACATTGGTCACGGTAGCGCTGAACTCGACTGCACCGGGGTTATACGGAAAGGGAACGCCTGCGGTGACCGGGCTAAGCAGGCCAGCCGGGGTAACGACGACATCACCGCTGGAACCTCCCTGTTGAAAACCTGAGACACCGGAATTCCCGTTGATCAGGCCAATGGGATTGCGGCCATCGTCGTTCGACGCAAACGCCGAGAAGGAGCCAATATACTCGCCGATATAGCCGCCGCCCGGATTGGTCAGCACGTAGGCCAGCGCCTGATTGAACAACTGATCAGTTTGCGCCGCGCCGATGTCATCCTGAAAATCACCGTTGAACAGTACGACATTTCCCGTCACGTAATTCTTGACGTTTGCCGCCGCAGTAAGCGAAAGTCCGGTGCCAAAGTTGGAACCATTGCGGGTGAAAACAAAGGCGTCGAAATCAGCGGAATTCAGAAAGCCCGCGGTGGACAGCTGGGCGTCTGTCACGTAGCTGACGGTGTGCGACGCGCTGTATAGTGAGCCGATATTGTTCTGGCCGAAGACAGCCAGATTGGCTGCCGACGCCGGGGTAGCAAGGGCTGCCGAAGCAAATAGGCTACGCGATGCGATTGAGCGCCTGAAGGGTTGCGCCCATTTGAGCCGTAGGGACGAGCTACCCGCGAGATCTGCGCTATCATCACAGTCAAGCATTTCGCATGAGGCAGCCAACATGGGAAACATGAGCGAACTGATGGCGCGGGCACGCCACCGGATTAGCGTCGCCGACTATCGCAAAATGGCCGAGGCGGGGATTTTTGGCGAAGACAGCCGCGTCGAACTCATTGACGGGCAGATCGTCGATATGGCGCCGATTGGCAGCAGGCATGCTTTTGTCGTCAGCTGTCTGGCCCGGTTATTCACCCTCGCTGCCCGCGATGATTATCTGGTCAGCGTCCATAATCCTATCCGGCTGGACAACTGCTCGGAGCCGCAACCCGATATCGCCTTGCTCAAGCCGGGCAATTACATGGACAGCTTGCCCGGCGCCAGCGATGTGCTTTTGATTGTCGAAGTCGCCCACTCCTCCTTCAGCTTCGACCGTGGCGTGAAGCTGGATCTTTACGCGCGTCACGCCATTCCGGAAGTCTGGCTGCTCGACCTGATGGAAGGAGAGTTGCTCGTCAGCCGCAAACCTGTCGATGGGCAATATCGGACAATGCAGAAGCCGCTCCCCGATGAAGCCGTCTCATCCCTGCTTGCGCCGCAGCTTGAGTGGACTTTGGAGAGCGGGAAATCTTGGTCTGTCCCTTTTTAACCTCCTTTTTAACCTCATCCAACTGCGTATTCCGCGGCAACTGGACAGCGATTCCACAGCAAACCAGCTCCGCCTTGATCGAGGTTTCAGGTTGCCACCGGCCAAAGTTTTGCAAGGCCACAGAAGCGCACGCGGCGCGCCAAGGTTGAGCGGAGCAGCGGCCGACCGCTCCGAGCCAACTCAACACGCGCAGGCTTCGCGGTTCACCTCCCGCCGGCTTGGTCAGCTGGCTAAGGCCTTCCGGATTAAGATTGTCTTAATCATGCTGAAGGATGATGCGCGTCTCAGCCACGAAGCCAGCTTGGGGGGCTTCGTGCTCCCGGCGTTTCGGGCAGGTGCATGAAAGCTCACACTGGCAAGCAACTGACCCGTCCGCTTTTTTTGGCCCGCGTCGGTGGCAAGCGAGGGAACAATCTCCGATTTTCATGAGGTCGGGATCGCCATCGCCTTCCGGCAGGTTCGTCATCAAGGCCGATGCCAACTGAACGGCCCAGTCATAGCTGCGTACTGGCCGCGGTAGAATAGAAAATGCCTGAACCGAGAGAGACCGAGCCATGAATACACATAACGACGCCCCGGAAGTCTCTTACGATGACCCCGGGCGGCACGCCATGACCCAACGTGTCACCTGGGTCAGTGTGGTGGTCAATATCTTCCTGACTGCTGCGCAGGTGGTCGCGGGTATCATCTCCCACTCACAGGGTCTGATCGCTGACGGATTGCATTCGCTCTCGGACCTGGTCTGTGACTTTCTGGTCCTCTTTGCCGCCCATCACAGCAAGGATCCTGCTGACGAAAGCCATCCCTATGGGCACGGTCGCATCGAAACCGCAGCGTCGTTTGCACTGGGGGCGATTCTGGCCGCGACCGGTGCCGGCATTATCTGGAGCGCCGGGGTCAAGCTGCAGGACGTAGACAATCTGCCGCCGGTAGCGCCGCTCGCGCTTTGGACGGCCATCCTGGCGTTGGCTGCGAAGGAAGGGCTGTTCCGCTATATGCTTCATGTCGGTGAGCGCTTGCGCTCGCCAATGCTGATAGCCAACGCCTGGCATGCCCGCTCCGACGCTGCATCGTCCCTTGTCGTGGCACTCGGCATCGTGGGCAATTTGATGGGCTACAGCTTTGCCGATTCGGTGGCGGCAGTGATCGTTGGCTTCATGATTGTCCGGATGGGGGTGGTGTTCGCTTGGGAGGCTCTGCAGGAACTGATCGATACCGGGCTGTCGGTCGAGGAAGTTGACGGCATCCGTCAGGTGATAGTCGACACCCCCGGGGTAAGCAGTCTGCATGAGTTGCGCACCCGTCGCATGGCGCATCGCTCACTGGTCGACGCCCATGTCTGTGTCGATCCGAGGATCAGCGTCTCGGAAGGTCATCGGATTGCCGAGGTCACGCGAAGACGGGTACTCGAAAGTCACTCGTCCGTATCTGATGTCCTTGTCCATATCGACGTCGAGGATGATCTGGACCATGACAGCAAGAGCCAGAACACGCCAGACCGAAGCGACCTCATTAGACAGTTGGCCCCCGTGCTCTCCCAGCTGCCTGAACCTCAGCGAGTGGTCCTGCATTATCTGGGTGGCCGGGTGGAAGCCGAGGTCTATCTTTCCCGGCAGGATTTCGGAGACTCTGCTGCCGGCCGCGGGGTTGAACAGGCGATCGGTCGGTATCTGGCCGAGAATCCGCTGGTCAGTTCGCTAGCGATCAACCACAGGCGGCAGATCTTTCCTGTCCGAGATTGACACCGATTCCCGAAGCAGCACCCGCTCCTTCAGGGCAATCCCTCACATCTCTCCGTAACGACGCTGGCACAACAAGTGGACTCGCTTTCTCCAGCCAGTTACTTGGTCTGGGCAAGCCTCTGCTCGATCTTGGCAATCGGAATTGCGCCAGGAATTCGTTCCCCGTCTGCAAAGAAGATCGTCGGTGTCCCGGTTATCGCCAACTTGCGGCCCATCTCGATGGTTTTCTTGACCGCCGTGGTGTCACAATCACCCTTACCGCCAGGCGCCTTGCCTTCGATCATCCACTCATTCCATGCCTTGGCCCTGTCGGTGGCACACCAGATCTGATTGGACTTCTCCAGAGAATCCGGCGACAGGATGGGGTAGAGGAAGGTGTAGATGGTCACGTTTTCGAGTTTCGCGATGTCCTTCGCCAGTTTCTTGCAGTAGCCACAGTTCGGGTCTTCGAAGGTTGCGAAAACACGTTTACCGTCGCCACGAACCTGCTTGACTGCAAGTGCGAGCGGCAAGTCCGCGAACTTGATCGCGGTGAGTTTCTGCATCCGCTCATCAGTCACGTTCTTCATCGTCTTGCCATCGACCAACGCACCAATGAGCAGCGCGGACACTTTTTCGTCGGTGTAGACGATCTGGCCATCGACGTAGACTTCGTAGAGGCCCAGATAGGGCGTCTTGGTGACACTGGTCACCGTGCGCGCGAGCTTGGTTTCAACAGCCTTCTTGATGACGGCAGCTTCGTCCGCCAAGGTCGGCAGACTCATTGTTGCGGCGAGCGCGAGCGGCAGCAGTTTCCTATGCATCAGTGGTTTCTCCGGTTGAGTGGTATGGGTACTTCAAAAGGCGCCGATTGCGTACCGCACAAGAAAGCTCTTCAAGGGTGGCAAACGATTGGTCAGGTTCATTCCGAAATTGCGCAAAGGCTTGAGCCCGGGGAAGTCCTTTGCGAAAAGGTGGTGGAGCGCATGCGTAGCGGCTTGCATGCTCAGGGTTTCCTCACGCCGTTCTCGCTGATAGCGACGCAGGAGGCGCTCGCTGCCGATGTCCTGCCAGTCGGGCGAGGCAGCCAGCAGAGCAGCGAGAGCCTTTGCGTCCTGGTAGCCAAGGTTGATGCCATGTCCGGAAAGCGGGTGAATGCCGTGCGCGGCGTCGCCAAGCAGGGCAAGCCGCGGCGCGATGATCCGTGGCAGGTAGGTCAGGCGAAGCGGGAAAGCGGCCGCTGGGGTGAGAAGCTTGAAGGCGCCAAGCTCATTGTTTCCGGCGGCTGCAACTCGGGCGCAGAGTTCTTCTGCCGAGAGGGCCAGCATTGCCCTCGCGTTTTCGTCGGGGGTGGACCAGACGATGGAGACGCGATTGCCCGCCATCGGCAGCCATGCCAGCACCCCGTCACAGCGAAACCACTGCCGCGCAATGCCACGGTGAGGATGTTGGCATTCGAAATTGGCGACCAGGCCCATTTCGCCGTAGGGCGTGCTGATCGCCCGCAAGCCAAGTGCCTCTCGAACCCAGGAGTCTCGCCCGTCGGCGCCGACTACCAGTTTGGCTGACACATGGTTGTTGTCGTTCAGCGTCAGCACCGCGGTTGCCGAGGTCACCTGAAGGGCTTGCGGGGCCGCCGGGCAGAGCAAGGTGAGGTTCCCCTGACGCTTGACGCTTTCCCAGAGTTCGCAGGCCATCAGCGAGGATTCAAGAATCCAGCCAAGCTCCTCCACGCCCGCTTCGTAAGCCGAGAAATCGAGCTGTGCACCGCCGTCGCCAAAGACTCTCATGGAATGTATCGGCGCAATGCGCTCAGGCGCCATGTGCTTCCAGGCGCCAATGGCCTGCAGGAAGTCGGCGTTGGCTGGGGAGACTGCGTAAATGCGCGCATCCCAGTCAGGTGCGGGACGTGGTGGCCGCCGCTCGACCAGGGCAATCCTGAAGCGCGTATCGCCCAGGGCAGAGGCCAGCGCGAGACCCGCGAGGCCACCGCCAACGATAAGGATATCAAACTCCGTGACTTGCATGCCTTGGAACTCAGGGAAGTGAGAGTTATGCCTGGACGGACCAGGAATTTACACGCGAAGGGAAGGGTGTTAAAAGCTAACCATCATGACTGCACTTGCCAGACTGCCTTGCGAGCTCTATTTTCCGGCAATTCTTCGCATGGAATGCGATTCACCAATCGACGCGCTGGTCGCGTTGAGCATACCACGTCAGGAAGCGATGGACCTCGTCGCCGCTTCCTGGGGAAATCGTGAGCCGAACTGCCTTATTGCCACTACTGACGGCGGTCGCCCAGTCGTCGTGCTGCTCACTCGGGAAGGGCGCTGGGCAGCTTGCAGCGCTTTCCTGAACCATCCTTGCGAAACCTATCAGGAGGCGGATCGATTCCTGAGCAAAGTACTCAGACGCCACCACCACGGCTACGTGGCCTGTATTCCGACCAGGCATACGGCATTGGCTGCAGGAAGCGAAGCGCGCTTGGGATGCCCTGCTCGTGGTATGAAGTGAAGAGCCTCCAAAACGCCGCCAAAGGGCACCCGCATTTTTGAGGAATCGCCCGCCGGTACGACAGACGGCCATACAGGCGAAAGTTTGCCCCCTATGTTGCGTCGGCCTTGAGGCACTCGCTCATGAACTTCTTGCGCTCGTCACCTTTGAGCTGCTTGCTGCCGGCCTCGCTGTTGCAGCGCTTCATTTTATCCTGTTGAGTCGCATTCGCTGGCTTTGCGCCGAGGCACGTACTCATGAACTGCTTCCGCTCGTCGCCCTTGAAACCCTTCTCGCCCGCCTGTGCGTTGCAGGCCTTCATCTTTTCCTGCTGTGCCTTCTGAGCTGCTGTGGGTTCCTTCTTCTCTTCGCTGGCAAAGGTGCCGCCGGCAGCAAACGCAAGAGCGACGATGGCGATTACGGCTTTCATCTGGGTTTCTCCTTTAGAGGTTGGGGAATTGTGCTGATTAGGCCACTGCTACAGGTCTTCGTCAAGAAGCGCCTGCTGCTGACGGTTGATGAAATCTCCCATACTGTCGATGCCGCGTAGCTGGAGGATGCTGTTGCGCACGGCAGCCTCAAGAAGCACGGCAATGTTCCTTCCGGCGGCGACTGGAATGACAACCTTGCGTATGGCGACGCCAAGAATGTCCTGAGATTGCGCGTCGAGAGGCAGCCGCGGACCATCCGTGCCACTGAGCGGCCTTTGCAGATGAGCGATCAGCTTGAGCCGCATCTTCCGGCGCGAGGCGGTTTCGCCGAAGATGGTGCGAATGTTGAGCAGCCCAAGCCCCCGCACTTCGAGGTAATCGCGCAACATGCTCGGACAGCGCCCCTCGATGGTTGTTGGCGCAATACATGCCAGCTCGACGACGTCGTCGGCGACCAGGCCGTGGCCGCGCGAGATCAGTTCCAGGGCCAACTCGCTCTTGCCCACGCCAGAGTCACCGGTAATCAGAACACCCATGCCGAATACATCCATCAGGACACCGTGTACCGAGGTGGTACCGGCCAGCCGACGGGAAAGATAGATGCGCAAGAGTTCAATTACCGCCGAGCAGGGCTTGGGACTAACGAAGAGGGGGGTTGACGTTGTCTCGCATGCCTCATGAATCGCCGGCAGGATTTCAACGTCGTCGGCGATGATCAGGGCTGGTGGCTTGGCGGCCATCAGTTCCTTGATCTGATAGCGCAAGCGATCTGCTGTTACCCGACAGCCCCAGGCGTTTTCCGCTCTGCCGATCACCTGTAGCCGCTCCGGATGGATCAGGTTGAGGTGACCGACGACATCGGCGCCGAAATGGCCCTGCTCCTTGAGCTCGATCTGTCGATCAACGCCGACGGCGACGACCCACGAGAGCTTCAGTTTGTCGCGGTGGTCCTCGTAAAGTTGGGCCACACTGAACTGGCGCTGGGTGCTCATTCCCCGCTGGCAAAAATCTGCCGGATGCTGTTCGCGTCGGCGGCCTTGCAGAGCGCGTCGCGACAACTTCGGTTGGAGAAGTGCTGCGCCAGCTCAGAAAGAATCTGCAGGTGTTGTTCGGTCGCCACCTCTGGCACGAGCAGGACGAACAGCAGCGAGACCGGCTTGCCGTCGGGGGAGTCAAACGGTACCGGTGCCGCCAGGCGGAGGAAAGCACCGGTGGCGTCTCGCAGCCCCTTGATGCGCCCATGCGGGATGGCAACACCTTGGCCGAGACCGGTCGAGCCGAGCTTTTCCCGGGCAAAAAGGCTGTCGAACACCGTGCTCCGAGCGATACCAAGATAGTTTTCGAAGAGCAGCCCCACGTGCTCAAAAACGCGTTTTTTGCTGCTCGCGTCGAGATCAAGAATGATGTTCTCGAGGGGTAGTAACTGGGTGATCTGGCTCATGCGGTGAAACCCGAAAGGGGGACGTGGATCAATGGACTCAGGCAATGAAGCACCCGGACGGGCTCAACTGCCGACCCGGCCGGGCGCAGGCTACACCGGGATCACTCGGCAACGATGTGATCAGTGATCTTGTTTCCGCGATGGTGATCCTGCAACTTCTGCTTGTACTTCTGCACCTGGCGCTCAAGCTTGTCTACGAGACCATCGACAGCTGCGTAGAGGTCCTCATCGACTGACTCCACATAGACATCCTTGCCAGCGAGATGGACCGTCACTTCGGCCTTCTGATTCAGCTTGTCCACCGATAAAATCACGTTAACGTCTATCACGTTATCAAAATGACGAGTGATCCGTTCTAGCTTGCCGGTAACGTAATCGCGCAGCGCTGGCGTGATCTCGAGGTGGTGTCCACTGACTTGCAGGTTCATGATGTGGCTCCTTCTTCTAAATGGACTTGCGTAAATTGACCGGCGGGATACTGAGCGCTTCACGGTATTTTGCAATTGTTCGCCGTGCGACGACAATGCCCTGCTGACCAAGGACCTCGGATATCTGGCTATCCGAGAGAGGCTTGTTGGGCTCTTCCGCGCTGATCATTTGCCTGATCAGCGCACGAATGGCCGTTGCTGAACACGCTCCGCCAGCATCCGTGCTGACGTGGCTGCCAAAAAAATACTTCAATTCAAAAATCCCGCGTGGTGTCGCCATGTACTTCTGGGTGGTCACCCGCGAGATGGTCGATTCGTGGAGGCCAAGCACTTCAGCAATTTCACGTAATACCAGCGGCCTCATCGCGACTTCACCGTGATCGAGGAACTGCCGCTGACGTTCCACAATAGCCTGCGCCACACGCAGGATCGTGTCAAACCGCTGTTGTACGTTCCTTATCAGCCAGCGGGCCTCCTGCAGTTGGCCGGCAAGGCCGGAGCCACGCTGCCGGGACAGAATCTGGGCATAGAGGTTATTGATCCGCAGACGGGGAAAGGCATCCGCGTTGACGTTTACCAGCCACTGGCCCCGCACTTTGCGCACCACCACGTCCGGCGTGATGTAGCGCGTGTCAGGAGAGGCATAGGCAGCACCAGGCCTCGGATTCAGGCTGCAGATCAGAAAGTGTGCGGCGCGCAGAGTATCGTCGTCACAACCCGTCTGCTTTCTGAGCTTCGGAAAATCGTGGTTGGCAAGCAGTTCCAGATGGTGGCGGACGATCTCTTGGGCCAATGTACAGGTGCGGTCAGCTGGCAACGTTGCCAGTTGCAGCGAGAGGCACTCCTGCGCGCTGCGCGCACCAACGCCGCTGGGGTCAAAGTGTTGCAAGTGTTTTAGTGCGATCTGCAATTCTTCGGGGTCAATCTCGAGTTCCGCCGGCATCGCCTCAGCGAGTTCCTCGAGCGACAGAGTCAGGTAGCCATCGTCGTCCAATGCCTCAACCAGACAGCGAACCAGCACACGGTCACGGTCGGGAATGGTCATCAGGCCAAGCTGCCACAACAGGTGCTCACGCAGGGAGATTGTGGCCGCTTGTACGTCCTGATAATCGCTGTCGCCGTCATCGTCGTCAGGGGAGGCGGACGAGCCGAAGGAGGTCACGTGGTCGTCGAGCCAGCCTTCCTCGTCTGGCGAGGCGCTCTCGCGTTGCTCATCGGCCGTGTTCGGCTCCGGGGATCCGTCACGACTCGCGTCGCTCTGCTGCGCCCCAGACGGAGGATACTCCTCTGCACGTTCTAGCAACGGGTTGTCGAGCAGATACTTTTCCAGCTCATGCTCAAGTTCGAGCGTCGACAGTTGCAGCAATCGGATTGATTGCTGCAACTGAGGGGTCAACGCAAGATGCTGGGAGAGTTTGAGCTGGAGGGATGGTTTCATGTACGGAACCGGATGAGCCGCCGCATTGGCATGGGAAACTGCCCGTATGGTTCTCGAATTATGGCTGGAGGGCCGTCGGGTTCATAGGCGGAAATTCTCGCCAAGATAGACCTTTCTGACGTTTTCATTATAAATGATTTCATCGGGACGGCCAGAGGCAAGGACGCGGCCCTGATTGATGATGTACGCATGGTCGCAGATACCCAGCGTTTCACGAACGTTGTGGTCGGTAATCAGTACACCGATCCCGCGTTCCTTGAGAAAGCGGATGATCTTCTGGATGTCGAGCACGGCGATCGGATCTACGCCAGCGAAGGGTTCGTCAAGCAGAATGAAACGTGGCCCGGTGGCCAGAGCACGTGCGATCTCGACTCGTCGCCGCTCCCCACCGGAAAGCGAAGTTGCGGGGTTCAGCCGGAGGTGACTGATGTGTAGTTCTTCGAGCAGGCTTTCCGTGCGCCCTTCGATTTCGTCCGGAGGCAGCGGCTGAAGTTCGAGCACAGCCTTGATGTTTTCGCTGACCGTCAGCTTGCGAAAGACGGAAGCCTCCTGCGGCAGATACGAGAGCCCCAGTCGGGCACGCCTGTGAATGGGCAGATGCGTGAGCTTCACGCCGTCGAGATGAACGTCACCGCCATCACAAGCGACCAGACCGACCACCATGTAGAAACAGGTTGTCTTGCCGGCGCCGTTGGGACCGAGCAGGCCAACGACTTCTCCGCTGACCAGGTCAAAGGAAACATCGTGCACCACCGTACGTGACTTGTAGCGTTTGTTCAGGTTATGGGTAGAAAGAGTGCTCTGCTTGTCTGACATGGTCACTATTCTTCACTATTGGTGTGTAGCACGCGGCGAATGGTTTCAGCAGAAAAGCCTCGCCCCGCGAGGAAGCGGATTTGACGAGCTCGCTCGGTTGCGTCAGCGACGGCGGCAATCGGCTGACAGCCAAACCGACGTTCCCAGACCCGTCGCGCTCGGGTCAATTCGTCTTCGCCGGCTGCCAGCGCTGCCTGCACCAATTCGGTCGACACACCCTTTACCCGCAGCTCGTGCGCCAGGCGCGCGTCACCAAGGCGTCCTGCGCGGGAATTGATTCGTGTGCTGGCGTAACGCTGATCGGAAAGCAGATCGCTTGCCGTCAACTCGTCGACCAAGGCTGCCAGTTGTTCTGGCGATTCGGCGAGGGGCGCAATCTTGGTTGACAGTTCTTGGCGGGTATACTCGCGATGCGCGAGCAAGCGCAGAGCACGTTCGCGCAAGGCATGCTGCATGGCAGGTCCCTTAGGCAGCGGTGATCACCGTCGGCGATGGCACGTTTACCGCGGCGCGGATCCTGGCCTCGATTTCCCTGGCGATCTGCGGTTTGCTTCTCAGGTAATCACGGGCATTATCCTTGCCCTGTCCAATTTTTTCACCGTTGTAGGCATACCAGGAGCCTGACTTGTCGACCAGTTTGTGCAGCACGCCGAGTTCGATGATCTCCCCTTCCCGGGAGGTTCCCTCGCCGTAGAGGATGTCGAAGATGGCTTCGCGAAAAGGAGGCGCGACCTTGTTCTTCACAACCTTGACGCGGGTTTCGTTGCCAATCACTTCGTCACCCTTCTTGATGCTGCCGATACGGCGGATGTCGAGACGCACCGATGCGTAGAACTTCAGGGCATTGCCGCCGGTGGTGGTTTCGGGGCTACCGAACATGACGCCGATCTTCATGCGGATCTGGTTGATGAAAATGACCAGCGTATTGGTACGGTTAATATTGGCCGTCAGCTTGCGTAGCGCCTGGCTCATCAGGCGAGCTTGCAGACCAGGCAGGGAATCGCCCATCTCGCCTTCGATTTCTGCCTTTGGAACAAGCGCAGCGACCGAGTCGATAACCACTACGTCGACACTCGCCGAGCGCACCAGCATGTCGGCGATTTCCAGAGCCTGCTCGCCGGTGTCGGGCTGCGAGATGAGCAACTCGTCGAGGTTAACCCCAAGCTTCTGCGCATAGGCTGGATCAAGGGCATGCTCGGCATCGATGAAGGCCGCCGTCCCGCCGAGCTTCTGCATTTCAGCAATCACCTGCAGGGTCAGTGTGGTCTTTCCAGACGATTCGGGACCATAAATCTCTACCACGCGCCCGCGCGGAAGTCCGCCGATGCCCAGGGCGATGTCAAGTCCCAGTGATCCGGTGGAAACCACCGGGAGGTCATTCACGACGCTCCCTTCACCCATTCGCATGATCGAGCCCTTGCCGAACTGCTTTTCGATCTGTGCCAACGCTGCAGCCAGCGCCTTCGACTTGTTGTCGTCCATTGTTGCCTATCCCTTCTTCTTTATTGAGCGGAATTATCCCACGTTCGAACGTACTGAAGATGCCAGTATCAGCATTGCCATGGTGCTGTGATTATATACAGCACTGGTGAAATGACCAATACCGACGAACCGGCTGGTGCGGATCTCAGTCGTGATGTGCCGCGTCAGATCCGGCGCGTGCGGGAGCTTTCCTGGAGGTCTATCAGAAGCAGCAACTCACGGACGGTACCGAGAGAAAAGCCTTTTCGCTCTCCATTGCGATTGTCGCGAAGGAGCTTGTGCAGGTAGGCGAGACACTGAGGGGAATCCCAGGTGCGCGAAACCTCGCTCCTGATGTGCGCCAACTCTCCAATCGCAGGCAAGCGAGCCAGGAGTTGCTCAATCGATGTCGTTTGTCTCTCGCTGTTGGAAATGACCGGGTTTGCAAGTCCCGCCGCTTCCTCCCACGCTGCCGGAGCAACATTGAAATTGCGCGCTAACTCCACAGCCAGGGCTTCGAAAGCTTCACGCTGTTCGTTCTGCCGATAAATCTGAAGCAGCTTGAGCCAGGGAGTCACCGCTGCCACAGGCTTGTGCTCGACAAACTGTTCCAAAGCCTGTTCAGCCCCTTTGAGGCGACCGAAGGAAATCATGATCTCGGCGAGTTCGAGCACCGCCGTCACCTCATCTTCGTCTCTGCTTATCTGGAGCTGGGCGGACACAGCGACTGGAACGTCCGGAACGAGAAGAGTCTCAACTGCCGGCTCCCTTTCGGTAACGACCGCCAGACGGTCGGGGTGCCGGAAAGTTTGCAGTTCCCAGCCGGCATCATCGCTGGAATCGACGGCCGGTGCCGCGGGCACCGCAATTTCCTGCCGGATCGCGCCCTTGCCGGATCGGCGGCGAAGGAACCAGGTCAAGCCAGCAATCAGCCCGAGCAACAAGCCTGTCTCAAGCCACCAATCCGGTTCCTCGCTGGCTCGCGTGGCAGTATCTGCTGCCACCTCCGATAGCGGCTTGCGTCCAGGCTCGGAGGGTCGTGTGGCCGAGGTCACAGCCATCGCCGCCCCTTCCGACGCGATCGTGGGCCGATTCTGCCCTTCGGTCTGCTTCTGCCCTTCGATCCTGTGGTGCAGTTCGTTGAGCGTTCGCTCAAGCCGGCGCACCTGCTCAGCGACCGCCAGTTGCTGTTCGGCCTGAGTGTGCAGCGCCGACAGCAGCTTGTACTCGATGCGGAGTATCGAGCGCTGGCTCTCGCTCGTCTTGCTCAGGAGGTGTGTCGAGAGCCTGGTACTCAGACGCAACGGCCGGTCGAATCCGGGTCGGTGGTCCTCGCTGTCGGCGCCGCTGGAAAGAAACAGGCGGTCGGTTACATTGCCCGCACTGATCGGGCTTTTGACAGGCTGTCTTGCCGGGCGCAATGCTGGCAGGCTTGGTGTTGCCGGACCGGGCCTGACGGTCACGACGGTGCTGCCGGGTGGCGGCACATGGCGGCTGTCGGGGATACCATGCAGTGAGCCAGGCGGCGGCACCAGACGGGAAGCTGATTCCTCAACGGACACACCGCGGACAGCAGGCAGTTCCACTGACTTCAGCGGCGCCCTGCTCGTGGGCGGATCAATCAGCAGCAGGTAGTTCCGCACGACCTCGGCGCCACATCCCGCACGCAGGCTGACCTGCAGCAGCGGTTCGTTGATCACTTCGCCGGAAACGATGCGCAAACGAAATCCGCCCCCGCCCTGCTCAACAGTCAGCCGGCCGCGCGTGAGCATCGGGACGTCGGCTTCGCCTGCATACCCAAGCCGAAAACACTCGGCGACGGGACGCTTGTTTGGCGCGGTATCCAGAAGCGGAACCTCCGCCTCAAAGTGAGAACCAAGGCGCGAAAGCACGGTCATCTTGCCGAGGCCCACGGCCTCAACCTCTCCGGCGGGCAAGCACAGGATCGGCAGCAGAAATGAAACAACCCGGAAAAAAGGAGGGCTTACGAATCCGAAGCGCATTGGGCGGGAGGAAAGGCACGTTTAAGTGGTTAATTTTATTACAAAGCGCTAGCAATTGCCCGAAATAGCCTACGAGACCTTCAGACCAGACGATGCCCAGCGCGCTGGAGGATCCCTGTCAGCGCATGGGCAACCGACTGCGCTCGCACCCTCTTGCGGTCACCGTCAAAATGACAAGTAGCGGTAGCGACGAACCCCTCAGGTCCGGCCCATGCGAAGCAGACGGTCCCGACGGCCTTGGTCGCAGATCCACCGTCCGGGCCCGCAACACCGGTGATGGCCAGCGCCCAGTCAGCGCGGCTGCGCTCGAGTGCGCCCAGCGCCATGGCAGCGGCTGTCGCTTCGCTGACCGCACCATGGGCTGCAAGCGTATCGGCAGCGACGCCCAGAATCTCGACCTTGGCTTCGTTCGAGTAGCTGATGAAGCCGCGGTCGAACCAGCGCGAACTGCCGGCGATAGCCGTCAGGCACTGCCCGACCCAGCCACCAGTGCAGGATTCTGCCGTCACCAGTCGCTGCCCGTTAGCCAGAAGCTGGCGGCCGACTTTGGCGGCCAGGCCTTCCAGCGAGGCTTGATCACAAGCACTCATTCGAGGACCCAGCGCAGGATGGCAAGGATCACCAGCGTATAGCCGGCTGCGCACACGTCGTCAGCCATCACCCCAAGACCATTCTTCACCTTCTCGTCAAAGTAGCGCGCTGGTTGCGGTTTGACGATGTCGAAAAAGCGGAAGAGGCAGAAGGCCGTAATCTGCCATGACCAGTGCGCCGGGCAGAAGAGCAGCACCAGCCAGAAGGGAACGATTTCATCCCAGACGATGCTGCCGTGATCGATGACTCCGAGGTCGACGCCGGTCTTGTGCACCGCCAGGACCCCGCCGACGAAAGAAATCAGCAGAAAGCAGAGCATCTCGAAGTCGCTCATCCACGGCCGTAGCAGCGGGAATGAAGCCCACGCGAAGAGGGTGCCCACAGTACCCGGCGCTCGCGGCGAGAGGCCGCTGCCAAATCCGCAGGCGACCAGGTGTGCCGGATGCGCCAGCAGGAAGTGTATGGAAGGGGGACTAGCCAAAGTGATCGTAGCCTCGCTGGTCGATGGCCAGAAGCTGCCCCTCCTCGCCAAAAACCGCCAGACGGCCCGGGACAGAGCCTAGAAGGTGGCCGCAACGCCAGAGCGGCAGAGCAAGCCTGCCCGCCAGTGCGGCAAGCTCGGAGCGCTGCTCGGGTGACGCGGAAAACATGAGTTCGTAGTCATCGCCGCCAGCGAGTTGACACCTGCGAGCCAGCACCGGGTCCGCATCCGGCGGCAGCGGCGGCAACTGTGCGACAAAGACCTCCGCGGCGACCCCTGAACGCTCGAGGATATGGCCGAGGTCAGCGAGCAGGCCGTCCGAGATGTCGATGGCGGCATGCGCAAGGCCACGCAGGCACAGTCCCAGTTCGACTCGGGGCAACGGGCGCAGTAGGGAGTCAAGGCAGCGTTCGGCAAGCGCCTCAGGGAGCCGGGTTATTCCCTGTAGGTGGGCAAGACCCAGGGCTGCCAGACCCGGCTGGCCTGAAACCCACAGGTCGTCGCCCGGCAGCGCGGCGTCACGTCTGAGTGCTGTACCGGCAGGCAGCTCGCCGATCGCCGTCAGACACAGATTACGCGGACCACGCGTCGTGTCGCCGCCGATCACATCGACGCCAAATCGGGTAGCGCAGGCAAACAGTCCTTCGGTAAACGCGCCGATCCAGGAGTCACAGGCTTCCGGCAGACTGCCGGCAAGCAAGGCCCAGCGTGGCCGGGCACCCATCGCTGCCAGGTCCGAGAGATTCACTGCCAGCGCTTTCCAGCCGAGCCGGCTGGGGTCGGTGTCAGGCAGGAAGTGGGTTCCCTCGACCAGCATGTCGGTGGTGATCGCGAGAGTCATCCCTGGAGAGGGGGCAACAAGAGCGCAATCGTCACCAGGACCCAGGATGGCCTGTGGGGTTGGTCTGGAGAAATGGCGCCGGATCAGTTCGAATTCGCTGGTCATCGTCGCTTCCGCAGTTCGCTCGCCCGATCAATCCGGACGATTGATCAGCGGCTTCTGCCACGCGCCGCGCGTCTGGCTTCAACCTCGGCAGGACGCAGGCTCGCAGAGAGTTTGTCGAGAACACCGTTGATGTACTTGTGACCATCGGTGCCACCATAACCCTTCGCCAACTCGATCGATTCGTTGATGATCACCCGGTATGGCGTCTGCAGGTAATTGTTCAATTCGAAAGCACCCGCCAAGAGAACACAGGCCTCAACTGGCGAGAGTTCGGTGAAGGGACGATCGAGATGGGACTGCAGCTGTCCCTCCAGCCTCCTGCGCTGAGCGAGGACACCCCGCAGCAGGCCGGTGAAGAACTCGCGGTCGGCCTTGTCAAAGCCCTCGCTGTCAAGCAGATGGGCTTCAATCGCTGCCTCGTCGTTACCACTCACCAGCGATTGGTAAAGGCCCTGCAGGACGAGTTCGCGGGCCAGTCGACGGGGTGACCTGACCGCGGCGTGAGTGCTCTCGGGCGCTGCCTGAGGCTTCCCAGCCATCACGATTGTCCCCCAATGGCATCCAGCAGATTGGCCATCTCGACCGCGACCTGGGCGCAGTCGGACCCCTTCTGATGCATGCGCGCGATGGCCTGATCGTCGTCTTCGCAGGTCAGAATGCCATTGGCGATCGGTATTCCGGTACTGATCTGCACTTCCATCAGCGCCCGGCAGGAGTCGGTCGAGACAATCTCGAAGTGGTAGGTTTCCCCGCGAATCACCGCGCCGAGCGCGATCAGTGCCTTGAAGCGGCCGCTACGCGCCATCGTCTGCAGCACCAGAGGTATTTCCAGAGCTCCCGGAACGGTGGCGATGGCAATGCTTCCATCGTCCACGCCAAGGCGCTTGAGTTCGCTGGTGCAGGCACTGAGCAGGCCTTCACTGATATCCTGGTTGAAGCGGCTCATCACGACGCCAATCGCCAGGCCCTTGCCCTTGAGCGATGCTTCGTACTCGTAGATCTTCTCGCGGCCTGCCGTGGCAGACATTCCTTCATGTTTCTTCGGGGTGCCCATCATAGTCTCTCAAGGTCGGCTGGCGTGGCAATGTGACCGGTCACTTCAAGGTCAAAGCCGGTCATGCTCGGCATCCGGCGTGGGCTGGCGAGAAGTTTCATCTTCCCGACCCCTAGATCGCGCAGGATCTGCGCACCAATGCCGTAGATCCGGGGGTCCCAGCGGGTCGCCGGACGTTTTGTCGAAACCGGTTCACGGAGTATCGCCAGCAGGTCCTGGCCACTTTCAGGACGGTGCAAAAGCACGATCACCCCAGCCTCCACGCGCGCCAGCGCTGCCTGAGCAACGTTGAGTGGAAAAGTGTGCCGACCACCCCCAGGATCGAGGAAGTCGACGACCGAGAGGGGTTCGTGGACACGTACCAGCGTTTCCTTGTCCGGGCGAATATCGC
>ERZ761603.1182-NODE-1182-length-20057-cov-47.118238_pt1 | contig 20057 bp, 19 predicted proteins | sample MGYA00511879_ERZ761603 | MGnify/ENA primary metagenome ERZ761603 (study PRJEB28899, sample SAMN02850040) | bioreactor sludge metagenome | biome: EBPR Sludge; feature: EBPR Bioreactor; material: flocular biomat | place: Australia: Thorneside Wastwater Treatment... | reverse complement strand
TATGGATCAATGACTTGGCACACCACAGACCGCGAATCCGCTAAGTTGGGCTAGGGATAGTCTGAACAAGTGACATGACGAAAACCCCGGAATTAGCAAATCAATGAGTTACGCGTTGTCAATGCGGAAAATACGGACTTGTTCAGGCAATCCCTAGATCTTCAGCCGTTCCATCAGCTCCGATTCGAGCTGGATGCGGCGGCTGCTGACGCCAAGGTCTCCGCCGCTGATCAGGAAGATGTCCTCCACGCGTTCGCCGAGCGTGGAAATCTTGGCGGTGTGCAGGTTGGCACCGTGCTCGGCGAGGGTGGTAGCGACGGTGTAAAGCAGTCCGGGGCGGTCGGCGGCGGTCAGTGTCAGGACATAGTTGGTGCCCCTGTCGTCGGCTTCGATGCTGGCCTCGGCCTTGATCGGAAAATTCCTGACCTGGCGCGACAGACGGCCTGCCGACGGGGCTTCCGGAGGGGTCTGGCGGAACAGACAGTCGGCGAGTTCATGCTCGATGTAGGAAATCATCTCGCGATCGTTGTGTTGCTCCGCGACATCGAGCAGGACGAAGCTGTCGAGCGCGTAGCCGTGGGACGTCGTGTGGATCTTGGCGTCGACGATGCTGTAACCGGAGCGGGCGAAGAAGGCAACGATGCGGATGAACAGGTCCGGCTGGTCCTTCGTGTATACAAAAACCTGGAGACCCTCGCCTTCATGATGGAGGCGGGCACGCACGACCGGCTTGTCGATGAAGATGCGGTAATGGAGGGAACGCGTGTGCCAGGCGATTTCCTCTGCCGAGTGGCGCAGGAAGTAAACGGTATCGAGTTCCTTCCACAGGCGCTGGTGCACCGTCTCGGACAGCGCGAAGAAACGGAGCAGACGCATGGCCTCAGCCTGCCTTTCGGCGATGATGCCCTGGGCCGCGGGCTGTCTGTCGCGCCCGAGATAGTCCAGCGTCAGATCGTAGAGGTCGGCCAGCAGCTTGCCTTTCCAGTTGTTCCACACCTTCGGGCTGGTGCCACGAATGTCGGCGTGGGTCAGGAGGTAGAGTGCGGTCAGGTGGCGGGCGTCGCCGACCAGGCGGCCGAAGCTGGCAATCGCGTCGGGATCGGAAAGATCCTTCTTCTGGGCGACGTGCGACATGACCAGGTGGTGGCGAACCAGCCAGACGACCAGTTCGGTGTCGGCGGCGGACAAGTCGTGAGCTTCACAGAAGGCTTGCGCATCGACGGTCCCGAGTTCCGAGTGGTTGCCGCCGCGCCCCTTGGCGATGTCGTGAAAGATCGCCGCCACATAGAGCAGCCAGGGACGGTCGAACCCGGCGATCGCGCGCGAGCAGATCGGGTACTCGTGGGCAAATTCGCTCATCGCGAAGCGCCGGAGGTTGCGGAAAACCTGGAGGATGTGCTGGTCGACCGTGTAAACGTGGAACAGGTCATGCTGCATCTGGCCGACGATGCGCCCGAAGGCCGGCAGGTAGGCGCCGAGGATGTCGAGCTGGTTCATGCGGCGAAATTCATGGACGACGCCGCGCCTGCCCTGCAGTAGCTTGAGGAAGGCCCGGCGATTCGCGGGGTTCGCCCGAAACTCCGGGGTGATCAGTTCACGCGCCCGCCACAGCGCGCGCAGGGTGCGGGCGGTCAGGCCGTGGAGGTCGGAGTTTTCCTGCATGACCAGGAAGGTGTCGAGGATCAGCGCCGGATTGCCATCGAAGACACCGTCGTCACGGATGTCGAGCAGCCCGCCGATGGCCTGGAAATGTTCGTCGATCGGCTGCGGCATCTGCTCGCTTTCCGGCGCCAGTGCCGCGCCGATGTTCTGCAGCAGTATGGTGTTGGCGAGGGTGATGCCCTTGGCGTTGCGGTAGTAGCCCTGCATCAGCCGTTCCGAGGCGCGCTTGCCAGCGGTCGATTCGAGTCCGTACTCGGTCGCCAGCGCGTTCTGGTAGTCGAAGAGCAGGCGGTCCTCCCGCCGCCCCGTCATCAGGTGGAGGCGGATGCGCAGGTGTTGCAGGTACTCCTCGCAGCCTCGGGCAAGCCGGCATTCGTCGCTGGTCAGGAAGCCGTGCCGCTCGAGGTCGGCCCAGGTTTTGCCGTATCCGGCCGCATTCGCCGTCCAGAAGATGGCCTGCAGGTCGCGCAGGCCGCCCGGTGCTTCCTTGAAGTTGGGTTCCAGGCTGTACGGCGTCTCGTTGTAGCGCAAGTGTCGTTCCTGCTGCTCGAGGCGCTTGCGCTCGAAAAAGACGAGCGGGTCGAGGTTGCCGCGCAGCCGCTTCTCGAAGGCGGAGAACAGGTCCCGGTTGCCTGCCAGCAGGCGGGATTCGAGCAGGGCTGTCTGGACGGTGATATCGGCGGCTGCCGCGTCGAGGCATTCCTGGATCGTGCGCACGCTGTGCCCGATTTCGAGCCCGACATCCCAGAAGTTGCCGACCAGGGTCTCCAGCTTTTCCTGGACCGCAGCACCGGGTTCCTGCGGCAGCAGGATCAGGAGGTCGATGTCGGACGCCGGGTACAGTTCCCCGCGTCCATAGCCGCCAACCGCGGCAAGCGTCAGCGAGGCGGGAAAGTCGAGGCTGGTCCACAGGCGGGCAAGGACGTCGTCGACCATGTGGCAGCGATTCGCGAGCAGGGCCGCGGCATCGTTGGTCCGGGAATAGTCCTTGCGCAGGGCTTCCTGAACCGCCTTGACCTCGTTGCGCAGCGCCGCAACATCGATGCCCATCAGGCGATCCAGTCGGGTTTCGGTCGGGCGCCGGCCGAAAGCGTCAGGACTTCGTGGCCGGTTTCTGTAACGAGAACCGTATGTTCCCATTGCGCGGAAAGGCTGTGATCCTTGGTGACGATGGTCCAGCCGTCGGCCATCTCGCGGATGCCGGCCTTGCCGGCGTTGATCATCGGCTCGATGGTGAAGATCATGCCGGGCTCCATCAATGCGCCGGTGCCGGCCTTGCCGTAGTGGGTCACCTGGGGGTCCTCGTGGAACTTGGCGCCGATGCCATGCCCGCAATACTCCCGGACAACGGAGTAGCCGTTCCTTTCCGCGTGTTTCTGGATGATGGCGCCGATGTCGCCGATGTGGCCGCCGGGGCGGACCACGGAGATGCCCAGCCACAGGCATTCGAAGGTGATTTCGCAGAGGCGCCTGGCTTGGATCGAGGCATCGCCGATCAGGAACATGCGGCTGGTGTCCCCGTGGTAGCCATCCTTGATCGGAGTGACGTCGAGATTGACGATGTCGCCATTCTTGAGCACGCGGTCGCCGGGCACGCCGTGGCAGACCTGGTGATTGACCGATGCGCAGATTGATTTCGGGTAGGGGTTGTAGCCCTTGGGCGCGTAATCCAGTGGCGCGGGAATGGCGCCCTGCACGTTCACCGTGTAGTCGTGGCAGAGGCGATCCAGTTCATTGGTTGTCACGCCGGCCCTCACGAATGGTTCGATGTAGTCGAGCACCTCGGAAGCAAGGCGCCCGGCAACGCGCATCTTCTCGATTTCCTGTGGCGTCTTGATGGAAATGCTCATTTTCGGGGGCGGGCGGAACGGTTGGGAGGGGGCCAAGGATAAAGGATCGGAAGTCATTCTCAAAGCCGGCAGCGCGGGTGGCATAATTCGACCTTTCGGTTTCCCGGTTCGCAAGCGATGAGCATCCTTCTCCTCGGCAAGGACGGCCAGGTCGGCTGGCAGTTGCAGCGCTCGCTGGCGCCGCATGGGCCGGTCATCACCTGCGGCCATGCCGACTGTGACCTGACCGATCTCGATCGCCTGCGCCTGCTGGTCAGGCAGATCGGTCCGTCGGTCATCGTCAACGCGGCGGCGTACACGGCGGTTGATCGCGCCGAGGCCGAACCGGAACTGGCGATGCGCATCAACGGCGAGGCGCCGGGCGTCCTGGGGCAGGAGGCGGCAAGGCTTGGCGCATTGCTGATCCATTACTCGACCGACTATGTTTTCGACGGCAAGAAGCCGGCGCCCTACGTCGAGAGCGACCCGACCGGTCCGCTTGGCGTCTACGGCGTCAGCAAGCTGGCGGGGGAGGAAGCGATCCGGGCTGCCGGGTGCAAATCCGTCATTTTCAGGACGAGTTGGGTGTTCGGCGCGCGCGGCGGGAATTTCGTCAAGACCATCCTGCGCCTGGCGCGCGATAAGCGGACGCTGAATGTCGTCAGCGATCAGGTCGGCTCGCCGACGCCGGCGGCGCTGATCGCGACCGTGACCGGTATCGTGCTGGCAATGCTGCGTCAGGGCCACGCGATGAACCGCGAGACGCAGCGCCGCTACAACCTCTGTTGCGGTCGACCGGTCAGTTGGCACCAATTTGCCCACGCCATCGTCGACCTGGCCGGAGCAACGCCGGGGTTCGACCTGCGCCTTAAGCCGGAGGCGATCATTGCCATTCCCAGCAGCGAGTATCCGACCGCTGCTGCGCGCCCGGCCAATTCCCGGCTCGACTGCGGGCGTCTGGAGAAGGAGTTCGGCTTGCGGATGCCGGACTGGCAACCCTATCTGGTGCGCGTGCTGCAGTTGCTTGCGCTGAAACAGAACGGCTTTTGAGCTTTCTTCGCAGCGCCCGGCAATGCTATAATTCAAAAGTTTTTTCGGGACGAAAGTCTCGACGAAGCGGTTGCAGGCACTCTGCGTGCAATCAATCCACACATCCGCCGATTAAGGGTGTCCGCCAGAATACAGGAATGGCGGGTGTTTCAGGCGGGTGGCGGTTCAACCCTTAAAGGAGTTTCGTATGTCCGTAACCATGCGTCAAATGCTGGAGGCCGGTGTTCATTTCGGTCACCAGACCCGTTTCTGGTCCCCCAAGATGGCTCCGTACATCTTCGGTGCCCGCAACAAGATTCACATCGTCAACCTCGAGCAGACCCTGACCAAGTACAACGAAGCCATGGGCTTCGTGAGGAAGCTTTCCGCCAACCGCGGAACCATCCTGTTCGTCGGCACCAAGCGCCAGGCCCGCGAAATCATTGCCGAGGAAGCGCAGCGCGCCGGCGCCCCCTACGTTGACCAGCGCTGGCTGGGCGGCATGCTGACGAACTTCAAGACGGTCAAGACCTCGATCAAGCGTCTCAAGGATATGGAACTGGCGGTCGAGGCGGGCGACCTCGAGCGCATGCCCAAGAAGGAAGCGCTGAACTTCCGGCGCGAACTGGAAAAGCTCCAGAAGTCCATCGGCGGAATCAAGGACATGCCCGGTCTGCCGGATGCCATCTTCGTCATCGACGTCGGCTACCACAAGATCGCGATCACCGAAGCCGGCAAGCTCGGCATCCCGATAATCGGTGTCGTCGATACCAATCATTCACCGGTTGGGGTGAACTATGTCATCCCCGGTAACGATGACTCGTCGCGTGCCATCCAGCTCTACGCGCGCGGCGTGGCTGACGCGATCCTCGAAGGCCGTAGCCAGGTCGTCCAGGAAATCGTCGCTGCCGGTGGCGACGACGAGTTCGTCGAAGTCCAGGACGAACTGGCGGAGTAAGTCTGCAGGGGCGGGGCAGGCGGCCCCGCCGGTTTGAAGAAATCAGGAGAACAAGTATGGCGGCAATTACCGCAAGCATGGTGTCCGAACTGCGCGGCAAGACCGACGCACCCATGATGGAATGCAAGAAGGCCCTGACCGAGGCCGACGGGGACATGGCCAAGGCGGAGGAAATCCTCCGCGTCAAGCTCGGCAACAAGGCAACCAAGGCGGCGACTCGCATCGCCGCAGAAGGCGTGGTCGGCCTTTACCTTTCCGCTGACGGCAAGCTCGGCGCCCTCGTCGAAGTGAATAGCGAAACCGATTTTGTCGCCAAGAACGACGAATTCATTGCCCTGGCGAAGGGCTGCGCCGAACTGGTGGCGACCCGCAACCCGGCCGATGTGGCGGCGCTGTCGGCGCTGCCGATGGGCGAGGGCTCGGTGGAGACCACGCGTACCGCGCTGGTCGGCAAGATCGGCGAGAACATGGCGCTCCGCCGCTTCGCCCGCATGGAGGGCAGCGGCAGGCTGACTTCCTATGTCCATGGTGGCTCCAAGATCGGCGTGCTGGTCGACGTCACCGGTGGCGACGAGCAACTGGGCAAGGACCTGGCGATGCACATCGCCGCCTCCAAGCCGAAGTCGCTGGATGCTTCCGGTGTGCCTGCCGAACTGCTCGATACCGAGCGCCGGATCGCTGTCGAAAAGGCGCGCGAAGCCGGCAAGCCGGAAGCGATGCTGGAGAAGATCGCCGAGGGTACCGTCCAGAAGTACCTGAAGGATGTTACCCTCCTCGGCCAGGTTTTCGTCAAGGCCGAAGACGGCAAGCAGACCATCGAGCAGTTGCTGAAGGCCAAGGGCGCTTCCGTGGCCGGGTTCACCCTGTTCGTGGTCGGCGAGGGCATCGAGAAGAAGGTGGGCGATTTCGCCGCCGAGGTCGCCGCGCAGGCTGCGGCGGCCGCCGCCAAGGTGTAGTTCTCAAGGAAACGCCATGTCCGCTCCCAGGTACAAACGCATCCTCCTCAAGCTCTCCGGCGAAGCCCTGATGGGCGATGACGCCTACGGCATCAACCCGCCGACCATCGCCGGGATCGTCGCGGAGATCAAGGCGGTTGCCGACCTGGGCGTGGAGATCGGCGTCGTGATCGGCGGTGGCAACATCTTCCGCGGCATGGCCGGCACGGCCACCGGCATGGACAGGGCCACCGCGGATTACATGGGGATGCTGGCCACGGTGATGAACGCCATGGCGCTCTCGGATGCGATGCGTCAGGCGGGCTTGAACGCGCGGGTGCAATCGGCCCTGCGTATCGAGCAGGTGATCGAGCCGTACATTCGCGGCAAGGCGATCCGCTATCTGGAAGAAGGCAGGGTGGTCATCTTCGGCGCCGGAACCGGCAATCCCTTCTTCACCACCGATACCGCCGCAGCATTGCGCGGATCGGAAATCGGTGCGGAAATCGTGCTCAAGGCAACCAAGGTAGACGGCATCTATTCCGCCGATCCGAAGAAGGACCCCGCCGCCACCCGCTATGACCGGATCAGTTTCAACGACGCGATCGCGAGAAATCTCGCGGTCATGGATGCCACTGCTTTCGCGCTGTGCCGCGACCAGAAATTGCCGATCAACGTGTTCTCCATCTTCAAGACCGGCGCGCTGAAGCGCGTGGTTTGCGGGGAGGATGAGGGCACGCTGGTCTATTGTTGAGGGAGAAACCGATGATTCCGGAACTCAAGAAGAATGCCGAGAGCAAGATGCAGAAGACGCTGGAGTCGCTGCGCGGCGATCTGCTGAAGATTCGCACCGGCCGCGCCCACACCGGGCTGCTCGATCACGTCCTGGTTGACTATTACGGTTCGCTCATGCCGGTTAACCAGGTCGCCAACGTCACCCTGGTCGACGCGCGCACCATAGGCGTGCAACCCTGGGAGAAGAACATGGTGCAGAAGGTCGAAAAGGCGATTCGCGACTCGGATCTCGGGCTCAATCCCGCTTCGCAGGGCGAACTGATACGGGTGCCGATGCCGGCGCTGACCGAAGAGCGGCGCAAGGAAATGATCAAGGTCGTCAAACACGAAGGCGAAAACGCAAGGGTGGCGATCCGCAACCTGCGCCGCGATGCCATTACCCACCTCAAGGATGCGCTGAAGAAGGGAGAGATTCCCGAGGATGACGAACACCGGGCGCAGGACGATATCCAGAAACTGACCGACCGGTACATTGCCGATGTCGACAGGATGCTCGGCCAGAAAGAGGCCGAACTGATGCAGGTTTGACTGACGCTTCAGGCTGACCGCAGCCCGCATGGCCATCTTCACCAGTTCGACGCAGCAGGTTCCGCCGGCGGTGGCGGTACCCCGGCACGTTGCCATCATCATGGATGGCAATGGCCGCTGGGCCAAGAAGCGCTTCATGCCGCGCTTTTCCGGCCATGCCAAGGGAGTCGAGATGGTGCGCGAAACCGTACGGTCCTGTCTCGAGTGCGGCGTGGAATTCCTGACCCTGTTCGCCTTTAGTTCCGAAAACTGGCGCCGACCGCCGGAGGAGGTCAGCCTTCTGATGCAGTTGTTCGTCAAGGCACTGGAGCAGGAGGTCGACAAGCTTGACCGCAATGGCGTGCGCTTGCGCATCATCGGCGACCTTTCGCGCTTCGAAAGGCACTTGCAGGAACTCATCGCTGCCGCGGAAGCGCGGACTGCCGGCAACACGCGTCTGCAACTGACCATCGCGGCGAATTACGGAGGCCGCTGGGACATCATGCAGGCGGTTAACGCCATGCTGCGTGCGCAACCGGGAAGGCAATCGGGCTGGACCGAAGGCGATCTCGAGCCCTTCCTGGCAATGAGCTTCGCCCCCGAGCCGGACCTTTTCATTCGCACCGGCGGCGAAGAGCGGATCAGCAACTTCCTGCTCTGGCAACTTGCCTATACCGAACTTTATTTCACCGCAACCCTGTGGCCGGAGTTCGAACGTGCCGAGTTTGACCTGGCGTTAGCCTCTTTCCAGAAGCGCGAGCGCCGCTTCGGGCGGACCAGCGCGCAGCTCGTCGGCGACGAGTCCGATGCTTAGGACACGCGTCATTACGGCACTGGTCCTGGTGGCATTGCTGCTGCCCGGCCTCTTCCTGCTGCCCCCGACTTGGTGGGCCTTGCTGGCGGCCCTGTTCATCGGTGTCGCGGGCTGGGAATGGGGCGGACTGCTTGGTCTGGGCGATCCGCGGCGCCTCCTTCTCGGTGGGGCGCTAGCGGCTTTCTGCGCGGCCGTCGCGCTGCTGGCGCCGGCGGCCATGGGAGTCGGCGGTGGGTCGGGGGGCGAGGCGCCATCGGCATGGGTCATTGCCACCTACGTGGTGGCGGCCGTTTTCTGGGGATTGCTCGTGCCATTCTGGCTGCGCGCGAAATGGCGCCTGCCCAATGGTTTGCCGGGCATTCTGATCGGGCTGGTGGTCCTCTTCCCGACCTGGCTCGCCTTGGTCCAGATCAGGATCCCTGGCCCCGGAGTCCTGCTGGCGGTGCTTGCCGTGGTCTGGATGGCCGACGTGGCGGCCTATTTTTCCGGAAGAGCCTTCGGCAGGCGCAAGCTGGCACCAGCGATCAGTCCTGGCAAGACCTGGGAAGGCGCCATCGGTGCTGCTGGTGGCGTCGTGCTCTACGGATTCGCCGTGCGCTACGCCTTTGACTTTGCCCCGGTCAGTCTGCCGTCATGGGTGGTCTGCCTGCTGGGCGTCACCGCGATCAGCGTCGTCGGCGACCTGTTCGAGTCGATGCTCAAGCGCCAGGCTGGCATCAAGGACAGCAGCAATGTGCTGCCGGGGCACGGGGGCGTCCTCGACCGGATCGATAGCCTGACCTCGACGTTGCCCGTGGTGGCGTTTCTCTGGCTGGTGCTGCGGGGTCAGGGGTGATCCGCCAGAACGTCACGCTCCTTGGCGCGACCGGTTCGATCGGAGTCAATACGCTCGACGTGATCCGTCGTCATCCCGAGCGCTTCGCGGTCTTCGCGCTGTGTGCGAATAGCCAGGTGCAAAGGCTGTTCGAGCAGATTCGCGAGTTTGCCCCGAGGCATGCGGTCGTGCGGGATGCGCCACTGGCCGATGAACTCGCGCGGCGATGCCGCGATGCCGGCTTGCCGACAACGGTGCACCACGGTGTCGGGGCGTTGAGCGAAATGGCGGCTCATCCCGAGGTCGACACGGTGATGGCGGCCATTGTCGGCGCCGCGGGACTCGAGCCGACTCTGGCCGCGGTGCGGGCAGGCAAGAAGGTCCTCCTGGCCAACAAGGAAGTGCTGGTGATGGCTGGTGAACTGTTCATGCGGGCGGTACGCGAGCATGGCGCACTTCTGTTGCCGGTTGATAGTGAACATAATGCAATATTTCAATCACTTCCGACAGATATCTCACGTGGAATATCAGCTTGTGGCGTGCGCCGGATACTGCTGACGGCGTCGGGCGGGCCGTTTCGTACCCTATCGCGCGCCGATCTCGACGAGGTGACGCCGGAGGCGGCGTGCGCGCATCCGAACTGGGTGATGGGGCGGAAGATTTCGGTCGACTCCGCCACGATGATGAACAAGGGTCTCGAGGTGATCGAGGCGCACTGGCTGTTTGACTGCCCTCCCGGGCAGATCCAGGTGGTGGTGCATCCGCAGAGCGTAATACACTCGCTGGTGGACTACGTAGATGGCTCGGTTATTGCCCAGTTGGGGAATCCCGACATGCGGACGCCGATCGCGTACGCGCTGGCCTATCCCGAGCGCATCGACGCCGGCGTGCCGTCGCTCGACCTGCTCGCGCTGGCAAGGCTGGACTTTGAAGCCCCCGATCCCGATCGCTTCCCCTGTCTGCCGCTGGCCTATGCCGCTTTGCGCGCGGGTGGCACGGCTCCGGCCATCCTCAATGCGGCGAACGAGGTGGCGGTTGCGTCCTTTCTCGACCGGCGCCTGCCGTTCCCCGGCATTCCCCGTCTCATCGAGGCGACGCTGGCGGCCTTGCCTGCGGGCGCCGAGGGCAGCCTGGACGACGTGCTGGCGGCGGATGCCGAGGCGCGCCGGATCGCAGCAGGCCTGGTCATGGAAGCTGGCGCCAGGTGAGCGACATTCCGTTCTATCTGCTGGCTTTCGTTGTCGTTCTCGGCGTGCTGATCGTGGTGCACGAGTTCGGCCACTATGTCGCGGCCCGCTGGTGCGGGGTCCGGGTTCTGCGCTTCTCCGTCGGTTTCGGCCACGCGCTTTGGCAGCGCCGTCTCGGGAAGGACGGCACCGAATGGGCAATCGGCATCTTTCCGCTGGGCGGCTATGTCAAGATGCTAGACGAGCGCGAGGGCGAGGTTGCTCCCGAAGAACGTGTGCGCGCCTTCAATCGCCAGTCGGTGGGCAAGCGCAGCCTCATCGTCGCCGCCGGTCCGGCCGCCAATTTCGTTCTGGCAATTCTCGTTTACTGGGCTGTCTTCATGCACGGCAGCGACGAACTGCTGCCGATTCTCGGAACGCCGCCGGTGGCATCGCCGGCCGCCATCGCCGGCGTCGTCAATGGCGAACAGGTGCGGACGATCGATGGACAGGCGGTGGCTACCTGGAACGATCTGCGCTGGACCTTGCTGCGTAAGGCTGCCAGTCAGGAAAGCGCCGATCTGGAAGTGATCAACGAGCAGCGCGAGATCGCGGTCCGCCGCTTGCCGTTGCAGGCTGCGGGTGACGAGGGATGGGAAGGCGACGCGCTGGACCGTCTGGGGATCAGGTTCTTCCGCCCGGACCTGCCGCCGGTCATCGGCAAGGTGATGCCCGGCAGCCCCGGCGAGGTTGCCGGAATCCGCAGCGGCGACATGATACTCGCGGTTGACGGAGTCGAGGTGCGCAACTGGCACGACTTCGTGCTGCAGGTGCGTGGCGCTGGCGATCGCCAGGTGCGCATCGACCTGTCGCGCAACGGGGCGGCGGTTGCGGTCGACGTGGTCCCCGAGGCCATTTCCGAGCGCGGCAAGCGGATCGGCCGGATTGGCGTCGCGGTTGCCGACAATCGTGATGGCCGCGAGGTCAGGGTATTCGTGCGTTACGGATTCCTGGCGGCGGGCGGCAAGGCGCTTGCGGAAACCTGGGACAAGTCGGTTTTCAGCCTGGTGATGCTGGGCAAGATGGTCACCGGCGAGGTTTCGTGGCGCAATCTAGCGGGGCCGGTGACGATCGCCGACTACGCGGGCCAGTCGGCGCGCCTGGGTGTGGATTATTACCTGAAGTTCATGGCCCTGATCAGCATCAGCCTCGGGGTTCTCAATCTGCTCCCGATCCCGGTTCTGGACGGGGGACATTTGCTGTATCATATAATTGAAGTCGTCAGACGCAGGCCCCTTACCGAGCGGGCCATGGAGATTGCCCAGCAGATCGGGCTCTCCATTCTTTTCGTCTTGATGGCTTTCGCCTTTTTCAACGACATGAACCGTCTGCTTTCCGGCTGAATGATGAAGAAATCCCTGCTTTCCCTCCTGGTCGCCGGACTGTTCTCGCTGCCCGCGGCGGCATTCCAGGTGTTTACCGTCCAGGACATCCGCGTCGAGGGGATCCAGCGCACCGAAGCAGGAACGATCTTCAGCTATCTTCCGCTCAAGGTCGGCGACACGCTGACCGAGGAAAAGGCCGCCCAGGCGATCAAGGCATTGTATGCGACGGGGTTCTTCAAGGATGTCCGCATCGAGGCCGAAGGCAACGTCATGGTCGTCGTCGTCCAGGAGCGCCCGGCGATCGCGCAGATCGATTTCGTCGGGCTGAAGGAATTCGACAAGGATGCCATTCTCAAGGCGCTCAAGGAGATCGGCATCGCCGACGGGCGGATCTTCGATCGCGCGCAGCTGGACAAGGCCGAACAGGAGTTGAAGCGCCAGTACCTGACCCGCGGCAAGTACGCGGTGAACATCACGACGACGGTGACGCCGCTCGAGCGCAACCGGGTCGGCATCAACTTCAATGTCGAGGAAGGTGGTTCCGCCAAGATCAGGCAGATCAACATCGTCGGCGCCAAGGAATTCAGCGAGAAGGAATTGCTCAGCCAGTTCCAGCTCACGACGCCTGGCTGGATCACCTGGTACACCAAGAACGACCAGTATTCCAGGCAGAAGCTGGGAGCCGACCTCGAGAGACTCAAGTCGTTCTACATGGACCGCGGCTTCCTCGAGTTTGCCATCGACTCGACCCAGGTCTCGATATCGCCGGAAAAGACCGACGTCTTCATTACGATCAACGTGAATGAAGGGGAGAGGTATCAGGTTTCCTCGGTCAAGCTGGCCGGCGATTTCTCGATCAGCGAAGAGGAACTCGACAAACTGGTCCTCGTCAAGGCAGGCGACGCCTTTTCCCGCGGGCGGCTCAACGATACGACCAAGGCGATCGGCGAACGGCTCGGGAAGGAGGGCTACGCATTCGCCAACGTCAACGCGGCTCCCGAGATCGACAAGGAAAAGCGCCAAGTCGCGTTTACCATTTTCATCGATCCGGGCAAGCGGGTCTACGTCAGGCGGATCAACGTGACCGGCAATACCCGGACGCGGGATGAAGTCATCCGCCGCGAACTGCGCCAGATGGAAGGCGGGTGGTACGACTCCGAGCGCGTTGCCCTCTCGAAGACCCGTCTGGACCGGCTTGGCTATTTCGAATCGACGACAACCGAGACGCCGGCAGTGCCGGGGACTGCGGACCAGGTGGACGTCAATGTAAATGTCGTCGAGAAGCCGACCGGCAACCTGATGGCGGGTGCCGGCTATTCCAGTACTGAAAAGCTGGTGCTGTCCGCCTCGATATCCCAGAACAACTTCCTGGGCAGCGGCAACAATGTAGCGCTTGCCGTCAATACCGGCAAGATCAACACGCTCTATTCGTTTTCCTACACCAACCCGTATTTCACGGTGGACGGCATAAGCCAGGGCTTCGACCTCTATTACCGCAAGGTTGATACGACTTCGACCTCGGTCACCCCGTACAAGTCCACATCGTACGGCGGTGCGGTGCGGTTCGGCTTTCCGATCGGCGAAAAGCAGGCCCTGAGTTTTGGATTCGGCGTCGACAATACGGAAATCACCGCCTTCTCCACCAGTTCTCCCCAGATACAGGAATTTGTCCTGCAATCGGGCGGCACCTTTGACAACCCGACCGCGAGCAACTGGACCATTCCGGTCACGGCAGCGTGGGTGAGCGACGGCAAGGACAGCTTCCTGTTCCCGACCACCGGCTGGTATCAGAAGGCCGCCCTGGAAGTGGCGGTTCCCGGCGGTGACCTGACCTTCTACCGGGCTTCGTATCAGCTGCAGCGCTACATTGCCTTGTCCAAGTCGTTCACGCTGATGCTGAATGGCGAGGTCGGTTATGCCGACAGCTACGGCAGCACGGAAAACCTGCCGTTCTACAAGAATTTCTATGCCGGCGGCGTCAATTCGGTTCGCGGTTTCAAGGCCGGAAGTCTCGGGCCGCAGACCCGGAACTTTGTGGATCCTAGCCAGACCTACGCGATTGGTGGCAACGAGCGTGTCGTCGGCCAGGCCGAACTGTTGTGGGGTGTTCCGGGCATGGAAAGAAGCGTCAGACTGGGATTGTTTTTCGATTTCGGCCAGGTTTACGTGAACGGATCCTGTAAGGGAGTGATCAGCACGGAAGACCTCTGCAAGGGAGACCCGTTACTCAATGCATCCGTCGACCTAGGATTGCGCTACTCCGCCGGTCTGTCCTTCGCCTGGATTTCGCCGATGGGACCGCTGAAGTTTAGTTACGCCGTTCCGTTTAACGAAGGGCCGTACGACAAGATCGAGCGCTTCCAGTTCCAGTTGGGTACAAATTTCTGATTCAGGAGTGTCACGTTGAAAGCCAAGTCACTAGTAGTCGCATCTTTTCTCTCCGCCGTGTTTCTTGCCGGCGAGGCCGTGGCCGAGTTGAAGGTCGGCTACGTCAATACCCAGCGCATCTTCCGTGATGCGCCGGCCGCGCAGAAGGCGGGCAAGAAGCTCGAAGGCGAGTTCGGCAAGCGCGATCAGGATCTGCAACGCATGGCCAAGCAGCTCAAGGACCTGCAGGAAGGCCTCGAGAAAAACGCCGTCACGATGAGCGAATCGGAACGCCGGGCGAAGGAGAAAGAGTTCGCCGACCTTTCCCGCGAGTTCCAGCGCCGCCAGCGCGAGTTCCGCGAAGACCTGAACCTGCGCCAGAACGAGGAGAACGCGGCCGTGATCGAAAAGGCCAACAAGGCGATCAAGCAGATCGCCGACGCGGAAAAATTCGATCTGATTCTTCAGGACGTGGTCTGGGTGAGTCCGCGACTGGACATCACCGACCGGGTGATCAAGGCGCTGGCCGAAGGCAAGTAATGTCCCGGCAGGGCGCGGTAATTCTGACGCTTTCCGACATCGCCGCCCAACTGGGCGGCGATGTACTTGGGGACGGGCAAACCGAGATCCTGCGTGTCGCGACCCTGGCGTCTGCCGGTGCCGGGGATATAGCCTTCCTGTCCAACCGGAAATACCGGAACCAGTTGCAGATGACTAGGGCGTCCGCGGTCATCGTCGCGCCCCCATTTGCCGATGACTTTGCCGGGCCGCGCATCGTCACCGGCGATCCCTACGCCTACTACGCGCGGGTTGCCGGCCTGCTCAACCCGGACCGGGCAGGGTTCAGCGGTGTTCATCCTTCGGTGGCGAGCGGGTCGCCGCTGCCGGCAAGCGCAGCGGTCGGTCCGCACGTCAGCATCGGTCGTGACGTGGCGCTCGGCGAGAACGTGGTGATTCATGCCGGCTGCGTTATCGGCGACAACGTCACCATCGGCGACGGCAGTCTCCTCTATGCAAATGTCACCATCTACCACGGCTGTCGCCTCGGCAAGCGCGCGATCCTGCATTCTGGCGCGGTGATCGGCGGCGACGGCTTCGGGTTTGCGCCGGAGGGTCGGCAGTGGCTCAAGATCCCGCAACTCGGCTCGGTCCGCATCGGCGATGACGTCGAAATTGGTTCCAATACGACGGTCGACCGCGGCGCTCTCGACGATACGGTGATCGGTGACGGCTGCAAGATCGACAACCTGGTCCAGGTTGGGCATAACTGCAACATCGGGCCGCACAGCGTGCTCGCCGGCTGCACCGGTATTGCCGGCAGCGTCACCCTGGGCGAGCACTGCATCGTCGGCGGGGCCGGAATGATTTCGGGGCACGTCACTTTGGCGCCCGGAACGACGATTTCCGGCGGCTCGCTGGTCATGAAGAGCATCGCCCAGCCCGGGCTGTACACCAGCGTCTTCCCGCTCGACACGCACGACGAATGGGTGCGCAATGCGGCGCATATCCGGCGCCTGTCGCGTCTTGCCGAGCGCGTCTCGGATATCGAGAAATTACTTAAACAAGCTGAACGAAGGGATTGATTAAATGGATATCATGGAAGTTCTTGAGCACCTGCCGCAGCGCTATCCTTTCCTGCTTGTCGACCGCGTCGTCGCCATCGAACCGGGCAAGTGGATCCACGCCTACAAGAACGTCAGCATTAACGAGCCGCACTTCGTCGGCCATTTCCCGGGGTATCCGGTCATGCCGGGGGTGCTGATCATGGAAGCGCTCGCCCAGGCCGCGGGCATCCTGGCGTTCAAGACCGCGGGCGAGAAGCCGACCCCGAACAGTCTCTTCTTCTTCGCCGGCATCGACGAGGCACGCTTCAAGAAACCGGTCATGCCCGGCGACCAGTTGCATCTGCACGTCGAGATCGAGCGGCACATGCGCGGGGTCTGGAAATTCAAGGCCGAGGCCCGCGTCGATGATCAACTGGTGGCCGAGGCACGGCTGATGTCGGCCAAGCGGGACATCTGAAATGATCCATCCCGCAGCCATTGTCGATTCCGGCGCCAGGATAGGCGCCAACGTCGACATCGGCCCTTATTCGATCATCGGTCCGGATGTCGAAATCGGTGACGACACCGAGATCGGTCCGCATGTCGTGATCAAGGGGCATACCCGGATCGGCCGCGAGAACCGCATATTCCAGTTCTGTTCACTGGGCGAGATGCCGCAGGACAAGAAATACGCCGGCGAGCCGACCCGCCTGGAAATCGGCGATCGCAACACGATCCGCGAGTTTTGCACCTTCAATCTGGGCACAGTTCAGGGCGGCGGCGTGACCAGCCTCGGCGACGACAACTGGATCATGGCCTACGTGCACATCGCGCATGACTGCCACGTCGGCAACAAGACCATTTTTGCCAACGGTGCTTCGCTGGCCGGGCATGTCACGGTCGACGACCTCGTCATATTCGGCGGGTTTACGGGCGTGCACCAGTTCTGCCGCATCGGCGCGCACGTGATCACCGCCGCCTCGTCGCTCGTGCTCCAGGATGTGCCGCCCTACCTCATGGTTGCCGGCAACACCGCACAACCCTATGGCATCCACGTCGAGGGACTCAGGCGCCGCGGCTTCACCAGCGAGGCCATCACCGAGCTCAAGCGCGCTTATCGGACCCTTTACAAATCCGGACTGTTGCTCGAGGAGGCCAAGGGCAAGCTGGCCGAGCAGGCGAAAACGCAGCCGGATGTTCAGCTCATGGTTGATTTCCTCGAAACGTCCAAGCGCGGCATCATTCGCTGATGGGCAAGGCGTTACGGGTCGCCCTGGTGGCCGGCGAGGCCTCCGGCGACCTCCTCGGCGCACACCTCATTGCGGCGCTCAGGAGCCGGCTGCCTGACGCCGTCTTCTTCGGCATCGGCGGCCCGGCCATGGAGGGGCAGGGTTTCGATCCCTGGTGGCCGATGGACAAGCTGTCGGTCATGGGCTACGTCGATGCGCTGAAGCACGCCCGCGAGATAACCGGCATCCGCCGCGAGTTGAAGAGGCGCCTCCTCGACCTGAAGCCCGATGTCTTCATCGGCATCGACGCTCCCGACTTCAACCTCGCACTCGAAACCGGCCTCAAGAAGGCCGGCATTCCGACGATCCACTACGTCAGCCCGTCGATCTGGGCATGGCGCGGCGGCCGCATCAAGACGATCGGCCGTGCCGTCTCGCGGGTCCTGGCGCTGTTTCCGATGGAGCCACCGCTCTACGAGAAGGCCGGCATCCCGGTAACCTACGTCGGCCACCCCTTCGCCGACCAGATCCCGCTCGAGACTGACCGAAACGCCGTGCGCGAGAAGCTCGCGCTGCCACTCGATCTGCCGGTGATCGCCCTTCTGCCGGGCAGCCGGCGCGGCGAACTGGAAAAAATGGCGGCCACTTTCGTCCGCACCGCCAAGCTGATCTGCGAGAAATACCTGCCGAATGCCCTGTTCGTCGTCCCGCTCACCACGCGCGAGACGCGCCTGCAGTTCGAGAAGGCGATCTTCGACGAGCAGGCCGGCGATGTCCCGTTCCGGCTGCTGTTCGGACATGCGCGCGATGCCTTGGGCGCGGCGGACATCTCGCTGGTCGCCAGCGGCACCGCGACCCTCGAGGCGGCGCTGGTCAAGCGACCGATGGTCATTACCTACAAGATGGCAGGCTTCAACTACTGGCTGGGCAAGCGCCTCGTCTACCTGCCCTGGGTCGGCCTGCCCAACGTGCTGGCCGGGCGCTTCGTGGTGCCCGAGATACTGCAGGACCAGGCCACCCCCGAAAACCTCGCCGAGGCCCTGTTCAAGCTCTACGCGGACAAGGAGAACGCGGCGGCGGTGGCCGAGACGTTCACCGACATTCACCTGCAGCTGCGCCAAAACAACGCCGAAAAGGCTGCCGACGCGGTCCTCGCATGCCTGAACTGATCGTTTTTCCGGGCCTCGTCTGCGGCGTGGACGAGGCCGGGCGCGGCCCGCTGGCCGGGCCGGTGGTCGCAGCAGCCGTCATCCTCGACCCGGCGCAGCCGATCGCCGGGCTGAACGACTCCAAGAAGCTCTCCGAAAGGCGCCGCGACGAACTGGCGCTTATCATACGCGCAGAGGCTCTAGCGTGGGCGGTAGCCGAGGCCAGCGTCGAGGAGATCGACCGCCTCAACATCCTGCACGCGAGCCTGCTCGCCATGCAGCGTGCAGTCGCCGGCCTCGCCGTACGCCCGGAGCGCGCGCTGGTCGATGGCAACCGCTGTCCGCGCCTCGCTATCCCGGTCGAGGCCGTCGTCAAGGGCGACGGCAAGATCGCCGCCATCGCCGCCGCCTCCATCCTAGCCAAGACCGTGCGCGATGCCGGCATGCGCGTGCTCGACGCCGCCTACCCGCAATACGGCTTCGGCCGCCACATGGGGTATCCGACCGAAGCCCACTGCCGCGCGCTGCGCGAGCACGGACCGATTTCGGCTCACCGCAGGAGCTTCGGGCCGGTCGCCCAGCTGACGCTGCTGTGAAGCACATCGCATCGCGCGACAACACATTCTACAAGCAGCTCCGGAAGCTGGCCGGTTCCGGCCGCGAGCGGCGCCAGGCCGGCCGCATGCTGCTCGACGGCGTGCATCTGGTCGAGGCCTGCGAGCAGTCCTGCGGCCCGGTGGAGGCTCTGGTTGTCGCTGCCTCGGCGCTGGAGGGGGGCGAGGTCGCCCGCTTCGTCGCCAGCCGCGAGATCACGGTCATCGCTGATGCGCTGATGCGCGACCTCGGCCTCGTCGAGACGCCGAGCGGCCTCGTCGGCGTCGCGGCGCTCCCGGCGACGGTTGCGGTCGACCCGCAAAAAGACGCCATTTTGCTCGACGGCGTGCAGGATCCGGGCAACGTCGGCACCCTGCTGCGCACCGCGGCCGCCGCCGGCATCTGCCAGGCGCTGCTTATTTTTCTGGCTTCAGGTACTCAGCATGAAAGTATTTGGAATCAATGAGTTTGCCGCCAGATTTCCCAATGCACTTTTTGGGATGATATATTGCCTCACGCTGTATTATATAGGTAAAAAGCATTTTTCTCCATCTTTTGGATTGTTGTGGGCTATATTATTTTATGGCACCTTACTACCTCATATGTATTTCAAATCCGGAATCATTGATCCTGTATTCAATTATTTTATTTTTCTTTCTATTTATTGGATGATCCGTGTGATGGAAAATTCAAATACCCCGGTCATGTTTTCCATCCTTTCCGGAATTTTCAGTGCAGCAAGTGTATTGACCAAAGGGCCAGTAGGTTTTTTGCTTCTTGCCCTTTGTTTTGTTGTATATGTTGTTTTATCCAAAGGTAAAAAGTGGCCTAAGTTCAGGGATATTTCTCTTTTTCTTGCTGGCTTTTTTACTTTGATCAGCATTTGGATAATAGCTGAATTTTGGCAAAATAGCACACAAAATCTGATAAAATTTATCGAGTATCAAATAGACCTTTTTAACAATCCTGTTGCAGGACACGGTCAACCATTCTACTATCATTTTTTGGTTGTTTTTATTGGTTGCTTTCGTATTTCTGTATTTGCTTTACCGGCGTTTGGAAATAAATACACGAAGGAAATCCCTATAAGCTTTGGTTTTTGGATGAAAATACTGTTTTGGGTAGTTATGATATTGTTTAGTTTGTCCACGACAAAGATTATTCATTATTCTTCTATGGCCTATTTACCACTATCATTTTTTGGTTGTTTTTATTGGTTGCTTTCCTATTTCTGTATTTGCTTTACCGGCGTTTGGAAATAAATACACGAAGGAAATCCCT
>ERZ761603.1180-NODE-1180-length-20076-cov-19.759702_pt1 | contig 20076 bp, 22 predicted proteins | sample MGYA00511879_ERZ761603 | MGnify/ENA primary metagenome ERZ761603 (study PRJEB28899, sample SAMN02850040) | bioreactor sludge metagenome | biome: EBPR Sludge; feature: EBPR Bioreactor; material: flocular biomat | place: Australia: Thorneside Wastwater Treatment... | reverse complement strand
CGACCCGCTTGAAGGTTTTAACCGCGCGATCTACGGGGTTAATGAAGCGGCTGACATTCTGCTGATCGGTCCGGCATCGACCATTTACCGCGAAGCGGTACCCGAACCGATTCAGGGTGTGGTCCGCAATTTCGTCCGCAACCTTGAAATGCCGATCATCGCCCTGAACAAGCTCCTGCAGGGCAACTTTGACGGCTTTGGTGTGGCTATGGGCCGTTTCCTAGTCAACACGACAGCGGGTGTCGCCGGCTTGGCGGACGTGGCCACCGGGGCGGGCCTCCCCTATCAGGATACCGATTTTGGCGTGACTCTCGCCAGCTGGGGCATGGATCCGGCGTTCTATCTGGTACTGCCGCTGGTCGGCCCATCCTCACTGCGTGACGGCCTTGGCCGTGGGGTTGACTGGCTAGCCGACCCAATCCGCATTGCAGCCGCCAACAATGAGTTGAGCACCGAGCTGTTCGCGGCCAACAGCCTGCGGGTTCTGGATACTCGCGCCAGCTTTGATGCGGCAATTCGCGACACGCGCCGCAACTCGATTGACAGCTATGCTGCCTTTAGAAGCCTGTATACCCAGCACCGTGCAGCCGAGATCACCAAACAGCTTGGCCCCGGTCACTGATATAAGCGGGCAAGAGGCGAGATGTGAGGGATTGAGACGTGATGCGTGTGTTGGCCTTTCTATCCTTGCTGGTCCTGTTGCTGACGGCCACTCCCCCGGCCCACGCGGCTACTCCGGATAAATCCCGCGCTCTGATCGAAACCATGGCCCAAGACGCCATTTCGACACTAGCCTTGCCCGACAAGACCCCAGCCCAGATTGAGGAAAAATTCCGCACCATCCTCAATACCAGTTTCGACTTTGAGGCGATTGCCCGTTTTGTACTTGGCCGCTACTGGCGCGTTGCGACACCGGAACAGCAGGCTGAATACACCAAACTGTTTGAAGCCTATGTGGTGGGGGTCTATGCCAACCGCTTTCAGGCCTACTCGGGTGAAACCATCAACGTTACGGGCGTGCGTATGGATGGGGAAACCGCTCTGGTCACCAGCCAGATCAACCTGACGGGCGGCCGCCCCCCCGTGGTGGTCGACTGGAAAGTCACCGATGGACCGGATGGCAAACCGCGCGTGACCGATGTGATCATCGAGCAGGTCAGCATGAGCCTGACCCAGCGTTCGGAGTTTGCCAGCATCATCGCCAACGGTAGCGGCAAGGTTGAAACCCTGCTCGCCCAACTCCGCGCCCGCACCGCAGGAAAGACCAGCACCGCCAACGCGGGCAGCAAGTCACCGGGCTGAATTAGAGTAGCTAGATAGTTATAGACAAGTTCTCTCCCAATCTTATTGTACTGGCTATGCAGATCCCCCCCCCCCTCAACTTTTAGGCGCGCCTTCAGCCTTATCGAGGCAGCTTTTGTCTTGGGAGTTATCGGCCTTGTCATCGGCGGGATCTGGGCGGCAGCATCAAGTGTGATGGAAGCTAATCGTTGGAAACAGACCGAGGAAGGCTGGTTATATTATATTGATGTGATTGCCACCAAATTCCCCGCCTCTCTTATGTCCTCAGGACCTATCGCAGTCGATCTAAACTATACTCTAGGTAGATCCATAGCTCTTCCTGCAGGCTGGTCGTATAGCACGACTGGCTTTCCAGTAGACCCTTATGGCAAAAGATTGAATATACAATTACAACCAAGTTTGGGAACTTTTTATATGGGACATTCGTCAGGGTCATCAATTGACGCACCTCACTGTATTAAACTTTATCGCCTTATTTTAGGGAAACTATTTGATAAGCTGATTACGCCAACATACTTCACAGCAGTAGGAACTGGACCAAGCGGAGCCTGTACGCTCCACCGAACAAATTTAAATGACTATACAGACGGAACGTATACGACAAAATGTTGCCCAACTACTGCGCTCGCATTTTATGCCAAACTTCCAAACTAAGATCAAAGTTGACATAATCGTTCTCTTTCGCTTTTTCAGCTAACAATTCATTTTATGCACAACTATCAAGTGAATAGAGCTTGAACTTCATTGAGTCGACTTTGATCCATTAACAAAACTGCCTACTCTACCGTCAGAGACCGATTTTATTATTTTGACCGGGCATTATAAGCCGCTGTCCATGTATATCGAGACACCCGTACTGGTCAAGAAAGCTCTGAATAAATCGCGCGGCAAGCTCGGTTGACTGCGCCGCATCGATGCCGGCAATTTTCCGCTCATGTCCAAATAACTGCGGCTCTGTCTTAACGATAGAATAGTAATTGCCATCACTGCTCAATTGAGGTGGGTACTGGTAGACAGTCAGCGATACTCGCTCTCCCTCTGTCTTGGGCAAGTAACCTGAGATGGTGTACAGCGGAGTAGGGTTTAGTTCCATGTATTTAAGGGTGGCAGAGGTTTCCTTTGGATACAAGCCGCATAACGCTGTACGGCTGACTCGATACACCTCGCCGCTGCCGCCGCCCCTCGTGCGCGACCAACGGCATTGCATGTAGGCATATCAATTTCATAATGAAGCTTATCGCAATCATCTTGTGGATGATTGGCGTTCTCTTGAACAACCCTCTTCCCCCGCTCGGTAGCGCTGAGGCCCTCATTCTGGTGGGTCAGGATCGCCTGATGGGCGTCAGGGCTGGAGTTAACGATCCAGTCCTGCAACTGCTGCCAGTTCTGCTGGATGTCCAGTCCGATCGCGCCGAGTGCTCCCATCAGCAGGCCCGCGGTCGCAGGTTGCAAAAGCAGTCCGCCGGCCGGAGAGGCGCTCTGCCCCGGCGGATTGGTCACCTCTGGTGGAAGGCCATGACGCCCTCCTGGCCCCGTGGCATCACCCGGCGAAACTGAGGATGGGAGCAGAACCAGCGGATGGATTCGGCAATCACCATCGGTATAGTAGGCGCTGCGCGTATCGGTCAGTATGATGCTGAACCGCGGCACCACGCGCACAGGGGCCACGCCTCGCCGCAGCCCGCATTGCAGCAGACCATAAAACCCTGCGGCCTCCGGTGCGCCACGCGGTTCTGGTGCGAGTAGGCCACGTCGGGTGGCCCAGTCGGCCGGAAGCGTGGAGCCGGAACGCGGTGTGGCAAGCGCCGTTGTGCGCAACGTCTGCTGCGCCTTGATTCCTAGCGTCAGATCGGCGGGCAAACGGATACCCATACGCGCATCGCCATCCACGGGCCGTGCGGGAAGTCCCGCACCGAGCGACTGTCCACGCAAATATGCCCCGGCATAGGGGTTGAGCTGAGCCAGCTGATCGACCAGTTCGCGGGGCGAGCCCGGATCGGCGGGGGCGATCTGCACCAATGGCTCCAGCTTACAGTCCGGCCTGACTTGATAGAGGGTGCGGGTGTCAAAAATCAGCCCCTCACCCGGCTGAGCACTAATGCGGCTGGAGAAGAGACATGTCAGGGTGTAGCCGCGCCGCTCCTGCCGCGCCGTGATATCGCTGATGTCACGCGCCGCGGGAAGACCCTCTAGGGCAATCGGTAGGGACGCCTGCCCACTGGCCAGTGCAGCGAACGAAAGTGTAACAGCCCCAAGGCACGGCTTGCGCAACATGATCTATCCCCCTACACCTGCTTAGCAAATGCGCTAGCGCTGGTGCAAGCGTTGCTGTAACTCCTTGCACGCACAGACTTTTTCGCTATGGTGGCCGTAGAGAACAACAACTACCCAAGGAGTACACAATGAGCATGGTTTCGGAGTTCAAGGCCTTTATCAGCCGTGGCAACGTGGTCGATCTGGCAGTCGGTATTATCATGGGCGCGGCGTTTACTGCGATTGTCACGTCGCTGGTGCAGGACGTCATCATGCCACCAGTTGGCTGGATTATGGGTGGGCTGGATTTCAGCAACCTGTTCCTCGCATTACCGGACAAGCTGGCCCTGCCGGGAACAGACGGTGCCGCGATCAAAACCTACACCACACTCAAGGCCGCGCAGGAAGCCGGGGTTGTCACCATCAACTACGGTGTCTTTCTCAATGCCATTATCAAATTCCTGATCGTCAGCTGGGCGGTGTTCTGGCTGGTCAAACTGGTGAACAAGGTCAAGAAGGCGGAAGAGGCCAAGCCCGCCGCTCCGGCTGCCGAGATCGTGCTGCTCACGGAAATCCGCGATCTGCTCAAGAAGTAACGCCCAGATCGGCGTAAACAGAAAGGGCCGGAGTCACCTCCGGCCCTTTTGTATTATTAGGTGCACGCGACTTAGAAGCGATAGCCAACGCCAACGCCGATGATCCACGGATCAATCTTCACATCCTTCACGCGCAGCGAGCCGGTAACGGCCTCCGGACGCAGGAACAGCTTCTTGACGTCAAGGTTGAGTGACCACGGACCGCTGAGCTGATAGTCAACACCAGCCTGCAGGGCCAAGCCAAAGCTGTTGCGGACGTCAAACCCTGCCAAACCGCCACCCTCACCGTAGAAAATGGTGTAGTTCACACCGGCACCAACATAGGGACTGATCTGGCTGTCCGGCAGCGGATGGTATTGTACCGTCAACGTGGGCGGCAGCAGCCAGACGTCACCGACATCAACATTACCGGTCGCCTTGACGGTATGCGGCGTGGTAGCCAAGATCAGCTCGGTAGCAATAGTCTTGGTCCAGAAGTAGGTGAAATCAAGTTCAGGGATGATGGTGTTGGTGATATTGCTGACATCAAGGCCGGTGTCGGTGCCCGAACCACGGTTCAGTACATTACCGCCATCCATCGGCACCACCGCGGCAACACGGCCACGCGCCAGCCAGTCACCCGCTTCCTTGGTCTTGAAGTCAGCCGCCCCGGCGGGCACGGCGACAAGTGCAGTCAGAAGGGCTAAGGCAGAAACGAGAGATACACGCATAACAAGCTCCATTTGGTAAGATCAAACTGCGGGCACAATACAGGATGCCAAACGCCGTTGACCAGCATGAAGAAAGACCTGTTTTTCCTATCTTTCTTAACGTTACCGCAACGCAACAATAAGACTCGACAGGTCCCAAACATCAGGACTTATTATGTACGAATTACGGCTGTGCACAAATTTGCCAAATAAAATCGGCATGATACGCACGGTCGGCGCGCATGGTTTCTTCTAGCCGACAGCGCTCGGTCACCCGGCGCTGGGTCGAGGGCGGCAGGCTTGCATCCCGCACCGCTTGATACAGGATGCCAAGCAGCCGCTCACTGCCTACAGCTGCCAGAACCGAAGCACCCGTCACCACATCCCCCGGCTTAGGGCCACCTGTCTCGTGCAGATAGACGTGCACCACCTGCTCGGCGATACGACCTTGGGTTTGTTGCCGTAACCGCGCTAGCACCGGCGCATGGCGATCGCCCAAGAGGGCATAGTAGTCACCGCAACGAAGCCTGATCTGCTCGGCTTTGGCTGCATCAGCAACTGGTCGGCTCCAGCGGATGACGCACTCGTCATAGCTGTAGGGCCAATCCTTGGGCGGCACATCCTTGTACTGCGCCTCAACAAGATAAACGGCAGCGGCAGCCCAGAACACCAACGAGACCAGCGTCACCCAACCGAACAGGCGCCGTAGCCATTTCATGACTAGGCCGCGATCTTACGATACTTGATGCGGTGCGGGTTAACTGCATCCTCACCCAGACGACGTTTTTTATCTTCCTCATAAGCCTCAAAATTGCCTTCAAACCATTCGACATGACTGTCGCCTTCAAAGGCCAGAATATGGGTGGCGATGCGATCAAGGAACCAGCGATCATGCGAGGTGATGACAACGCAGCCGGGGAAGTTGCTGAGCGCTTCTTCCAGCGCACGCAGCGTATCCACATCCAGATCATTGGTCGGCTCGTCAAGGAACAGAACGTTGGCACCGCTCTTGAGCATTTTGGCCAGATGCACACGGTTGCGCTCACCGCCCGAAAGCTGCCCCACCTTCTTCTGCTGATCCGGCCCCTTGAAGTTGAATGAGCCGACATAGGCACGGCTGGGCATCTCGCGCTTGCCCAGCTGGATCATGTCATTGCCATCCGAGATTTCTTCCCACACGGTCTTGCCAGCGTTCAGGCTGTCGCGGCTCTGATCGACATAGCCTAGCACCGTGGTATCGCCAAAGCGAATGGTGCCTGCGTCGGGCTTTTCCTGCTTGGTCAGCATCTTGAACAAGGTAGTTTTACCCGCACCGTTGGGGCCAATCACACCGACAATACCTGCCGGGGGGAGCTTGAACGACAGATCATCAATCAACAACCGATCGCCAAAGCCCTTCTTGAGGCCGGTAACCTCAATGACCAAATCACCCAGACGCGGCGGGGTGGGGATGATGATCTGAGCGCTGCCTTCCTGCTGGTTCTGGCTGGCGGCCAACAATTCTTCATACGCCTTGAGACGAGCCTTGCTCTTGGCCTGACGAGCCTTGGGCGAAGCGCGGACCCACTCCAGCTCTTGTGCCAATGCCTTCTGGCGGTTGCTCTCGGCGTTTTCTTCCTGCTCAAGGCGCTTTTGCTTCTGCACAATCCACGCGCTGTAGTTGCCCTCGTAGGGAATGCCCTGCCCGCGGTCCAGCTCCAGGATCCAGCCGGTGACATTATCAAGGAAGTAGCGGTCGTGCGTAATCATGACGACGGAGCCCTTGTACTCGCGCAAGGTGCGCTCCAGCCATGCCACGCTCTCGGCGTCCAGATGGTTGGTCGGCTCGTCAAGCAGCAGCAGATCGGGCTTGCTGAGCAGCAGGCGGGCTAGCGCCACGCGGCGCTTTTCACCGCCCGAAAGCTTCTCCACACCACTATCGCCCGGCGGGCAGCGCAGCGCATCCATGGCAATCTCAATGGTGCGGTCGAGATCCCACGCATCGGCGGCGTCAATCTGGGTCTGCAATTCGGCCTGCTCGTCGAGCAGTTTTTGCATTTCATCAGGGTCGGAAACTTCGCCCAGCAGGTTACTGACTTCGTTAAAGCGATCCACCGTCTGCTTGATCGGGCCAATACCGTCCATCACGTTTTCGGCCACGGTCTTGGCAGGATCAAGCTTTGGCTCCTGCTCCAGATAGCCCACCGTGGCACCTTCGGCCACCCACGCCTCGCCCGCATATTCCTTATCAAGGCCGGCCATGATCTTGAGCAGGGTGGACTTACCCGCACCGTTGACGCCCAGCACACCGATCTTGGCGTCGGGGTAAAAGGACAGCCAGACATTGTCGAGCACCTTCTTGCCGCCGGGATAAACCTTGGTAAGGCCCTTCATGACATAGATAAACTGGCGGGACATGGCAGTGCTCCTTGTTGATTGCGGAGCGGTTTTAGCACAAGTCAAAGGCAAAGGGCCAGCCCTTCGGCTGGCCCTTGAAAAGGAAAAGTTATTTCCTCACGCGCTTTGCTTCTCGGCGATGGTCTGTTCGCCACGCTTGGCGCTCCAATCGTCCACGTCGAAGTCACCATGGATAGCTATGCCCGGTAGGTCGGCCTGCACCAGTTTCAGCATCTTCTGGGCGATGGGGCGCAGCGAGCCATGCACGGTTTTGCCCGAGCGCAACTCACCCACATACACCATCTGTGGCACCGAGTAGGAAACACCCACCAGTGCCGACAGGCCCATGGGCAGCAGATATTGATCGTTCAGGTCCGACGTCACGATGCCTTGCTGCGGCAGCGCCTTCACACGCTCCAGCAGTGCTTCAAACTGCTCATCCAGCGCCGCAAGATCGGCCGGACCAAGCAGCTGGGCATATTGCTGGCGATACCAAGGGTGCAGACCAAAACGCGCATCGAGCACCGGGATTTGGCACACACCATTGCGGTGGCGCTGGATATCGCGGAACGAGCCGAAGTCGAGCAGGAAGAACAGATTGTAACGGCCATAGGCCTCAAGCCGCCATGGCAACGCACTGCCGCTCGGGCGCGACGCTAGCACCTCCTGCTCATTACGGCGCAGGCCCTCAAGGTCGAGCGCAGTGCGGCGGGCAATCACTTCGCCCTTGGCCAGTTGCGCCAATTCGGCAGCGCTGAGAGTGTTACGAGCGATAACATCATCCGCCTTGGCCACATAACTGGTTGTGGTAAACTGCCCGGCATAGGCATCGCGGCTATCCGCGCGGGTCATGTCGTCAGCCTTGAAGCTGTTGGGATACTTCAGATACAGCCCGGCAAAGATATCCTGCGCCACTGCCCGCACTTCGGCCAGCGGGTGATGCTTAAGGCGGCGCAGATGATCGCGCGCCTGCCGCAGATTGGTGGTCCAACTGAGCAACGTGGTGGTGCCAACGGGCAAAAGGCTGCGGGCGATATCAAACGCGCGGGCGTTGAGCGCATTGCTCCACACCTTCTCGGTTTTGTACTGGGCCGGGTCGAACGGATATTGCTTCTTCAGGCCTTCCACCAGCTTGGGCAGCGTGGCGTTATAGAGCTTCATCCAGTCGGCCAGAATGGCAGCGCTGGCGGGATGATTATAGGGGTCGTGTAATGCTTGCCTAGAAAAATCGAGATAGCGGGTGCTGGCCTCCTGCCCGCTGTAGAGTGGATTATCCTGCACGGCTTTGGCTACCAGCATGGACACCTGCTCGATAAATACGGTGGTCATACCGCAGTCACCAATCGAGGCGTGGCCATAGCCCACATAGTATTGTTCCATGAACTTGCCCGAGCCGACGGCCTTGAGCTTCTCAAGGTGGCTAACCACACTGGCAGGGCTGCGCGAATAGAGCGCCTGCAGCATGGCCATATCTTCGGGGGCTTGGTCGTCGATGACAAAAATATCGGCCATGGGGTGCTCCTGCTGTTGATTTCGGGCACAGTGAGGCGATTCCGTCTGACAAATCAAGGGCGCGATAAAGCTTGAAAAATTAACGATTAACGCCTAAATTAAGGGTGTCGGGGCAACCCGACTATGGTGATAAACGCGGCGTGGAATAGACGTAACGGACCCGGGGGCGGTACCCGGCAGCTCCACCATCTCTATGGGGCTGAACTAGGATCGACGTGCGTAGTAAAGACTGCTGTTTTTACCCGGGATGGTTCCGTCGTGTCGGGCCATAAACTCAGGTGCCAACGATAACGTTGCTCCTACCGCTGACGTGCGCCTCGCGGCGTAATTGTTAAGCGCGGTCCGGGGGGAACCGGGCAACAGAATCCCCCCAACTTATTAACACTTCTGCTCTTGCATTTCCGATGCTGAATTGAGTAAAGGTGGCGTCCCGCTCTTGCAGGGAAGGAAGATGTTATGGCCTCGCCACCAAAAATCACCGACGATTGCCCGATCCTTGAGGCTGCCCGTATGTTGCGGCCCGACCGCGCCCCAGACCGGACCCGCCGTCAGGGTACCCGTATTGAAAACATATGGGACTTTGATGTTGCGGGCCTGACCGTAATGTTCCAGACCATCAGCTATACCGACCTGACCGGAATTCGCGAGCGCGTTGTGATTAGCGATGACCGGCAAAAACCGGCGACTGTTTTTAACACCGGTCGTGATATTTACCGCGAGGGACAGTGGCGCGAGCGCTTTCTGGCTGCTGCCCGTGGGCAGGATGTCCCTGCCCCCAAACGTCGGCTTGTCAATTCAGTCTTTGCTCTCGGCGCTCAGGACGACTAAGTCAGGCCGCACTTAACCATTTGACTTAACCGTCAATATGGCTAGGTTACCGCCATGACTGAAGATCTGCTCCGTTACGATAAAATGGTGGAAAAAGCCCTGCGCAGCGTGGTGCGCGAGGCCATTGATAACGTCGCCAAGCGCAAAAGCCTACCCGGCGAGCATCATTTTTTTATCACCTTTGACACTACTCACGCGGGCGTAGCCATTCCCGACTATCTGCGCAAGCAGTATCCGGACGAGATGACTATTGTCCTGCAATACCAGTTCTACGATCTTGAAGTGAAAGATGATATTCTGAGGGTCACGCTCAGCTTCAACAACAAGCTTGAGCGCCTGGTCGTACCGCTCGAGGCCATTACTACCTTCGCCGATCCGGCTGTGAGCTTTGCCCTGCAATTCCAGTCACCCTTTGATGATGAGGAGGGGGACGACGACGCAGACGGCCCCGCAATCCGTGACAGCCGCCCGCCCGCCCCTAAGGGCGTTGCAGAGGTCGTTACTCTTGATGCGTTTCGCAAAAAGCAGACCCAGAACAAGGATCAGTAACCATGCCCGATGCCCTGCCCCGCCGCCCCGGCTTTACCACCGGCACCGAGGAGCAGGTCTGGCATGGGAAGCCCGCCCTGCGGGCCACTATTTATATGTGGCTGTTTTCGCTGGCTATTGGCGCTTTACTGAGTTTCGCATGGCAGAAAATTCTGCTTGATGGCGGGTACATCATCCAGGTTGTCGCCATCATTCCTCAGCTTATCCCTGTGTTTTATCCGCAGGGTCAGCCCGCTTGGTGGCTCACTCTGGTGCCGTGGATTCTGGCCATCATTCCGGTTGGCAAATACACTCTTCTGCTGGCCCTGACCAGTTATACGCTGACCACGCAGCGGCTCTCCGTCAAATCCGGCATTCTGTTTCGCACCTACGATCAGGTTGAGCTGTTCCGGGTGCGCGACTTCATGATTGATGCGCCGCTCTACTTTACCATCCTCGGGCTTGGCCATGTACGCGTCATCAGCCGCGATGAAAGCCTGCCGATCCTGACCCTGATTGCCCAGCCGGAACCAGAGAAGCTGGTCAATCTGATCCGCGACCGCGTTCAAGCCCGCAAGGATGAGGTGGGCGTGCGCGAGTTCGAAACCAACGCCAACTAAGCACCCTCATCATGGACATTGTATTGATCGCCCTGTCAAACCTGATGACACCGGCGATGCTGTTTTTCCTGCTCGGGGTACTGGCGGGCTGGTTCCGCTCGGATCTTGAGATTCCCGAAAGCATTAGCCGCTATCTGGCGATTTACCTGATGATGGCGATTGGCTTCAAGGGTGGATCTGCACTGACCGCAACAGGAAGCTTCGATATCCAGCTGTTCGCCACATTGGGCTTGGGTATTCTGTTCGGCTTTCTGCAGCCCTTTGCCGGTTATGCGCTGCTACGCCTGACGACCCGTCTGGACACCGCCACAGCCGCCGCCATCGCTGCCCATTATGGCTCGATCAGCCTTGTGACCTTTGCCACAGCCGCCGCGTTTCTGGATGCCCACAACATTGCCTATGCTGGTTATATGGTCGCGGTTCTGGCCGTCATGGAAGCACCGGCGATTGCGTCCGGTCTGTATCTGGCCTACCGCGCCACCCCCGAACTACGCAAAGATAGCTCCGCGCATCTCACGCGCGACGTTTTTACCAACGGGGCGGTCATGCTATTGCTTGGGGCTTTTTTGATAGGCGCCCTGACCGGAAGTAGTGGCTTGCAAAAGATGGAGGGGTTCCTGATCACGCCCTTTCAGGGCATTCTCGCACTATTCCTGCTGGATATGGGCCTGCTGGTGGCGCGCAAGCTGCGTGAGGTACGGGCCCTGACACTACCGCTGGTAGCGTTTGCCCTTTATATGCCGATGCTCAGTGCACTGGTGGGAGCGGGTCTCGGTCATGTGCTTGACCACGACCATGGCACTCTACTGCTCTTTATGGTGCTGTTTGCCAGCGCCTCATATATTGCAGTCCCTGCAGCCATGCGCCTCGCCCTGCCGCAGGCCAACGCCGGGGTTTATGTGCCCTTGAGTTTAGCGATCACATTTCCGTTCAATATCCTGATCGGCCTTCCCCTGTACGATCAGATCGCACGCTGGCTCACTCCCTGATTATCAGGCGCAGCGGGTTTTCACCATGGTCTTGAGTGCGCCGGTGAGTTTACCCACCTGCAGCACATTTTCGATCCGGCGGGCCAGAAATTCCCAGGTTGCGGTGTGGTCTGTAGTGTCATCGGCTAGCCAGCGCAGCGTGGTGCTGGCGTAGACACCCATCAGCAGGGTGCGCTTGGTGTAGTAATTATAGTCAGTCGACCTATCGCCTGCGCAGGTCCAGATCAGATCACAGGTCGAGAACAGCTGACGCGTGGCCTGCGGGACATGCCATGGCTTGGCCAGCTCACGCAGCTCCTCGCGCACGGCCTCTTTATAAGGCGTCAGTGCTTCAAGGCGCAGCCGCACTCCGAGCGCCACCTTGTCGCGCACGCGGGTCAGGCGCTTGGCGGCCTGCTCATACTCAGCAAGCATCTGCCGATCGGCCCAGTTGGCCAGGTGCGCCAGCAGATCATCCGGCAGGTCGGGAAACAGCGCTTGCGCCCGCGCGGGCGGGATTTTGGCCTTGGCCGCGGCACGGCTTAAACACTCGGGAGAGAAGCCCAAACCGGGCACCAGCGGTAGCGCGACGCGCAGCAGCTTGTCCATTTCCGGCAAGGGATTGGATTCGCTTGATTTTTTGGATTTTGAGGCTTTGCGGGCAGGCATGGCAGGCTCTCCGGTGAATGTATGGGCACTATAGGCCTGATTTTGCGCTTCACAAGCCGCTCTGAGTCATGCTATTGCTCCGGCCCGTTTCGTGTTTTTGACCTTTAAGGAGTGGTTGCGGTGCAAATCGTCGTCCGTGATAACAACGTAGAGCAAGCTCTGCGCGTCATGAAAAAGAAGCTGCAGAAGGAAGGTATCTTCCGTGAGCTGAAGCTGCGCAAGACCTATGAGAAGCCCTCGGACAAGAAGAAGCGCCGTGCCGCCGAAGCCGTGCGCCGTGGCCGCAAGCTGCTGCGCAAGCGTCTGGAGCGCGAAGGCTACTAGAGATTGTTTTGTTGGTGCCGTGGCAGGGCATTGCCTATGCACCTTCACCCTAACGTATGGAGATGAAAATGCCCAAACTGAAGACCCACTCGGGCGCGAAAAAGCGCTTCAAGATCAGTGGCAAGAAAAAGAAGAACGGCCCGGCCAAGGTTATTGCTGGCTCGGCTAACCGCCGTCATGGCACCTCCCTTCGCCCGCGCGACATGATGCGTCAGAGCCGTGGCACCTTCGTTCTGTTTGAGACCGATGGTGTGAACGTGATGAAGCACTACATGCCTTACAGCTTCTAAGAGGGGAGAGACAACATGGCACGCGTTAAACGTGGTGTAACGGTTAAAGCCCGTCACAAGAAAATGCTTGATCTGGCGAAGGGCTATCGTGGCCGCGCCAATACCAGCTATACAATTGCGATTGAAAAGGTTGAGAAGGCGCTGCGCTATGCGTATCGCGACCGTCGCAACAAGAAGCGCGATTTCCGTGGCCTGTGGATTCAGCGTATCAACGCTGGCGCCCGCGAGCACGGCCTGACCTACAGCCGCTTCATGCATGGCCTGAAGCTGGTGGGCATCGAGATGGACCGCTCGGTCCTCGCCGATATCGCCTACACCAGCCCGGACAGCTTTCAGCAGCTCGCCGACAAGGCAGCTGCCGCCCTCAAGGCTGCGTAATCCGGCGAGAAAAAATCAAAATTGTGATACACAAGGGGGCGGCCCAAACCGCCCCCTTTTGTTTCGTGGAGTTTGTGATGACTAATCCTGTCGAGCAGTTGCTGCACAGTGTAAAATCAGCAGCTAACCTCAATGAACTTGAGCAGCACCGTGTGCAGGCGTTGGGCAAGACTGGGGTAATTACCAGTTGGGTCAAGGATATCGCCAGTCTGCCGCCCGAACAGCGCAAGGATGAAGGCCAGCGCCGCAATCTGCTCAAGAATGAGTTTGTCGAAGCGCTGGAGAAAAAGAAAGCCGAGCTGGAAAGTGCCGCGCTGAACGCGCAGCTGGAAGCCGAGCGCGTGGATGTAAGCCTGCCTGCCCGCGCTGAAAACGCGGGACGCCTGCACCCCATCAGCCAGACGATTGACGAGCTGATCGAGATTTTTGCGCAGATGGGCTTTACCGTCGCCACTGGTCCACAGATCGAGAGTGATGACTATAACTTCACCAAGCTGAATGTACCGCCCGATCACCCAGCCCGGCAGATGCAGGACACCTTCTATATGCCCGATGCGGCAGACGGCAGCAAACGCGTGCTGCGTACCCACACCAGCCCGGTGCAGGTGCGCACTATGCTATCGCAAAAGCCGCCCATCCGCATCATCGCGCCGGGCCGAGTCTATCGCTACGACAGCGACGCCACCCACAGCCCGATGTTCCATCAGATCGAAGGACTGGTGATCGACGAGATTGGTGCCATCACCATGGCCCATCTCAAAGGCGTATTGCTCGATTTCTATCGCGCGTACTTTGGCATTCAGGATTTGCCGGTGCGCTTCCGCCCCTCTTTCTTCCCGTTTACCGAGCCTTCGGCCGAGTTTGACCTTGGCTGTTCACGCAAAGGTGGCGAGATCAAGATGGGCAACCATGGTGACTGGCTGGAGATGGGCGGCTGCGGCATGGTGCACCCGCAGGTGCTGTCCAACTGCGGCATCGATCCCGCCAAATATCAGGGCTTTGCCTTTGGCATGGGCATCGATCGCGCGGCGATGCTCAAATACGGCATTCCGGATATCCGCAATTTCTTTGAAGGGGACATCCGCTGGATGAAGCATTACGGCTTTGTGCCGTTTGATGCCCCGTCCCTCGCACAAGGGAGCGTTGCCTAACATGAAATTTACTCTTTCTTGGCTCAAGAAGCACCTCGACACCACTGCCTCACTTGACGAGATTACCCGCACCCTCACCATGGTGGGCCTTGAGGTGGAAGGGGTGGAAGACCCCGCTGCCAAACTAGCCCCCTTTAAAGTGTGTCATGTGCTGGAGGCGAAACAGCACCCCAATGCCGACCGCCTGCGCGTGTGCCAGCTTGAGACATCCACAGGCAAAGTGCAGGTGGTATGCGGCGCGCCCAATGCCCGTACCGGCATGAAAGGCATTTTTGCCCCCGATGGCAGCTTTATTCCCGGCACAGGCATAACTCTCAAAGCAGGTGAAATTCGCGGTGAGAAGAGCAACGGCATGCTGGTGTCCGAGCGCGAGATGGGACTGAGCGACGAGCATAACGGCATCATTGAGGTCGATGACAAATATCCCATCGGCACACCGCTGACCGAAGTGCTGGGCTTGAATGACCCGATCGTCGAAATCAAGCTGACCCCCAACCGTGCTGACTGTGCTGGCGTACGCGGCATTGCCCGCGACCTCGCCGCCGCGGGCCTTGGGACACTCAAACCCATCAATACTACTGCGGTTAAAGGCAGCTTTGCCAGCCCGCTTAAGGTGGTGCTCGAAGATAGCACCGCTTGCCCGCTGTTCATTGGCCGTGCCTTCAAGGGTGTCAAGAATGGCCCTTCGCCACGTTGGCTGCAAGATGCACTCAAGGCGATTGGCCTGCGCCCCATCTCGGCGCTCGTCGATATCACCAACTATCTGACTTTTGATGTCGCCCGCCCCCTGCACGTGTTCGATCTCAAGAAAGTGAAAGGCGATACGCTCACTGTTGGCCTCTCCAAGGGTGGCGAGATGCTGCCCGCGCTCAATGACAAGGTCTATGAGCTGCAAGCGGGCATGACCTTAATTAAAGATGCTGAGGGGGTCGAAGCCCTCGGCGGTGTGATTGGCGGCAGTGCCACTGGCTGCGATGAGGCCACCACCGACGTGTTTCTTGAAGTCGCGCTGTTTGACCCCGTCCGCACCGCTAAAACCGGGCGTTTACTGGGGGTGATGACCGATGCACGTTATCGCTTTGAGCGCGGCCTTGACCCTGCGGTGGTGCAAGATTATGCCGAGCTGGCCACCCGCCTGATCCTCGAGCTGTGCGGCGGTGAGGCCAGCGAGCTGGTGATTGCCGGAAAGGCACCCGCCCACGCCCGCAGCTACACTCTACGTAAAGACCGGGTGCTCACGCTTGGCGGGGTAGAGGTGCCGTGGTCCGAGCAGGAGAAAATCCTCACCACCCTTGGCTTTACGGTTGTGGGGGATAAAGTCAGCCCACCGAGTTGGCGCCCGGACATTATGGGCGAGGCCGATCTGGTCGAAGAAGTTCTGCGCATCAAAGGCTTTGATAATATCCCGGCGCTACCACTGCCCCGTACCAGTGTTATGGCCCCGGCCGCTGTACCAGCCCTCACCCGCAAGCTTACCGCCGCGCGGCGGGCTGCAGCGGCACGCGGCCTGCTGGAGGCGGTAACGCTCTCCTTCATCCACGATAAAGATGCTGCGCTGTTTACCCCGGTTGACCCGGCGCTGGTGCTGCAAAACCCCATTGCCAGCGATATGAACGTCATGCGGCCCAATCTGCTGCCCGGCCTGCTGCGTGCCGCCCAGCGCAATGCGGACCGCGGCTATGGCGATGTGGCTTTGTTCGAGCTTGGCCCGGCGTTTACCGCGTCCGGCGAGAGCGAGGTGCTGGCAGCCGTGCGTACCGGCGAGGCCACCCCGCGTCAACCGCAGGGCGGGCAACGGAGTGTGGATGTGTTTGATGCCAAGGCCGATGCCTTGGCTTTATTGGAGGTCATGGGCGTGCCCACCGCTGGCCTGCAAGTCAGCACCGATGCGCCGGCCTACTACCATCCCGGTCGCTCGGGCTGCCTGCGGCTTGGTCCTACGATCGTGGCGCAGTTTGGCGAGATTCACCCCGGCATCCGCAAGGCGCTGGATCTGAAACAGACAGCGGTGGCTTGTGAGATGTTCCCGGCCAATCTGCCCGCGCCGCGTAGCAAGGGCACCGCCAAAGCCAAGCTCGACCTGCCCGCCTTCCAGCCGCTGCAGCGCGACTTTGCCTTTGTGGTGAACGGAGATGTGACCGCCGACAAGCTTGTTAAGGCCATTAAGGGTGCCGAGAAAGAGCTGATCGTCGCTGTTAACGTTTTCGATGAATATAAAGGCAAAGGGCTGACCGACGGCAAGAAGTCACTGGCACTCGGTGTCACTCTGCAACCGCGCGATAAAACCTTAACAGAGGCCGAGATCGAGGCGCTGAGCCAAAAGATTGTCGCCGCTGTTGCAAAAGCTGTGGGTGGTGAGCTAAGAAAGTAGGGATGAGCGAACGCGAACCCCACCGGATTTACTTTGAACTGACCGAAATAACCGCTGACCGCGCGCATCCAGACTTCAATCGCCTGTCCCGCCAGCGCCATGATTTTATGCGCAAGCTGCGCGAGGCCGGAGTCTCGAACTTCTGCATGCTGCCTTTTGCCCTGATTGGTATGCCCACGCGCTGGGCCGAAGTGCCGTATGGCGATCCGCTGGAACCGGCCATGCGCGTCTTCTGCGAAGGCGTGCGCGCAGGTGAGTATGCCGAATTTATCGACCCGCGGCCTGTCGTGCGTGGCCCGCTGAATGATCCACGCTATATGCAGTGCGTGACCTATACCAAGGCCAACGTAAACGAGTATAAATAACCAATTCGCCGCATTGACGCTTGCGGGCAGAGGTTTACCTTTCAGGCAGGAGGGTGTCTTATGCGCGCATTACTACTGGCTACTACGGTCCTTATGGCTCCGGCGGCGTTGGCCACTCCGGCCACAGCTCCGGCAACGGACCATCATCACGCGGAGATGACTCAGTCGGCCCCCACACCCGCTCCGAACGACCAGCCGGAGGCGACGGCCCCGACCCAGCTGGTGCCCGATGCCGTAGTGATGACCCCGATGGAGCTGAGCGACCGCCCCCATGAACTAGACCTGCACAGCAGCCATGATATCACCCCACTTGATCCTGAGGCCTTCCCGCTGGCTGCCGCCGACCGTAGCGGCGGCCAGCTGCTGGAAAGCCGCATCAACGATGGTGTGCGCGAATTCACGCTGGCGGCAGATGAGCTGGCGTGGCCGATTACCGAGGATACCAACGTGGCGGCTTTTGCCTATAACGGTCAGTTGCCCGGCCCGATGATCCGCGTCAAAGCCGGTGAGAAAATCCGTATTCTTTTTACTAACAATCTGTCCGAGCCGACCACCGTCCACTGGCATGGGATTGATGTGCCGATCGAGATGGATGGAGTGCCCGGCATCTCGCAAGACCCCGTCCCGCCCGGTGGTACGTTTCATTATGAGTTTACTGTGCCCAACACCCCCGGCACCTTCTTCTACCACAGCCATGTGATGCCAGACCGTCAGCAGGCGCTGGGGCTCGCAGGGGCTTTCATCATCGACCCGGCGACACCGCCAAAAGCCAAGGCGTGGGATAGTGAGCACACCTTTGTACTGGGCGAATGGACGGTGAAGGAAGGCGGCAATGTGCCAAGTATGCCGATGGAAGGGATGCTGCCCAACTACTTCACCATCAACGGCAAGAGCTGGCCTGCGAGCGGAAAAATCAGCGCCACTGTGGGTGAGCGGGTCCTGCTGCGCATCATCAATGCCGGGGCATTTTCCCACCCGATCCATCTGCATGGGGCCCCGTTCCGGATTGTGGCAGCGGATGGGCGGCCGGTCCCGACTGCAGCCCAACTGACCAAGGACACACTGAGCGTTGCGCCGGGAGAGCGCTATGACCTGCTGTGGACCCCTACCCGCCCCGGCACTTGGCTGCTTCACTGCCATATCAACCACCACACCATGAATGACGGTCAGGAACAGGGGGGTATGGGGGGCATGGCCGTGCCAATTGAGGTTAGCGCGCCTTAATAGAGGCTTAGATGGTTAAGGTGATGGGTTGTATTTGAGATAAATACAAGTCATTGATAATTAACCATAATTCTGTGTTTTTCACTTGCACTCATGCGCTGCCCCCGTGTATATATGAATACGAAATTAACTTGAAAGAGGTGCGCCATGTCGCTTGTTACCAAAGTTTTTCAGAAACTAACCCCCAAGCTCGCTGCTCTGGCTACTGCAGCAGGCGCTACTGGTCTGCTGAGCGGTTGTGCAAACATCAGTTTTGATACAAAATACGGTGGCATTTCTATTGGTGGCGGGCAGATTGGTGCCGTTGCGCGCGGTGGCGGGACCGAGGTTGGTGGGACCGTGAACACCGAGAACGGCCAAATGTGCGGTAATGTTGACAGCTGGGGCACCCGTGTCCGTGGCAAGGCCTGTACCGAAGCGGGGAGCACGCCGAATACCAGGACATCCGAGCCGATCCCTGGTCGCCCACCAGGGGCTCCGACATTCCAATAATCGGCTAAAGCCCGCTCCGGCGGGCTTTTTTCTTGCCTGAAACATGAAAGTAAGTGGCGGACCCGAGACGATTCGAACGTCCGACCCCTGCCTTCGGAGGGCAGTGCTCTATCCAGCTGAGCTACGGGTCCGCAATGTATCCACCATAGCCTTTTTGGGTTTGCGGCGCTAGCGCCGCGGGCCAGCTGAGCTACGGGTCCGCAATGTATTGCTCCGCCATAGCCGTTCTAACTTTGCAGTGCAAGCACTGCAGGCCAGCCAAGCTATAGGGTCGATAGCCGTTTTCTTGTACTGGATTGTTCTGCAAATCTCCAGCATCTTCTGTCAGAAACATGAGTTTTTATATTCAAAAAGTCTCGCAACCTATTGATAGTTGGCGATTCGTGCCCTTGCCGGATTCATAAAGTCAGGTTAGGGTGAACCGATATGCCGCGCCAACCTGTCCGTATTGCTCCCTCCCTGCTGTCGGCGGACTTTGCCCGACTGGGAGACGAAGTCCGGGCGGTGGATGCAGCCGGGGGCGACTATATCCATATCGATGTCATGGACGGGCATTTTGTCCCGAATCTCACTGTCGGCCCGGTGGTCATCAAGGCTCTACGCAGCGCGACCCGAAAACCCTTTGATGTGCACCTGATGATCGCCCCGGTTGACCCCTATATCGCTGCTTTTGCCGAAGCCGGTGCGGATATCATCACCATTCATCCCGAAGCCGGCCCACACCTGCACCGCAGCCTGCAGACTATTAAAGCCTGCGGAAAGAAGGCGGGCGTAGCACTCAACCCGGCCACCCCGATCAGCGATCTGGAGCCGGTGCTTGGCGAGGTTGATCTGGTGCTGGTGATGAGCGTAAATCCCGGTTTTGGCGGGCAAAGCTTCATCCCGTCCAGTCTGGAGAAGATCAAGGCCGTACGGGCGCTGATCGACCGCACGGGCCGCGCTATCGACCTTGAAGTGGATGGCGGCATTACTCCGCAAACTGCCGCGTCGTGTCTTGCCGCGGGTGCCGATGTGCTGGTGGCGGGCAGTGCGGTGTTCAAGACCAGCGCCTACGGTGACAATATAAAAGCTCTGCGCGGTGCGCCATGAGCGAGCATGAGAACGACCTGCTGGACCGGGTGCTAAGCAGCGGTGCGGGCC
>ERZ761603.1179-NODE-1179-length-20083-cov-44.122029_pt1 | contig 20083 bp, 14 predicted proteins | sample MGYA00511879_ERZ761603 | MGnify/ENA primary metagenome ERZ761603 (study PRJEB28899, sample SAMN02850040) | bioreactor sludge metagenome | biome: EBPR Sludge; feature: EBPR Bioreactor; material: flocular biomat | place: Australia: Thorneside Wastwater Treatment... | reverse complement strand
TGGCGATCTCCGAGCCGACAAAAAAGGCGTTGCCGGCAACAAAGGCCAGAATCAGCACGAGGTTGAGATAAAGAGTCATTTGTTCCATGTAAGTCTCCTTCGGTTTCTGCCGTAGCTGAAAACCCGATTGACCCCTTGGTGGCACCGAGAGGAACGATCAGATACAACGCCAACGTGGCTCCGGGCGGCATAACTCTTGGTTTTCTGTAAGGTTTTTCCCGCGCCGCGCCGCGGCGCCCGAATAATACGCCATTTATGCCCAAACTCTAGCCTTTCGCAGCCCTAGCGGTTGCCAGCGGGAGGGAAAGACCGGTGTATTGCCTGTCCAGCTCACGGTGCAAACCAGCCATACCGGCCGCTCCAGTTCAACGCCGCACGGCTCAACCTGGCCCCTCAACCCCGGCACGAGCTGCGCTGGCGGCCCCGGCAGCGGCATTGGGGGGTAGAATGCCTGCTTTGTCACGCAGGAAAAGCGCTGTGAACGGCATCACCATTGCTCTGTCCAAGGGCCGGATTTTTGACGAAACCCTGCCGCTGCTGGCGGCAGCCGGGATCGAGCCGCTTGAGGATCCCGAGACCTCGCGCCGGTTGATCATCCCCACCAACCGGGCACACGTGCGAGTGGTCATCGTTCGCGCCACCGACACGCCGACCTATGTGCAATACGGTGCCGCCGATCTCGGCGTCGCCGGCAGAGACATTCTGCTCGAACACGGCAGCGAAGGACTCTACCAGCCCATCGACCTGCAGATCGCCAAATGCCGGATGATGGTCGCCGTACCTGCCGGTTTTGACTACGCACACGCCGTTCGGCAGGGCGCGCGCCTCAAGGTGGCAAGCAAGTACGTCAACATCGCCCGCGAACACTTCGCCACCAAGGGCGTGCATGTCGATCTCATCAAGCTCTACGGCTCGATGGAACTGGCGCCACTGGCCGGTCTCGCCGACGCCATCGTCGATCTGGTGTCCACCGGCAGTACGCTGAAAGCCAACAATCTGCTCGCCGTCGAACACATCATGGACATTTCGTCGCGACTTATCGTCAATCAGGCAGCACTCAAGCTCAAACGCGAGCTGCTGGCACCGATTCTCGAAGCCATCGCCGGAGTCGTTAGCAGATGATCGGGATCAAGCGCCTTGCCAGCACCGACCGCGACTTCCGGCAGCGTCTCGATGCCCTGCTGGCCTTCGATGCGGCGCAGGACGAGACGGTCGAGGGCACCGTCGCCAGGATTCTCGCCGACGTGAAGGCCCGTGGCGATGCGGCCGTGATCGAGTACACCCGGCGCTTCGATGGCCTGAGCGTCAGTTCGATGGCCGAGCTGGAATTGTCGCAGAACGAGTTGCAGCAGGCGCTTGCCGGCCTGCCGTCAGCGCAGCGACAGGCGCTCGAGGCCGCTGCCGACCGCGTCCACAGCTACCACCAGCGACAGACCTTGCAGAGCTGGCAGTATGAAGATGACGGCGAAGAGACGCGCGGCACCATGCTTGGCCAGAAGGTGACGCCGCTCGACCGAGTCGGCCTCTACGTTCCCGGCGGCAAGGCCTCATATCCCTCATCTGTCCTGATGAACGCCATTCCAGCCCGCGTCGCCGGCGTCCGCGAACTGATCATGGTGGTGCCGACACCGGCTGGCGAGCACAACCCGCTGGTACTCGCAGCCGCCGCGCTGGCCAGCATCGACCGCGTATTCACCATCGGCGGCGCGCAGGCAGTTGCAGCACTGGCCTATGGTACAGAGTCCGTGCCGCAGGTCGACAAGATCGTCGGTCCCGGCAACGCCTACGTCGCTGCTGCCAAGCGTCGCGTCTTCGGTGTCGTCGGCGTCGACATGGTCGCCGGTCCGTCGGAAATACTCGTCATCTGTGACGGTCAGACCGACCCCGACTGGGTGGCAATGGATCTGTTTTCGCAAGCCGAGCACGACGAACTGGCGCAGTCGATACTAATTTGTCCGCATGCCGCCTATATCGACCGCGTTGCCGCGTCGCTCGAGAACCTTCTGCCAACGATGCCGCGCCAGCAGGTGATTCGTGCCGCGCTGGAGAATCGCGGTGCACTGATCCAGGTGCGCGATCTGGAAGAGGCTTGCCAGATCGCCAACCGCATTGCTCCGGAGCACCTTGAGTTGTCGCTCGCCGATGCCGAAGTCTGGGTAGACAAGATTCGGCACGCCGGCGCGATCTTCATCGGCCGCTATACTTCGGAGTCGCTCGGTGACTACTGCGCGGGACCCAATCACGTCCTGCCGACTTCCGGCAGTGCCCGCTTCTCGTCGCCGCTGGGGGTGTACGACTTCCAGAAGCGGACCAGCCTGATTCGCGTTTCCCAGGCCGGGTCGAAAACTCTCGGCCGCATTGCGGCAACCCTGGCGTATGGCGAGGGCTTGCCGGCACACGCGAGGTCGGCCGAGTATCGCGTCGAGAGCTGACGGGCACATCTGGGCCAAGCGGCGATGTGGTTTGTTCCTCTTTGGCCAAGTGAACGACATCTCAGCATACGTGTGGTTACGAACTTGATCACCAAGCGCGTCGAACTGACCGGGCTGGTCGCGCTCACCGCTAGGCTGTTACAGGAAGGCTAAACGGCATCATGTCCGGCTTCACGTTCACCGGAGGGCTTGAAATCGAGGCTGCACAGCATGAGAAGCGTCGTGTGCCACGGGCAAACAACAGCCTGCGTGTCAGGATTACACAGGACGACACAACGTTCGAAGCCGTGGCAAGCGATTTTTCCCTGACGGGATTGCGCCTCAGGCTCATCCAGCCCGTGCGTGAGCGCGAACAACTCGATCTTGCCGTCTACCTGCCAAATGACGACCTGGATCAATATGAAAACCAAGAACCTTTGCGCATCAGAGGAAGCATAGCCTGGCAAAGGAAGGACGGGGAAAACTACCAATGCGGTGTGGAATTCCAGAACGTGGACGAGGCAATAGCCAACTCGATAAGAAGATGCTTTGAGTTCTACAACAAGAACGCCGAATTTGAGTAGACCGCCGAAGACCACCCGTTGCAATCATCAAGGTTACCTTTGAATTCGTTATGCAAGGTTGTGATTGTCGCAAGTCGAGTTTTGGAGGCGCCGCTCAACTTCCGGATGCGGAGTGTGCCCGTTTGACTGCAGCCACCCGAGCCTCGTGGATGCGCGCAGGGATCTGTCCTCGCTCGCTGCAACCCCGTGCGACAGCTGCGGCATCGACGTTGCGCATGGCGGCCAACGCTTGTCGCAAGATCGCTGGCGCAGCGTAAGGAACGTCGCGCCAGCCGAGGCGACCGTGAAAGTCACAGGCGCAGGCCGCGAGCAATTGCTCAAAGCGGTCTGGCCGGCGCAGGGCGTCCGTATTTTCCAGGAGTCTGACGATCGTTGCTGGCGTCAGTTCGCGCGCCCGATGGACGTCGCCATGGTAGCGAGCCACCAATACAGCCAGCTCACGGCAGTCCACTGGCACCTTTAGTCGCGCACAGGTCTGGCCTGCCAGCTCGACACTTCGGGCTTCATGACCCGGATGACGCGGCAGATCGGTGTCGGGCGTCGTACCCTTGCCCAGATCGTGCAACAGCGCCGCCCAGCGGATTGGCAGGGCGCAGCCGTTTTGCGCCGACAGATCGACGACCATCATCACATGCACGCCGGTATCAACCTCCGGGTGGCAGTCGGCGCGCTGTGGTACGCCGAACAGCCGGTCGAGTTCGGGCAGCAGGCGGGGCAGCGCGCCGCAGTCGCGCAGGACCTGGAACATCCGTGACGGCCGTGCTTCCATTAGACCCTTGGCGAGTTCCTGCCAGACGCGTTCGACAACCAGGTGGTTGACTTCACCGTCGTCAACCATCCGGCGCATCAGAGACATGGTTTCCGGCGCAACGGTGAAATCCACGAAGCGAGCGGCAAAGCGGGCCAAGCGAAGGATGCGCACCGGGTCCTCGGTAAAAGCGGGACCGACATGACGGAGGACGCGCGCGGCCAGGTCGTCGACCCCGCTGTAGGGATCAATCAGCGAACCATCGGCAGCGCGCGCAATCGCGTTGATCGTCAGGTCGCGGCGGGCCAGATCATCGGCCAGGCTGACATCCGGTGCGGTATGAAAGGAAAAGCCCTGGTAGCCACGACCAGTCTTACGCTCGGTGCGCGCCAGCGCATACTCCTCATGCGTCCGCGGGTGCAGGAAGACCGGAAAATCCCTGCCCACCGGCCTGAAACCGCCGGCCAGCATCTCCTTCGGCGAGGCACCAACGACGACGTAATCGCGATCCTTGACCGGCAAGCCCAACAGTTCGTCACGGATCGCTCCGCCGACAGTGAAAATCTCCATGATCGCAGCAGCCAGCGCCTAGAGCGGCTCAGCCAGCGCCCCGACCTGCCATTCGCGCATTGCCGGCAGGGTTTCAACCCTGGCCTGCGCAACAGGTGGCAGGCTGACGTCATAGGGGACAAAACGCCAGATCACCTGTGCGTACATGGCGTCAGCAATAGAGAACGGACCGAAAAGCAAAGAGCCACGGGCAGCAAAGCGACTTCGACAACTCTCCCAGATGCCAACTATGCGCGCGATATCGGCACCAACCTCCGGAGTGATTGCCTGGCCAGGCTTGCTGGCGCGAAGTTCAATCGCCATCGGCTGGCGCCGGGAGGAAAATCCGACCGGGCCCCTGGCGGTCCGCTCAGCGACCGGCCCGATAGCGATAGCGGTTGAGGCGAAACTGTGGGAGCTCGGTCGTCGCCAGATAGGTGGGAGCCACCGCTTCCAGCGCCTTTGGCTGCCAGGCCGGGTAGTTGTGCAGGCCATCGCTGATGCTATCGACTTCCATCGAGCGCAGGTTATCGGGCGACAGCGGCGGATTCGGCAACAGCCACATCAGGCCCGCCTGCAGGTAGGCCCAGCCACCGGTTCCCAGATCGACGATCCGGGGTGATTTGCCGACGAGCTGTGCCGTGTAGTCCACCAGTTCGCGCAGGTTATAGACCTTTGGTCCGCACAGGTCGTAGGTCTGTCCAAACGTCGATTGATCGGTCAGGCAGTCGGCAAAGGCCTCGGCGACGTCACCGACATAGACGGGCTGAAAGCGTGCCTTGCCGCCGCCAAGAGGCAGGATCGGGAACAGCTTGATCAGCTTGGCAAACATGTTCAGAAAGGCGTCGTCAGGCCCGAAAATGACCGACGGACGAAAAACCGTGACGTCCAGCTCATCCATGGCGGCGCGCACCAGCGTCTCGCCCTCGCCCTTCGAGCACAGGTACTCGGATGGCGCGTCGAGCGCAGCCTTGAGCGCGCTCATGTGGACCAGGCGACTAACCCCGCTTTCCCGCATCGCGGCGACGATCTTCCGCGGCAGATCCACATGTGCCGCAGCGAAGCCCTTGCCGTAGGGCAGGCGAGAATCGCTGTCGTGCAGAATGCCGACCAGATTGATCACCGCATCCTGTCCCTGCATCAGCTGGGCGAGGACGTGTGGATCATGAACGTTGGCCTCGACCATGCTGACAGTCGGCAGCATGATGAGCTTCTTGGTGTTTTCCCGATGACGGGTAGGTATCGTCACCCGCACGCCACGTTCCGAAAGGCGACTGGCAATCCAACCGCCGACAAAACCACTACCGCCAATCAACAGCACGTTCTCGAGTTCCATAGCATCCTACCGATGAAGTAAACGTCCGGGAAGCATCATTTTAAGGCAAATCCTCTCCCTTGACCTCGCCGCCGGTGCGTGGAGCGATAACGCCCAGTCGGCTCTTGAGGGTTTGCGGTTTGCCATCAAACAGGGCCGCGTAATAGAGGGAGTTGTTCATCACCTTTTTCACGTAGTCGCGGGTTTCGGTGAAGGGAATGGTTTCGGCATAGACCGCGCCCTCCAACGGACGGTCTGCACGCCACCTGCGCGCGCGCCCGGGTCCGGCGTTGTAGGCGGCCGAGGCAAGTACCGGGTGATTGTCGAGACTTTCAAGGACCAGGCGCATGTAGGTGGTACCCAGAAGCAGGTTGGTTTCGGTGTCGTTGACCCTGCCCTGATGGAAATCCTTGAGACCGATCTTGTTGGCCACCCATTTGGCGGTCGCCGGCATCAGCTGCATCAGGCCGGAAGCACCCACAGGCGACTTTGCGCTGGTGATGAAGCGGCTTTCCTGGCGCATCAGACCATAAACCCAGGCGTCGTCAAGCGCCTGATTCTGCGCAGCCGGTCGAACCTGGTCGCCATACGGCGCCAGGTAGCGCAACGAGTAGTCGTGTTCGGTGCGAGTGCGATCGGCGGCCGCAATCGCTCGGTCGTAATTGCCCGCGCGCAGGGCAATCTCGGATGCCGCCAGGAGTTCCCGGTCGCTCATCCCGCGCAAAGCCCAGTTCCATTCCCTGACGCCCTCCGTACGCAAGTTGAGGCGAAAGAAGGCCTGAGCACGTTGCACCCCAGGGGTCGCGCTGACCTGCAACAGTTCTTCCCTGCTCGGGGGCGGCGCCTTGGGCGGTGTCATGGTTGTCCGGCCCAGTTCATCATTCGCCAGACTACCGTAGAAGTCCGGCTGTCCAGCGATCCGGGCGAAGAGCGCGTTGGCCTCTTCGAGCCGTCCGCCGGCACGGTAAGCGCGACCCAGCCAATAGACCCAGGCCGACTGCGCGGCGAGCGCGGGAGGCATTTTCTCTATCGTCGAGCGGACACTGCCCCAGTCCTGCGCCCGCAGTGCCGCTCGGACCTTCCACGCCGCTGCGTCGTCCGAAAGGGCGACATCACCGGCCTGCCGGTACCACTCCATCGCTTCCGGCAGGTGCCGCTGCGCCGCCTGCCAGCCGACCTGACTCCATGCCCAGGATTTCTCGCCGGCCTTCAGCGACGGCGCGATCCTTTCCAGTTGATCTGCCGCCATGCGCGGGTCGTTGCGCGCAATGCGCTGGATGGCCAGCGTCGCCAGTTCGCGCTGCATGCGGTTAGCCGAGAAATCGCTCGGCAACTTGATGAGCCAGGGCAGCGGCGTGTCCGCGACGGTCTGGGCCAGCTTCTTGTCGGGCGCCTGGCTGGCTGGCAGGTAGTTCATGGTGTAGATGGCTGCCGATATCTTATTGGCTTCAAACTGGCGTCGGATGCGCGCCCATACCGCGTCGGCCAGCACGCGCTTCTCGAGGATCAGCGCTTCAAGGACCGGGTAGCAGGGCTCCGGCGGTTCGAGCAGGGTCAGCCAGAGTGGCAAGGCGGCGTCGAGCACGCTTGCATCACCCTGTGCCTGCCGGCTCTGCAGCGCATAACAGGCCAGGTCCTGATCAGGCTGTGCGAGCCGTGGAAACTCGGCATCAAACGCTGCCCACTGCTGCTTCCGGGCGAGCTGGCGGAGCCAGTCCACGCGAAGCTTCTCGGCCACATAGGTGTTTTCGTGGCGGGCCAGAAAGGCGCCGACAGTCGCTGGCTCGCTATCCTTCAGATCAAGCAGGAGCTGCCAGTATTCAACGTAGGGTTCAAGCTCATGGCCCTGCAGCGAGGAAGCAAGACGCTCCAGTCTGGCCCGATCGCCGGCTCTGGCAGCGTCGCGCGCGGCCAGGAATTGCTCGTCGGCGGTCAGCGCAAGGGCAACGGCCGGGCCCAGAAAGAGGTGGATGAGGACGAGGAGAATTGCGCGGCGGAACTTCATGATAAGCTGGGATTCTTGTAAAAACACTGCGTTTCAGCATACCACATGGCTGCTCGGTTGACGCCTGCAATCAATGCCGAAAGCTGCGCAAGCACTCGCTTCGCTGACCGATGCGCGCTGCGCAAGGCGCTGATCGAGCGCCGGCGCGCCCTGTCCGCAGAGGACTGTGTCGGCCTCTCGAACAGAATCTGTGCGCTCCTGCAGGCGGCCTTCCCGGAGTTCTCGGGCATGCGGGTCGCCTTTTGCTGGCCATTCAAGCAGGAGCCGGACCTCAGGCCGCTGATCGAAAGCTGGTTCAGGGCGGGCAAGAAGGGCTTCACCGCATTGCTGCCGGTGGTGATCGATGAGCATCGGGCGCTGGTCTTTCGCGCCTGGTCGCCGGCTACGTTGATGGTCAGCGACCGCTACGACATTCCGGCACCGGCGGCGGGCGATTTCCTGATCCCCGAGGTGGTGCTGATCCCGGTCAATGGCTTCGATGCCTCGGGCTACCGCATCGGCTACGGCGGCGGTTATTTCGACCGCACGCTGGCTTCGCTCTCCCCCCGTCCGCTCGCGGTCGGCGTCGGCTTCGAACTGGCACGACTGGACTCGATCCGCCCTGAGCCGCACGATCAACCGCTCGATGTGATGGTCACCGAGGCCGGCGTCTTTCGGCCATCCAGATAGTCATCTGCCCGTTCGGCGCCGCTGGACGCCAGCGGCTGGCCAAGCCTGAGACAGCCCCGTTCGGTCGTGGCGCCCGGCAGGCGGTCGCTGACTTCGCTCAGCCGACCATCGTCGTCAGATCTTCGCGCAGGTCGCAGTACTCGTCTTCCTGCAGACCCAGATGATCGAGCGCCCGATCTCCCATTCTTTCCCAGCTACTGTTGCTGCGCAGGCGGAAGTACTCGTCATGAAAATGCTCGGCCAGGGCGTTGATGGCAATCAACGTCAGTGCCTGCGAGCTGACGACTTCCTTGTCATCGAAGACCGACGGGTCGTGGTGGTAGAGAATCCCTTCGCAAATGGCCTCGGGCAGGAACCATCCCTTGGCTACCAGATAGCCAAGCGTCGCATGATCGGTGGCGTGACGCTCCTCCTCCACGGCCGTGAAGGGTCGGTCGCTGAGCTTTTCTGCCAGCGCCAGAGTCTGCCGGTAATCCGGAAACTTCTGCATCAGGATTGGAATGCCGACGTCGTGGAAGAGGCCGAAGCAGTAGGCCTCGTCCCGAGGGCCTCGCGGAATGGACAACGCAATGTGGCTGGCGATGCCGGCCACTTTCTCGGCACTGTCCCAGAAACGTTCCAGGGATCCCGCCTTACCGGCAATAGCGGTTTTCAGCACGAGGCCGGTGACGATCTGCGCGGCCGACCGCATGCCGAGCAGGCTGACCGCCTGTGCGACCGAGCTGATCCTGCGGGACAGGCCAAAGAACGGGGAGTTCACCGTTTTCAGTACGGCCGCCGAGAGGCCAACATCGCCGCTGACCAGACGAACGATGACCCGCGGGTCGGGGTCGTCTGTCGTGAGTTCGTTTTCAAGTTGCACCAGCACCTGGGGCCTGGCTGGAATCGAGATGCCTGCCAGCGTTCTCTTGATAACCTCCGGTGGTAGCAACTTCGACATTTCTTTCCTCGCCATGTGGCGGTGTCGTCACCGCCAGGAGACCCCGCATCCAGCCTGATGCCGCGCCTGATCCGACCACCGCCGGCAGCCTTCTTGCTCCCGGCCACCCGAAGCTGACCAAATCCATGTCCATCGAAGGTCTATTTCCGGTGCCAGCCGCATTGTAATCAGCAATCGCCAGCCCTGTCACGCGAAGCTTCCGGCTACGTCACGGCGGCTATAATCGTGCCTACTCTCCGCCAGGGAATCCTGATCCATGTCCGATCTGCTCGCCAATCTAAATGCGCCACAACTCGCTGCGGTCACGTTGCCGCCGCAGCACGCCCTGATTCTTGCCGGTGCCGGCAGCGGCAAGACGCGCGTGCTGACCACCCGCATTGCCTGGCTGATCTCGACCGGACAGGTCGGCCCGCAGGGTATCCTGGCGGTGACCTTCACCAACAAGGCGGCAAAGGAAATGCTGTCGCGCCTGGCGGCGATGCTGCCGATCAACACGCGCGGGATGTGGATCGGTACCTTTCACGGTCTCTGCAACCGCTTCCTGCGGGCACACCACCGCGAAGCAGGGCTGCCCGCGCAGTTTCAGATTCTCGATTCGGCCGACCAGCTGGCGGCGATCAAGCGCCTGCTGAAGACCCTCAACGTCGATGACCAGAAGTACCCGCCACGCGAGTTGATGCATTTCATCAATGCGCACAAGGAACAGGGCCTTCGTGCCGCCCAGGCGGAAGCCTATGACCACTACACCAGCCGCCGCGTTGAACTGTACACCGAGTATGAGGCGCAGTGCCGGCGTGAGGGCGTGGTCGACTTCGCCGAGTTGCTGCTGCGCTCATACGAGCTGCTGCAACGAAACGAGCCGCTCTGCCAGCACTACCAGGCGCGTTTTCGGCACATCCTGGTCGACGAGTTCCAGGACACCAACCGCCTCCAGTATGCCTGGCTGAAACTGCTGGCCGGCCGCGGCAGCGTGACCCCCGAGGCGCCGCCGGCGTGCATTTTCGCGGTCGGCGACGACGACCAGTCGATCTACGCTTTTCGCGGTGCCGAGATCGGCAACATGCGCGACCTGCAACGCGAGTTCGAGTTGGCGAACGTGATCCGTCTGGAACAGAACTATCGTTCGCATGGCAATATCCTCGACGCAGCCAACGCGCTGATCAAACAGAACCGTGGTCGCCTCGGCAAGAACTTGTGGACTGAAGCCGGCGCTGGCGAGCCGATCCGGGTTTTCGAGGCCTATTCGGATGTCGATGAGTCGCGTTTCATCGTCGACGAGGTTGCGGAACTCGTCCGCGAGGGTGTTCCCCGTCATCAGATTGCCCTGCTTTATCGCTCGAACGCGCAGTCACGCGTCCTTGAGCATCACTTGTTCACGGCGGGTGTGCCGTACCGCGTGCATGGTGGCCTGCGCTTCTTCGATCGGCAGGAGATCAAGCATGCGCTCGCCTACCTGCGCCTGATCGCCAATCCGGATGACGATACGGCCTTTGCCAGGGTGGTCAATTTTCCAACGCGCGGTATCGGCACGCGCAGCATCGAGGCGCTCCAGGAGGCGGCGCATGCGGCCAATTCGAGCCTTTACAACGCCGCCGCGACCCTTACCGGCAAGGCCGGGACGTCAGTCGCCAGGTTCGCCCGCTTGATCGAAGCCCTGCGTGCCGACACGCAGGCCCTTCTCCTGCCGGAAATGATCGATCACGTGATCGAGGCAAGCGGCCTGCGCCAGCACTATCTGGCCGACAGGGAGGGCCAGGACCGACTTGAGAACCTTGACGAACTGGTCAACGCGGCAGCCGCTTTCCTGCACGAAGAAGGCGATCCAATCGACGATGCCGAGGCCACGCTGGATGGCGGGCCGCTCGCTTCCTTTCTGGCGCATGCCTCGCTGGAGGCTGGCGAGCACCAGGCTGGCGAGGGAGCGGAAGCAGTGCAGTTGATGACCGTCCATGCTGCCAAGGGGCTGGAGTTCGACGTCGTCTTCATCACAGGTCTCGAACAGGGTCTTTTCCCGCACGAGAACGCAGCACAGGAGCGCGACGGGCTGGAGGAGGAGCGGCGGCTGATGTACGTGGCCGTTACCCGCGCCCGTCACCGTCTCTACCTGAGCCACGCGCAGACCCGCTTGTTGCACGGACAGACGCGCTACAGCCTGCCTTCGGGTTTTCTCGACGAACTGCCGGCAACGCTGCTGCGCAAGATCAACCGGGGAGTCACCGCCGCCACGCCGGCCGCGAGCGCTGGCTGGCAGCCACCAGCCGTCGCCGGCGGTCTGCGGATTGGCCAGAATGTCCGCCATGCCAAGTTCGGTCTCGGGGTCATCGTGTCTACCGAAGGCTCAGGGCCGGAAGCCCGCGTACAGGTCAATTTCGGCACCAGCGGCATGAAGTGGCTGGCGCTCGAGTACGCCCGGCTGACGCCGGCCTGACGCGGGCCGAGAAGGAACGGACAGGAGCGGACGCCCAGCTCACGCCATGACGAATGTCTGGGGTGTTTGCCCACCGTTCGTGTGGATAAGCCTGTGGAAGACCTGGCTGCAGAGAAGGCAAGTGGCGGCCAGCGGTGGCTTTTTTGCGCTTGCCTAGAAAGCGGGCGCGACACTAGACTGTTGCGTTACGCAAAGTGAGGAGATCGTTATGCCATTTGCCATTCGTATTCATCAGACCGGTGGCCCCGAAGTCATGTGCTGGGAAGAAATGGAAGTCGGCGATCCGGCACCCGGTGAGGCACGCGTGCGTCACCAGGCCGTCGGTCTCAACTACATCGACATCTACCATCGCAGCGGCCTTTATCCGCTGCAGTTACCGAATGGCCTCGGCCTGGAGGCTGCCGGCGTGGTCGAGGCCGTCGGCGCCGGGGTCAGCGAGCTTTGCCCGGGTGATCGCGTTGCCTATGCGGGTGGTCCGGTCGGAGCCTACAGCCAGGTGCGCTGCCTGCCCGCCGACCGGCTGCTGAAGCTGTCGGATGCGGTGGACTTTCGCACGGCAGCGGCGATGATGTTGCAGGGCCTGACCAGTGCCTATCTGCTGCGCCGCACCTATCGCGTGCAGCCTGGTGACTTCGTGCTGATCCATGCCGCAGCGGGCGGCGTTGGCCTGATCGCCTGCCAGTGGGCAAAGGCGCTCGGGGCAACGGTGATCGGCACCGTCTCTGGCCCGGCCAAGGCGGCGCTGGCGGCCGCGCATGGCTGCGACCACGTAATCGACTATACGCACGAAAACTTTCCTCGCCGGGTACGTGATATCACCGCCGGCGAGGGAGTGGCAGTGGTCTACGATGGAGTTGGCAAGGACACCTTTGCGGGCTCGCTTGACAGCCTGCGAACCTGCGGCATGCTCGTCAGTTTCGGCAACGCATCTGGTCCGGTCCCGCCATTCGACCCGCTGTTGCTGTCGCAGAAAGGCTCGCTGTTCCTGACCCGGCCGACGCTGATGCATTATACGGCCAGGCGCGATGACCTGGTGGCGCTGGGCGCCGAGCTGTTCGACGTGGTCGGCTCGGGCAAGGTGAGAGTCGAGATCAATCAGACTTACCCGCTGGCCGAAGTGGCCACCGCGCATCGCGACCTCGAAGCACGCAGGCATACCGGATCGACGATCCTGCTGCCCTGATGGAGCGTTTGCGTGCCCGGCTGGTCGCTCTCCGTTACATGCTGGCGACGGCATGGCCGATCGTCCTCATCACGGCAATCGGTTTCATCGTCGCCTATCAGTTCGTCGCGCCAGAGCCGCCCCGGCGCATAACGATCACCACCGGCAGCGAAGCCGGCGCCTATTATGCCTATGCCCGGCGATATGCGGCCGTGCTGGCTGCGAGGGGCATCACGCTCGAGGTGATGACCTCGGCCGGTTCTCACCAGAACCTTGAGCGCCTTGAGAAAGGTGAAGCTGACGTTGCTTTCGTGCAGGGAGGGATTGTTGCCAGGACCTCCAGCGAAGACGACGATGAACCCGGCCCCCTGCGTTCGCTAGGCAGCGTGGCTTACGAGCCCGTGTGGGTCTTTTATCGCGGCGAGCAGCGAGTCGATAAGCTGTATCAGCTCGCCGGCCGGCGCGTCGCCGTCGGTGAGGACGGCAGTGGTATTCGGGGCCTCGCGCTGCAGTTGCTCGAGGCCAACGATATCAAGCCCGACAGCCCCGATCTGCTGCCGCTGGCTGGGCTGACCGCAGCCGAGGCGCTACAGCAGAGCGAGATCGACGCGGCCTTCATTGTCGCCGCTCAGGAAGCGCCCGTCGTCCAGGTCATGCTGCGTTCGCCGGGACTGCGGGTGGTCGGTTTGAGCCAGGCCGACGCCTATCTGCGCCGTTTCCCTTTTCTGTCGAAGGTCGTGCTGCCGCGTGGGGTCGTTGATCTGGTGCGCGATGTGCCACCGCGAGATACGGCGCTGCTGGCAACCACGGCCAATGTCATCGTTCGCGACGATCTGCATCCGGCGTTGGCCAGTCTGTTGCTGCAGGCAATGACCGAGGTTAACGGCAGGGGCGGTTTTTTCCAGCGTGCCGGCGAATTCCCGGCTTACAAGGATCAGAGCTTTCCCCTGTCGACCGACGCCGCGCGCTATTACCAGTCCGGGCCACCCTTCCTGCAGCGCTATCTGCCTTTCTGGCTGGCGGTGCTCGTCGAGCGCCTGTTCGTGATGATCCTGCCGCTGGTCATGGTCCTGCTGCCACTGTTGAAATTCGCGCCGGCAATCTACAGTTGGCGAGTACGTTCGAAGATTGTCCGTTGCTACGGTGATCTGAAGTTCCTCGAAAATGATCTCCGCCAGCACTACAACCCCCCACAGCATCAGGAATACGTGGCCCACCTTGAGCGCATCGAGAACACAGCCAGCACACTCAATATTCCACTGGCCTTCAGCGATCTGCTTTACACTCTGCGGGAGCACATCAACCTGGTTCGTGAGGAGCTTCACCGGCTCGCCACGACTCATGACAAGGACCAAGAACAATGAAATCCTTCCTGATTGCGAATCCAAAAGGGGGTTCCGGAAAATCAACACTGGCGGTCAATCTGGCTGGTCACCTCGCGCGCTGCGGACACCGGGTGATGCTTGGTGACGTCGATCGCCAGCAGTCCTCGCGGGAATGGCTGCGCTTGCGGCCATCGGTCCTGCCTACGATTCGCAGTTGGGAGATCGAGCCCGGGAAAACCGCCAAACCACCCAAAGGTACCACCCACGTCATCCTCGATACCCCGGCCGGTTTGCACGGCAAGGCGCTCGACACCGTGATCAAACAGGTGAATCGGGTCCTCGTCCCGGTACAACCGTCGCTGTTCGACATTCTGGCGACGCGCGATTTTCTCGAGGTGCTGCTGGCAGAAAAAGCGGTACGCAACGAACAAGCCTTCGTTGCCGTGGTCGGCATGCGCGTCGATCCGCGTACCCGTGCGGCGGCCGAGCTCGAACGCTTTCTCGCCAAGTACGACCTGCCGGTCCTCACCCATCTGCGCACAACACAGCTGTACGTGCAGACAACCATGCATGGGATGACGATGTTCGACCTCTCGGCATCGCGCGCGGCGAGAGACATGGAGCAGTGGCAGGCGATCATCGACTGGGTGAATAGCTAGGCTGCTGCAGGCCGGCCAACCGGGTCGATTCCCGGTCGCCGGCGGGTACTGCAGCCCGGCGGCAAGGCGTGGGTGAGCGCCCGCAGACGGTGGCCGAAGCCGGCAACCGCCATGACTTCAGGTCGCGATCATCGCCTCCAGCCAGCCCCCTGGGGGTAGAATGGCCGGATGCCTGAAACCTCCTTTATCCATCTTCGCCTGCACAGTGAGTACTCGGTCACCGACGGCATCGTCCGTCTTGGCGATGCCGTCGCCCGTGCTGCCAGCTACGGCATGCCAGCCCTGGCGCTGACCGACCTCGCCAATCTCTTCGGTCTGGTCAAGTTCTATTCGTCGGCGCGCAGCAAGGGCGTCAAACCGCTGCTCGGCAGCGATGTCTTCATCGCCAACGAGAGCGAGCCGGATCGCCCCTATCGCCTGTTGCTGCTCTGTCGGTCGCGACAGGGTTATCTGCAGCTCTGCGAATTACTGTCGCGTGCCTATCTTGCGCCGCGTGTTCGCGGGCGAGCCGAGATCACCCGCCGAATGCTGCAGGATGTCGGTGTCGATGGACTGATCGCGCTCTCCGGCGGCATTGCCGGCGACGTCGGGGAAGCTCTGTTGCAGGGAAATCGAGATCAGGCGGCGACCCGCGCCGAACGCTGGGAGGCACTCTTTCGTGGCGCCTTCTACCTTGAAGTGCAGCGCTATGGACAGGCGCAGCAGGAGGCGCTGGTCGCTGCCACCGCGGATCTGGCGGCGGAACTGGAATTGCCGCTGGTCGCCACGCATCCGATCCAGTTTCTCGAACGTGATGACTTCAAGGCGCACGAAGCACGGGTCTGTATTGCCGAGGGCTACATGCTCGGTGATGCCCGGCGCCCACGCCTGTATACCGAGGAGCAGTACTTCAAGTCGGCCGACGAAATGACGGTACTGTTTGCCGATCTGCCCGTGGCGATCGAGAACTCGGTGGAGATCGCCAAGCGCTGCAATCTGCAGATTACGCTGGGCACGAGCTACCTGCCGGACTTTCCGACGCCGGATGGAGTGACGCTTGACGATTTCCTTCGTCACGAAGCCGCAAGGGGCCTGGAAATCCGCCTGCAGCAGCTCTTTCCAGACCCTGTCGAACGATCAACTCAGCGCCCCGCCTACGACGCTCGGTTGCAGCTCGAAACCGATACCATCGTGCAGATGGGATTCCCCGGCTACTTCCTGATCGTTGCCGATTTCATCAACTGGGCCAAGCACAACGGCTGTCCCGTGGGGCCGGGACGCGGTTCAGGCGCAGGTTCGGTGGTCGCCTACGCTCTCGGAATCACCGACCTTGATCCGCTGCGCTACGCGCTCCTCTTCGAGCGCTTCCTCAACCCCGAGCGGGTGTCGATGCCGGACTTCGACATCGATTTCTGCCAGGACAACCGCTGGCGGGTCATCGAGTACGTGCGCCAGAAATACGGTGCAGCGGCGGTTTCACAGATTGTCACTTTCGGTACCATGTCGTCGAAGGCGGTCATTCGCGACGTCGGTCGCGTGCTCGACCTGCCCTACAACTTCTGTGACCAGCTGTCCAAACTGATCCCGGTCGAAACCAACAAGCCGCTGTCACTGGCCAAGGCAATCGCCGCCGAGCCGCAACTCAAGGCCAGGATCGAAGACGAGGAAGAAGTCAGAGACCTCTTCGACCTGGCCGCACGCCTCGAAGATCTGACGCGCAACGTCGGCATGCACGCTGGAGGGGTTCTGATCGCGCCGGGCAAGCTCACCGACTTCTGCCCGGTCTACTCGGCCGATGGCGGCGGCTCGGTGGTTTCCCAGTACGACAAGGACGACGTCGAGAAGGTCGGGCTGGTGAAATTCGACTTCCTCGGCCTACGCAACCTGACGATCATCAAGCTGGCGGTCGACTACGTCGAGAAGCTGAGCGGCGAACGTCCCGATCTGGCAGCGCTCTCCTTCGACGATCCGAAGGCTTACCAGATCCTCAAGGATGGCAACACGACGGCGATCTTCCAGGTTGAATCGGAGGGCATGAAGAAGCTGGTCAGGAAGCTCGCGCCGGACCGCTTCGAGGACATCATCGCGGTGCTCGCACTTTACCGGCCGGGCCCGCTCGGTTCGGGAATGGTCGACGACTTCATCCTGCGCAAGAAGGGTCAGCAGAAGATCGATTACTACATCGACGATCTGAAGGTCTGTCTCGAACCCACCTACGGCGTCATCGTCTATCAGGAACAGGTGATGCAGATTGCGCAGATCATCGGCGGCTACACGCTCGGCGCCGCCGATCTCCTGCGCCGCGCGATGGGCAAGAAGAAGGCCGAGGAAATGGCGCTGCACCGTGACCTGATGCGCGACGGGGCGAGCAGGAAGGGCTACGACGAGAAGCTGGCGATGCAGCTTTTCGACCTCATGGAAAAGTTCGCCGAGTATGGTTTCAACAAGTCGCATACTGCCGCCTACGCTGTTGTCACCTACCACACCGCCTGGCTGAAGGCGCACCATTGCGCCGCCTTTATGGCAGCCACGCTGTCGTCCGACATGGACGTCACCGACACGGTCAAGATCTTTCACGACGACGCCATCGCCAACGGCCTGCGAATCCTCGGTCCGGACGTGAACGCTTCCGAATACCGCTTCACACCGGTTGACCGAGGCACGATTCGTTACGGTCTCGGGGCGGTCAAGGGAACCGGCGAACAGGCGGTCACCGCGATCCTCAAAGCGCGCGAGGCGGGTGGTCCGTTCAAGGACCTGTTCGATTTCTGCCGGCGCGCCGACAAGCGGCTGGTCAACCGACGCACGATCGAAGCGCTGATTCGTGCCGGCGCCTTCGATCTGCTCGACGATCATCGCGCCCGTCTGATCGCCTCGGTCGGCGTTGCCATGGACGCTGCCGAGCAGGCCGAGCGCAACGCCATGCAGGTCAGCCTGTTCGATATCTTCGAGGCAAGCGACGACGGCGGCGAGCATGGCCCGCAATACGTCGAAGTGCCGCGCTGGAGCGAAAGACAGCAGCTGAATGAAGAGAAACTGGCACTCGGCTTCTACTTCTCTGGCCACCCCTTCCATGGCGTTCAGGCCGAGGTGTCCCGCTTCGTTCGCAGGCCGCTGGCGGCGCTCGAAGCCCGCAAGGAAACGCAGTTGTTGGCTGGCCTGGTGGTCGGCGTACGCAGCAAGTTCACGGCGCGCGGCAAGATGGCGTTTATCCAGATAGACGACGGCACCAGTGCGCTCGAAGTCTCGGTGTTCAATGAACTGCTGGAAGCCGAGCGGAGCAAGATCAGGGAAGACGAGGTGCTGATCATCGAAGGCCGCGTGCAGCGTGACGACTTCGCCGGCGAAGGCCGGGTGAAAATCATCGCCGAACGGCTATTGACGCTTGCGGAAGCACGCGGCCGGTTTGCCCGCCATCTTCGCCTGTCGCTCAATGGCCAGGCCAGCGGCAGCAATGCACGCACCGCCGCGCACCGCCTGCGTACGCTGCTGGCGCCCTATACACCGGGAGAGTGTCCGGTTCGTCTGGCGTATCATAACGGTGATGCGGTCTGCGAACTGGCCTTTGGCGACGCCAATCGCGTCCGCCTTGAAGACGATCTCCTGGCGGCATTGCGCGAATGGTTGAGCAGTGACAATGTCAGCGTGGACTACCTCTGAGGTCGGTTGCCTGGCCGGAAACTGCCTTCTACCCTTGACGCGGAACGTCAATGGCGCTCGCCTGGCGATACGCTGGTGCTGATCGACCAGGGGCCGCTCGACCGTTCACAAGGGGATGCCGCTGTGCGACGTCAACCGGCATCAGCCGGTAGCCGCTGCTCCAGAGCGTAGAGCTCTTCGGCCGTCTCCCGACGGCGGACGAGATGGGTCTGCGTGCCGTCGACCATCACCTCGGCAGCACGCGGTCGGCTGTTGTAGTTCGAACTCATGGCCATGCTGTAGGCGCCGGCCGACATGATCGCCAGGAGATCGTCGGCGGCGAGCACGAGTTCGCGGCCACGGCCGAGAAAATCACCTGATTCGCAAACCGGACCTACGATGTCCCACGGTAGCGCAGCCCCTTGCCGAGGCACGACCGGAACGATGTCGTGCCACGATCCGTACAATGCCGGACGCGCGAGGTCGTTCATCGCCGCATCGACGATGGCGAAGTTCTTGACCGCGCCAGGCTTCAGGTACTCGACTCGGGTTAGCAGCAGACCGGCATTGCCGACCAGGCGGCGCCCCGGTTCCAGCAGGATTCGCAGATGCCGCTGCTTGAGCTTTGCCAGCATGGGGAGCAGATAAGCCTTGACCGTCGGGGCCTCTTCGTCGCGATAGCGGATGCCGAGGCCACCGCCGAGGTCGATGTGATGCAGGACGATGCCGTCGGCCGCCAGTTGATCGACAAGCACGAGTACCTTGTCGAGCGCTTCGGAGAAAGGTGCAGGATCGAGCAACTGCGATCCGATGTGGCAGTCGATACCGCTGATTTCGAGGTTGGCCAGGCGCGCTGCCTGCCGGTAGAGCGCCAGCGCGTCTTCGTAGGCGACGCCGAACTTGTTCTCCTTGAGACCGGTCGAGACATAGGGGTGCGTCCGGGCATCCACATCCGGATTGACCCGCAGGCTGATCGGTGCCGTCCTGCCCAGCTTGCCGGCGACGGCATTGAGACGTTCGAGTTCGCCGGCCGATTCGACGTTGAAGCAGAGGATGCCGATGGTCAGTGCGAGTTCCATCTCCGCAGCCGTCTTGCCGACGCCCGAGAAGACGATCTGCCGCGGGTCGGCGCCGGCAGCCAGAACGCGCTTGAGTTCGCCCGCGGAAACGATGTCGAAACCTGCGCCGCGCCGCGCCAGAACGTCAAGCACGGCGATGTTGGAGTTGGCCTTGACGGCATAACAGACGAGCGAATCGATGCCGCGCAGTTCCTGCTGGAACTCGTCAAGCGCTGTCTCGAGCGCGCGCCGCGAGTAGACCCAGCACGGCGTGCCAAACCGGGCAGCGATGTCGGGCAGTGGGACAGATTCGGCATGCAGGACGCCGTTCCTGCCGGCGAAAGCACTCATCGGGCAGGGTCTCCTGCCGTGTTAGGATCCTTGGCACTGGTAGCCGTTGTCGGCGATGGAACGGCCGTCGGAGCAACTGGCGCAGTTGCTGTTGCCGGCTTGGGGGGGAGCGTCAGCCCTCCCCGGTTACCGCAGCCGCCAAGTGTGATGGTCGCCAGAAAAGCCAGCGCAAGATATAGCCGCATAGGTCACTAGGTCAAAACGGGGGATGTTAGCACAGGATGAATGATAGCGAATTCAACGCGCTCGCCGACGCAGCAC
>ERZ761603.1178-NODE-1178-length-20087-cov-72.701677_pt1 | contig 20087 bp, 19 predicted proteins | sample MGYA00511879_ERZ761603 | MGnify/ENA primary metagenome ERZ761603 (study PRJEB28899, sample SAMN02850040) | bioreactor sludge metagenome | biome: EBPR Sludge; feature: EBPR Bioreactor; material: flocular biomat | place: Australia: Thorneside Wastwater Treatment... | reverse complement strand
TGTACGCGATCATTCGCCGTATCGTCGACGGCGGCGAACTGCTCGAGGTGCATGCCGGTTTTGCGCGCAATGTCATCGTCGGCTTCGCGCGGATCAGCGGCGTCGTCACCGGTATCGTCGCCAACCAACCGATGGTGATGGCCGGCGCGCTCGATTTGAATGCGGCTGACAAGGTGGCACGTTTCGTGCGGACCTGCAACATCTTCAACATCCCCGTGGTAACGCTGGTTGATGTCCCGGGCTTCCTGCCGGGTGTCGAGCAGGAGCGCGGCGGCATCATCCGCCATGGCGCAAAGATGCTCTCGGCCTACGGATCGTGCACCGCACCAAAGATCACAGTGATTTGCCGCAAGGCCTACGGCGGTTCCTACCTTGCCATGTGCAGCCAGGAAATGGGTGCGGACATGGTCTTTGCTTGGCCAACTGCCGAGATTGCCGTCATGGGCGCGGAAGCTGCAGTCAAGATTCTCTACCGCAAGGAGATCAAGGAAGCGGAAGACAGTCAGGCGCGAGCTGCCGAACTGGCGCAGGAGTACCGTGACGAATTTGCCTCGCCCTACGTTTCGGCAGGCAACTTCTACATTACCGATGTCATCGAGCCGCAGGATACGCGCTGGATGGTCGCCCTCGCCTTGCGCAAGACGCTTGACAAGCGCGAACTGCGCCCGGCCAAGAAGCACGGCAACATACCCATGTAATTCCCTGCACAAGGACGACACCCCATGCTGACTGCCGCCATTCTCAAAGCCCTGCAGGTCTACGGTATTGCCACCGTCATCTCGGTGCTGGTCGCCGTGGTGATCAAGCTGATGGTTTCGCTGACCGGACGGATGGAAAGGAGCAAGCCGGTCGACATCCCGACTGGCACCGTATGTCCGGTCGGTCTTGGCGTTCCGGATGAAGACGTCGCAGCGCTCTCGGCGGCAATTTTTGTCGCCATGGGACCGCACCGCATACTGCACATCGCACCAAGCAGCCATGGCTGGGCCTCCGGCGCACGCGCCGCCCAGCATTCCCATACGCCCGCGCCCACGGGCCGTGGCCCCCGATAGAGGAGAGATATCAGATGCCCAGACATTTCAAGGTTACCGTCAACGGTCGTGAGTACGAGGTCAGCGTTCTCGAACTCGGCACCGGACAGACGCAAAGCGTGGCTGCTGCCGCGCCGGTTGCCGGCACTCTGGCGACCGCCGCCAACACCACCACCAGCGCTGCCGTCCCGGCGGCGGCGCCCGCCGCCGCGGCGCCTGCCGGAGCCAACGATGTCGTAGCGGCCATGGGCGGAGTGGTCGTCGAGGTCAATGTCAAAGTTGGCCAAACCGTTGCCGCCGGTGATCAGCTACTCGTCCTCGAAGCGATGAAGATGAAGACGCCGATTACCTCGGCGCGCGCTGGCCAGGTGACCAAGGTACTCGTCGCGGCCGGTGACGCGGTCGACGGTGGGCAGCCCCTGGTGACTATCGCCTGACCTGGAAGAGCCGGCAGGGACACACTCCTGCCGCCTGCAACTCGATGCGCCGGCAACCGCCTTTGCTTGTCCGGCGCGAGGACTGACGCGTATGGAAAGCATTCACTTTCTGGACCTGTTCCAGGGTATCGCGACACTCGCGGCCGCCGAGCCGAAGATCATGTTCGGCCGCATCTTTCTGATGCTGCTTGGCTTCTTGCTGATCTACCTGGGCTCGAAGAACATCCTGGAACCGCTGCTGATGATCCCGATGGGACTGGGCATGTCTTCGGTGAACGCGGGCGTGATGTTCCTCGAGGGCAGCAAGATGGGCACCTTGTTCGTTGACCCATTGATGTCGGACCCGGTCGACCTGATCAACATCCTGCAGATCGACTGGCTGCAACCGATCTACACGCTGACTTTCAGCAACGGCCTGATCGCCTGTCTTGTTTTCATGGGTATCGGCGTGCTGCTCGATGTCGGGTATGTGATGGCACGCCCCTTTCAGAGCATGTTCATCGCGCTTTTCGCCGAGCTCGGCACAATCGCCGTCTTCCCGATCGCCATGAGCATCGGCCTCGAACAGGGCGAAGCGGCAGCGGTGGCAACGATTGGCGGTGCCGACGGACCAATGGTCTTGTTCGCTTCGCTCGTTCTGGCGAAGAATCTCTTCGTTCCGATCACCGTCGTTGGCTACCTCTATCTTGGGCTGACCTACGGTGCCTACCCCTACCTGATCAAGTGGCTTGTGCCCAAGCATATCCGGGGGCTTGACATGAGCAGCGATCGCGGACCAAAGATCAGCCGCTCGCAGAAACTGACTTTCGCCGTCGTTGCGTGTACGCTGCTCTGCCTCCTCTTTCCCGTTGCCGCGCCGCTCTTCTTCTCGCTGTTCCTCGGCGTTGCTGTTCGCGAAAGCGGTATCGATGTCTTCACCAAGCTGATCGGCGAGACCTTCCTGTATGGCGCAACGTTCTTTCTTGGCCTGACGCTGGGTGTGCTGTGCGAAGCGAATACGCTGCTCGATCCGACGGTCCTCAAGCTCCTGCTGCTCGGCATGCTGGCTCTGACCATCTCGGCACTTGGCGGTCTGCTCGGCGGCTATCTGCTTTACTTCTGGTCCGGCAAGAAGTTCAACCCGATGATCGGAATTGCCGGCGTCAGTTGTGTTCCGACGACGGCCAAGGTCGTCCAGAAGATCGCTACCGACGCCAACCCGAGCGCGATCATTCTGCCCCAGGCTCTCGGCGCCAATATCAGCGGCGTGATCACGACTGCGATCATCGCGGCGACCTACGTCGCGCTGCTGCGCTGAGTCAGGCTAGCGGCGCGGTCATCCCGCACGCGCGGCAACGCGCAGCGGGAGAGGCCAGCCGAAATGGAATGCGAGGCGCGCGCCAGCGCGCTTTACTGATCCCCGTCTTTGCTCGGCTTGTCGCTGACGAAGCCGGGGATTTGTATGCTCGTAAATAGTGTACGGGTTTGCGTTTTCAGTTGATCCTGCATCTGGTGCAGCATCTTTCGGCTCTGCTCCATGTAGGTAGCCATCATCGTCTGCATCGCCGGGCCCTGGAAGTTCATGAACTGCGACCACATGTCGCTCTGCATCTGACTGTTGCTTTCGCCATAGAGCGATTGCGACTGTTCCTGCAGCTTCTTCTGGAACTCGATGAAGGACTTGATGTTCGTCTCAAGGTACTTGCCGAGCATTCCCTGCATGGCATGACCGTAGAAGCGGATCATCTGGGCCAGTAACTCTGTTGTAAAAAGTGGAATACCAGCAGCTTCTTCCTCGAGGATGATCTGCAGGAGAATGCTGCGCGTAATGTCCTCACTCGTCTTGGCGTCCAGCACGTTGAAGTGCTCGCGTGCCAGGACAAGATCCTTGACATCGCTCAGTGTGATGTAGGCGCTCGTCTTCGTATCATAGAGACGACGGTTGGGATACTTCTTGATCAGTCGTGGCTGCTGCTCGGGCATGGTGACCCTTTCCTCCATTGGCGGATGACTCGACGGACTTTCCGGCGCCCGTTGGTGCGGTGCACCACAATTATACTCCGGCGAAAAAAAGACAGGCTCCTCGCGGAGCCTGTCTCGCCTTGCCGAATGAGAAGTCTACCCTTACTGGTAGTAAAGGCCGCCACAGATGTTCATCGTCGACCCGGTCATGAAACCAGCAATATCCGAAGCCAGGTAAACGCAGGCGCCGCCGATCTCTTCGGGCCGGGCCAGCCGCTTCATCGGAACAGTCTCGATGATGCTTTGCAGAATCTCGGGCTTGATCGCCATGACCATCGGCGTTGCGACGTAGCCCGGCGTAATCGCATTCACGGTAACGCCCTTGGCCGCCACTTCGGCCGCCAATGCCTTGGTGAAACCGATCACTCCCGCCTTGGCGGCCGAATAGTTCGTTTGCCCAGCCTGGCCGCGCAGCCCATTCACGGACGAGATGTTGATGATCCGGCCCCAGCCGCGCTCGGCCATCTTCGCCGAAACCTGCTTGGTCATGTTGAACAGACTCGACAGGTTGGTCGAGATCACGGCATTCCACTGTCCTACTTCCATCTTGGCAAACATCCGGTCACGCGTGATGCCAGCGTTATTGACCAGGATGTCGATCGGACCCGCCTTCGCTTCCGCCTCGGCGACCAACGCGACACACGTGTCATAGTCGGAAACGTCGCCAGCAACGCAGATGAAGTCGTTGAACCCAGCCTCTGCCATGGCCTTGGTCCACTCGGCCGGCTTGTCGAACTCCGGATGATAGGCAGCGACCACCTTGTGACCAGCCTTGGCCAGTTCCTGACAGATGGCCGTACCGATCCCGCCCATGGCTCCCGTAACCAAAGCAACACGTTGTGTCATAGTTCTTTCCTTTCCTGTTGACGAATGAGACGAGCTGCGGCAAGGCACCGCCACCCATACACTGCAATCCCCTACGGTCAGGGCCGATCGCCCCGACCGGCGATTCTGCATTGCAGCATCAGGCCTGTCAATAAACAATTGGCGATATGACGATGTACAGTTGCCTGCCGACCCTGCCAGCCAGGCGTGCAGCAGACGACAAGCGCCCCCGTACACACCGCCGCCCCCGCTCCGGCACCGTATAATCTCGCCCGATGCACATCGTCGCAATAGCTTGGCTTTACGTGACCCTGCTCATGGCGCTGACCGAAAACAATCTCGTCGCCGCCACGCTGAGCTTTGTTTTCTATGGCTTGCTGCCGGTTGCGCTGCTCGTCTGGCTATTCTCCCGATCGGCGCGCCGACGGCGCATGGAGAACCGCCGGCCGGCCACCCACGAGGAGCACGGCGGTTCGCGTCCGCCGGCCGACTGATCAGTCGGTCGCCAGCCAGATCAGCGAGGCCATCCGCCCGGTCGCTCCGTCGCGACGGTAGGAAAAGAAGCGCCGCGCGTCACTCACTGTACAGTGTTCTCCGCCGAAGCTGGTCTCGACGCCGACCTCGGCCAACGCCTGACGTGCCAGCAGATAGAGGTCAGCCAGCCAGAACTGCGACTCCGTTCGCCCGCTCGCCTCGCCCGCCGGCGCCGCCGTGCGGCAGTCCGCGGCAAGTGGCCGGAAGGCAGCCGCAGCGCGCCCTGCCGAATCGACGAAAGCGCTGCGCACCTCGTCACCGACGACGAATGCCTGCGGCCCGATCGCCGGGCCGAGGTAGGCCAGCAGATCGCTGCCGTCGACCGCCATCGCTCGAACCGTTGTTTGTACGACACCCGCCAGCAAGCCCCGCCATCCGGCGTGTACCGCAGCGACGACGCTACCGGGACGATCACACAGTAGCAACGGCAGGCAATCGGCTGTCAGCACGCCGCAGACCACTCCCGGAACGCGCGTCAGCGCCGCATCCGCGCGCGGCGTTGCTGATTCTTCTTCCCCGCCATGCACCTCGACGACACTCGTACCGTGCACCTGCTGCAGCCAACGCGGAGCAGCCGGCAGGTGGGCGGCCAAGCGCTGCCGATTGATGCTAACCGCCAGAGCGTCGTCGCCGACATGATCGCCAAGATTGAGGCTGGCAAAGGGAGGGCGACTGACGCCGCCCGACCGCGTCGTCAACAGGCTACGCACCGCTCGCGGTGCCGGCCACTCGGCGACGAGCCAGTCGCTGCGGCTACTGGTCACCGCTCTCCTCGTCTTCCCAACCGCCCACGCCATCCTCCTCTGCGCCGGCGAGCGCTGGCGCCAAAGCCCGGCTGCCCAGCCGGCAAGCAGCAAGCTCGGTCTCTCCGCCCGCCGACAGCGCGCGGCGCGCACCGTGGCCACCGGCGGCGGTCGCTTGACGGCGCAAGCGTTCAATCACCGCGAGCAAGTCGTCAGGCAGATCCGAGGTCCACGCCATCGCTTTCCCATGTTGCGGATGGCTCAAAGCCAGGCGCCAGGCATGCAACGCCTGGCGCGGCAGCAAACTGTGCAGCGATGTCCGGCCGCGACTGCCGGCGTAGACCGGATCGCCGATCAACGGATGGCCAATGGCGGTCATATGCACCCGGATCTGATGCGTCCGCCCAGTTTCCAGCGCACACTCGATCAAGCTGCAGGCGAGAAAATGTTCGAGCACGCGATATGCAGTCCGTGCCGGCTTGCCGCTGCTGACTACAGCCATCCGCGTGCGCACCGCAGGGTGGCGGCCAATCGGCGCATCGACGGTGCCGGCCTGCCTGAGCACGCCGTGTACCAACGCCCGATAAAGCCTCTGCACGCTGCGCGCCTGCAACTGGCGGACGAGATGGGTTTGCGCCTCGAGCGTCTTGGCGACTACCAGCAAACCCGATGTGTCCTTGTCGAGACGATGGACGATTCCCGCCCGCGGCAAGCGGTCGAGTTGTGGTGCGTGGTGCAACAGCGCGTTGAGCAGGGTGCCTTGCCAGTTGCCATTGCCTGGGTGGACAACCAACCCGGGCGGCTTGTCGAGAACCAGCAGACTGTCGTCCTCGAAGACTATGCGCAGCGGCATGTTCTCAGGAGTTGCCGGCGCGCGCCGTTCATCGGGCGCCTCGGCGAGTTCGATCAGTTCGCCGCCCCAAAGCTTGCGCCGAGGCTCGACAGTCGGTACGCCGGCAACAGCTACCCGCCCTGCCCGCACCCAGGACTGCAAGCGGCTGCGCGAGTGATCGGCCAGCAAACGGGCGAGAACCTGATCAAGACGCCAACCTGCGCATTCCACCGGCACGCTGAAGGCAACTCGGGCGTTTGCGCTATAATCGGGCGCCTCCATTACCCGGCGCGTGGCGCCAGCCGGCGCTTCCATTTTCTCTGGCTTCCCCATCATGCGTAGTTTAGCCCTTATCACAGCGTTTATCGTAACCTCGCTCATCGCTGGCTGCGGGCTGTTGCCAGCTGAGAAGGATGAAACTGCCGGCTGGTCGGCAAACAAGCTCTATACGGAAGCCAAGGACGCGCTGAACGAGGGCTCGTACGCCAAGGCCATCAAGTACTTTGAAAAGCTCGAATCGCGCTACCCCTACGGGAGGTACGCCCAGCAAGCGCAGATCGAAATTGCTTACGCCTACTGGAAGGACTTCGAACCGGCCTCGGCACTCGCCGCCTGCGACCGCTTCATCAAGCTGCATCCAAACCATCCGAATGTGGATTATGTGCACTACCTGCGCGGCCTGATCAATTTCAACGAAGACCAGGGAATTCTGGGAGCAATCAGCAGCCAGGACATGAGCGAGCGCGACCCGAAAGGTGCGCGCGAATCGTTCGACGCCTTCAAGGAACTGGTCACCCGTTTTCCCGACAGCAAGTACACGCCCGACGCACTGATGCGGATGAAATACCTGGTCAATGCGCTGGCCCGCCTCGAGTTGCATGTGGCACGCTATTACATGAAGCGCGGCGCCTATCTGGCGGCGGCGAACCGGGCGCAATACGCGGTAAAGAACTACCCCGATACCCCGGCTAATGAAGAGGCTTTGTTCATCATGGTCAGCGCTTACGATGCGCTTGGCCTGACCGATTTGCGCGACGATGCCAATCGCGTCATGCGCAAGAATTTCCCGCAAAGCGAGTACTATACGCGTGGCTTGGCGCAAAACCAGGCACCTTGGTGGAGGCTCTGGTAAGCTTCCGCGCAGCGCGCCTGCGCGAAGCGTGGCGTGCCACCTACCTTAGCGAAAAGACGGTACGGCCGCCCTTGGTGGGGGCAGCCGGCTCACTCTTGACATCCGACGACCCTACTTTGCCCGGCAAAAGGAAGACGCGCTCGCCGGGAACGTCGTGCGCCAGCAACCAGTCGCGTACCGCCTTTGCCCGCCGATCGGCCAGGTCGCGCAGATCTTCCTCGTCGATGCTCGAGTTGGCGAGGATCAGCTTTTCCATTTCACTACCTGGCAGACCTTTGACCAAGCCGACGAAGTTGCGCGGTTTGGGAAACTTCTCGTTGCGATAGACGCGTTCGAGGAGGACAGGATAGTCCTTGGCCGAAACCACGATCTCGTCGGCCGAGCCGGATTGCACGGCCTTCCGGGTCAGCTCCTCGCGCTGCAGCGCCTTGACCTTGCGCTCGAGGCGATCTCGTTTCAAGCCCTCCGAATCCGCTTCCGGATCAGCTGTGCCCTGGATCTCGAGCTTGAGTGCCGGTCGGTCGAGCAGCGCCTTGCCGAGTTTGTCGAGTCGCTGTGCCGCGTCGCCGCCTATTGCAGCGCGCCCGGAGTCGAAATCCAGGCTGGACAACTCCTCGCCGCCACCGAAAACAGCGCCCAGCAAGGCGAACGGTGAGGTGAGCGCTTTGCCCAGCAGATTGACTACGACCTTGACAATCAGCCCACCCACGCTGAACTCAGGATCGTCAAGCGAACCTGAAATCGGCAGATTGATATCGATCTCGCCGTTTCGGTTCTTCAGCAGCGCGACGGCAAGCGTCACCGGGAGTTTCGTCGCGTCCGGGCTCTCAACCGGGCTCCCAAAGGTCAGCTGATCGAGGAAGATGCGGTTCTCCGCACTCAGTTGCCGGTCATTGATCTTGTATTTGACAAAAAGCGAAAGCTTGCCTTTCTCGATCGCGTAGCCGGCATACTTGCCCGAGTAGGGCGAGAGCGAGGTCATCTCTATTCCCTTGACATCGGCCTGCAAGTCGAGCGAGGGGGTGCTGGCCAGCGGATTGAGCTGACCGGCGATGGTCAGCGGCGCGATGTTGTCGTAGGTGCCGCGTAGATCAAGGCTGGCCACCGTATTCGGGGCTGATGACAGGCCGCTGATCGTTCCCCCAACCTGGCGCAGATTCGCCGAATAGTTGGGCTTGACGAAGTTGTCGGTAAACCTGATGTCGCCGCCCTGCAAGGTGACCTTGCCGATGCTGATCGGTGGCAGCGCCGGCTCGCTCGCCGCATTTGCCGCCGTCGCCTTGCCACTCGCCACCTTGGTCGCAACCCTCGCCGCCGGAGCCGGCGCGGCGCGCGTCTCGGGCTGCCGAACGATCTGAAGAAGGTTCAGTTCGCCTTGACGACTGACGATCACGCGAGCGAAGAAATCGGCCAGCGCAACCTGACCGATCGACAGCGAATTCGGGTTCAACCTGGCGTCAATCTGACCGAAGTACAGCGACTTCCACTTCACGAAGTCAGCCGAGTTGAGCTTGTCTACCGCTTGCAGATCGCCCACTGTGATCTGACCGGAGAATCCGCCGCTCAGTTTGCCAGCCTCGAAAGCGCCGGAATTCGTCTGGCGCAACTGCGCATTGCCAGCCAGCGTCACCTGCCCGCGCGTCAGGTCGATGTTCAGTCGCTCGGTGAAGTACGGTTGCAGGGGCAGCAACTCGACCGTCTTAAGCGCCAGCTTGAGGTCGACATCGAGCGGCGACGGACGAACATTCCCCGCCAAGTCAACCTCCCCTTTGCGGTTCAGGCGAAAACGCGTCGATAGCCGCATCTTCTGCGCCAGATCGCTCGAAACATTCTCCAGCAGGAGATTCATCCCCTCGATAGTGTGCGTCACCACCGGCGAAACCGCCGCATCCTCAAAGCGCACTGCAAGATCATCGCCACGATACTTGCTGACAACAATCTTCCATGGCCCCTGCGGATCAGTCCGCGCCGCCGCAACCGCACGCAACTGCGGCGGTGGGACGAATTCGATCCGACCATCAGAGGTTCGCCGCAGCAGGACACGCGCCGTACGCGAGCTGACTTCCTCGATCGTGATCTCGCGCTTGACCAGATCAAGCCGCCCGCCACGAACGGCAACTGCGTCGGTCTTCAGCCATTGGGCGAAATCAACACGCCAGGCCGCGTCGAACGTAGTCGGTTGGCCACCCCGGCTGTCGAGTTTCCCCAAGTTGACTTCAACACCCTCGACACTCGCCTTGAAAGGAGTGCCGTGCGACTCGTCCAGCCAGCGCAAGGTACCACCGGAGATCTTCACCTCAGCCAGTGACCACTCGACCGGTGGCGCCGCTGCCGGTGCTGCGGTCTCGGCGGAAGACGCCCGCCGTGCAACACTCTCCTGTTTGAAGTACTCGATCCAGTTGACCTCACCCTGGCGACCTACGCGTGCGTGGATTTCAGGCGAATCAACGGCAATCCGATCGACGGCAAAGCGTCGACGGAATGGATCAAGCGAGGCCGCCGATACTTCCAGACGCTTCAGCGCGAGCAGAGGTGCGCCGCCGGTATCCTGCACGGCAAGATCAGCCAGCGCCGCTGTTCCCGCCAGGCTGAGCGACGGACCTTCTTCGCGATTGCGTTTGAAAACGATCTTCAGGTCACCGTCGAGCACCCCCGAGAGAACTTTGATCGGCAGGCGAACCGGTGAGTAGCCGAGGTATCTACCCACTTGAACCGCATGCAGAGCGAATGTGATTTCGCTCTCCTGCGAGTCGGCGAACGGTTTGCTCCGGCCCTGTACGGCCAGCGGCGCGCCGTCGATCGACGCTGAGAACACCGGCTCGACGAAAATCTCGCTGGAATCCGGCAAGGTGGAGATGAAAGGCAGGCCGATGTTGATGTCGCTGATCAGATGGCTTTCCGCCAGCATCTGGTCGTCGAACTCGACCTTGCCACCGCTGACCTTGATGTTGTTGATCGAGAAGCGCGGGGTCGGATCGTTCGTCTCCGGTCTCGCCATGAACTCGTCGATCAAATCGCTGAAATTGAGGCGACCATCGGGCAGGCGAACCAACCTCACCATGGGCGCAACCAGGCTCACCTCGCTGACCACCGGCCCGCCGCGCAGCAGTGAGCCCCAGGCAACATCGACAAACAGAGTCTCGAAGCTGACTACCGCCGGCCCACCGCCCTTTTCGCCAACGCGCAGACCGGCAACTTGCGCAGACAGTGTGTACGGGTTTATGCTCACGCTTCCGACCTCGACCGGGCGGTGCAGAACTCTGGAGAGCTGGTCGGTCAGCAAGGAGCTGACCACCGGAGGCAGGACAAGAAAACCTAGGGCACCGATGACGAACAGGGCCAGGACCACATACAGCCCTGCTTTCTTGATGTTCACGCGGGCTTTCGCCGTGGCGGGCGGTTTGTTGTCAGACATTTCGGCGAGGCTGGAGTGAACTGGAAAGGCTTCAATTTAGCACGAAGAGGTTTCTGCCGCACTGGCCCCGCGCCAACATGCGTCGGTCTACTCGGAAAGGGCAGAAGCTGAACGAGGTTGGCAAGTGAAGAACGCGAATGCTGCGCCGTCAAATCGGCCGAAGGTGCTGATCGTAGACGACAATGACGTGGTCCGGACGCTGCTGCGCAGCATTCTGCGCAATGGCGACTACGATGTCGTCGGTGAAGCGAAAAACGGTGTCGTCGCCCTTGAACTGGCCGAACGCCTGCGCCCGGACGTCGTTTGCATGGACTTGATGATGCCCGAGATGGACGGCCTCGAAGCCTTGCAGGCGATCAAGGCGATGCACCCGCAGATCGCCGTCGTCATGATCACGGGTAGTCCCAGCGTTGACAATGTCCGCGAATCGATTCAGAGCGGAGCTGGCGGATTCATCATCAAGCCGTTTAACGCGGGCAAGGTCCTCGACACGATCAGCCGTGCGCGACAGGCAAGCAAGCACTCGGACCATCGACCGGACGATGCCTGACGCGGCTCAGAAAACGTTCTTCCAGTTACGCAGCGCAGCAAACACGGCCGGCCCGTCGGTCACCCCGACAACGCGACGACGAGCGGCAACAATGACTTCCGGCACATGACACCGCAAGAAGGGATTGCTCTCCTTCTCCAGGCCAATCGTCGATGGGATCGTCGAGGACGCCTTGGCGCGCGCCAGCCCGACCTCATCAACCCGCCTGCGCAGACGATCATTCCCCGGTTCGACGGCGAGCGCAAAGCGCAGGTTGGCCTCGGTATACTCGTGCGCGCAGTAAACCGCCGTTTCGTCCGGCAGCGCCGCCAGGCGAGTCAGCGAAGCAAACATCTGCTCGGCCGTACCTTCGAAAACACGGCCGCACCCCCCGCCAAAGAGGGTATCGCCACAAAAAAGGCAGCCTGCGCCATAATACGCCAAGTGTCCGCGGGTGTGCCCAGGTAGCGCCAACACTTCGAATGAGATACCAAGCGAAGCGAGCTGGACCGTCTCCCCACCCTGCAACGGCTGCGTCAAGCCGGTAATCGTTTCGCTTGACGGGCCGTGGACTTCGGCCCGGTAGCGCGCCAGCAGCCCGCCGACGCCGCCCTGGTGATCGGCGTGATGATGGGTAATGAGAATGTCAGTGAGTTGCAGAGACTCGCGCGCGAGCGCTTCAAGAACCGGCTGTGCATCACCCGGGTCCACAACGACGGCCTGCCGACCCTTGCGCAGGAGCCAGATGTAGTTATCCTTGAACGCCGGAATCTGAATGATGTCGAACATGTGCCCATTGTGGAAGAACCACTGAGAATGTCAAATCCCGGCCTGGAAGCCTGGCTGCAGAGCCCACAAGGGCGTTACGTCATGGCCTGGGAGCAGGACATGATAAGCAGCGCGGTGGCCGACGTTTTCGGCTACAACGCCTTGCAGCTCGGTTTGCCGCAGTGCAACCTGTTGGCGCAGAACCGTATCCCACTACGCCAGACGGTCGATGAGACAGGCGATGCCGATGTCCGCTGCGACCTGCGACAAATACCTTTCGCCGCCCATAGCATTGATCTCATCGTCATGCCACACGTCGTCGAGTTTCACGATGACCCACACCAGATACTACGCGAAGTCGAGCGTGTGCTGATTCCAGAAGGCATGTTGGTGATCAGCGGCTTCAATCCGCTCTCGATCTGGGGCCTGCGTCGACGACTCGCCGGGCGTTCCGCGCAGTTCCCCTGGAATGGAGCCTACCTGTCCGTCCTGCGCCTGAAGGACTGGCTGCAGTTGCTTGGCTTCGAGGTCGACCGAGCGGCCTTCGGTTGCTATGCGCCGCCTTTCGAGCGCGAACGCTGGTTGCGACGCTGGCAGTTGATGGAGACTCTGGGTTGTCGCTGGTGGGCCTTTGCGGGCGGCGTCTACCTTGTCTGCGCCGTCAAACGCGTGCATGGCATGCGCCTGATCCTTCCCGGCTGGAAGCGCGCACGAGCGGCGCGCAAAGGGCTCTCCATCGTCAGTCAGAAGGAGGGCGAACTGCATGAACAGTGAGGTGCTGGTCAGGATTTACGCCGACGGTGGCTGTCGCGGCAACCCCGGCCCGGGCGGCTGGGGCGTCCTCCTGATGGCAAACGGACAAGAGAAGGAACTGTGTGGCAGCGAAGCGAATACGACGAACAACCGGATGGAGCTTACCGCCGCCATCTGCGCACTTCAGGCGCTCACCCGATCATGTACGGTCGATCTGCATACCGATTCGCAGTATGTGCAGAAGGGCATCAGCGATTGGATAGGCAATTGGAAGCGCAACGGATGGCTGACCGCTGAGAAGAAGCCAGTAAAGAACGCAGACCTCTGGCAGCGTCTGGACAAACTGTGTAGTGAGCACAAGGTAAGGTGGATCTGGGTGAAAGGACATGCTGGTGACATCGGCAACGAACGTGCCGACCGCCTGGCCAACGAAGCCATGGATCGATTGCAGAACGGTCTCCGCGCAGCGCGCAACGCGCGATCTGACGAGCCCGGTCGGCGCTGAGCGCCAGCCGCCGGGGGGCCGCTGGCCGTTCCCTCGCTCGACCACGAGCGGCTGGCTGGATCCAGCCGAGGGTGACGCAGTAAGATCCTCTGGCGGCCAGCTGGCAACTACCCAACAGGCTCAACCCTATGGAGGAATAGTCTAATGCGCCAGGTTTTTCTCGACACCGAGACGACCGGTCTCGAGTACAAGCTCGGACACCGGATCATCGAGATCGCCGGTGTCGAAATGCTCAACCGCCGGCTTACGGGCAGTCGCTTCCACCGCTACCTGAATCCGGAGCGTGCGATCGACGCTGGCGCCTTGTCGGTACATGGTATTGATGGCGAGTTTCTGCTCGACAAACCCCGTTTCAGCGAGATCGCGCTTGAGTTTCTCGATTTCGTCCGTGGCGCAGAACTGATCATCCACAATGCGCCGTTCGACATTGGCTTCCTCAATGCCGAGCTCGCACGCCTCGACATGGCGCCGCTGGACACCGTCTGCCACGGCATCTGCGACACCTTGCGCATGGCCAAGGAACTGCATCCCGGAAAGAAGAACAACCTGAATGCGCTGTGCGAGCGTTACGGCATCGACAACTCGAAACGCACCTTGCACGGCGCCCTGCTCGACGCGGAAATCCTGGCCGCAGTCTACCTCGCCATGACGCGTGGCCAGGAGAGTTTGATCATCGACCTCGATGACGCTGCCGCCCGACGAACCCAGATCAGCGCGCACGCCCCAGGGCCGAGCGCGCGCGGAGAGCAGCGCGTTCGGCGCGCTGACGCAGTTGAAGTTGCCGAGCACGAAAGCATTCTTGCCGCAATACAGGAAGCCAGCAAGGGCAAGTGCCTGTGGCTGCGCGCTCAGACAGGACCGTGAACTGAAGCGATGATCCGGCCGACGGGGCAGCCCGAAGCGGGCAACTCAGCCTGTTGCAAGGCCGCCCGCTTGGCGCTGGAAGCCAGGTTCCCGGCGTGCCTCATCGGCAACCGGCATGGCCCGACGCCGGACACCTTGCGACTCAACCCTCGCCGGGGGTCTCTGGCCCTCGGCGCGGCCGTCGGCCGTGGCGTTTCGGCATGCGCGGATCGGGCGGCCTGCCATCCGGCGGGACATCGTGCGCCCCTTCCGGTCGTCCGACCGGGGGCCGCGTCTCCTGCCGCGGCACATTCGGCCGGGGAACCTTGTTACGTAGCTCCGGCCGCCTCGGCCCCGGTGCGGGAACGCCCGAACGCTTATCCGATTGCCGCTCACCGGGCCTCTCAGGATAGCGCTCGGTATCGCGATTGCCCGGCGCTAAAGTGATCTCGAGGTCAATGATTTCATCCCATTGCTCGTCCGTGCGGTCGCGCTCCGGGATGGTGAGAAGTTCACGGAGCCGGCGACGCGGATCCACTGGAGAAGAGTCATTCATACCCACATTATGACTCACCTAGCCACCCCAGTTCAACAAGTCCCCGCCGCGAGGCGCCGACGATCACCCGTCTGGTCATCCTGACCGCCGCCCGCAACGACGACGAAACCTAGTGCTCGGATCTCAGACTGGCAGCAAACGCCGTCTGCAGGCTTTCCGGGAACTGAAAGCGTGCCAGTGCCTGCTGAATGTCCGCTTCATTCGCACCGCTACGCTTGTCCTGGAAGCGAATCCCCAATGGCCGACCGTTCGTCGCCAAGGTCGCGAAAGCAAAGCGCCAACGTTGTGCCTCCGCCAAGCGCTCGCGCAACTCGGTTTCGTTGCTGATCTCAACACCCGCTTCCTTGAGTGAGTCCAGAAACTGGTCAAAAGACTCGGTGCTCAGACTTCCCATTCTGTCTTCTCCTGTCGATGTGGCGTGGCGCCCATGCTGCGTCTAACGTTCTCCCTCGTCCGCGGTTGACATTAGCCAACGCGAGGAGTCGGCGCGACAGAGGTTGGACCGGGGTGACAGCAACCTGGGCACAGGCAGACAAGCGACTCTCGCCGGGTGAACACACGTACGCCGGGAGAATGCGCAGTCAGCCAGCCATTCGCCCGATCGCGTGTTGCTCACGGGCTCACCCGCGAGCCGTCATCCGCCGAGCTTTGCCGCATTGCATGGCGGCTTGTTCAACAGGTGTATGACGCCCTCGGCGTAGCGGTGCGTAAAGGGCGTGCTGGATTCTATTCCTTCGCTGTAGTCGCCAATCCGGAAGGCGCAGGAGCCGCGCTCGCGTTGCAACTGGCTGGCGCGCCGACGAAGGATCAGCCCCGATTCGCCATCACCCCCCGTGCGAAAACTCTTGGCGCGCATCGAGAGCAGGAAGGTTGAGCTGTCCAGCATCCGTTCCTCGATCGTCCAATTGGCGGCGAGCGGGTCAAAAACGAAGTACGCAGCGATCGCCGCCGCCGCGGCGTTGCCCAAAGCGACGCCCGAGCCGCTGTAATGACGTAGCGCATAGGTCGCTGCGGCAGCCAGGGCGATGCCTTCGGCAGCGCTCGGCCTGACCGTTGGATTCGGCGACTGCGAGTACGAGGTCTCTGCTGGTGGTGAATCGGAGCCGGCTACCCCACCCTCCGGCGAGCTCGCGCAGGCCGCCGACACGAGCGACACGGCAACGAGGAGCAAGCTGCGCACCATGCGATCCACCGATCAGAGGTAGTTGAAAAGACTCAAGTCACTGATTGCAGTAAAGGACTTCTTTGCCGCTTCGAGGGTTGCCTGCTGGCGCATGAAGTCCGAGATCGCCTGCGCGTAGTCGACATCCTCGAGTGCGGAGAGCGTCGCCTGGTACTGTATGTCGATGGCCGTGGTCGCGCTGAGCAGAGAATCGAGTTGCTGCAGGCGAGTACCCACGGTGGACTGCACGCGGCTCACGTTGGCTAGCGCCTGGTCGACATTGACCAAGTGCTGTTGCAGCTTCCCGATGAAATCCGAGCGGGCGGTACTCGAACCCAACGGCGTACGCAACAGGTCGACCAGTTCCTGCACCGTCTGAAACATGCTCTTGTTCGTACTGGGTTCGATAGCAAAGGTATCTCCCGCCGCCGGCGTCCCCTTGACCACCACCTGAGCGCCGAAGTCAGTGCTGACCGGCGTGGCCGGGGGTTGCGTCGTCGTCACCAAGGGAATCGCCTGTCCCGGGGTAAAGGGGAGGACGGTGCTCACCGCTACCGGTGTGAGCGGCGCTGCCGGCGGAGGCGGAGTGGAAGCGTCGAACAGCTGGTAGCTGAGCGTACCGCCGGCCAACGAGAACTGAATCTGCAGTTGACGATTGCTCGCGCCTTGCCAGGGAAAGCCGCCGGCCAGGGCATCCCGCCATTTCTGCGGATCGAGTACTGATCCGGGATCGATCTGACCCGTGCCCTGATTCGGCAGACTACCGCTACCGTTGCCCAAGGCGGAGGTCGAGAAACTGCCGTTGCCGTCGCTGATGTTCATGAAGAGCTCGCTGCCGGCAACATTGGTCGCCATCTGCTGCGATGGTCCGACCTGCAGCGAGCGCAGGCCGTCGTCACCATAGTAGGTGGCGGCGGCCGTGGTCGAACTCGCCGCGCTGCGGGCAAAGGGTACGGTTGCCCCCTGGTGGCCCGAGAACAGGTACTCGCCATCTGCGTTACGGCTGTTGGCAATACCCAGCAGCTCGTCGAAGCGCGTCGCCAGTTCGGCAGCCATTGCTTGTCGATCGCTGTCGGCCAGGATCGTGTTGCCAGCCTGGACGACGCGGCTGCGAACGCTTTGCAGCAGGTCGCCGACCGCGGTCAGTTGCACATCGACGAGTCCGAGGCGTGCGCTCGCCTCCTGCTGGTTCTCCCCATATTGCGCCGAAACCTCGCGGTTCTGTCTGACGGTCAGTGCACGCGCCGCAGCGATCGGATCGTCAGCCGGGCTGAGCAACCGGCGATTGGTCGAGAGCTGGTTCTGCAGCCTGACGAGCTGACTTTGATTGCGCTCGATACTGCGTGCCGCGCCGCCGTAGATCTGATTCGTGCTGATGCGCATCGGAGCGCTTCCTAGAGTAGGTCGAGTATCGTGTCGAACAGGCTGCTCGCCACCTGCAAAGTCTTCGCGGCCGCCTGATAGGCCTGCTGGTAGCGGATCAGGTTGGCCGCTTCCTCGTCAAGATTGACCCCGGAAAACGACTCGCGACTGTTCTCCGCCTGTTCGAGCATCGCTTGCTGCGCCTCTGCCCTGACCTCCATCTGACGCGTCCGGCTGCCGGCCGAGCTGACCAGTTGGGCATACGAATCGAGGAAAGAGTCAGTTTTGCCCGACATCGTGTCCTGCGTCTGCAGTTGCCCCAGCGCCAGCGCGTTGCGGCCATCGGCTGTCGCTCCGGTGTTACGGCTTATGGTGAACGTGTCACCATTGTTCGGCACACCCGAGATCGTGAAGCTGAAGCCAGCCGGCGGCGTGCTGGCGACCGAACCGACCAGCGTGATATTTGCGCCGCTGGTATAGGGTACACTGTCAGTCGCTGCGGCAATGAGCACCGGCGCCCCGCCATCGATCGAAACACGTGCGCCAACCGGGAAGTTCTGCAGGCCGCCGGCCTGAAAGGTGAGCGCAATCGGCAGGGCCGCTGCCGCGGCTGCGAACCCGGAGCCGGCCGTCGCCGCCGAGATCGCCCCGCTACCGGTGTTGCTCGCTCCCGACGAAGTACGCAAGGGCCCGGCCATCGCCAGCAAGCGTGGATCAGCGGCAACCGCCGGACTGACCGTGATGCCACGCGCTGCGTCGCGTACCGGCTGAACCAGGTAACTTGATCCGGCCAGCAGCGGTGCCGTCGACGCCAGCGTAAAACCTTGCGGATCGGCGGCCAGAAGCGTGTTGATGGCGCCGACATCGGCGCCGGTCCACACTTTGCTGTCGGTCAAACGGGTGAGCGTAACGGTCGTCCCGTCTGAACTCAAACGGTAGTCGCTGCTACCCAAGTCCGTATAGAAATTGCCTTTGAAGGGCGGCGGATCGACGAAACTGGCGCTGACCAGCGGGCTCCCTGCCGGATTTCGCGTGCTGGCGGTGACGGCAGGCGGGAACAGATTGAATACATTCGGCGCAAAACTGTTCGGCGTGGCGGACAGTTGCGATTGACCGAGCAAGTCCTGACCGAGCGCGCTTTGTGCATTGAAGGTCAAGGCAAACGATGCCGCATTGCGTCCAAGGTCATTGATCGCTGGGCTGAGCGATTCGCGACGGAACGACAACAGGCCACCGAGACTGCCACCAGAGAGCAGCTTCTCCGGCATCTCCTGAATCGTGCCGGCGGCCGTTCGCAGGCCGACAGCCAGTGTGTTCGGATCGGCCGCCGAGGGCGTCATCGTCAGCGTCAGAGCGCGGGCACCGACGACCAGTTGTTGACCGCTGCCGACGAAGACATTCAAGCTTCCATCAGCGGCGACCGTCGTGCTGGTCTTGATCAGTTTGTTCAAGTTGAGGACAAGCTGGTCGCGCGTATCGCGCAGATCATTGGCAGGCTGCCCGGTCGACGCTTCGGCAAGCACCACGCTCTGATTGAGCGCGGCGATCTGTTCGGCGTAGGAATTGACGCCTTCCACCGTGGTCGTAATCTGTTTGTTGACGCCGCTGGCGATCTGCCCCAGTTGCTCGCCGAGCGAGCGATAGCGCGCCGCCAGTCCCTGGGCGGAGGACACCGCCGCTTGACGAACCGCGAGTTGCCCTGGATTGGCCGCAGCCTGCTGCACGACCTGGAAGAACTCCTGCAGTACCGGCGACAGACCGGTCGCCGAGTCGGCCAGCATGTTGTCGATCTGCGCCAGCTGCTCGTGGTAGCTGGTCATCTCGCTGGCCCGCGCCTGCGCACGGTTCACCTGTTCACTCAGGAACTGGTCGTACATGCGCTCGACCGTGGCGACGCGTGTTCCCTGACCGATGAAACCCGACCCCGAGAGGACTCCCGGATTGCCCACCTGCAGCGTCCGCTGGCGCGAGAAACCCGGCGTATTGACGTTGGCAATATTGTGCTCGGTGGTCTGCAGTGCGAGTTGTGCGGCGTGCAGGCCGGTGAGGCCGGTACCGATCAATCCTGAAGCCATGGCGTGAAATCCTTTCTGACAGTTCCGTGAACGGCAGTCGCAAGGGGGACTTTAGGCGAGCCGCCGCGAAGCGACTTCTTGTTCAGGCAGCCAGAGCTTCGCGCAGGGCGGTCCCGCCGATGATGCGCGCCAGCTTGTCGGCGTACAGGGGATCGGTGGCGTAGCCCGCCTGCTGCAGCGAGCGGGCAAACTGGACGCCATCCTGCTGACCAATCACCGCGGCGAAGCGCGGTCTGCTGCGCAGGACTTCGGCGTAGTCGCGAAAGGCTTCGGCGTACGACCCGTAGGCGCGAAACTTGGCGCGCGTCGAGCGAGGTGCGCCATCGACAAATTCGGTCGTCTGCACTTCGGTCGTCGCGCCCGCCCAGCTCCGCCCGGCCTTGATGCCAAACAGGTTGTAGCTCGGCGAACCGTTGGCAGCCCTGATTTCGTTCTTTCCCCAGCCGGATTCGAGGGCTGCCTGAGCGACCAGGAAACGGGCCGGAATACCGGTCGCCGCCGCCGCTTCGACTGCGTGTGGCCAGACGCGGTTGACGAAATCGCGCGCACGGCCGGACGAGGCGCCAGCGCCACCGGCGCTGCCC
>ERZ761603.1173-NODE-1173-length-20114-cov-43.987736_pt1 | contig 20114 bp, 14 predicted proteins | sample MGYA00511879_ERZ761603 | MGnify/ENA primary metagenome ERZ761603 (study PRJEB28899, sample SAMN02850040) | bioreactor sludge metagenome | biome: EBPR Sludge; feature: EBPR Bioreactor; material: flocular biomat | place: Australia: Thorneside Wastwater Treatment... | reverse complement strand
TCGGCTCAGGATTCTTGGCCTCAGACCGCTATGACAGCCGAGTGCGGAGGCCCTGTGGTGGAAAGGGTGGGCTTTCTATGAGTGGCGCCGATTCTTCTCTTGTGGCTATCGTTTGAATTCACCGGATTGCACGGCTTTTCGCGCAGGTCCGGTGGAATGATGGGTTGGCCTCATTCGGTATGGGACACAGTTGGCCCTGCCTTGGCGAAGCCGCCGTAGGAAACGATAACTGCTTTCTTTCCTTTGAACTTCAGAGTCCAAGGGTGATTTCCCTTTCCGGTCTTCCTTGTTGCAAATTCAAATCCACTGAGGTCTTCAGGTTTAATGTCGTCCTTCGGCCACGACGTCAATGCGTCAGCAATAACTGATGAGGGAACCTCATTCAGCCTGAAAACGGCGTACTTTCCTCCATCCTCGGCCTCCAAGTAGCCAGTAGGGACGTCCGCCGGATCAGGAGATTCCTTCTCCTCAACCTTGACCTCGGTTTGTGGACGATCTTCACTCGGGGCCTTGTAATAGTTGGTCGCAGCAGCGGTTGCATCCAGGGCTTCGGCACTAAAACCGGCGGCAGTGATCTTCGCGAAGCCGATGCCGTTAATTCCGAATACGACAAGCGCCATACCAGTTAGGAAGATTGACAAAAATGGCGTGGTTACGTCAGTGCTTTCCAAAATGACTTTGATAACCGTGCCCTTGCCATCGAGTCACGGCTGACCTTCTCAGGCGGGCAGTAAAGCATTGCGAGACTACCAACGCTCAAACCGATTCCTAGAAGCGATGAAAGCCACCGAAGCCATGTTGGCAAGTCTTGATTGTGATCCTCGAGAGTATTCATGGCTATGAGGCCCAACGTGGTGTTCGCGACCACAAGCGGGCCAAGGGTGGGCCAAGGGTGGGCCAAGGGTGGGCCAAGGGGCGACGCGGTGCGGGGCGGCCGCCACCGGAGTACGCGCCGATTCGAAGAGCACGGCCTTGGCAGGAGCAACTCCTGCGGTGTTCGTGAAGCGGGCGCCCGGGCAGGCGCTCCGCTTCAAGTCCGGCGACTCGCCTAGAGGACGAAATCGCTGGCGGCGACCGATGCCACACCTGTGAGCTGGATCTCCAGGTCAGCGAAGCCGTCCCCATTCTGGTCGAACTGCGCGACATGGCTTGCTGCATCAAAAACCAGTTGCCCAGCCGCGCCCGTGAAGCTCGCCACCAGCGTGAACGCCTGGTCTCCGGCGAGCACCGGGTTGGCGTCGATCGCGCTAACATCCATTTTGTCGCCCTCGACCGTCGAGAAATCGGTGATGATGTCTCGACCGACACCGCGCGGGCTGTCGGTCAGGCCGAGGTAGACGAAGGTGTCGGCGCCGCTCCCGCCGATCAGGTTGTCGAGCCCCAGTCCGCCAGTGAGGATGTCCACGTCGGCTCCCCCGTTCAGCACATCGTCGCCGCCAGCGCCCTGCAGAATATCGTTGCCGGCACCGCCGCTCAGGTTGTCGTTCCCCGCCGTACCGATGAAGAGATCGTTCCCGACAGTCGGTGCGGTCGTCGAGCCGCTGATGATCTTGATGTCCGATCCGCTGAGGCTGAACGCCGCTGGTGCCAGGGTGACGTCCTTGAGGTCGATGTGCAGATCGGCGCCAAGCGCGCCGTCGCAGCCGACGTGGACCGTCGTTATGGAGTGCCCCCCGACCAGGTTGGTTTCGACCTGGACCTGTCCAAGCGCCAGGGATGCACCCGTTCCGGTCGTGATGACGCCGCCCAGGGTTATCCCCGAGATGCGCATGAAATCACCGGCCTCGGCATCGTTGATGGTGTCGCGGCCATCGGTCCACCATTGCGCAAAGCGGAACTGATCGGGACCGGCTCCACCAAAGAGCTGGTCGTCGCCCTGCCAGCCGGTGAGCAGATCGGTACCCTCGCCGCCAGCGAGCAGGTCGGCGTTGCCTCCGCCGGACAGCTTGTCACTGAAGTTCGACCCGGTCAGTTTGTAAACCTCGAAATTCCGGTAATCGAGGGTGTAATCCCGGTGCGCATCGGCGAAACGATTGCCGTAGGGTCCTTCCGAAACGTACTGCACACCGGAGGTCGCCCCTTCCATGTTGGCGACCAGGGTGTCGAAGTCGCCTCCTCCGTCGGCCAGGTCGTGATTGCCGCGCCCGACATCGACCGTGTCATTGCCGCCGCTCGTGCGGATGCTGTCGTCCTGGGCAAGACTGGCCGTGCTGATCGTATCGGCGCCCGCCCCCGTGGTCAGATCGAGTCGCTCGATTTGGGATAGCGTGGTGCCCACACCGACCACAGTGCCGCCGCCGGCTGCCGACATGGTCAGGGAGATGTCCGCCACCACCCCGCTGTAATCGCCACGGAAGAGATCGATACCGCTACCGCCGCTGATCGTATCCACCCCGCCACGGCCGTCAAGCACATCGTCACCGGCGTTGCCGATCAGCCGGTCATTGCCGCTGGCGCCGCGCAGGTCATCGTCGCCGGCGCCGCCCGTCAGGTCCCAGCGCTCGAAGTTGCGGGCTTCGATGGTATGGTTCGGGCTGCTGCCATCGGCGGCGTCGGGTCCGGCCTGGAAGTTGCGGCGCCACCACTCTTCGCTGGTGACGATGATGCCGCCTGCGGCATCGCTCCAGTCGAGCACGAGTTTGTCGTTACCCGCAGTGACCGCGCCGTCACCGTCACCGGAGACGTAGTCGAAACCGCGCCCCGGATTGATCACATCATCGCCCGTTCCACCCCGGATGGCATCGTTGAAGGCATAACCGGCGGTCGAGAAACTGTCGTTGTTCGCTCCACCGAAAATGTCCAGCATTTCCACCTTGGCGATCGACAATCCGGCACCGGTGCCCTGGGCAACGGTCTGGCTGGTCGCCGCGTTGAAGCTGACGATGTTTACGTTGGCGCCGAGATCCGCCCGCCACTTGTCGTTGCCGGCGCCACCGTCGACGATGTCGAGACCGCCACGGCCATCGAGGACGTCATCGCCTGCATTGCCGATCAGACGGTCGTTGCCGCCGGCGCCACGCAGGTCATCGTTGCCGGAGCCACCGGTGAGGTCCCAGAGTTCGAAGTTGCGCGCTTCCAGGGTGCGGGTGACCGGGCTGGTCCCGGTGTCGTCCTGCAGCGCGCGCCGCCACCATTCTTCGGCGGTGACCTTGATCCCCGCGGTGGCATCGCTCCAGTCGAGAACCAGCTTGTCGTTACCGGCAGTGACAGCGCCGTCACTGTCGCCCGAGACGTAGTCGAAACCGCGCCCCGGATTGATGACGTCATCGCCGCTGCCACCGCGGATGGCATCGTTCAGCGCGTAGCCGGCGGTCGAGAACTGGTCATTGCCGGTACCACCGTAGATATCGAGCGCCTCGATCTTGCTGATCGAGAGTCCCGCTGCCGTCCCCTGGGTGGTCGTCTGGCTGGTGGTCGCGTCCACGAGGATCGCCGTGTTGAGTGCAGACAGATTCGCCTGCCACAGGTCATTGCCCTCGCCGCCATCGATGATGTCGGTGCCGGCACGCCCGGACAGGCGGTCGTCGCCGGCGTTACCGATCAGACGGTCGTTGCTGTCGCCTCCGCGCAGATCGTCGTTGCCGGAACCGCCGGTCAGGTCCCACTGCTCGAAGTTGCGCGCCTCCACGCTGCGCGTGGCGGGACCGTTGCCGTTCTCGTCTTCCATCACCCGCCGCCACCACTCCTCGGTGGTGACGACGATCGGGGTCGTCGCGTCGCTCCAGTCGAGGACCAGTTTGTCGTTACCCGCGGTGACCGCACCGTCACCGTCACCGGAGACATAGTCGAAGCCGCGTCCGGGGTTGATCGTGTCGTTACCGCCGTTGCCGAGGATGCGGTCATTGAGGGCATAGCCGGCCGTCGACAGGTTGTCGTTGCCGCTCCCGGAACTGAGCTCCATGGCTTCTATGTTGCTGATCCTGATGCCGGCCGCAGTGCCCTGCGCAGAGGTCTGGCTGCCCAGGGCCGATATCAGGAGAGAGTTGATGTTGCCACTCTGGTCGGCCACCCAGGTGTCGTTACCGGCACCGCCGGCGACCGTGTCGCTGCCCGAACCCGAGTTCAAGCGATCGTTGCCGTTATAGCCATACAGGTAATCATTGAGCGCGCCGCCCCGGAGATCGTCGTCAAAGCCGCTGCCGGTCAGGTTGAAACGTTCGAAGTAGCGTGCTTCGAGGCGATCAGCGGTCGCCGAGTTGTAGATGATTCGCCACCATTCCTGAAGTTCGACCGTAATCGCGCCGGCTGCCGCCCAGTTCATCACCAGGGTATCGGTGCCGTCGCCAGCGTCGGCATAGTCCTTGCCGCGGTAGGTGGCGACGGTGTCGTCACCGCCGCGGGTTTCGAAGACGTCGTTGAAAGCGCCGGTCTTGGCCGTGATGGTGTCGGCGCTGTTGCCGGTGTCGATGTCCAGGCTTTCGACGTTCTTGATCGAAGCGCCGCTGGCCACGCCGGGGCCAGCGCCGAAGTTCACCGTTGCCGCCACATTGGCGGCAACGTCGATGTTGACCGTCACATTCTGGATGACGTTGGTAAAGTCGGCCACCCATTTGTCCGTCCCGATGCCGCCGTCGATGATGTCGATGCCCTGCTTGCCATACAGGATGTCGTTGCCGGCGTTGCCGATCAGCCGGTCATTGAGATTGCCACCGCGCAGATCATCCCCGCCCGAACCGCCGGTGATGTCGAAGTTTTCGAAGTAGCGCGCTTCCATCGACCACACGGGATTCAGGCGACTGCTCTGGAACACCAGGCGCCAGGCATCCTCGGTCACCACGATGCCTTTGGTCGTGGTGCTCCAGTTGACGACCAGTTGGTCGGTACCCGTACCACCATCCACATAGTCGCTGCCCCCCCCGGTTTTCACCAGGTCGTTGCCGGAACCCGTGACGATACTGTCGTTTTCGTTGTAGGCCGAGGTGTCGACCGTATCGTTGTTTACGCCGGTGGTGATCGACAGCGCCTCGATACCGGTGATTTGCGCGCCGCTGCCGATGACCGTGTTGGTCACCGCGCCGGTCGGCAGGACAACCGTAAAGGCGGCCGCAGAACCTCCGTAGTCCACAACCCAGCGATCCAGGCCAGAGCCGCCGTCGACCAGGTCGGCGCCAAGACCGCTGTAGAGCGTGTCGTTGCCGTCGTTGCCGAAGAGCTGGTCGTTGCCATCGGTCGTTCTCAGGTCGTCATTCCCCGAACCGCCCTTGAAGGTGACGCTTTCGAAGTTGACGAAGCCGACGGTGCTGAAGAAGTCGTCCGTGAACTCGCGGTTGTTCCACCCGCCGACGAAGCGGATGTCCTCGGTGAGGATGGACCAGTCGATGGTGAGCACGTCGTTGCCGAGCAGGCCGTTGACGTAGTCCGCCCCGGGCGGCTGAACCGTGATGTTGTCGTTGCCGTTGGTAGGCGTCCCGATGGTGCTCATGCTCTCTCTCCTGTGTGACGGTGTCTGTATAAAGAAAACTGATAACAACGCGTTCAGTATAGTCGAGGCTGGCTAAAGTCAAGTGAAAAAATTCCTCTAAACAGGGATTCTCCTGCGGCAGCGCTGCCAGGAGGAATTGCTGCGCCGGAGCATTGGCCGGTTGCGGAACCGGAATGTGCGGGCGTGCTGAAGGCACTCGAACAACGCCGCAGGCATCACCCTCAAGGTGGGCCGGCAAGGCATCATGGCAACTGCGCTGTGATCGAACGTCGGGCGGCACGGCGCTCGCCTGTCGGGTCAGCGGCGGGCGTATAGGGCGTATAATCTCCGGACTACCCTTTCCACCAGCAAAGCTTTTTTGGGAGCATCCGAGATGGCGTTGTACGAATCCGATCACACCAAGTTCATGCGCGAGATGATGGCCCAGCACCCCGAGTGGGCCGAGGATCAGCGACGGGGCAGGGCCATCTGGTGGGACAGGAAGGTGGACCTGAACGAGCAGGAGTCGCTTCAGCAGGCCCGGGAAGCGCATCGCCCCTACCCCTACGACGTCAACTTCGAGCAGCCGTAGGGCTGGCCGACGAGCGAAGACGGCCGGACGAGATTCGTCCGGCCGTTGCCCGGGCGGGGCCGAAGACTTCGGCTTCGCTAGAGTGGACGCGCTGCCTCGTCCCCAGCCCCTGAAAGGGTGCCCCTAGTTGTTCAGGGGCTTGATGACGCGTTTGACCGCCGGGTCGTCCGGGTGCGGGTGAATCGTGAAGCCGAGCTTGGTCATCAGGCTGAACATCTTGGTATTCATTGACAGCACATCGCCGACGATGGTGCGAAAGCCTTTGGCGCGCGCGCAGTCGATCAGGGCGCTCATCAGCTTGCGCCCGACCCCGTGTTTCTGCCAGTCGTCGGCGACGGCCAAGGCAAATTCCACCGATTCGCCGTCCGGATTGGTGACGTAGCGCGCGACGCCAATCTGCACTTCCTTGCCGTCGGCGTCGGGCAGCGTCGCGACCAGCGCCATCTCGCGGTCGTAATCGATCTGCGTAAAGCGTACCAGCATCGTCTGCGTCAGTTCGCGGATGGTATCCATGAAGCGGTAATACTTGCTCTCCTCGGACATGTTGATCACGAATTGCTGCTCGCGCTCGGCGTCTTCCGGACGAATCGGGCGGATCGTCACCGTGCGGCCATCGGGGAGTTCCCAATCCTGGATCAGGTGCACCGGGTAGGGGTGGATCGCCATGTGCGCATAGCGGTCGCCGGACGCTGCCGCGTAATCGATCACGATGCGCGCATCGGCCGCGATACCGCCGTTCTCGTCGACGATCAGCGGGTTGAGATCGAGTTCCTGCAGCCAGGGTAGTTCGCAGATCATCTGCGAGACATGCAGCAGGACGTCTTCGAGGGCTTCCAGGTTGACCGGCGGCATGTTGCGGAACTCGCCGAGCAGTTTCGAGGCGCGCGTCGACTGGATGAGGTCGCGGGCCAGGAAGCGGTTGAGCGGCGGCAGGGCCACCGCCCGGTCACTGAACACCTCGACCTCGGTGCCTCCGGCACCAAAGGTGATGATCGGACCGAAGATCGGATCACGCGACACCCCGATCATCAGTTCGCGGCCGTTCGGGCGCGCCAGGTAGGGTTCGATCGACAGGCCGTTGATGCGCGTCGTCGGGTGCCGTTTCTTGACCGTCTCGATGATGTCGTGATAGGCATTGCGGGCTGCCGGGGCATTGGTGATGTTGAGCCGCACGCCACCCACCTCGCTTTTGTGGACGATGTCTGGCGAATCGATCTTCATGGCGATCGGGAAACCGATCTGTTCGGCCAGCAGCAGCGCTTCGGTCGGCGTGTGGGCGACCATGGTCTGTGCCACCGGGATGCGGAAGGCACGCAGGATCGCCTTCGATTCCATTTCGGAGAGCAGCCTGCGGCGTTCGTGCAGCACCGCCTCGATCAACATCCGGGCACCTTCGGTTTCCGGCCGGGAATGCTTCGACAGGGGCGCCGGGGTTTGCAGCAGCAGCTTCTGGTTCCAGTAGTAGGTGGAAATATGGTAATACAGCTCGATCGCCGTTTCCGGCATGCGGAACGAGGGAATGCCGGCATCTTCGAGCAGGCTGCGCGCCTGGTGTACCTGCGCCTCGCCCATCCAGCAGGTGAGGATCGGCTTGGCGGTCAGCAGGTCGACTTCGATCACCGCCTTGGCGACCTCCATCGGCTCGGTCATCGCCTGTGGCGAGAGCATGACCAGAACACCGTCGACCGCGTCGTCTTCGGCGACGGCGAGGATGGCGTCGTAATAGCGTTTCGGGGTGGCGTCACCCTCGATGTCCACCGGGTTGCTCTGTGACCAGGTGGGCGGCAGGGAAGCGTTGAGCGCCTGCATGGTGCTGGCCGACAACTGGGCGAGCGGAATCTCGAGATCGCCGGCGCGATCCGCGGCCATGGCGCCGGGGCCACCGCCGTTGGTGATGATCGCCAGGCGTTTGCCCTGCGGGCGGAACTTCGAGGCGAGGGCCTTGGCGGCGTAGAACAACTGGCCGATGTTCTTGACGCGCACGACGCCGGCGCGGCGGACGGCTGCCTCGAAAACGACGTCCGAGCCGGCCGCCATTCCCGAGTGCGTTTCGACTGCCGCCAGCCCGCCGGCGTGCCGGCCAGCCTTGAGCAGGACGATCGGCTTGATGCGCGCCGCCGAACGCAGGGCGCTCATGAAGCGGCGGGCATCGCGGATGCCCTCGACGTAGAGCAGGATGTAATGGGTCAGGTTGTCGTAGATCAGGTAATCGAGGATCTCCCCGAAATCGACGTCCGCCGTGCCGCCGAGCGAGATGACGCTGGAAAAGCCGATGCGGTTGCTGGTCGCCCAGTCGAGCACCGCCGAGCAGATCGCACCCGATTGGGAAACCAGGGCCAGATTGCCCATGTGGGCACTGACGCGTGCGAAGGTGGCATTCAGGCCAAGATGCGGGCGAATGATGCCCAGGCAATTCGGACCGAGCAGCCGTACCCCGTAGCTGCGCGCAATCTCCATCATCTTGCGCTCGAGCGCGGCGCCCGAGTGACCGGCCTCGGCAAAACCCGAGGTGATCACGATGGCGTTCTTGACGCCGCCGCGGCCGCACTGTTCGATGATTTTCGGCACCGTCTGGGCGCGTGTGACGATGACTGCCAGTTCGACGCGAGCGCTGATCTCTTCGATCGACTTGTAGGCCTGAACGCCCTGAATCGTCTCGTGGGCGCTGTTGATCGGGTAAAGACGCCCCTTGTAGCCCGAATCGAGGATGTTCTTGAATAGCACGTTGCCGACCGAGTTTTGGCGGTCGGAGGCGCCGATCACGGCAACCGACTTGGGTTCAAAGAGAGTGGTGAGGTAGTGATGTTCTAGCATGGGGAGGTTTCACCTCTCTCTGGAGAGGTGCCGCTGAGGTGGATGTTGCACTGCATCAATTTACCACAGATGGTCGGCAAAGTCTCTAGAGGCCATGTCCTAATTGCCCGGGTCTGCGACATTTTGCACTTCCGGGCCAGGCCGGAACGCCGGTGTCGGGCGCGTCGCGCGGTCTCCGTGCCCAAATGCCGCGGAGGTTTTGCGCCAGCCCGCCCGGTCGCCGGCATGGCCTACTCGACGACCAGGCTGTCGATTCGTATCTCGGATCGCAGAGTGCGGTACATCGGGCACTTGTTGGCGATCGCCAGCAGCGAGCTGCGCTGGGCGGTGGTCAGATCACCTTCCAGGCTGATTCGGCGCTTGATGCGATCGCCCTTGCCGCCGTCCTCGAGTTCGACCCGGTCGTGTGTCAGTTCGACGTGCACTCCGCTGAGGGGGAGGTGCTTGCGTTGCGCATACATGCGCAGGGTGATCGAGGTGCATGCTCCGAGGCTGGCGAGCAGGAGATCGAAGGGCGCCGGGCCGGCGTCCTCACCGCCCAGGGCGACCGGTTCATCGGCGATCAGGCGGTGTTTGCCGATGCGTACGGTCTGCTGGTAAGGTCCCTGTCCGTTTTCGCTGACCACGACCGGATCATGGTGCTTGTCCTGTGCCATTCCGCTCTCCCAAGATTTCCGGAAAGATGATAATGGAAAGCCGCCGGCTGATGACTTTTTCTTGCGCCGACTCTCCCCCTTCGGCCTGGGTGCAGCGCTTCGCGCACTCGTTCCCGCCGGGTGCCGAGGTGCTCGACCTGGCTTGCGGGCGCGGGCGTCACGTACGCCTGCTCGCCAGCCTTGGCTACCGGGTCGAAGCGGTCGATCGTGATGCGCAGGCTCTGGCGGGGCTGCGCGACCTGGCCGGTGTTTCGCTGCGTCGGGCCGATCTGGAAAACGACATCTGGCCCTATGGTGGTCGCAGCTTTGCCGGGATCGTTGTCACCAACTATCTCTTCCGCCCTGGCGTCGACCAGTTGCTGGACTCGCTGGCCGATCCCGGCGTGCTGATCTACGAAACCTTCATGCTGGGCAACGAGCGCTTCGGCCGGCCGTCGAACCCTCGGTTCCTTCTACGGTCGCAGGAAATGCTCGGCTGGGTTGTCCGGCGGGGCTGGCAGGTGCTGGCTTTCGAAGAAGGCCAGGTCGACTCGCCGCGACCGGCAATGGTGCAGCGCCTGTGTGCGGCACGCGGCACCAGCGTGGCCCGGCTCTGACTAGCCGGTGCAGACCTGCCGTGCCAGGGCCGCGATGCCGGACGGTGTCAGGTCGTCGGTGGTGAGCACGGCCGGTGTGCTGAAACCGGCGTAGTTCTGCTGCTGCGAGCGACGGTAGAGCGGGTCGTAGTGTTTTTCCAGCAGTTCGCCGACCAGTTCGCGCCAGCGGGCCTCGGCGATGTAATCACGCCAGCGCAGCAGGGTTTCGCTGCTCTGCAGATTGCGCAGGGTCTGCAGGCGGGTGTCGAGCCACTCGGGAGCGGTCAGAAAATAGTCGTAGTCGCGCAACAGGAAATCGACCCTGGCTTCGACGCTGGCCTCGATGCTGATGCACTCGCTGGCGCGCATGGTTTCGATCAATGCCTCCGGCAAATGCAGCGTACCGATCTTGCGGCTCTCCGCCTCGACATGGACGGGTCGATCCGTGGCGAAGCCGGCCAGTGTGGTCAGCAGCCGTGATTCGAACATCTTCTGCGACGGCTGTGGGCAGTTCGGCAGGACGCCGAGCACCGAGCCCTTGTGACAGGCGAGATCCTCGAGGTCGAGGATCTGTTCGCCGAGCCGACCGATCGCCTGCAGGATGCGGCTCTTGCCGCTGCCGGTTGCCCCGCAGATCACCTTGAGCTGCAGTTGGCGGGGGATTTCGGACAACGCGCCGACTACCAGCCGGCGATAGGTCTTGTAGCCGCCTTCGAGCTGCTGGGCATCCCAGCCGATGCGCCGCAGGATGTGGGTCAGTGAAGCGCTGCGCTGGCCACCGCGCCAGCAGAGGACGAGCGGTCGCCAGTCTTTCGCGCGCTCCAGGAAACGTTCGCGGAGATGGCGGGCGATGTTCTCGGCGACGTAGGCGGCGCCGATTTTTTTCGCTGCGAAAGGGGAGACCTGCTTGTAGAGCGTTCCGACCTCGCGGCGCTGCTGGTCGTCGAGCACCGGACAGTTGATCGAGCCCGGGATGTGGTCCTCGGCAAACTCGGCGGGTGAACGGACATCGATGATCTCGTCGAAGGACGACAACTCGGCGAGTCGCTCGATGGTCGTGATGTCATGTTTCATGCATGGAATGCCCTGGGCTTGCGGCCGGCTATTTTAGCAGTGGCGCCAGGCCGCGCCAGACATTGTCGAGCAGCAGGGGCTGCGCTTCGGCCGTCGGATGCAGGTTGTCGGCCTGAAACAGATGCGCCTGGGTTGCCACCCCGTCGAGCAGAAAGTCCACCAGTGCCGTCTTGCGGGCCTTCGCCACCTCGCCGAAGATGTCATGAAATTGCGCCGCATAGGGGCCGTAGTTGGGCGGCATGCGCTGGCCGACGAGCAGCACACGTGCATTGCCTTTCTGCGCGCTGGCGACAATGGCGGTCAGGTTGTCGCGCAGTTGAGTTACCGGCAGCCCACGCAATCCGTCGTTCGCGCCGAGCGCGACGATGACTACCTGCGGCGCGTGTCGCGCCAGCGCCTCGTCGATGCGCGCCCGGCCGCCGCTGGTGGTTTCTCCCGAGATGCTGGCATTGATCACCTTATAATCGAGCCTCTTCTCCTGCAGACGCCTGGTCAGCAAGGCTGGCCAGGCGACATCCTGCCGAATGCCGTAGCCCGCCGAGAGCGAATCGCCGAAGATCAGGATGTTTTTTGCCGCCTGTGCGGCGCCGGCGGCGATCAGCATCAGGCCGGCGAGCAGCAGGCGGCGGTAGTTGGGGAAAGGAAGCATGGTGCGGGACACATCGATGGTCGTGGAAGTCACTGATCTTGCCAAACGGGTGGATAACGGCGGCGAATCGTTGACCATTCTGCATGAGGTTTCGTTCTCCGTCGCGGCTGCGGAAACGGTGGCGATCGTCGGCGCCTCGGGTTCCGGCAAGTCCACGCTGCTCGGTCTGCTGGCCGGTCTCGACCTGCCGAGCAGCGGTTCGGTGTTGCTGGCCGGTGAAGATCTTGCTCGACTCGACGAGGATGCGCGAGCGGTCTTGCGCGGCCGCCTGCTTGGTTTCGTCTTCCAGACCTTTCAGCTCCTGCCGTCGCTGACCGCCGTCGAGAACGTCATGTTGCCGCTCGAACTCGCCGGCACGGCCAATGCCCGCGCCGAGGCCGAGTGCTGGCTGCAGCGGGTCGGCCTGGCACATCGCCTGCGACATTATCCCAAGCACCTGTCGGGGGGCGAACAGCAGCGCGTCGCACTGGCCCGCGCCTTCGCTCCCGGACCGCGGCTGGTGCTGGCCGACGAGCCGACCGGCAATCTCGACGCCGCCACCGGGCATCAGGTGATCGAGCTGATGTTCGCAATCAATGCCGAGCGCGGGACGACGCTGCTTCTCGTCACGCACGACGAGGAGATTGCGGCCCGCTGCGCGCGCCGGCTGCACATGCACGCCGGGCGACTGGAAGAGATGCGCTGATCGCGCCTGCCGCCGCCACACCGCTGCGTACCGCCGCCTCGAGCGTCGCCGGATACTCGGCGCAGACATAATCGCCGGCCAGCCACCAGCCCGGCAGCGCCGTTTCCACGGCCGGCCGGGGCAGGCCGGGGCGGCAGGAGAAGGTGGCGCGCCGCTCGCGGATGGCATGCTGCCAGAGCACCGGCGGCAGCGGCCGGCACAGAGTGGCGGCGAGCTGACGATCGAGGGCCAGGACCAGTTGCGCATTGTCGAGGTCTTCCCAGGCGCCGTGCGCGCTCAGCACGAAGGCCATCAGCCCGCCTGTGCCGCACAGCGTACCGCGATCGAAGACCCATTGCCCGATCTGTCCGGTCTGACGATCGTCGAGTCCGAGCATCGGCCAGGGCAACGACAGAGGCGGCGGGTAAGCGAGGTACACCGTGGCGATCGGCTCGAAGGCGTAGCCGCTGAGCAACCGGGCGCTGGCCGCCGTCTCCGGCTGGCCGGCGAGCAGCCCGGCTGCATGTTGCGGCCCGACCGCCAGCACCGCGCAGTCGAAACGCTCGCCGAAGACGACTGGTCCGGCCACGATTGTGTCGACCCGGCAGGCCAGGCGGATCTCGCCGCCGCGTGCCCGGATGAACTGCGCTGCGGCTGCCGGAAACAGCCGATCGAGGTCGGCGGCGGGCAACAGCAGATCGGTGGCGGCACGGCCGCTGCCGAGGCTGTCGCGCAGCGTGTTGGCGAAGATCTGTGCCGACGCCTGTAGCGGCGCGGTGTTGAGCGCCGCCAGGCAGAGGGGTTCCCAGAGGTGACGGCGCAGCGCCCCGTGCTGGCCATGGCGGTCGAGCAGCTCCGCCACCGTGCAGTCGTCGCCGAGCCGATAGGCGGTGCCCTGCAGGCAGCGCATGAAGCGCATGGCGGCGATCTTCTCGCCCGGCGAGGCGCCACGGGCGGTCAACAGACCGGCCGCCAGGTGCCAGGGGGAGGGCAGGCGCGGCAGACGCAGCCGGAAGGGGTGCGGCTGGCCGGTGGGAAAGCTCAGTTCGAGCGGCAGGCGGTGGAGCAGCCGATCGGGATCGGCGCCGACTGTGCGCATCAGGCGCAGCGTTTCGCCATAGGCGCCGATCAGGATGTGCTGCCCGTTGTCGAGAAGCTGCCCCTGCGTCCGGACACTGCGCGCCCGTCCGCCAAGCTGTCTGGCGGCCTCGAAGACGGTGACCTGAAAACCCGTTCTCGCCAGTTCGACAGCCGCCGCGAGACCCGCCCAGCCGCCGCCGACGACCGCCGCCTTCACCCCCGCACCCAGGTTCGCCAGGCAATCCACAGTTTGCGCAGCGGCGGCAAGGACGTGCGCTGACTGAGTACCAAGCAGCCATCGCGCCTGATTTCGTCGAGCAGGGTGCGATAGATCGCTGCCATCACCAGACCGGGGCGCTGCGTGCGGCGGTCGACCGCCGGCAGTTGGGCGATGGCCTGGGTGTAATAGCTTTCGGCGCGCTCGATCTGGAAATCCATCAGGCGCTGGAAATTTTCCGAATGACGCGCATTGAGGACGTCGGCAGCGGTCACCTCGAAACGCTGCAACTCATTGATCGGCAGATAGATGCGGCCTCGCCGGGCGTCCTCGCCGACGTCGCGGATGATGTTGGTGAGCTGGAAGGCGATGCCCAGATCGTGGGCGTACTTCTGTGTCTTGCGGTCCTGGTAGCCGAAGATTTCTGCCGCCAGCAGGCCGACGACGCCGGCGACGCGGTAACAGTACAGCGACAGCCCCTTGAAATCGAGATAGCGCGATTGCTGCAGGTCCATCTCCATGCCGTCGATGATTTCCTGCAACTGTTCCTCCGGCAGGTTGAATTCGGTACTTGCCGCCTGCAGCGCCTGGGTGACCGGATGCTGTGGCGTTCCCCGGAAGGTGCGTGCCAGCTCCTGCCGCCACCAGGCGAGTTTGGTCGCGGCGATCTGCGCGTCCTGGCACTCGTCGACGACATCGTCCACCTCGCGGCAGAAGGCATAGAGCGCGGTGATCGCCTGCCGCTGGTTGGGCGGCAGAAAGAGAAAGCTGTAGTAGAAGCTGGATCCACTGCGGGCGGCTTTCTCCTGGCAGTATTCGTCGGGGGTCATGCGTGATCTCGGGATTTGCACAGGGCCGTCATTCTCCCACGACTGACATCAACAGGGCGCGTCCGCCGATGCGCGGCCAGTCGCCCGCGCCAAGCGTCGGGCGCCGGCTGAAGACATCGCCACGCACGCGACGAATCCGTTCCAGGATGCGCAGCCCTCCCTGGACCGTCAGCCGGATTTCCCAGCCCATGCGGCCCGGCAAGTGGTGCACCAGCGGCGCGCCTGCGCGCATCAGCCGCTGCGTGCGGTCCACCTGGAACTCGAGCAGCGCTGCCCATTGCTCGGACCAGCGTCCGGTAGCGATTTCTTCTTCCCCGACCCCGAAACGCGCGAGATCGTTCTGCGGCAGGTAAACGCGCTGCTTTCGCCAGTCCAGCGCAACGTCCTGCCAGAAGTTGGTCAGTTGCAGCGCCGTGCAGATGCAGTCCGAGCGGTGCAGCGCCTCTGCACCCGTTCGCCCGACGAGATGCAGCAGCAGGCGACCCACCGGGTTGGCCGAGCGCCGGCAGTAGTCGAGCAGCTCGGGGTAGTCGGCGTAGCGCTTCCGGGTCACGTCCTGCGCGAAGGCATCAAGCAGGTCGCGCAGCAGTTGCACGGGCAGATGCCATTCCCTGATCTCCGCTGCCAGACTACCGAATTCCGCTCGGGCGGGCGGTTCGCCACGTTCGATGCGTGCGAGTTCCTCGCGATAGTCGGCCAGACCCTGCAGGCGCGCCGCATCGCTGGCATCCCCTTCGTCGGCGATGTCGTCGGCCGACCGGGCGAAACGATAGATCGCCTCGACCGGCCGGCGCAGGCGGCGTGGCAGCAACAGCGAGGCAACGGGGAAGTTCTCGTAGTGGTCGACCGGCATCGAGGTTTGAGCACGTCGCGCGTTTGAGCACGTCGCGCTGGTGGCGCGCAAGCGAATCGGAGAGCTGACAGTATAGGGGCGTCGCGGGTAGAATGCGTTGGCGCGACGATTGATGCTGGCCGGCTGATCGCCGGAAGCGGCTCTGTCGTCCGCAAGACCGTAGGCACCGTGCCCAGGTGGCGAAATTGGTAGACGCAGCAGGTTTAGGTCCTGCCGCCGCAAGGTGTGGGGGTTCGATTCCCTTCCTGGGCACCAAACAGCAGCCCAAGGCAGTCCAAAGAAGTCCTGAAAGGCCAGTAACCGCAATGTTTCTGGCCTTTTTTGTGTCCGTATAACTCCCAACTCATCTATTGCAATCTGGGGGTATCTGGGGGTATTCTTGGGGGTAGGTTGGAGGTGTAAATTGGACGATACCCCCAAGAGCGCCAGCCACCTGTTTGAGGATGCCTTCGATGCCCCTGACTGACACCACCATCCGCAATGCCAAGCCAACTGAAAGACCGGTCCGCATTTTCGATGGGGGCGGACTGTATGTTGAAATCTCTCCTGCCGGCGGCAAGCTATGGCGTTTGAAATACCGGATTGACGGGAAAGAGAAGCTGCTTGCCCTGGGCACGTACCCGGACGTGGGTTTGAAAGACGCCAGGGAGCGTCGCGACGAGGCGCGCAAGCTGCTGGCGAACGGCGTAGACCCTGGCGCACACCGGAAGGCGCAAAAAGCTGCCCAAGCAGAGCGGTCGGGCAACAGCTTCGAGGTTATCTGCCGGGAGTGGCTGGAACAGCGCAAGGACACGGTCGAGCCATCCCAGCATGTCAAGACGCTGGCACGGATGGAGAGCGATGTTTTCCCCTGGCTGGGGGCGAAGGCGATTGCCGAGATTTCCTCTCCCGACGTGCTCGGGGTGCTGCGCCGAATCGACGAGCGCGGTGCGCGCTATACGGCACATCGTGTGCGCAGCGAAATCAGCCGGGCGTTCCGGTACGCGATCGCCACAGGGCGCGCTGATCGCGACCCCTGCCCGGACTTGAAAGGCGCGATACCGGCTCCCAAGGCTGAGCACTTCGCGGCAATCACGACGCCGACAGAGGTTGCCGAACTGCTTCGGGCAATAGACGGTTTCCGGGGTACGTTCGTGGTCAAGAGCGCCTTGCTGCTCGCACCGCTGCTGTTCGTTCGCCCCGGCGAACTGCGCAGCGCAGAGTGGTCGGGGTTCGACCTGGACAAGGCCGAGTGGCGCTATCTGGTGACCAAGACCAAGAGCGAGCACCTTGTGCCGCTCGCGTCACAGGCTGTGTTGATCCTCCGCGAATTGCACGAACTGACCGGGAATCGGCGCTACGTTTTTCCCGGCCGCGATCCGCACAAGGCCATGAGCGAGGCAGCGATCAATGCCGCGTTACGGCGGATGGGGTACGACACCAAGACCGAAATTACCGGGCACGGATTTCGCGCGATGGCGCGAACGATCCTGCACGAGGAGTTGAACATCAAGCCGGAAGTCATCGAGCATCAGCTTGCGCATCGGGTTCCTGATGCCCTTGGCACCGCCTACAACCGGACCAAGTTCCTGAAAGAGCGCCAGGCGATGATGCAGCAGTGGGCCGACTACCTGGAGCGGCTGAAGGTGAGCGGTGCGGCCATACCGATCATCAGGGCAGCGTAGGGCGAGACAGCGGGCGGTTGCCTATCGCAGCTGAGGAAATCAGCAGCCTCATGCGTAGGTCTTGTAGAAGGCCTCGGCCGTGAACTTCACGAACTCCTCGGTCTTCTCCTGACTGCGCGCGATTACCTGCCATGGTTCCAAACGAGCAATCTCAGTCTGCAAGTCCTTCGCCGTCTTGGCGGTGCAACCAAGAATGTCCTGGACCGACCCAGCGGCTACGCCGTCGCACTGGAAAATGTAAGCGAACTCAAGTAACTCTTGGAAGTTGAAGACCTTCTGTTGATAGTCGTTGGGCGACTGGCTGGCGAAGAACACGACCACCCCTTTTGAACGTCCTTCTCGGATGATGCGCTGAAGGAACATGTTCTTCTGGCTGAGATAGTTATGTGCCTCGTCGATGACCAGAATGGTCCGAATGGTGCGTCTGCCTTCGGTGACCGGGCTGTCGGGCAGCGTTGCCATTTCCTTGTAGAGCCGCTCGATCACCAGATAGGCGACCAATTCCTTGAGCACCGGCATCGTATGCACGTCAATCAACATCGTGCGGTTCGATACCCGATCCATGGGCGCGGGCACGTTGCCATGGCGCCAGAAGAGGTCGAAGTCGGACAGGTCGCGCAATACTTCAATCAAGCTGTCGTCTTTCTTGCCGTCTTCTTCGTACGCCGCCGCCGCGACTTCAAGGACATCGGGAAAGTCCGGGTAGGGTGCAGCCGATCCGGCACGCTTGGCATAGGCGGCGCGTATGGCTTCGGCCAATGCCCCCTTCTGTACGGGGCCGAGCTTGCTGTTGATCGATGCAAAACTCTCCGCCTTCTCGCGCGCCGAGACGTTGATCGTCTGCTCGTCGTAGGCGTGCAAGATGAAAGGATTGATGGGCAAGTTCTGCCCGCCTTGCAGCAACCGGAAGGGCTGCACGCGCGCCAGTTCGAGGAACCGGGCGTTGTCCACCACGTCGCCCTTGTAGTCGAAGTAGATGAAGTGGGTCTGGTAATTCGACTGGATACGGATGTCGGCGAGTATCTTGAGCAGGAACTGCGTCTTGCCAACTCCGGGCTTGCCCATGATGGCCAGGTGTGAGTTGGCATGCCTGGTCGTGTTGTTCAGTTCCATGACCAACTCGGTTCGCTGCAAAAGGGTCCGACCGATGAAGATGTCCAGGCCACTACCCAAATGCTCGCGGCGACCGGCGAATTCCACTTCGTCCAGCAGCCGCCGAATCAGCGCCTCGCCACTGCGGCCGACTTCCTCAAACAATCGCGCCAACAAGGCCGCGCCGCTGTCGATATGGTTCTTGACGACCGATCGGTTGGAGAAGAACTCGTCCTCGCTGAAGTCGCGCTTACCGTAGGTCTGGGCGACTAGTGTGCGCAGAAACACCTCGTCCTCGCCGATAAAGGTCGGGCGCTTCATTTCGCCGCCGCTGAAACTCGGACTGGGCGAAACGCCTGCACCGTCCTTGACCAGCGAAAGCGCAAAGGCGATCCGCGCCAACGTCGCTTTCTCCAGCTTCGTTTCAAAGCGCAGCGCACTCAGGACCTCATCGGCCTCGCTGGAGGTGTAAAGGCGGTCAGCCATGACGTGTCTCCCAGAAATACCCTTGCCGGAAAGTGGTCAGCTCCTGCCTCTGATCAAATTCAAGGCACGCCGCGCCGCTGAGGCGAGGTTTGAGGGATCGGTAGTAGCTGGTATCGATCTCCGTGTCGGTGGAAAGGATCACCACCTGCTCGCCTGCGTTCGGGAAGTAGTGGTTCACGATGTTGTCGCGATGCGTGCTGTCCAGGCGCGATAGGGGAGTGTCGATAATGATCGGGAGCTTGAGTTCGCTGGTCTGCGCCAACCCCCACAGCAGCGAAATCGCAAATACTTCCTTTTCGCCAGCCGCCATCGACGACTTGCGGATCTCGTGTCCGTTGCGGTCGGTAATTCTGACCTCGTAGGTCTTGTCGTCGATGGTGATGTCCTTGATCAGGCCGCTGCGGCTGGAAAGCAGCCGGTACATCTCGAAGGTCTTCTCCTGCAACACATGCACCTTGCTCTTGCGCAGGCGGACAATGAACTGGTTCAGCACGCTGGCAATGGCATCGCATTCCTCAATGAAGTCGACCTTTTCCTTCGAGACGTTGTGCTTCTCGTACAGCTTCTCGATCTCCACTTCGATGGTCGCGATGCGCTTGTCGAGGGCCAGAACATCTTCCTCGACCAGTCGCAGTTGTTCGGTCTTTCGCCCGATCTGCGTCGAACAGCTTTCCATCACCGATTGCAGTTCGTCGAAGAGATCACGTTCGGTGGGTGACAACGCGCCCACTTGACCAACGACACCTTCCAGTTGCCTGAGCTGCAGCTTGAGGCTGCCGGCTTCTTCCAGCAACGGCTTGAGCAGAAAGACGTCGCTGTTTTCCAGCGCTTCCATACGGTTCAGGACCCGCGCCGCGTCGCGATCCGACAGGTCGAGAACCTTCGTCACGTCCGCATTGGGATCGCCTTCCTTGAGCATGCGAAAGATACGCCTTTCCAGCTCGGCCATGCGCTCGGCTGACAATTTCTCCGTGTAGATAGGTTCTGGTTCCTCAACCACGCGCACGATGCGCTTCGCCAGGGAGGCGGCGTTCTCCTTGATCGCCTCACCGCTGGCCGATTCGCGCTCGGATTCAATCTGCCGCCGGATGCCGCCAAACAGCTTTCCCGCAATGCTGAATGGCAAGGCTTTTTCGCAGAGGTTGCGAATCTCACTTTCCACCTGCGCCAGCCGGTTGGCTGCGAGCACGCGCTTCTTCTCCTGCTCGCGCATCGCCTCGCGCGACTCTGGCGCGGCGTGGAAGGTCGCCTCGAAGCGCTTCCTGGCATCGCCCAGTTGTGCCTTGAAGCCGTCCAGTTCGGCACGAAAGCCGTCTCTCTCCTGATGTTTGCGCGCCCGCTTGCTCTTCTCGCGTTTCAGCTCGCTCTGCTTGAATTCAAGGTCTTCGTCGGAGATCTCGACAAAACCTTGACGCTCCTGCTGCTTGATATAGACAATGTCGCTGGCCAGCCGGTTGATGTACTGGA
>ERZ761603.1172-NODE-1172-length-20117-cov-14.756953_pt1 | contig 20117 bp, 14 predicted proteins | sample MGYA00511879_ERZ761603 | MGnify/ENA primary metagenome ERZ761603 (study PRJEB28899, sample SAMN02850040) | bioreactor sludge metagenome | biome: EBPR Sludge; feature: EBPR Bioreactor; material: flocular biomat | place: Australia: Thorneside Wastwater Treatment... | reverse complement strand
AAACACCTGTTCCCATCCCGAACACAGCAGTTAAGCCTACGCTGCCGATGATACTTCTCTGAGGGAAAGTAGGTCATCGCCGACTCTCGACCCCCGCCGGGTAAACCCGTCGGGGGTCTTTTTTTTTCAGTCCGTCCCCGCAACGATGTACGTTCTTTCACCTTTGTCGGGGAGAATCCTGGAGCTTCCCGAGTTGCATCGGTTTTTTCAGTCGGCTCATCGGAGTTCTTTTTCCTTGAGCCTGTACTGCGATGTACTGGGAGTTCAACACACACAACCGGTAGTAGTCGTCGCTCTCGTTGACTCTACAGGCGGTTATCCGAGCGATCATTCGCGCAGGGTGTTCATTCCGTGAACGCGATGAAATCCCTGTTATTCATGGCTTCTTGCGCCGTACGTTCGACAACAAATCCTACGAGTGATTGAACGTCCTCCCCTCTTTGTGTCGATAGCGGCGGGACGAGCACCGCCCGTCGCGGCGATCGGTGACGCACGGATGCGCCTACGATCAATCGCGCGGGAGATGCCGCGCGATTCACGATCGCAAGGACGCACGCATGGCCGGACGGACGAACCATCCCAGCAAACAAGCCAAGCGCACCCGCGTACCGACACCCCGCGGAGTCTCGCGGCGTGTCAAGCCCAACCGCCCGCAGAAGGTCTGGATGTCATTGATCGCGGCCATGACGGTCGTCGGTGGTGGCCTGATCGCGCTGGACCGCAAGCCCGCGGTGGGTGCCGATGGTCTGGCACTCCCTCCACTCATGAGCATCACCGGGCCCAACTCGGTTGAGATGGTGCTGAACACACGCGTGCCGCAGATCAAGGGTCAATGGAAGTCGATTGTCATCCATGATTCCGGCAGCCCGGTCGGTTCTCCCGCGAGTCTGGACGCTTCGGCTCGTCAGAACGGCCTCAAGGGCATCGGATACAACTTTGTCATCGGCAACGGCAACGGCATGGCCGATGGTGAAATCCATGTCACGAACCGTTGGATGCAGCAAATCCCCGGGGCGCACGCCGCGGGGCCGCGCGCCGACGAGTTCAACCGCACGGGCATCGGCATCTGCCTGGTGGGTGATGGGAATCGCCAGCAGTTCACACGCGCCCAGCTCGACCGGCTCGCCCAACTTCTGGAACTGCTCACGCGCGAGTGCGGCATTCCACCCGAGCGCGTCTATCTGCACAGCGACATCGCGCAGACCAGCAGCCCCGGACGTCTTTTTCCCGCCAGTGTCATCCGAGCGCAACTGGTCGGCGGGCGATAAGTCCGGGTTCGCTGCGAGCCCTTCATCGGAAAGAAGAATTCTCCTTGCGGCCGCGCCAAGTGGGCGCGAACGCCGTACTCTTGTTTCTTCACAACCTTGACCGTGGGAGATTCCTTCTCCGGCTCAAGGTTATTTAGGAATCGTTCGGCAATTGCTCTAGATTGGATTGGTACCAGGCGAGATCAAAGCGCCCCCCAGTGGCTGTTCTGAAATAGATCGCCGTGTGGGACGATATTCAGTTTTCGCCTGTGGAGACGGCGGGTCGCGAAAGCCCGGATGTCAGAGAGACGATGAACAACGGACTGCCCAAGTTCAAGGAAGGCGAGGAGGTCGAGGGCTACCGCGTCATGGCGGAGTTGGGCGTCGGCGCGGCGTCTGTGGTCTATCTTGTGACGGATCCCAAGACCAAGCATGTCTGGGCGCTCAAGCACGTGCACCGGGGCGACGCCAAGGACACGCGGTTCCTTGACCAGGCGATCTACGAGTACGAGGTGGCATCCAAACTCGACCACCCCAACATCCGCAAGATACCACGGCTGATCAAGAAGAAGGAACGGTTGATCCGGCTCATGGATGTGTTCCTCGTGATGGAGATGCTCGACGGTCGCAGCATGGACATCAAGCCGCCCAAGACCTTCGAGGACGCCGTCACGATCTTTCATCAGACCGCCAGCGCGATGGCCCACATGCACGCCCGCGGTTTCATCCACGCGGACATGAAACCCAACAACATCCTGGTGCAGACGGGGCCTGTCGCCAAGATCATCGACCTGGGGCAGTCCTGCCCGGTCGGCACGGTCAAGCCCCGCATCCAGGGAACGCCGGACTACATCGCCCCCGAGCAGGTCCACCGCCGCCCGATCACCGAGAAGACCGATGTCTACAACCTCGGAGCGACGATGTACTGGACGGTGACGAACCGCAACATCCCCACCGCCCTGCCCAAGGACCGCAGCAGCCTCGTCAGCCGCATCGACGATGCGCTGATGGAAAAGCCCACGCCCCCGATCGAGATCAACCCGCGGATTCATTCCAAACTCAACGAACTCATCATGCACTGCGTCGAGGTGGACCCGGCACGCCGCCCCGCCTCGATGCAGCAGGTGGTCGATCGTCTCGAACTCATCCTCGGCCTGATGCGTGTCAAGCCGTCCGGTGCGGGCGACGGCGGTGTGAAGTAACTCCACGCGGCGTCTTCTGCGCCGTCGCTCCCGGTTCCCGGTTCCCGGCTCGTCCCGTCTGTGTGCGCGTTGGTTCAGATTCCATCCATCCCATGGCGATGCCGCCGCTCAACTTCACCGATGCACAGACCGTGCGCGAGACCCTTCTCGCCGGCGCATCGGCTAACCGAAACGCCGCGTGCCGGCGCGGCTCGATCGACGTGACCACCGCCCCGGGCCGGTTGATCGCCACGGGCGACCTGCACGACAACCCCGTCCATCTCGCCCGTCTCGTGACCGCCGCGGGGATGGACGGCGACGGGCCGCCGGCGCACCTGGTCCTGCACGAACTCATCCACGGCGACAAGCTCGTCAACGGCATGGACATGAGTTACCGTGTCCTGACGCGCATCGCGGACCTCAAGACGAGATTCCCGGAGCACATGCACGTTCTTCTGGCCAACCACGAACTCAGCCAGATCATCGGCGCCGGCATCGTCAAGGACGGCGTCCGCGTCGTCGAGGCATTCAACAAGGGAGTCGAGTACGTCTTCGGCGATGAGGCCGACGGCGTCATGGAAGCCATCGCCCACTTTGTTCGTTCGCTCCCGCTCGCGCTGCGCTGCGTCACGCCGGCGGGAGATCTCCTGATCGCTCACAGCCTGCCCACCGCCGGGAGCATGGGCCGGTTCGATACCACCATTCTGTCCCGCGACCTGACCGAAGACGACCTCTCGCCCCGCACCGGCAGCGCCTACCTCATGGTCTGGGGGCGGGGGTACGACGCGGGCGTCCTCGAGGACCTCGTCGAGCGGTGGGGTGTCAACCTCTTCATCCTCGGCCATGAACGTTGCGATCACGGAGCCCGCATGATTCCTCCCAACGCGATCGTCCTCAACAGCGACCACGAACGCGGCGTGTACTTGCCCATCGATCTCGATCATCCTCCACGGGCCGAGGAAGCCCTCGGCATGGTCGTGCCGCTCGCGGGGTAAACCGTGACCACCGGCTCGCCAACTCCCCAGGTCCTGTCCCGTGCCGCGGCGCGAGAACTCGACCGCCTTGCCGCCGAGGAGTACGCGATCCCCACGATACTGTTGATGGAGAACGCCGCGGCCGCCGCGGCTCGCTGCGCGATGGCACTTCTTGAGGATGTCCCCGCTCCGGTCCTGATTCTTGCCGGCCCCGGCAACAACGGTGGAGACGGACTCGCGATGGCCCGCCATCTGCACAACGCCGGTTGCCCGGTCGCCGTCTCGCTTCGACGGCCTCCTCATGCCGGGACAGACGCGGAGACCAACCGCATCATCCTGCTGCGAATGGGCCTGCCGGTCGCCGCCGATCCGGTGTCCGCCTGCGCGTTCCTGCCCGGGCCTCCCTCGTTGGTTGTGGATGCGATTTTCGGTACGGGTCTCACGCGTGCCGTCTGCGGCGACGATGCCGCGGATTTCGCGACCGTCGCGGGGCTTCGGGGCGTTGGTGCGCTGGTCCTCTCGCTCGATACGCCATCCGGTCTTGACTGCGATACCGGGCGGCCGATGGGCCTTTGCATCGAAGCCGACGCGACGGTGACCTTCGCTGGCCTGAAACGAGGATTTTTGAACCCCGAAGCGGCTCGCTACCTGGGTTGTGTGACCGTTGCGGACATCGGACTTCCGCGAGAACTGATCGAACGGGTTACCGACTCATAAGACCCGGATTCTGCCGTTCCTGGGGATATCGTGAGGGGGTGAGACCACCACAAACTCCGTTCAGGGTTAGGGACGCGAGATCGAAGTCCCAATAACATGTTTACTTGACATTTTGACTTCGGCTCCCTTCCCTCTGTCGATCAACCCATTATGTAAATCGAGCGTACGCATCATGTTTGGGTAAGTGCACATATCTCTATGGCCAAACGCGCCCCGAAATCTTCAGCGAAAACAGAATCTCCAACAGCGGAAAAGGCTCCTGCTCCCAAGAAGGCGGCAGGGGGTCGGGTTCGGCGTGCGGCAACCACGGCGTACACGCCGGGAGCATCCAAAGACCGCCATCTTGTGATCGTCGAATCTCCGAGCAAAGCAAAGACCATCAACAAATATCTGGGGCGGGATTACCTTGTCCTTGCCAGTGTCGGTCATGTGCGTGATCTGCCCGAGAAGAACCCCAAGGGAGTGAAAAGCCCGGTGCCGGGGGTTGACCTGGAGGATAACTTCAAGCCCACGTATGTCGTCAGTGAGGGGAAGGAGCGGGTCATCAGTGACCTGAAGAAGGCCGCCAAGGAAACTCTCTCCAGCGGCTGCGATGTCTGGTTCGCCACCGACCTTGACCGCGAGGGAGAGGCGATCGCGTGGCATCTGGCTCAGGAACTGGGGATCAAGAGCAAGGACGCCAAGCGGGTGGTCTTTCCCGCGATCACCAAGTCGGAGATCGAGCGGGCATTCAGCCACCCGCACGCGATCGATGAGGACCGTGTGAACGCCCAGCAGGCCCGCCGCATCCTCGACCGCATCGTCGGGTACCAGGTGTCGCCGCTTCTCTGGAAGAAAGTCGCACGTGGCCTTTCCGCCGGGCGCGTGCAGAGTGTCGCCGTGCGGCTCATCGTCGAGCGGGAACGCGAGATCCGCGCCTTTGTCCCTGAGGAATACTGGGCCGTGCAGGGGGTCTTCACCGCCGATACCGCGAAGGCCATGGGCCTGGCGGATCAGTGGCGGACATGGATGGCACGGCGCGATGAGAAGGGCAACCCGCCCACGGTTCGACTTCAGTCCGCATGGCTCAGCGAGCACGCGGGTTTCCGGGCCGAACTGATCCAGGTCGGGGGCGAGAAGGTCGGATCGCCGGCCCCGGAGAATTCGGTCGGCGGCTCTGGAGAGCCGCTCCACCAGAGGGCTGCGGAGATCGCGGTCCTCGTCGGTCTGCGGGACGTCTCGACCACCGTTCGCGAAGACGAAGAAGGCAAAGGCCCCGCCAGGTTCCTCCGCACCATCACGGGGACCATCAACCCCGCCACGCCCTACAGAATCACGGGCATCGAGACCAAGCGCACCACCAGCCGACCGCCCCCTCCCTTCATCACATCGTCTCTTCAAGCGGCCGCGGCGAGTAAACTCGGCTTTGGCGCCCAGCGGACCATGCGGACCGCCCAGCAGTTGTACGAGGGCGTCGAAATTCCCGGCGAAGGTCCGGTGGGCCTCATCACCTACATGCGCACCGACTCGACGCACCTGTCGAAGGATGCGCTGGAGATGGTGCGCGGGTTCATCACACGGAACTTCGGAGAACGCTATCTCCCCGAGAAGCCGAACTTCTATACATCATCGAACAAGGATGCGCAGGAGGCCCACGAGGCCATCCGACCATCGACGCTCGATTACCCTCCCCGGCGTATCGCGGGGGCGCTCAGCCCCGATCAACTGAAGTTGTACACGCTCATCTGGGAGCGGTTCCTCGCGTGCCAGATGGTCCCGGCGCAGTGGGATTCCACCGCCGCGACCATCACCGGCGGCACCGACCCGAAGCAGCCCTGTACATTCCGGGCCACCGGGCGGGTGCTGGTCTTCGACGGGTACTACAAGGCCACAGGCGTGCCGCACAGCGCCGATGAGCAGACCCTGCCCGCGCTCGCCGAGGGCCGGCCCGTCTCCGCCTTCGGCATGGACGTTCTCCAGAAGTTCACGCCGCCCCCGCCGCGGTACAGCGAGGCCAGTCTCATCAAGGTGCTGGAGAGCGAGGGCATCGGACGTCCCTCCACCTACGCGTCGATCATCAGTGTGATCCAGGACCGCAACTACGTGGAGAAGGTCGAGGGTCGATTCCGCGCCACCGACCTGGGCGAGGTCGTCACCGACAAACTCGTCGAGGCATTCCCCGAGATCATCAACGTGGGCTACACCCGCGAGATGGAGACTCAACTCGACAAGGTCGAAGAGGACCACATCGACTGGGTCGAGATGCTCCGCAAGTTCTACGGCCCGTTCAAGAAGGCCCTGAAGGTCGCCGAGGAGGAACTCGTCCACGCCAAGGCCGAAACCGTCCCCGCGCCCGACAAGTACAAGTGCGCCCAGTGCGGCGCGGGGCTGGTCTACCGCTTCGGCCGCAACGGACGGTTCCTCTCCTGTTCCCGCTACCCGGACTGCAAGTACGCCAGCCCGGTGGATCGATCCGGCGCGCCCCAGCCCGCCGCGGAGACGGTCGATGTCGCCTGCCACAAGTGCGGCAGCCCGATGACCAAGCGCATCGGTCGCTTCGGGCCGTTCCTCGGCTGCTCTCGTTACGGCGATAAAGACAACCCGTGTGATGGCATTCTCAATCTGGACAAGAAGGGCAAAGTCGAAGCACCGAGCCAGCCGCCGCTCATCACCGACCTCAAGTGTGAAAAGTGCGAACGCCCGTTGAACCTCCGCAACGGCATCAGGGGGCCGTGGCTCGGGTGCTCGGGTTTTCCCAAGTGCCGCGCCCGCGGCAAGTGGAACGAACTCGAACCCGCCGTCCGAGACAAACTCATCGCCCAGATGGAGGCCCACGAAAAGGCCAACCCGATCCCCATCATCAGGTCGCTCGCCGGCAAACCCCTGACCGACGCCAAGGGCAAACCGCTCCCCGATGCGCCTCCCGTGGGCGCTCAGCCCGAGGCTGAACAGACGCTCGAAGCGGTCGCCGATGAACTGGGCGTGTAGTTGGCCGATCGGCGCTGCTCCATGTATGCGCCGAAAGGATTGCAGGACAGCCGTGGCGGGGTTGCGGTGCCATGGACCCCGCTGCTCCCGTGGTTCAACGGGCCGCGGCGTGAACTGCTCCCGCTCTGTTCATCGCCGCAACAATCGCCCTCCGCATGTCCACCGACGGTTCCATCCGCCCCGCCCCTTTCGCGCTAATCGTGATCGCTGTCGCCGCCGCGATCACCGCCTCGCGCGGGCCGCGTTCCACTCCGCCGCCGTTGACGCCGCGCGACCTGCCCGTCAAGGCCGCGCCGGTCCTCTCCCCCGCTGAGGCTGTGAGTTCGTTTTACCTGGAACCCGCGTTCGCGGCGATGCCCGCGGCGAACGAGCCGGAAGTTCAGGCCCCGGTCATGGCGGTCTTCGATGAAGACAGCCGTCTCTGGGTCGTCGAGATGCGCAGTTACATGCCCGATGTACGGGCCACGGGCGAGAGCGCTCCGACCAACCGCATCAGCGTGCTCGAAGACAAGGACGGCGATGGTGTCTTCGAGACTTCAACGGTCTTTCTCGACAATCTGGTGTTGCCCCGCGCGGTCGCGCCGTGTTACGGCGGGGCGCTCGTGCTCGAACCCCCCAGCCTGTATTTCTGCAAAGACACCGACGGTGACGGGCGGGCGGACATCAAACAAAAACTCCTCGACGGGTTCGGCGGCATCGAGAACCCCGAGCACGCCGCCAACGGCCTCATGAGAGGCATCGACAACTGGCACCACTTCTCGCAGCACAACCTCGAAGTCCGCTTCGACGGGCAGCGGCTTCAGACGCGCCCCACGCCCAACCACGGCCAATGGGGCATCACCCAGGACGACCGCGGAAGGCTCTATTACACCCCCAACTCCAACCCGCTGCTGATGGATGTGTTTCCCAAGCACATCGCCGGCGGCGGGGGGGCGGTCGCGGGGATGGGTGACCTGATCGCCAGAGACGCCTCGACCCGGCCCGTGCGGGCCACGCTGGGTGTGAACCGGGGCTACATGCCCAACGTGCTGCGGGATGATGGCACGCTCGCCAACCTCACCGCGGCGTGCGGCCCGGTCATCTTTCGCGCCGGGGGTATGGGCCCCGAGTTCCGTGGTGATGCCTTTATCTGCGAGCCGGCGGGCAACCTGGTCAAGCGATTGCGGATCACTGAGAAGGACGGGCTGCCTGTCGCTACCAATGCGTATCCCGACCGCGAGTTCTGGGCCAGCACCGACGAACGCTTCCGGCCTGTCTGGGCGCTGACCGGTCCGGACGGCTGCCTGTATGTCTGCGACATGTACCGGGGTGTGATCCAGCACAAGATGTTCCTGACCGAGTACCTGGAAAAGCACGCGAGAGCGCGGCAACTCGAAACACCCCTCAATATGGGCCGCATCTGGCGGGTCGCCCCTGTCGGTCACGTGCCCGGCCCGTTGCCCCGTCTGTCGGTGCTCGGCGATGACATGCTCGTGAAACTCCTCTCCCACGAGGATGGGTGGTACCGCGAGACGGCCCAGCGGCTGTTGGTTGAGCGGCGGGCCGTGGGCATCGCCCCGGACCTGCGGCTTCTGGCAACGCGCGGCGAGGCCGCGGCCAGGCTGCACGCTCTGTGGACGCTCGAAGGGCTGGGCCTGCTGACACCCGATGACATCGAGCGGGCGGCCGCGGATGAATCGGCCGGGGTGCGGGCCGCGGCGCTCGAGATCGCCGCCCAATCCGATCAACTCTCCCGGTCGTCCCAGTCCCGCCGTGCGTTCGATCGTCTCATCACCGATCCTGACCGGAGCGTGCGGATCTCGGCCGCCGCGGCGGTCGGTCGGCTCGCCCCCGATCCGATCGTCGGGGCTGTCACGGTGTTGACATCCGGAGCGGGCGACAAGTTCATCCGTTCCGCGGCGCTCTGCTCGATCCGAGGTGAGGAACTTCAACTGCTCGCGGCGATGCTCCAGACCGGCGCATGGCCCCGATCCGCTGGCGACAGAGCGTGCCTTCGTGAACTCTGCCAGAACATTCTTCGGGGCGATCGAGCCAAGCGTCACGGGTTGATCGAAGTCGCTGGCGCACTGGCCCAGTCGGGCGATCCGCGGGCGAGCGCCCTGGTCGGGCTGGTGGCTGAACTGGGACGCCTCGAAGGCGACACACCGCGGCCCCTGGCCATCGCGGCGGTTCCGGCGGCGTGGCTGTCCGCGGCTCACGCGGGCGGGCCGCTTGCCGAGCGGATGGCCGCCTGCGCCGAGTATCTCGAGTGGCCGGGCCGTCCTCCGGCGAGGCGGCCTTCGCGCGTGCGACCCCTGCTGGCGCACGAACAGACTCAGTTCGAGCACGGGCGCGAGGTGTACGCCAAGTGCGCTTCCTGTCACCAGGAAAACGGGAGAGGTTCGCCGGGCTTGGCGGCGGCCCTCGCTGGGTCCAAACGCGTGAACGGCCGCCCGGAAGCGCTCATCAAGGTCCTCTTGCACGGCATGGAGGGGGAGTATGCCTTCGGGGACATCACCTACAGGGGCTCGATGCCCCCCGCCGACCTCGCGACCGATGCCGATGTCGCCGCGGTGTTGACGTACATACGCCGGGAATGGGACAACTCCGGCGACCCCGTGCCGGTGGATGTGGTGACGCGCGTCCGGGCCGAGACCCGAGGAAGAAAATCGCCCTGGACCGCGGCGGAGTTGGACGGTGTGGCGTTACCGAACCAAGGAGCGAACCGGTGATTCGAGTTCCCGCGGCATTCCTCTCCGCCCTGATCGGGCTGATCGCCAACGCCGGCTGCACCACTCCGCCGCCACAACGTAACACCACCCCGGTGGCCGGGTCCGCCGAATGGATCAGGCTCTTCGATGGAAACACACTTGACGGGTGGGTGAAGCGGGGTGGTGTCGCCGAGTTTCGCATTGAAGACGGCGAGATCGTGGGAGAAACCCGGCCCAACACGCCCAACACCTTTCTCTGCACGGGGCGAGAGTTCTGCGACTTCACGCTCGAGATCGAGTTCAAGGTGGACGACAGCCTCAACTCCGGCGTGCAGTTCCGCTCGCAGGCCAGGCAAGAGAAGGGGAGTGAACGAGTCTTCGGGTACCAGGCCGAGATCGACCCCAGCCCACGCGCGTGGACCGGAGGCATCTATGACGAGGCCCGCCGAGGCTGGTTTGCGCCGATCGAGAACACCCCCGAGGCCCGCACGGCCTTCCGGCCCGGACAGTGGAACTCGCTCCGCATCGACTGCCGGGGGGATCACATCCGCACGTGGGTGAACGGCGTGCTGTGCGCCGACATCCGCGACAGCGCCACGGCCTGCGGCTTTGTCGCGCTGCAGGTCCACGGAGTGGGGGCGAAGCAAGAGCCGATGAGGGTGCGATGGCGGAACATCCGCATCCTGCCGCATTGAGCGGGACGCACACCGCGATCAGCAGGGGAACTCGGTGCCCGCCGCTTCCGCGCCCGCGTACTTGGCCGCGCACTCTTCGGAGACCCTGGCCGCGAAGTGGTAGACGTTCATGCTCTTGATGGGCGGCGAGTAGATGTGCAGCGTGATGAGGTCGGTTCCCGGGGGCTGCATGTTCGCCACCTGATGAATGTCGGCATCGTCGGCGGCGCAGATGTAGCCCGGGTTCATCGGGGTGGTGGCGGTGGGGCAGATCAGACCGCTGGGCGTGGTGGCGAAGCGGATCTCGGTCCCGGTCCCTTCGATGACTTTGAACGCGCAACTGACGCCCTGATGGTCGTGGATCGGGGTGAAGTCACCGCTGCGCCAGCACAGGGCCAGCAGTTCGTACCACGGCGAGGCGCTGATGGTGTTGCGCTTGTATCCCTTCTGACCGAAGATGCAGCAGGGGGCGATGTCGGCCCGCGAGACCTCCACATCCCGCAGCAGCCCCGAAAGGACACGAAGATCGGCCCGCGAGTTCAGCGTGCTCAGGTAGTCAACCAGCGGGCCGAGTTTCGGGTAGGGGCACGGACGGCAACAGCCGTCCTTCGCTTCGGTGGATGTGGAGTCGGCGATCATGGGTGATTATTCGCCCCGGTCCCGCCGCGGGTTTCTGACCATTCAACTGGGGTGCTACCCTTCGGTTCTCTTTCGTCGGTTTCTCACCTTTCCGGACTCAACCAGCGCATGCCCAAACAGGACGATAAGTTCACGTTCGAGGCGGTCGTCACCGAAGCCCTCCCCAACGCCATGTTCAAGGTTCGGCTGCCCAACGAGCAAAAGTCCGAAGTTCTTGCGTACGTCTCCGGAAAGATGCGGATGAACTACATCCGGATCCTGCCCGGCGACCGGGTGACGGTTGAGATCAGCCCCTACGACCTGAGCAAGGCCCGGATCACGTTCCGACACAACGGCTGAACCATGCCGGTGAACCTCCGCCGCGTTCGATAAGCCCGGACAAAGGCTGAGGTTCCGTGTTGCTCACCCGCCGTATCAGAAGCGTGTCGCGGGGCTTCCCCGTCCCGTTCAGCCCGGGGTGACGGGCCCGAAACATTTCCGTGCAGAATCCCAGTAGTATGATCGTGAGGGGGTGCCTATGCATCCCGCAACGGAAGACGGGTGCGAGATTCGGAGACGATGCTCGTACTCAATACGATGACGGGAATCTCCCGAACCGCGGGCTGGCGAGTGACCACCGCCCAACAACGCGAGGTTCCCGCAGCGAAAGGGGTGCTGGGTGGAACTCTTCGAAGTTCAGAACCTGATCTTCGTCCTGCCGTTGGGTGCGGCGTTTCTTCTGATATTTCTCATGGCGCTGGGTATGCCGATGGGGGACCACGGCGTCCACGCTGAGATCCCGCACGCCGATGCGGCGGTGCAGGCCGCGAGCGTGGGGACGGTCGGCAATGTGCTCGCCTTTCTGGGCGTGGGGCGCGTCCCCTTCGCCGTCACGCTGATCTCCCTGTCCATGGTCTGGGGCGTCAGCGGCCTGATCGTGAACCAGGCCTGGCCGTCGAAGCACCTCTGGTTCCCCATCGCCATCGCGGCCGCCGCGGCGGTCATCGGGACGCGGTGGGTTTCCTTCGGTCTTTCTCGCTTCCTGCCGAGCGTGGAAACCTATACCGTTCCCGCCTCGGAACTGGTGCGCCAGACGGCGGAGGTGATCCACGAAGTGGACGGTCAGGGGGGGCTGATCCGGCTGACGGATCGGTTGGGAACGTTGCGCGATCTCAAGGCGAAGACCGGGCCGGCGCAGTCGGCGATTCCGCGAGGGTGCCGGGTGCTCCTGACGGAGTATCACGCCGAGGCGGATTGCTTCCGAGTGGAAGCGTTGACGGCCCCCGAGGCCGACAATCCCACCGGGCTGGGCGCGGCGACGTAACAGAGTTTTGTGAAGCGGTCGGGTGGCCGGGAGCAGGTCGTGCGTGGCGACCTCGGGCTATTGTCCGCCCCGGGTTCTGAGAGAGGATTGGAGCACGTATGCGCAATACACAATCGGGTCGGAGTCAAGGATCGCTGACGTTCTTTCTCGTGATGGGCGTAATGGCCGGCATGGTCCTGATCGTCGCGCCCTTCCTGGTGAAGGGCGACCTGATCCCACCGTCGAGCAAGGCGGTGATCTCGGGCTTCGGGCTGGCGGTGTCGCTGGTCTTCGCGGTGCTGGTCATCATCACGCGGCTGTACCGCAAGACCGCGGCGGACGAGGCCTTCGTCCGCACCGGCGTGGGCGGTCGTAAGTGCGTGATCGACGGCGGCGCGATCGTGATCCCCGTGGTGCACGAGGTAATCCCCGTGTCGGTCAAGACGTTCAAGATCGAGGTGGAGCGCAACGGGCCCGATGCGCTGATCACGGGTGACTATCTCCGGGCCGACGTGACGGCCAACTTCTTCTGCCGCGTGCAGAAGGAGCCCGAGAGCATCATGCAGGCGGCCACGAGCCTGGGGGCGCTCTCCGCGGATCCGTCCGCGGTCAAGGACCTGGTGATGGAAAAACTGGTCAGCGTGCTGCGCAACGTTGCCGCGACCCAGACGCTGGAGGACCTCAACGCCAAGCGGGCCGAGTTCGCCAAGGCCGTTCAGGACAGCGTGACCGAGGACCTGCGGGCCAACGGCCTGACGCTCGAGAGCGTGACGATCAGCAAACTCGACCAGGCCCCGCTGACGGCGATGAAGCCGGATCAGAACGTCTTTGATGCGCAGGGGGCCGCGACGATCACCCGTCAGGTGCAGGCCCAGCGCGTCCTGCGCAACGAGGTCACGCAGGCGGCCGAACTGAAGGTCACGCAGCAGAACGTGACAACCACCCAGCAGATCGCGGCCCAGCAGGTGATCGAGGCCAAGGCCCGCGCCGAGGCCGAGGCGGAAAAGGCGATCGCCAAGGCGTTGGCGGACCAGAAGGCCGCCTCGTACGAGGCCGAGCAGAACAAGCTCGCGGGCGTGGCTCGGGTCGAGAGCGAGCAGGTGGTCAAACTCCGCCAGGTCGAGCAGGACAAGATGGTCGAGGTGGCGAACCAGGAGCGCGAGAAGGCGGCCCAGGTCGCCCGGATCGAGAAGGAACGCGCGACGGAACTCACCTTGCGTGAAAAACTCATCGCCATCGCCGAGGCCGAACGCCGCCAGGCCGCCAAGGAGGCCGAGCAACTCGCCGCCGAGCAGGAGCGAAAGGCGGCGGAGCAGGCCGTCGTCACCGTCGAGGTCAAGGCCACCGCCGAGCGCGAAAAGGAAAAGGCCATCATCGGCAAGCAGGCCGTCGTCGAGCAGGTGCGCATCGAGCAGCACATGCAGGCCGACGTGGTCGCGTACCGGCAGGTGAAGGAGGCCGAAGGTCAGCAGGTCGCGGCGACCAAGCAGGCCGAGGCGCGGGTTGCGCTCGCCGAGGCCGACAAGAAAGCCGCGGGGCTCAAGGCCGAGGGCGACCGGGCCATCGCCATGGTCCCGGTCAATGTTGCGCAGGAGCAGGTGAAAGTCTCCGATGCCCAGGTCACGGTGAACATCCGCGAACTGGAAGGCAAGGCCAAGTTCGAGCGCATCGCGCTGGACCTGCAGGTCGAACTGGCCAAGATCGAGGCGGAGAAGCAGGCCCGCATCGCCGCCGCCGAAGCGGCGGGCAAGGCCCTCGCCAGCGCCCAGATGACCATCTACGGCGATCCCATGACGGCCCAGCGGATGCTCGCCGCGATCACCCAGGGTCAGAGCCTCGGCCACTTCGCCGATGGTCTGAACCAGACTCTTCCACCAGGGCTGAAGGACGCCGCCAACGCGGGCGGTGCTGCTTTCGGCGTGGCCATCGCGGCCCTCATCAAGAAGTTCACGGGTGTGGATGTGGACCCGGCGAACGCCGAGTCGCTGATCCGAACGACCGCCACTAAGCCTAAGGACGAAGGCGAGAAAGCCTGACTGATCCGCGGTCACCGCCGGGAACGGCGGGGACCGCTTTACGGAAGCACGCCCGATCGGGTCGCGGCTCGGTCACGCTCGGCCGTTCGGTGTTCGAGTTCGGGGATGCAGGTGTTGCCGATGGTGAGTAGCTCATCGTGCACGCCCCTGTGGCCGTACGGCTCGCCGTAGTAGGTCTTGAGTTTCTCGGCCAGGAAGTCGTAATACACGGCATCGCCGGGGCGGTTGTCGATGGTGGTGTAGAACGTCACGATGTTCGCTGAACGCTTGCGCATCTCCGAGGCCACGTTTCGGGCGATGTAGGGGTCCGCGAACCGGTTCGGGTTGAGGGCTTCGTTCCAGTGATCGCTGATGAACTCGCCGAACCACCCCGATTCGGGCCGGACATGGCGGTTCAGACGCCAGTACGGACCGACCCGCACCACCAGCGGCGGGCACACCCGCCCCTTCAGGGTGACCGGCTCGGTGATGTTCTGGTAGAACTTGAACCCGCACAGGTTCGCCACCAGGTCCGCGTTGGAATAGACGCCCGTTGGAATGAAACCGAGGAGCGCGTTCTCTCCGATGATCCCGGCGTCCGAATATTGAGCGATGGTCGCGGCCAGGGCATCCTTGTTCGTTTTCCCTTCGCGGAGAAAGGCGCGGTAGGTGTCGTAGTAGAACATTCCCATATGGTGGAAGTGGCTCAGTTTGTCGGTGCCGAAGTACACGCCGTGCGCCTTGATCGTCGAAGACTGCCAGACCAGGATCAGACGGCGCGGATCAATCGGCAGGTGGGTGTAGGTGTAGATCCAATCGACCGTCAGGTTCGCAGTAACCTGGTCGGGGAAGGACGTTCTCGCCCAGTCGCCGCGCACCGCGTCCTCGATGTCGAGGATCTCGGTGAAGGCATCATTGAACTTCCCGTACACGGCCTTGACCAGCCTCCGTGGCTCGTGCAACGCCGCCAGCCGCTCGGCCCGGCGTGATTCGTTGCGGTCTCTCAACGCGGTTCGGATCTGCGCGTTGATGGACTGCACCGAGTCCTCGATGGCACGGGTATGCACCGCGTCCAGGTAGTTGCCCAGGTCGGCGAAGCGCCGGTCGAGCGGCAGGGTGTACTGATCCGTTTCGTGCGCTTTGCTCGCTTCGATGGCGGGGAACAACGCGAGCACCGCCGCCGCCGCGACCACGGCCGATCGGGACGGTCGCGGGAATCGGATACCGGCACGGTGATTCATGGCGGGCGTGTTCAGGAATTCGCGGCGACGACTGCTACTGTGTCGAGTGACGATGAGTGTATCCGTGCTTGCAGGAGCCGACCGATGATCCGATGGGTGTTGTGGCTAGTGGTGGCGGGCGGAGTGGGGACGGGGTTCGGCAGCGGCCTTGTTTCCTGCTCGATCTACCACAAGGCCCGCGCCGATCTTCCGCCGGATGGGCTGGAGCGCATCGCTCTGAGGATCAGGCAGGCGGGTGACATCGCCGCCGAAGCCGCCGCGGACATTCAACATACCGCCGACGACCTCGCCGCTAGGCCGCCGCGTCTCACGATGTCCGAGGCGGGTGGAATCGTTCAGTCGTGGGGGTGGGAACTGGCCAGGCGGGCCGATTCTGTACGCGATGCGATCACAAAGACAGGTGCGGATCTTCCCGCCTCTGGTGTCTTTCTCGCCGCGGCGGATCGGGCCGTGGTCCGCCTTGACGCCTCCGCGACCGCGCTGAACCGGGGCCTGCCGGAAGGCCCGGGTTCGTTGACGGATTGCCGCGAAGCCCTCGATGCGGTGGCGGCGGCGGCCGCGGAGGCTGTCAAGGCCATCCGAGCGGAGAACAACTAGCCGAAGGCAGTGCCCATGGCCCCGCCACGCTCCCTCCGCGGTCCCTGGCACGTCCGCCTTGACCCCGAGAACAAGGGGATCGCGGAGCGTTGGTGGGAGCATGCGCCCGATGAGGGGTGGATCCTGATGGACCCGGTCGGGCCGTGGCAACACACGCTCGGGCCGGATGCCCGAGGGGTTGCCTGGTACCGGCGCACGCTGCCGCGGATCAACCCCCGCGTCTTCGAGGCGGGCGGGAGGGCCTTCATCCGATTCGAGAGCGTGGCGACGGAGTGCGAGGCGTGGGTGCGGGGTGTCCGTATCGGCGAGCATACCGGCGACTTTGTCCCCTTCGATCTCGACGCGACCGATGCCCTGCGCGATCACGAGGGGCGCGCCGAACTGATGGTTCGAATCGACCAGCACCACGCCCCTCGTCCCGCGCCCGGCGTCCTCACCGAGAACGGTCATATCACCAAGGGCTTCCACGATGTGCTCAGCCTGCAGCACGCGGGCATCTGGGGCGGGGTGTCGCTGCGGTGCACCGGCGATTGGTCCATACCGCCCGGCGGTATCTGGGTCGATGCGGACCCGGCGGATGGGCGGGTTCGGGTGCGCCTCGACCTGCGGACGGGGTATGGGCCGGCGGATATCGAACTCTCCGTGCGGCCCGCCGCCGCGCGGCCGCCCATGGACCGATCCGCCTGGGACTCGGCCAGAACCCGCGGCACCCTAGAACCGGGCGCGACGGGCTGGGAGGGGCACCTGCGCGTTCCATCGCCCGAACTCTGGTCGCTCTGGTCGCCGACGCTGTACACACTGCTCGTGCGCATCACGCGCCCGAGTTGGGGCGGACGGTTCATGACGCTCGACCTGGCCGAACAAACCTTCGGCTTCCGCGATGTCCGCACCGGCGGGCCGGAGAACCGACGCGTCCTGCTGAACGGCTCGCCCCTGCTGATCCGAGGCGTGCTCGATTGGGGTCACGAGCCGGCGCACATCGCCCCGGCTCCGACGCACACGGAATGTGTCGAACGTTTCCGCGAACTCAAGGCCCGCGGCTTCAACTGCGTCTGCTGCTGCATGGTCTACTTGCCCGAGCACTTCTACCGCGCCGCCGATGAGGTCGGCATGCTCATCTGGCAGGAGCACCCGGTGTGGAAGAGCCGCATGGGCCCGGAGTGGAACGCGGAATACCGCCGCCTGTACGAGGCCTTTTTCCGGCGCGATGCGGCCCACCCCAGCGTGGTGATCGTGAGCGGGGCGTGCGAGCACGAGGCGTTCGACAAAGACCTCGCGGCGTGGTGGTGGGGGCGTTCGCGCGAGATGCTGCCCCGAACGCTGCGGCAGGTGCAGACGGCGTTCTTCGCGTGGTCCGATCCCGGCCAGACCGACCTGTACGACGAGCACACCTACGACAACAGCGGTCGGTGGGTGGAGTATGTCAAGGATGTCCGGGCGGCCATCGATGCGCTCCCCGATCCCCGCAAGCCGTTCATCATGGGCGAGACGATCCTGAGCAACGCCTGGCCGTCGCCGGAGGCCATCCGGGGCGGGCATCAATCCGCCTGGTGGCGGACACGCGGCCTGCGTGTATGCCGCGAGATCGAGGACGGCATCGCCCGGCGCTACGGCGCGGCGACGCTCGAGAGGTTCAGACGCCAGGCCCACGCGCACGCGCTGACCATCCGCGCGTTCCAGAGCGAGGTGCTGCGCACGGACCCCGACAACGCGGGCTGGGTGATGAACCATCTGCGCGATGTGCCCGCGTGCCGCTGCGGATTTCTCGATGAACTCGACCGCTGGCGATACTCGCCGGAGGAACTCGTGCCCTTCCTCGCCGACGCGGCGTTGCTCTGCTCATCTCCGGGCGAAACCCGCGGGCTGCGGTGTGACCTCGGCGCGGCGCTGCGCATCGGATGGTCCAACTTCACACCGCACGACCTGGCGGGAGAGATCGGCGTCATCACGCCCGAAGGAACATGCAGACTCCCGGTGGCCGCGTCCGCTGGGAGCGTGTCGTGGGCGGAGCCACGCGTGATACTCCCGCCGACCATGGCTGATCGACCCCTCGTGCGCACCGTTCGCGCCGATTTGGAGGGTGGAGCGGCGAACCAATGGCGGTTCTGGGCGTTCCCGAAGAACCACGCGGCGGCGTGTCAGATCGCCGATGTCCCGCCGTACACGCGAGCCGAGCGTGAGATTCCCTTTGAAGAGCGGGGCTACTCCAGCGGGTGGGGTCTGCCGGTGAAGTCCTGGTCGGCGCGATGGCCCGATCCCGTCTCGCTATTCCCCGCGGCGCCCGTCGTGCACATCGACGCTTCCACACCGACGAACACCCCCGTTGTCACCCGCCGGGTGACGAACGACATACTTGATTGGATCGAGCGGGGCGGCCGCGCGCTCGTGCTGGCCTCCCAAGCGGAGGGCGGGCTGGACGCGAAGACGTTGATGCAGTGGTCGGGCGTGCCTTTCGTGGTGGAGCGGGGCCCGCTGGTGGACGGTGACAGTGATTGGGTCGCCGATCTCTTGCACCACGATCTGACGAAGCGCTTTCAGCGCGCGGTGCCCACGGGGGAACTCGGCCTGGCCGATACCGTGTCGCCGCTCGTGCGGTTCTTTCAGACTCACGATTCGGGCGTGCCGAAGGTGTGGGACCTGCTCTTCGCGGCCCCCGTGGGGTCGGGGGTGCTCGCCGTGAGCACGCTGGATCACGCGGAACACGCGGGGGCGTACCTCTTGAATCGAGTGATGGAGTGGCTCGCGGGCGGCGGTGAGCCGGGAAATGAACAGGCCGACTCCGGAAAGTGGGCTTCGTATCTGCGAGCACACGCGTGCGGCTGAGAGACTCGCACCGCGCGGCGATGCGGGATGCACCACGAACGCCTGCCGTCACCGAAGGTTGGCACTTGGCGGCATGGAAGCTTCGTAAAAAATGAAAGCGGAGAGAGGGAGATTCGAACTCCCGATCGCCACAAGGGCGATACCGGTTTTCGAGACCGGCCCATTCAGCCGCTCTGGCATCTCTCCGAGCGAATGGAAGTATACGACGGGCGTGAACGACTTTCCCCGATTCTCATTGAAGCGGGGGGGTGTATTCCAGCGGGCCCGACGGCCCGAGCGGGATGCCCAATGCCACCCACCCCAGGAGGAAGAGAATCCAGACGATTGCAAAGATCACCGAGTAGGGGAGCATCAGGGCGATGAGATCCCCGATCCCGGCGTTCTTGCGGTACTTCTGCACCGTCGCGAGGATGATCACGATGTAACTGTTGAGCGGGGTCACGATGTTCGTGCACGAGTCCCCGACGCGGTAGGCGACCTGCGTGAGCTCGGGGCTGACGCCGGCCATCATCATCATCGGCACCAGGATGACCGAGAGGGCCGTCCACTTCGCGCTCATCGACGACATGAGGATGTTGATGATCATCGTCAGCACCACGATCCCCGCGAGCATCGCGGGCGTGGGAAGCCCGGCGTGGAAGAGGGCCGCGCCGCCCGCGTTCGCCAGCATCGCGTCGAGCCTGGAGAACTTGAAGCACTCGACGAACTGGGCCGCGAAGAAGGCCATGGCGATGATCGGCGCCATGGTGCGCATGCTGTCGATGAAGGCCTTGCTCACATCGGCGGGCGAGCGGATGGCGCCCGTCGCGATGCCGAATCCAAGCCCCGGCACCGGGAACGCGAAGAGGATCAAGGGCACCACCGCCTGCGACCAGCGCGAAGGCGGTTCGGGCGCGGGCACGAAGCGGCCCGCCACCGTGCCCGGCTCGGAGACGCGGAACGTGCCGCGGAGGGTGCTTCCATCGTCCGTCTTCGCCGTGACGTCCAGGTTTGTCCCGGGCGCGACCACCACGGAGCCGTTCACCGGGTCGCGCGAGGTCAGCGCCCCGCCGGGCGGGGCGAACTCTCCC
>ERZ761603.1171-NODE-1171-length-20125-cov-15.072347_pt1 | contig 20125 bp, 10 predicted proteins | sample MGYA00511879_ERZ761603 | MGnify/ENA primary metagenome ERZ761603 (study PRJEB28899, sample SAMN02850040) | bioreactor sludge metagenome | biome: EBPR Sludge; feature: EBPR Bioreactor; material: flocular biomat | place: Australia: Thorneside Wastwater Treatment... | reverse complement strand
CGATCGTCGGCGGGGCGTTCATCGGCGCGTGGCCGGAGATCGCGCTGGTGACGTTTCTTTTCGGCCTCGCCGAGTTGATCGAGGCCAAGGCCTTGGACCGCGCCCGCAACGCCGTCAAGGGGCTCATGGCGATGGCCCCCGACCAGGCGAGCGTCAAGCAGCCCGACGGATCGTGGAATCTGACGCGCGCCGGTGAGGTGCCCGTGGGGGGCATCGTGCAGGTGAAGCCCGGCGAGCGGCTCGCGCTCGACGGCGTGGTGGTCGCGGGCGAGTCGAGCGTCAACCAGGCCCCGGTGACGGGCGAGTCCGTGCCAGTGGACAAGAAGGCGGGCGACAAGGTCTTCGCCGGGACCATCAACGAGTCGGGCGTGCTCGAGTTCCGAACCACTGGCGGCAAGGACCAGACGACGCTCGCCAAGATCATCCGGACGGTGCAGGAGGCGCAGGGGAGCCGAGCGCCGACGCAGCGATTCGTGGACAACTTCGCCCGGGTCTACACGCCGGTTGTGTGCGTCGCGGCGGTGCTGGTTGCTGTGGTGCCGTGGCTCGCGTTCGGGCAGCCGTTCTACCCGTGGCTGTACAAGGCGCTGGTGCTCCTAGTGATCGCGTGCCCCTGCGCCCTAGTGATCTCGACGCCCGTGACGGTCGTCAGCGGCCTGACGGCGGCGGCCCGCCGCGGAATCCTCATCAAGGGCGGCGTGCATCTGGAGAACGGGCGCAAACTGAAAGTCGTCGCGCTGGATAAGACCGGGACGATCACCGAGGGCAAGCCCCGCGTGACAGACGTGCAGCCGATCGGAAACGCGAGCAAGGACGAGGTGCTGCGAATCGCGGCGAGTCTGGATGCGCTCTCGCAGCACCCGGTCGCGCTTGCGGTGGTGGCGGCGTGGAATGGCGAGCGGGCGAGCGTCGCAAACTTCAAGTCGCTCACTGGCCGGGGCGTCGAAGGACGCATCGACGGTAAGGGGTACTTCGTCGGCAACCACCGTCTCGCCGAGGAGCGGAAGGTCTGTTCGCCGGAGGTCGAGGCGGTGTTGAGCCAGTTCGAGCTGCAGGGCAAGACGGCGGTGGTGGTCGCTTCCGCAAGCACTGTGCTCGGCGTCATCGCTGTTGCGGACACGCCCCGTGACAGCAGCGTCGAGGCCATCAAGTCATTGCACCACTTGGGCGTGAAAACGCTCATGCTCTCGGGCGACAACCAGACCACCGCCTCCGCCATCGCCAAGGCGGTCGGCATCGACGAGGCAAGGGGCGGGATGCTCCCCGAGGACAAGCTCGCCGAGATCGAACGCCTGCTCCAGGAGCACGGAAACACCGTCGGCATGGTCGGCGACGGCGTCAACGACGCCCCGGCCCTCGCCAAGAGCACCATCGGCTTCGCGATGGGCGCAGCAGGCACCGACACCGCACTCGAAACTGCTGACGTGGCACTCATGCAGGACGACCTTCGTGGTCTGCCGGAGTTCGTGCTGCTATCTCGCCACGCCGGGGCGATCCTGACTCAGAACATCGCACTTGCCATCGGTATCAAGGGCGTCTTCTTCGGCCTGGCGCTGGGAGGGGTGGCCACGATGTGGATGGCAGTGGTCGCCGATGTCGGGGCGAGTCTGCTTGTGGTGGGGAACGGCTTGAGGACCCTTCGTGTGGCGCACTCTCGCTCACATGCCAAAGCCAGTTAGCTACACACATATTCCCAACGGCGCAGCCTCGGCACCGTCCGAATCGCCGAACCACCCGACCCTCAGCGCATTACATCTCTGCGACAGTTCTTCATAGAGAGACAATCCGCTGGACTTAAGGGTGCGGACCGACGAAGGCTCCGGTGTGCGGGATCGCCCCGGAAGCCGTCGGAGTGAGGGGACAAGGGGCACACCATGCGCCTTTGCGACTTCGGCAGGCGAATGCCAGAGATTGTTGGTGTCTTGGTATATCGGTTTCTGATTCCCTGCAACTGCCTGCGTCAGACCTGACGCTTGGAAGCGACGAGAGAACTGGACATCGGAGCGTCATGCCTCGCACCCAGCCTGTGCGCGAACGCCTCGACCACGGCCGCCTGTGGAATGCGCTCCTGTTCGAGTCGCAGCCCTTCCTCATCGCAGATCCTGAACGCCTCCGCCTCGGATGGTGTCAGATTTGCTGGGGGCCCGGGAGGGCGACGCCCGCTGCCCTGGCCCGCGAGGTGGCGGAAGAGATCTAGCGTCGCGCAATCCATGAACAGGCTCTCGGTCGCCGGATATATGGATCGGACTCGAGACAGGATCACAAAGCCCTCGCTGTCCAGATCGCCCCAGTAACACACGCGGGCGTGCTGGAGCCAGGAGACATACCGCAGCAGCGATGCACCGTTCCCCAGGCCGCCGATGGCGACAGTGCGCGTGCACTTCGGCAAAGTCATCAGGTTCACGCGGTTCTCGACGATCATTGCGCGGACGTTCCGAATGGTCCAACCACCCATCGTGTGCAGCGGGACCGCCAGAGCCTCGTAGGGAATCCCCAGCTCAGCCTGAACGGCGGGGTCGAGAAATCGCACGAATATGTCGGGCTCGTGATAGCGGAGTCCGTACCGACGCGCAAAGTGGTCCTCGTCTGCACGCACTTCGTGCGGCGGCACGATGACGTCCAGCCATTGCGCGAGGAGTCGCTCATGGCGCTCGATGAACTTGGAGTCCACGGACAGTGGGAGCTCCCGAGCGAATAGATTCGGGCGTGGATGCTCCTTGAAGTACCGAAGAACTTCGACCAGACCATCCAGGTCTGGCGCGGCGTCAGTGAAGACCCCGATGTTTGACCTGACCCATGAATCCAGTTCGGGAAACTCGGCCCTGAGGCGAGTGACCGCCTCTGTGAACCTTCGGAACTCCCGTTCCTTACCAATTACACGCAAGAGATCAAGCTCGGTGGCGAAAAGCACCTTGCTGGGGAACAGGTTCTTTCCGTGCCGCCGCGACTGAACCTCCTTCCACTCCACGGAGTATCCGTACCCGAGCACTTCCTTTGAACCCTCGCGCAACCGTCTGACCTGGTCAATCGCGGTGACGACATCAGGTCCCGGGTCCCTTTGAGCGGGCACGCGCCGTGGAAAGTACTGACCATCCCCCTGAACCCAAGCACGCAGGTACTCGCGATAGATCGCGAGGGCCTTGCGCGAGATGTCTTCGGGCTGAATCATCGAGTCACGCTTGCCGCCGATGCTGGGGAAACTGTCACCACCGCGGGTCGACCCAACACGGTGTCCTCAAACTCTCTCGCCGTCATGCTGAAGATCTCCGATTGGTGCGTCTTGGAGTCCTTGACGACGTGGAGATAGCACTCCACGTATGGCTCGGTGATCCGGGCCTTGGCGTCCAAAGGGGCCACGATCAACAGCTGAAGCCCGAACTGCCGGAAGAGCGACAGGGCGTACTCGGCATAGCGGTCGTCGACCTTTGAAAACATCTCGTCGACCACCACAAAGTGGAAGCGATCGCTGCTGGGCCGGCTCGGGTCGATGTCGTATTGGTACGCGATCGCTGCGACCAGGATGGTGAACGCAAGTTTGGCCTTCTCTCCCCCAGATTGGCCGGTGCTGTCCTCGTAGTAGCCCCGCTCCGCGCCCGACACAGCGTCAAGCTCTCGTGCGGCAAAGTCAAACCATCGCCTGACATCGGTGACCTTCTCTCGCCAGCGCTGTTCCTCGCGGAGCTTTTCGATGAGCTTGGCAATCCGGACATAGCGCGCCTCATCCGCTGCGAGCGTTCCCTCGAACGAATCGGCGAGACACTCGCGCAGGCTGGACTGAAACTGCTGGATCTCCACGTCTCGGACCGCCCGCGGCTCGAGCTTCATGTACGTCCCTGGCCTGTACTCCAGTTGCCTGAGCGAGCGGTTGAGGATCTCGATCTTCTGTTCGATCTCCTGCTTCTCGGTTTGGAAGGCGCCGTTGAGAATGCCGATCTCTTGCGTGACCTTCTCGTTGAGCCGTTCCTTGAAGCGGTTTTCGTGCCGGGGCAGGTCTTCGCGCCGGATATGCTCGCACGCGGCACAGAAGCTCCCCAGGTACTCGATGGATGCGTCCAGATCGGCCTGCTGATCTGCAAAGTCTCGGAGATACTGATTCATGAGTTTGCAGATCTCACGCTCCAGTGGCTCCAGCTCCTTCTTCAGACGTTCGACTTCGGCATGCCGGTCAGCAAGGAAGCCTGCCTCCCTCTGCGTGACGTTGTGTACAGTCAGGGGCTCCCCTTCAAAGAGCTTGGAAAGTTCGGGGAACAGCTCCTCGTGCCGCGACCATTCGCCCGTCTGCCGGAGCGTCGAGATGGCCTGGGTGGCGTCCGAAATCTGGCGCTCCGCAAAGCGCAAATCCTGCGAGGCACGCTCGTGCTGCCGGATAGCATCGTCGCGCTCGCCGCTGAGACGCTGCCGAGTTGCCTCGACTTCGGAGATGCGACGCTTCAGCGTTTTCAACGCATCGCTCGATTCCTCAAGCGCGCGCTTCTCCTCCCGCAGTGCCGCGATGGCGACTTGTTCCGACGCGAAGTCAATCAAGGAGTACGCCGCGGTCTCTCGCAGCACGTCCGCCGAGCGGCGCTGAGCGTCAAGTCCCGTGATCTCTGCATTCAACTTATTCAGCCGGGCATCCATCGAGGACAGTTCGGCTTCGAGCTGCCGGACGTTCTCGGCGAGCGCCTTCCGCTTCTCGCGATTGTCCCACCCTAGAACGAACTCGCGTGGATCGATCGCGCGATCCCGGTCGTCTTTCTCGTGTCGCGTGCCCCTTCCCTTGATGTGGCGCTCACGGGTAAGGGCCATATCGTGAGCAGCCTGAAACTGCTCGATGGTGTCGCAGCAGAGGTAGTCGAACCGTTCCTCCAACTCCCCCTTCACCCAGGGCGCAAGGCCGTGCCCGTCCTTGACTTTGACCTTGCGGAGCAACGACTGAGAATGGGCGACAGGGCGTGATTGTGGCGCAGTACGCCCACCGACGCGGAGATACACGAGCTTCTGACCGACGCCGCGGCCATCACGGACCCGGTTCCGGTCGATGTGGGCACTGACAACGGCGTAGTGCTTCTGTGGCACCAGCAAACTGAGCGCAAAGGATCGGAGCAATAGCTCGATCGAGGCCTCCCAGCTCTTCTCCTCCGTCGGGATGGTGATGAGCTCCGCCGCGAACGGGAGTTCGCTGTCCGGCAGCCGCAGCGCTTCGCAGAGTTGCCGGCGAATCTCCGCATGACGCTCCGGGAGCTTCGTGTGGCGGGTGCCGAGCGCCTCGAGCTCCCGCTTGCTCTCGCTGAGTTCGCGGTGCGCATCGCCGCGATCGAGCACGACATCCTGATGTTCACGCCGGAGCGCTTCCTCGCGAGTGCTCAAGACCTTGATGAACTCCGGCAGACGTTGGTGCAGCTCGCGCAGCGAGGCGTCGTCCGTCACATCCGCGGCGACCCCCGTCGTGGCCAGCGCAGCCATGAAACGAACGCTGCGTTCTCGCCGGTTGGCGCTCTCGGTCTCGTGCTGCTTAATAAGCAACGGAATCTGACGAAGCCTCTCGCCCCCGGCGTTCTCGATCTCATTCTTCAACTGCCGCTCTTCGTCGGCCGCGTCCCGCAACTCCGTATCGAGACGATCCCTGGTGACCACGAGCGCCGAGAGTTCCTTCTTAAGGAACTCTGCCGCCGGCCCGAGAAGCTCGATCGTCATCGCCCGGAAGTACGGACCTGCGGCACCGCACATGGCTTGAGCGAGTCGCAACGCGTCCGATTGCGCTGTGAAGGTTGCGCCCTTCGCCGCAATCGGCGTGAGCAGTTCGAACTGCCGACGGACGCGCACCAGGCTTTGATAGGCTTCCGTGAGCTGGGTGAAGTGCGCCTGCAGCGTCTCGATCTTCTCCATCCACGGCTTCGGCTCGAGCATGTGCTCACGGATGAACTTGTTCAGACTCTGGATGTCCTTGACCGCGACGGTCTGGTTGAACACATCCATCGCCTTTGGCTGCATGCCTGTGAACTTGGCAACCCAGCCGTGATACTCGTTGTACTTGTCGGTGGCGCGGAAACCGCGCTTCTCCATCTGCTGGCGCACCCGCTCAGTGGTGGCAAGGTTGGCACAGTGCTCGGCGATCGACTTCTCGCCCTGCGCGAAGGCGTAGACCTTCTCGGCACCTCCGTCACCGCCAAGGTACAGAACCTGCGCGACAGTAAAGGCCTCGCCGCGATCGTTCTTGAAGGTCGCGAGCAAGGTCGAGTAGTGCCGTCCATCGGGTCGGAGGAACTGGACCTCCGCCCGATTGTCTTCGTCACGGCTTCGCCGGTCGAACGCCCCCTTGATGTAGGTCCGCTCATCACGCTCGGTCTTCTGAGCACCGGCGGCGACGTTGTAGTTGCGAACAACCGGACGCACGAACAGGGTCAACAGGGCATCCACCAGAGTGGACTTGCCCGAACCATTCTGGCCGATCAGGAGCGTGGTAGCGCCGCAGGGCCTGACCACATGCACCGTGCCACGGCTGCTGTCGAACGTTCCCCAGTTGGAAACTTCGAGCTTTTGGAGCCGGTAGCCGGGTGTTAGTCGCGGAGCATCATGCATCAGAATCCCCCTGCGTGCGAGCCGCCGCGGCTGCTGCCAACTGTTGTTTCAGCGTTTCGAGCTCGGACGCGGGGAGTTTCGCCTTCAGAATGCGGCGGACTTCCCACGCTTCGGGATTGTCGGCGAACTTTCGCACGAACCCCAGGTCATCGAGTTTGTGCAGGGCGGCGCTGAACTCCTTGCGCTGACGCACTTCGTCGTATTGGGCGGGAAAGAACCCCTTCCATTGGTCGAAGATGGCGTCGATCTCGACAACGCATCGTTCGTTGTGAAGATCATCTTCTTCGAACCGCCGGAGCTCGTCCCGAAACAGCACGGCGAGCATCGTGGGCGCATATCCGAGTTGGCTGCGACGAACCAGCTTCGGCAGCTGCTCGTACCCACTCGGGCACTCGTCTTCTCCCCATTGACGCACGTATGCGTATCCCTCCGCTTCGTCGACGACGAGCGTGAGACCCAAGCGGGCCAAGAAGGTCTCAATCTGCGACCGATTGGACAGCAAAAGGTTCCACACCCGGTCTTCGTCCGCGTAGATGACCCCCTGCAGCAATCGAACTGCCGCGATGCTCCATTCGCGGAACTCGGGGATCGGAGATGAAGAGGGGTTAGGCATTCGCGGTCTCCTGGGGAGGGAGAAACACAATCAGCGGGACGGTGACGCGGCGAGAGACGGCCCCGTCGACCTGGATGTCCTCGGACCGTTCACGGCTGATGATGTGTCCGTCATCTTTGGCGATCTGTATGTATCCCAAGAGCTCGACAATGCCTGCTTCCGGTGGAAACTCCCGCACCACCTCGGAAAGGGTCATGGACCTGCCGGTGCGGGATGTAAGGGCATGAATGCGTTGTCGCATCGCTGCCCAGTCGAGGCGATGGAGTTGGGCGAGCATCCTGAACAACTCGACACGCCGTGCATCGTCAACCTGTCCCTCCGAAAGGTCCATCTTCGCAAACTCGGCGGGAGGGCTCCAGAACGTCCGCGAGAACGGGAATGCCACATGGACGCCAACATCCACCGTGGCGCTGATCGCCGCGGGGGGCGCATCGGCAAGGGCGGCACCGAGACCCCGGATGTCCGCGAGTAGTTGGGTTACTCGACGCCGATCCGACGCGGTCCGGACATCCAGCAGTCGCCGCAGCGTGGCAGAGAGACGTTGATTGGTCCGCATCACCTTTTCGGCGTCCGCGATCAGTGACGGCACCATTCGGCGCACCGTGGCGAGCCCGTCGGATTGCTGCGAAAGTTCGTCGATCCTCCCGAGTTCGGCGATGATCGTCTGGAGCTTTTCCTGTTGGGTGGGCGAGAGAATGAAGCGCACAAACTCGTAGAAACTCACGCCCTGATCGTCCTGCTTCAGAACATCCTCTGCGTCGAGCGCGAACTGAAGAATCTCGCCTCGGGAGTCCTTTCCATCAAGTTGCCGCCGCTGTACCTGGCGGGTGATCTCCTTGAAGCGGTCTTCAACGGCGCGGAAATCCGAGAGCAGTTCCTTGAGCAGTCCAACAGCGGTGGCGAACCGCTCTCGCACCGCTGCCGGTTCATACCGCGCCTCGACCCCGCCATCTCTCAGGATCTGTCCGATCTCATCATCGATCCTTGTGCGTTCCTCTCGGAGATGCGCCAAGCGAACTTCGGGATCGTGCGAGGCACCGGCGACGAGATCGGCCAGAGTGCTGATCACGACGCGCAGGCGGGACTCGGTGCCGACGAACCCCAGGTCCTTCTGGAGCGCGCGGTCGAGGAATATGAACACGTCCTCTGTGTGCGGCGTCAACTGAAACACCGGCTCGTTCCGGCCCCCTTCGACGGAGCGGTGCAGCCAGCGTGTTTCCCCACTACACCAAGCGGACAGGTAGTGCTCGGGTTTGTCGCGCAAGGCGTCCGGATGGGCTGTTTGCACGGACTCCCGGTAGTCGTTCAAAGCGCTTACAAGATCAGACGCGGGTAGCGAGATGCGGCCTGGTGCCTTGAATTGCCGGTGGAGAAAGTCAATCACGAACGGCGCGTGTTGTGCCCGCAGCAACTTCAGCGCTGGCGACGTGCCAAAATATGCGAGAAGCAGGTCAAGGCGCATGGCGGCTGTCCGATCGCTCTGGTTTCCACGGGAATAGGGTAGTTGCCACGGCATCTGCGGGCCGCGCTCCGATGGAGATCGCATGGCGGCTTCGAACCATGCCGATGCGGTGCTCTGGCGAGCAAATCCGACTGCGGGTGACCGTTCGTGCCGAAGGCCGTGTGCTCCGTACCAGTTTTGGGACGAGCAATCCGATCACAATCCAAACATACTGAGTTTGCCCCGCTTTCGTAAACGTTTTGGCGGTACAATGGCCTTCCGTAACGATTTTGGCGTCGACGTATCCGTTTTGAGGAGTCAGCAATGGACCAGCCAAAGGCGACAACCCGGCCCGCAGGCTACACCGCGCTGCTCGATCGATATGCGATCCGCGCGATGCCAAACTGGCATCGGTCCGTCATTTCTGAGGGTAGTACCCGACGAACCGATTCATCAGCGGGCGAGGTCGTAGAGACGTACCCGGCTGCGTACTGGCCGGGTGCGAGTCCAGGAGACCACCTCGAGTTCGCCCTGAAGTACGACGGAATGAACCTTGGCATGCTGGCGGTCCTTCTGCCGGCGATCGGGGCGGACGAGATCGCCAGATACATCAACTCGAAGCCGAACGGGAAATACGCCCGCCGCATCTGGTACTTCTACGAGATGCTGACCGGCGATCGTCTCCCGCTTGCCGACCTGACGCAGGGAAACTACGTGGATCTCCTGGAGAGCGAGGAGCACTTCACGTTCGATCGCGCGGAGCCGATTCGACGCCAGCGTGTCAACAACAATCTGCTCGGCGATGCAAGCTTCTGTCCGACGATTCGGCGAACGAAGACCATTTCGGCGTTCATCGCACGGGATCTTTCCGCCCGGTGCAGAACACTGATCTCGTCGTACTCTCCTGAACTCCTCCGACGAGCACTGAGCTACCTGTACACGAAGGAAACAAAGTCGTCCTTCGAGATTGAGAACATCAAGCCGGACGCGAACAGAACTGAGCGATTCATCGCTCTTCTGCGAGTCGCTCTAAAGGAGGACCTGTGCACCAAGCCGCGGCTGATCGATCTCCAGAATCAGATCGTGGACCCTCGGTTCAAGGATGACGACTACCGCGACAGCCAAAACTACGTCGGCGAGACGGTCTCCATCGGGAAGGAGCGCGTGCACTACGTCTGCCCGAAGCCCGAGCACGTCACGGCCCTGATGGCGGGGATCATCTCGGCGCACGTACGGATGGAGCGCGGCTCCGTCCATCCAGTTGTCCAGGCGGCGATCGTCGGATACGGCTTCGTGTTCGTCCACCCGTTCGAGGATGGCAACGGCCGCATCCACCGTCTCCTCATCCACAACATCCTCAGTCGGAGAGGTTTCGTGCCGGACGGCGTGATCTTCCCGGTTTCGGCGGCGATGCTCAAGCAGGCCGCCAAGTACGACGCGTCGCTTGAGGCCTTCTCACGCCCGCTCTTGGGGTTGGTGGAATACACGCTCGACGATCAGGGGCGCATGACGGTCCACAACGATCCCGGCGTGTGGTACCGGTACCCGGACATGACCGTGCAGGTCGAGAGCCTGTTCACCTTCGTCGAGCAGACCATCGAAACTGAACTCGTCGAAGAGCTGGCATTCCTGGCGAACTACGACGACACAAAGCGCTCCGTGCAGGCGATCGTCGACATGCCCGATCGCGACATCGACCTGTTAATCCGATTCTGCCTGCAGAACAACGGGAAGTTGTCCCAGCGGAAGCGGGAGTCGCACTTCCAGCTGTTGACCAATGACGAAATTGACCGACTCGAGCGAGCCGTGGCGGAGGGGTACAAGCAGCCCGACAGCGGCCTGGGGGGCTGACGGTTGGCCTTCGAGAGGCCGAGAAGTGGCATTCTCAACTCGCCTCATCGGGCCGAGCGGAGTGGTCCGCGAGACGCGCTCGCCTCCCGATAGAGGCGAATATCGGCGTGAGCGGCGGAGCACCATTCGATCCCCGCATCCATCCTCTCTTTGCATACCCCCCCCCGATCGCGAGGCTCGCTGGTTGTCGTTCGAGTTTGCATGCCTCAGACTTCGCTTCCCAAGTTCACGATCTCCGCCGGGTTTTCATAAGTTCGATGAGCCGTGTGCAGCGTCCGCCAACTCTCCCCAGCGCCGGCGCTGCTCGCGCCAGTCGGATACGGCACACACTTTGCGCAGTTCGTGCTCGCTGACCGCATCCCGTTCACGCTCAATGCGAGGCAGGAACAGCAACTCCTCCTGGATGTCCGGAGCTAGGCACAGCAGGTCCATGACCTGGCTGATCCGAGCCCGCGTGACTTGGCCGAGGCGGGCCAGATCGGCATGGGATTCGACCTCGCCCATCCGAACCAACTCCTCGAACCGGATCGCCAGCGCCATCAGGCGGGCGACACGGGGAACGCGGCCCGCTTCAACGGGCGACGCGGCGGGCTCCACGCCGACGTTGACCTCTTTCCGGCCCGCCGCCCCCCGCGTGAAGTGCACTGGGAACTCGATCGTGACGTCGTGCATGTCTTTCATGCGACCTCCTCGTGCTCAACGGGTGCTTGGCCGAGCGTGCGCAGCCCGGCCGGATGGAACGTGATCGACACCGTCTTCTTTGCACCGTCGTAGTCCACCCGTTTGACAAGGTTCGCCAGCACGGCCGCCTGTTCCCGCGGGTAGAGCACGTCCCACGTCGCGGCGAACTCGCGAAGCGAGGCCGCGACGTCGGACTGGGTGATCGACTCACCGTCGACCTGGTCCGCCTCGGCGCGAAGAACTCGCGCCCGCTCGTTGGCCGTCGCCAGGCGTTCGTGGAGGTCGGCCAGACGGGCGGCGGCGTTGGCATCAGTGCCCGCTGTGGCGGCGACCTTGCGGAGCTCGGTCTCGATCTTCTGGATCTCACGAGCGCCGGCGGCCTGATCCTTCTCGATTTGCGCAGCTCGCGTCCGAACGCCGCTCTGGAGTTGGCGGAAGGTGGCGGCGACCAGCGCGCTATCGCCGCCGATGTGCTTGATCCGGTCGACTACCAACCTTTCGATCTGCTCGGCGGGCAAGGAACCCGACGGGCACGCGTGCCAGCCCTGTTTCTGGGCGACGTAGCAGACGTAGTAGCGGTACGCAGCCTTCCCGTCTTTGACGCTGTAGGTGTGGCCCATCGCGTGCCCGCACGGCCCGCAGTGGATCAGCCCTTTGAGCAGCGCCCCGTGCTGGTTGCGGACGTGCATGCCGCCGGTGCGGCCGTTGTGCTTGATCGTCTGGAAGACCTGCTGCCAAAGCCGCTCGTCGACAATGGCCGCGTGTTCGCCGGCGAACAGCTCCTTCTTGTGCTTGACCTTGCCCACATAGGCCGGGTTGGTGAGGAGGTTGATCAACAGGTGCTTGTCCCACACGCGACCGCCGACCGCCGTGCCCTTGCGGGTCGTCCAGCGCTTGCTCGTGCTGCCGCGGGCGTGGAGGATCTGGGCCACCTTGGTGAGCGAGCGGTGCTCCAGATACAAGTGGTAGACCTCGCGGACGAGCTCCGCCTCCGCCGCGTTGACCACGAGCTTGCTCCCGCCCGCGGGCTGGGGCGCGAGGTCGTACCCCAGGATCGGCTTGCCGCCGAACCACTTGCCCTTGCGCTTGGAGGCGGCGATCTTGTCACGGGTGCGCTCCGAGATGATCTCCCGCTCGAACTGGGCGAACGACAGGAGGATGTTCAGCGTGAGCCGCCCCATTGACTGGGTGGTGTTGAACTGCTGCGTCACCGACACGAATGAGACGTGGTGTTTCTCGAACACCGACATCATCCGGGCGAAATCCATCAAGGACCGCGAGAGGCGGTCGACCTTGTAGACCACCACGCAATCAACCTTTCCGGCCTCGATGTCCGCCATCAACCGTTGGCAGCCGGGGCGGTCGGTGTTCCCGCCGGTGAAGCCGCCGTCGTTGTACTGGTCCGGCAGCGCCACCCAGCCCTCGTGCTTCATGCTGGCCACGTAGGCCTCGCCGCTCTCGCGCTGGGCGTGCAGCGAGTTGAACTCCTGCTCGAGCCCCTGTTCGCTGGACTTGCGGGTGTAGATAGCGCACCGCACCGCCGGCACGCCGGACTGCTTGGACGGTGCTGTAGTGATGGACGATCTCATACGTTGCCCTCCGTGGTGCCGGGCTCATTGAGCCCGAAGAAGCGGAATCCGTTCCAGTGCGAACCGGTCACCTTCGCAGCGATGGCGCTCAGCGACCGGTAGACCTCTCCCTCAAACTCGAAGCCCTTGGGCAGCACCCGGACAAACACGGCGCGGCCCTTGTACTCGCGGCGGAGGACCGTCCCAGGTGGCGGCAGCCGCCCGTCCTCTCGCGTGTGGATGGGCACGCTCACCACGCTCTCGCCGTTGGCCCGGGGCTTGGGCGCGTCCGGCGATTGGGCGCGTGGCGGGCTTCGCCGCAGGTCGGCGTCATTGGCCAGTTCGCGTGCCCGCTGGCGGGCGCGCTCGGAGAGGTCCCCCTCCCGAAGCGCCTGCATCCGCCAGAGAATCCGTTTGATGAGCAGCACCTTGTGGTGCGTGCGAGTTTCTTCGCCGTAGACCTTGGCGTACCGCTGCTTCAGCTGCGGCACCGTCATCTGTTCCAAGGTCCGTTCGGCTGCATTCACATCGATCGCCACCGGGGTCTCCGTTCTCGTGGTCGTTAACCACGCGACCCATCAGGGCGGGCATGCTCGGAGAGTTCAAGTCGCGTCGGAGAGCCTTCTTGATGCTCGATGCTCGGCCCCGAAATGGCGACGTGACGTCGCCGGCGGCGGATGCCCTCGGCGAAGATGGCGGCGATGGCATTCAGTCGCGCCACGGGCGTCGTCGGGGCATCGGGATCAAGCGAGGCAGTTGGGAGGGTGGGGGCGGACGCTTCGTCCATGAGCGCGGTGTCGTGCACGGGCACATCCTCCGTGAAGGGGGACATGCATCCGTGCGGGCGTGCGCTTGGCGCTCGGCTTCGCACCTGATGCTGGAATGGGGCCCGCGTCCGGTGCGGGCCGTCTGCCTCTGAATACGCGAAACGGTCGGGGAGCGGCGCAGGGTCCGAATCTCACCCCTCGTTCACCCCGACAGCGCGTTAACCACAACGCCCAGAGAGTTTGAGAGCGCGGAGAGACTTTCGGCCCCCAACCCCGGCGTGGCGACCGATCCGCCGTTAGGATGTCTCGGATTCGAGAGCGCCCGGCAAATCGCGGACTTTCAGGAAGTGCCACGATTCCCGAGAGATACGCGCGGTGGGCGAAAAGCCCAGACCGTTAACGAGAAAAGGCCTCTCTACGAGGCCTTTCTCAGAACTCCCCGAGAGCAACCCTCTTCGGAGGGTTGGGGGCGGCCTTGGCGGGCTGAAAACCGGGTTTCCGCCTGAGAAGGCTAGGCGCTCTCGATTTAGCGCTCAGATCTGCTTCCTGGGTTCGGACCTTGGAGGGGTCATTGCGCCTCGAACCCGTGGCTCTTGAACTTGAGCACCCGGCAGTTCTCTGTCACCGCCCGGACCGTGGGCTGATCCACGCCGTCCGGTACCTCGGCCTGAATCTCCACCGTCACGGTGACGTTGGCGTCCTTGAGGCCCGTGAGGTGCGCCAACACCTCCTGCGCGATCCGGCCTGCGTCGCGCCCCAGCCGCGTGGCATCCACTTCCACGACGCCGAAGAACCGCGTCGGGGCCGTGGAACCTGCTGGCTTCCCGCCACCGTTCGGCTGGGTGGTCCCCCCACCGGGCGTCGGCTGCGCCGTGCTCCCGCCCGGAGCCGTACCGGAGTGACCGTTTCCAGACACCGGAACTGAGTCCGCCGCCTGCTGACGGCTCGCAGCGTCGGGCTTGACCACGAGGCTCTTCCCGTCAGCAACCACGCTGTCGATGGTCGCAGTCCGGAGGCCAACGAACCGTTTCTTCTTCTCGTCGAAGAAGTCGGCATAGGCGAACCCCTCGCTTTGCCACGTCAAACGGCTCACGCCATCCCGTACCGCGTCCAGCAGGACTTGCGGCGACTTCAGCCGGGGGAGGTAGAGGTACTGCGCGAAGTCGTCCACCAACTGCTTGACCGAGACGCTGTCGCCGCGCCACAAGGGGACACGGTCCAGTTCCATCCGCAGCAGCGTTCCCGCATACCGATTGGCGAGGCCGCCATCATTGATGAGTTTCTTGGACGCTCGCGGCGCGAGGCGATCTGCCCCCTGGAGCCGCACTTCGCCCCATTCGATGGGCGCTTGAGTGCCGGGCTGACCGGGAACCAGCATCCACTGAAACGTCTCCGGAATGCGCTGCCGCACAGTTTCGTCGGCCTCCGCAGTCTTCGTCTTTGCCTGTTTGCTCTGGAAGGCATCCAGATTGAGCGTCTCGGTCTCGTCGAGAATTGACTGCCACGCGATGTACTGGCGTACCGCCTGTTCCAATTCGGTGAGTCGTGTCTTGTCGGGCGCGAGGAAGACCAGCGTGTTGCGGTACAGCCTCGGGCTGGAACCCCTCTGTTCCAGCATCGCTTTCGCGGCGACCATCGCCGCGCTATCCGCCGCCTTCGCCGCGTGCGTCTGCTCGGGGGCGAGGATGACGAGCCGTGCTTCCTGTTCATCCGGCACGTCCGCCCCGCTGGCCGGGCACGGGTAGACCTTTGTGAACTCGCCGCGGCTGGCCTGCTCGTCGCGGATGCGCCGCACGATTTCCGCATGCACCTCGTCGTGCTTGCGCTCCAACTGAGCGGCACGGTCGTGCGCAAGCCGGGTCACGCTCGGGTGCGTGGCGAGCCAGTAGCGGCTTTGATCGACATAGACATGGGTCGCCTGATCCGACAACCGCCGCAGGGCATCGCCGAACGCCGCCGAGTTCTCGCCCGGCTGGACGCAGCCGACCTTTATCCGCCGATCGTCAATGCCCCGGTTCTGCGAGGTCGATGTCGGAGCCGAACCGAGGTACAGAGTGCGGGCCACGCGCCGTGCAGCTGAGACGCGCCCGAACGCCGGGTTCTCCCGGTCGATTCTCAGCGGCAGCGAGTTCGCCCCGTCCACGTCCTTCTCGATCACTGGCGTCCAGGGGTCGTCCATGTATCGGGTCAGTTCGTCCCGCACCGGCGCGTCGTCCATCGGGATCGTCGCCGGCATGATTAGCAGATTGCCGTCCTGCCGCTCCCACAGCGAGTGGATGACCGAAGCCATGAGACGCAGCACGCCGCGGGTCTTCTGGAACCGGTCGAGTGTGGACCAGTCCTGAAATAGCCGGTCGAAGAGTTCCGGGTGAATTGGGTACGAGTTCTGAATGCGACGCTCGTACTCGGCCTCCTTGCACTCGGGCGGGAACTCATTCCCAGCCTGCCGGTACATGTCCGCGAACGCACGCGCCACCGCATCGCGGGCCGCGAATCGATCCGCCTCCATCGGTTGGAACAGGCGCCGCCGCACGATCTCAAAGCACTCGTCCGTCGTCGCGGGCCGCCAGGTGCTCTGGACTCGGTCGAACGTGTTCTCCAGCCGTTTGAGCGCCTCGCGTCCGCCATCGCCGCCGATCTCGATGTCTGACGACGGCAACGACGCCACCAGGAACGACCCTGGTGCAGCCTTGAACGCCTCGGTCAGGGATTGGGCAAACGTGATGTTCGCGTCGAACGAGCCCGCGGCGAGACCCGGCGTGCCGTAGACCTGCCGTACATACGCGACCCATTCGTCGATCAGGACGATGCACGGGCTGAACTTCCGCAGCAGGGTGACGAGACCACCGGGGCAGACGCCCTTCTCGTCGTCGGCCTTCACGATCTCGTAAGCCTCCTTGGCCTTGCCGACCGAGTGCCCGAGCTGCCACGCCAACTCGCCCCAAAGCGTGCGAACGGTGATGCCGTCGGGCTTTTTGAAGCCGGTGAGAGAGAGCTTGTTGCCGACGAGTACGGCACGATGCACCTTGGGCAGGCTGCTCACGCCGACCTTCTTCATGAGCGGCTCGACCCCCGACAATCGTGCAGGCGCCACGCCACTGAACAGGTGGAAGAGACCAAGCATCGAGTGCGTCTTGCCGCCACCGAAGTTGGTCTGGAGTTTGACGACCGGATCGGCGGTCTGGCCGCAGATCCGCTTGATGCCGAGCGCCAGCAGGTCCGCCAGACCCTCGGTCAGGTACGTCCGCCGGAAGAACTCGACGGGATCGGTGTATTCGACGGGAGCGCGGTGCTCCTTGTCGAACTGGTCCTGGTACACCTGCCACAGGTCCGCGGCGAACTCGGCGAGCAGGTAGTTTCCGCCCGCGACATCGGCGTGTGGCGTGATCACGTCGCGCCAGCAGGGCAGGCCCGTCGTGAACTTCCCCTCGACGCCCGTCGCGGCGGCCTTCTTCGCCTCGCGCTTGGTCATGTCGTCGAACTTCTGACGCAGGACCTCCTGGAGCTGGCGATCCACCTCGTCGGCCTGCGGTGCGTTCACCGCGAGCAGTAGCCGCTTCGTGCTGTCTAGCGCCCGGTTGGTGTCGTCCAGCCCGAAAGGCTTCTGGTGCGCCCAATCGACGCGGACCTCCTGCAACTCGCCGACCAGGCCCCGCTCCGTCTTGCCAAGTTTGTAGCGGAACACGTACTGCCAATGTCCGACGAGGATCGAGAGCAGATTCGCCACGTCGAGGGCTTCCGGCGTGGTCGCCGAGCGGGCGGCCTGCGTGTCCGTGCCGAGTGCCTGACGTGCTTGCTCGAACCACTTGTCGCCGTGCTTGGCCTTCAGTTCGCGCTCGACGAACGGGAGCAGGCCCTCCCGGAGCAGGTCCATCGCACGCCCAACACGGTCTCGATTCGATACTGCCATGCGGTTCCCTCACTAGCGTGCGTACAGACTGCCTTCGGGTGCGGCAGGCCCCTTTGCCGCGAGCTTCTGAATCTCCGGCCACGCGACCACGAGTGCGTTGTAGGAGATGGCCTCCTGCGCCCACTTCTTTCGTTCGCAAAGGGTGTAAAGGCGGTAGGCAAGGTCACGGGCCACCTCGGTTGCGCCCGCGTAGACGGCGTTGATGCGGCGCAGAAGGTCGGCTGCCGCCTGTTCCCCTCCGGTCTCCAGTGCCCAGCAGAGGTACTGGCAGACTTCCCAGTGGAGAATGTCGTCATCTGTCGCGGGGTCCCACGTCTCGGGCTTGCCCCCCATCAGTTCGGCGCGTTTGAACAGCCGTACCTTGCCGCCCTTTGCGGCGACGACTCCGGTCTCCACGAGGCCATTCACCGCGACCGCCATCGCTTTGCACAGCGTCTCTGCATCGCCGTACGGGCCGTCGGCGTGGGCGAACTGCTCGAACCACTTGATGCACCAGCGGGTGTCGGCGTCGTACTCGCCCTCCTGCTCGGCGAGCACCTCGTCGAGGACCTGGTTGATTAGAGCCAGGGCGGTGCGGACGCCCATGCGGTCGCCGCTCGTTTCCAGAACCTTGCTGTATCGGGAATACACGGCCATGCCGGGGCCGATGGCGGCCTGCGCAAGGTCCACTGGCGCGATGTTCCCGGATTGCAGGTCGCGCAATGCGACCGGAAGCTCTCGCTTGAGCGCGGCGACAAACTCTCTACGGGATGCCATCGGAGCGGCATCCCCGCGCGGGTGGCAAACCAGCACTATGGAACTGGCGAGAGCATTTGTGCCAATGCTCACGCTGCGTGCAGACCGTTCAGTTCGTACTGGCCATGTGCCCGTGATTGCGAAGCCAGCCCGAATCAAGCCCTCCAGCATTGTTTCCCAGCCGGTAGATGCCGTTGAGGACTCGTTCTCGCCGCCCTGCTCATCGTCATCTTCCTCGGATTCAGCTTGCTTGAAGGCGTAGAAAACGGTGAGCGGGTAGTCCGCGTGTTCCGATTCGCGCATGCGCTCGAAGGCATGTCCGAGTCCGGTCTCAAAGAACGCCATCGCCTTATCTCTGCTCTCGTCGTGACGATGGGGTGTCGCTATCAGTTCTTCGGCTTTGGGCGTGAGCAGCGTTCGGAACAGTGACGGATAGACAGGTGCCAATGTCCGTCGAAGCCACACGTAGAAGAAGTCGGAAAGGTCCGCGTAGCCGATGTTGTCGTAGTAGGGCGGATCGGTGCAAACCATGAGTGGACTGGACTGTGCTGTCGCGTTGGCTGCATCGACTTGTCGTACAATTCCTCCACACGACGCAGACTGCACGATTCCGATGTCAAGCGAGCTGGCTGCCCGTTTCACCTGCTCGTAGTAATCACCGGAAGACTCGGCGAAGGGATTTGATTCCGCAAAGTCCCAAACCATGGGCAGCGCTTGGCGAGAGAAGGTCGTGCGGACCACTTCGTACTTGATTCCAGACATCCATGAACAGATCACCGAAAGGCCGTCCGCTGACTTGCTCGCTGCAAGCCCCAAGTACGTCGCCACCGCATCTGCATACCGCTCCGCTGCTTCTTCACCGGGTGCGGTGGCTTGCCCCGTGCCTGCCAGCTTGGCGTGCGCCTTTACCTGTGCACGCGCCTCCATTACGAGGTCGCTGAACGTCGTCAGCGCGGCCAGTTGGCGATGGGTAAAGAGCTTGTAGTGTTTGTCCATGCCGTAAAGCTGCACGCGGAAGCCCAGCGCCTGTTCCGGGATCGGCGTGTCAGGTACGTTCTTCGGCAACGCAATGTCGGCGGCCCTCTCCTGCTCTGCCGTCGGCGACAGGTACACCCTTCCGCGTGTGCCCTCGGCAACGATCGCCATTAGCCGCGAGCCCATTCGCCCAGATTTCGCTTCGGAACGGATGTGGTCGAAAGGAATCGGCTGGTTGGTCAGAAGGCACGTCGCGCCCGTTCGGATGACGGTGCCCCTTTTCGGATCAACATCCTTTGTCGGTGTGCCGGTGCGCACCTCAAACTTGTACGATTTCCCATCGGGAGCGATCACCGGCTCAACCCATGCCTTCTTTCCCTCCTTTGTCGCGAGCCAGTAGGCCCGAACAAGCGGGACAAGCGCCCCCGCGGCGGCGGGGTTCGGACTTGGCACTGTCCGTGCCCACAGCCAAGCGATCACCGGCAGTTCTTGCCCCACATATTCCTTCAGGTCCTTGCGGTCGCGGGCCATCGCGTCGGTGACGGTGACCTTCGGATACAGATGCCCGATGCGTTTCTGCGCCTCATCCCGCATCCAGCGGCCGTAGTACCGGACATCGTCTGCCAACCCCGCCGCGCCCTTCCACTGCGCGGTGCCCAACTGGCCCTGCACACCTCGACTCTTCTTATCTTTGCTGTGCCCATCCGCCGCGCCCTTAGACGAGTCGCCCCGCGCCTCCGGATTGACCGGCGGTTTATTGGCGAACTGTGGTGGAATCTCGATCAGCGCCTTGGTGATGAGCACCGGCACTGGATTCAGGTCCGACCCAAACGCCCGCAATCCGAGACGCTGCGCTTCCAAGGGGATCGATCCTCCGCCGCAGAATGGGTCGAGCACCGGCGGGGCGTACTCGGCGAGGAAGACGTTTACGGCTTCCGGCTTGGCGCGGCGAATGACGAAGTCCCACCCGGCTTCTTTCTTCATTTCGCCGGTTTCGATTTTGCGGCTGGCGACGCACCTGGC
>ERZ761603.1169-NODE-1169-length-20148-cov-39.751904_pt1 | contig 20148 bp, 20 predicted proteins | sample MGYA00511879_ERZ761603 | MGnify/ENA primary metagenome ERZ761603 (study PRJEB28899, sample SAMN02850040) | bioreactor sludge metagenome | biome: EBPR Sludge; feature: EBPR Bioreactor; material: flocular biomat | place: Australia: Thorneside Wastwater Treatment... | reverse complement strand
GACTGGAGTTCAGACGTGTGCTCTTCCGATCTGGGTGGGGGGGCATGAGGATCTACGTTCTTCGACATGCCCACGCCGACCCCGCCGGGCATCATCAGCCCGACGCCGACCGCACGCTCTCGGTCCGGGGCGAAGCGTGGGCCCGGCGCCTCGCGAAGGACTTTGCAGCGGGCAGGTTCGGCCCGGCGCCCACCCGCATCTTCGCCAGCCCCGCGCGACGCACGATGCAGACCGCCGAGGCGATCGCGGCAGAGCTCGCCTTGCCGATCTCCCCCGACGCGCGCATAGGCCTTCGCGCTGAACTCGAGGACCTCATTCACCTGGCGAACGAACTTCTGAGAGCCCCCGATCGCGGCCCCGCGCTGCTCGTCGGGCACAATCCGACCGTGAGCGATGCGGCCGCGTTCTGGTGCCGGGGGCTGGCCCCGCCGCCCGAACCCTTCGCGCCGGGCCACGGGATGGCGTTTGATGCAAACAACGACGCCGGGCACCCGTGGCACCCGGCGTCGCGTGTGGACTAGGTTCACGCCGCGTCTCCCGCGGCGTGTCTGGGCTCAGCAGCCCTCTTCGAAGGCCTGCACAAACTCATCGAAATCAAAGAAGTCGATGAACCCGTCGCCGTTGAAGTCCCCGTCGCTCGTTCCGGCTTCAAAGGCGTTCACGAAGCCGTCATAGTCGAAGAAGTCGGCGAACCCGTCGCCGTTGAAGTCCGCGGCGCAGACCTCGCGGGTCAGGGCGCCCGGCTCGATCACGCGCTTGGCGATCCCCGGGCCCGACCACGACGTGATCAGCCCGGCGCCGCCGAAGTTCTCCCAGAACTCCACGCGAACCCGGTGCGTTCCTGCCTGCAGGCGGATGCTGCCGCCCACTTCCACCATCCCGTGCAGGCCGTCGTTGTTCACCACGAGCGTGTCGCCCACAAAGAGCTTCGACCCGTCGTCGGAGTTGGTGAAGAACGTGTACTGGCCGGTGCTGGGTGCCGTCACCACAGCCTCGTACACCGCGCCCACCTCGTCCGCCCGGCCGCTCGTCGAGAAGTTCCCACCGGTCGACTCGAAGTTGATGTTCGGGACCACGTCCGTGCGGTACGGCGTCAGCAGCGAGAAGTTCGGCAGCATGCTGAATCCGGGCGTCACGTAGTACGACACATCGACGCCCGGGCGGCGGTGGGGGACAAAGTCCGGTGCCCGATACAACGCCGGGTCTTCAACCGCGACCGTCACCGTCGCGTTCGTGCTCGTCCGACCGGTGCTGTCCGTGACCGCGTACGTGAACGTGTCCGTCCCGATGAAGTTCGCCCGGGGCGTAAAGACGAGTTGGTCCCGGCCGCCGGGGCCCGTGCCCACGGACCTCGACACCGATCCGCCCTGCGTGCTCGCGCCGGAGAACGCGGTGATCGAGAAGGTGTCCCCGTTGGGATCAAAGTCGTTGCTCATCACGTCGATCGTCGCCGAGACGTTGGCGAGCGTGACGCTGCTGTCCGCGTTGGCAAAGGGCGCGCTCGGGCCCGCCGAGGCAAGCGCCGCCTGCACGCCCGCCGCCACGTTCACACGGCCGAATCCCCAGGACGAATCCTCGCCCGGCGTTCCGAGATCCGTCGCTGTCGTTTCCAGGATCGTCTCGACCGCCTCGGGTGTCAGGTTCGGGTTCGCCGACCAGATCATCGACACCACGCCGTTGCAGACCGGCGTCGCCATGCTCGTGCCCGACGCGAAGCAGTATCCGCCGCCGTTGCAACTCGACAGAATGTCCACGCCCGGCGCGAAGACGTCCACGGCGGTCCCATAGGCCGAGAAACCAGCCTTCGCGTCCCCGTATGTCGACGCGCCGACCACGATCACGTCCGGCCAGTCAAACCAGCTCAGGTCGCGGTTGTCGTTCCCCGCGGCATACAGGTACAGCCCGCCGATCGAGCGGATGTACGCGCCCGTGGTTTGCAGCGGCTCGTAGTCAATCCCCGAGTACGACGTCGAAACGCTCTTGGCGCCGTTCTCAATCGCCCAGCGGGCGCCGTTCATCAGCCAGTCGTACGCGGCGCCGCCGCCCGTCGAGTTGCTCACGCGGACCATCATGATCTGGCAATTCCAGTTCACGCCCGCCACGCCCGCGCCGTTGTTTCCGGTCGCCGCCCCGCAGCCCGCGACATGCGTTCCATGGCCGTTGATGTCGTTCACCTGCCCGCCGTTGATCTCCGCCAGCGCGTCCACCGCGTTGAACCCCGGCACACGCTTCGAGGCCAGGTCCGGGTGCGTCAGATCGATCCCCGTGTCCGTGAACGCCGCGATGTAGTTCGACGTCCCGGTGAACATGTCCCACGCCGCCGGCGACCCGATCTGCGGGTGATGCCACTGCGACCCGTACTGCGGATCGTTCGGGGTCGCCAGCGGGTACACCGTCCAGTTCGGCACCGCGTACTGGAAGAGCCCCGTCTGCATCAGCCGAAGCGACAGCTCGTTCTCGGCAAAGCCCCGCACCGCCGAACGCGGCGCCGGATCGCACTCCACCACATATTCATCCACCGTCGCATACGACCTCGCCACACGCCCTTCGAGCATCGCGAGCGCCCGGGCACGATCCGCCGCCGACAAATCCTGCCTCGGCCTGACGATCAACTGGCCCGAGAACTCGACCTGCCCGGGCCTCTCCTCGTACGTCCCCGGCCGATGGCTCGCGGGAACGGGCTCCAGCGGGGGCTTGGCCGCCCACGCAAAGCCGCTCGAAAAGCCCGCGGCCATGCCGGCGAGCACGAAAAGTCCGGACGTCTTCATGCGCAAGTTCCCTCATCGGGGTCCGAGTTACCCCGTAGCACCACCCTACCGCAGGGCGGCCCGCCGTGCAAGGGAACCTCTGGAACCGCTCACCCCGCCCTACCCCCCCCCGACCGAGCTCAATCACCCTGATCAAGGACCGCCATGAAGGCCTCCTGCGGGATCGTCACGCTCCCGATGGACTTCATTCGCTTCTTGCCTTCCTTCTGCTTCTCGAGCAGCTTCCGCTTGCGCGACACGTCGCCGCCGTAGCACTTGGCCAGCACGTCCTTGCGGAACGCCTTGATCGTCTCGCGGGCGATGATCTTCCCCCCGATCGCCGCCTGCAGCGGGATCTCGAACTGGTGCTTGGGGATCTGCTCCTTCAGACGCACCAGCAACGCCCTGCCTCGCTGCTCGGCCTTCGTCCGGTGCACAATGATCGAGAGCGCTTCCACCGCGTCCCCGTTCACCAGAATGTCCATCTTCACCAGGTCATCCGACTTGTACCGGATCACCTCGTAGTCCATCGTCCCATAGCCGCTCGTCATCCCCTTCATCTTGTCGAAGAAGTCGTAGATGATCTCCGCCAGCGGGATCTCGAACTTCAGCATGTCGCGAGACTGGCTCACGAACGACTGGTCGATGTACACCCCGCGACGATCCAGGCACAGCTTCATCACGTCGCCGATGTACTCCTTCGGCAGCATGATCTCCAGCTTGCAGATCGGCTCGCGGATCTCCTCGATCGTCCCCATGTTCGGCAGGTCCGCCGGGTTGTGCACCTCCAGCAGCTGCATCCCCGCCTTGATGTCCTTGCAATGCTCGCTCGAGGGGTCCACCGGCTTGAGCGCCTGTCCGTTCGCGCCCGTCACCGTGTCCGTCCCTCGCACCAGCACGTGGTACGACACCGTCGGGGCCGTCTGCACCACCTCGACCCCGCCCTCGCGCTCCAGCCGCTCCTGGATGATGTCCATGTGCAGCAGCCCGAGGAACCCGCACCGGAACCCGAACCCCAGCGCCTCGGAGTGCACCGGCGCGAACGTGAACGACGAATCGTTCAGGCTCAGCTTTTCCACCGCGTCGCGCAGGTCCTCAAAGTCCGTCGAGTTTCCGCCGCTCTCGTCCGTCGCAGGGTAGAAGTCGCAGTACACCATCTGCCGCGGGGGCTGATACCCGGTCAGAGCCTCGGTCGCCGGGTCCTGCGCCAGGGTCACCGTGTCGCCGATCCGCACGTCTTTCAGCGATCGGATCGCCGCGACGATGTACCCCGTCTCGCCCGGGCCGAGTTCCTTCACCCGCACCGGCTTGGGGGTCATCTTGCCGATGTCCGACACCAGGAAGTCGCTCCCCACACCCAGCATGCGGATCTTGTCGCCCACCTTCAGGCGACCATCGAACACGCGGACGTACGTGATCACTCCGCGATAGTCGTCGTACACCGCGTCGAAGATCAGCGCCCTGAGCTGCGGCACCACTTGCTTCCGCGGCGCGGGCAGCTTGTCACAGATCGCCGCCAGAAGCTCCGGAATCCCCCGCCCCGTCTTCGCCGAGACCAGCAGGCACTCCTCCGCCGGGAACCCCAGCGTCTGCTCGATCTCCTCCGCCACGTCGTCGGGCTTGGCTCCGGGCAGGTCGATCTTGTTGATCACCGGGATGATCGTCAGATTCTCGTTCACCGCCAGGTACGCGTTCACCAGCGTCTGCGCCTGCACGCCCTGCGTCGAGTCCACCACCAGGATCGCGCCCTCGCACGCCTTGAGTGCCCGGCTCACCTCATAGTTGAAGTCCACGTGCCCGGGCGTATCAATGAAATTCATCATGTAGAGGTCGCCGTGATCCTCCGGCTTCCCCTTGGCCGTCCGGTGCTCCCCCGTCTCGTCCACCGGCGCCTCGTACTCCGTCTCGAGCTCATCGCTCGTCGCGCCCGGCTTGTGCCGGTGCAGCACCGTCACCGCCGACGCCTTGATCGTGATCCCACGCTCCCGCTCCAGATCCATCGAGTCCAGGATCTGGTCCTTCGCCTCACGCGCCGAGACCGCGTTGGTCGCCTGCAGCAGGCGATCCGCCAACGTGCTCTTCCCGTGGTCGATGTGCGCGATGATGCTGAAGTTACGGATATGTTTGGGGGTGTCGGACATGCCGCCCAAGTGTAGGGGAGCCCCGACCGCCGAGAAGACCTAGAAATCCCGCCCCGCAAGCCCGTATCGGGTGGACATGATCGGAACGACGAACGCGCCGTAAGGCCGATTGACCGGCGCGTCGCCGGTCGGGTTGGCCATATCGATCAGCCCCGCCGATCCATCGGCCCGCCCCGCCGTCGAGAACGCCGTCGCGATCGATCCCTCCTTGTTGAGGTACTTCCCGCTGCTCGAATCCCAGGTCAGCCCCTTCTGCGCGGGGAAGCGAACGTCGGCAAGGGTCGACCCGCGGATCAGCGTGTCGTCGATCGGGGCGTCGTCGCCGTCCCAATACCGCGGGGCGGCCGAGCACCCGTGGGCCAGGAAGATATCCGACGAGAACACGCCGTCCGGATACTCGCTCGACGCATCACTCCCGCGCGTGCTCTCGTTCGTCACCGATTGCCGGTTGGTCAGATGCGACGGATACAAGAGCGAGATCCAGAGACGCGCGTTGGCGCGAAAGTAAGACAGGCCGCCGAACGGGCCCGTCTTGATGTCGTACCCGTTGACCACGATGGGCCCCAACGGATTGCCCGGCGCACCCACGTACGGGAAAGACTCCTTCGATGAGGTGGTGTACATCTCGATCGCGACCGCCAACTGCTGAAGCGTGGCGAGGCTCGCCGAGACCCGAGCCTGGTTGCGTGCCCTGCCCAACACCGGGATCGAGATCGCGATGATCACCGAAACGATGACAATGACGACAAGCGTTTCGATGAGCGTGAAGCCCGCAGGGGCACCACGAGACCGCTCGCGGGACTTGAGGAACGACGATCCGAAGGGCAGTCCATGCCGTACGACAAGCCAGCCGTTGACAATCAACAACGCCCCATTTCGGATCAACCCGACTGCCGCGTCCTCGCGAGGTCCCATCGATGACTTCACAAGACCGAAACATCCGCACGAAAGCGGCGAGGGTGAGATCCGAAGGTAGATCAGTGTCAGAGAAAGCACGACAAGCGTGACGAGCGAGACGAAAATGGTCACTCGCTCCTTGACGCCCGCGATCAATAGCCCGCCAAGAAATGCCTCTCCCAGTACAACACAATGCGCGACAAAACCCGCGAAAGGAAGGCCGATCGGGAAGAGATGCTCGATGACCAATGTAAAGTGCGTCACTGTGAACGACTTGATCACGGCCGCAGTAAGGAACACGACCCCGAGGAAAACGCGAAGCCAAATCGCGAGAAGATCAGTTCGGTCATCTGTCGCCCGCCTGAGCATGATTCAGTACTCCAGAGCGCTCCCAACCCGCGCGTAGTTGTAGTCGTACACGCCGTCGAGCACCCATGTCCCCCGCTTCGGATCCCAGAAGAACGAATGAACACGCGGATGTACGGCACCATCTCCGAATGTGGTGACGATCCCGACCTCCGCCCAGACAACGCGACGATCACGCTTCAGGACATCGCGCCATGCCGTCGGGGCGTTCCACCAGTTGCGCGTGGTGCCGCTCGTCTTTCCTTGCCAGATCTCAGCACCCATGATTCCGGACACGAACGGCCTCGTTTGGCTCGGGCTCGTCATCACGCCAACAACGACCGCAAGCCCTTCGGCGGAGTTCGAGATCCGGACCGGTTTCGCCGAGCCTCCATCCGCCGTAAGCCCGATCGCGAAGAACTTCCGGAACATCCGCGCGACATCGCGGTCCGGCGGAGGTGTATCCCTGAAGATCGCCTCGTAGTCCTTCTCGATCTGCCAGATGCCGTTGAGATCGTCGTACGTGCGAAGCTGGTATCCCGCGCCCCGACGCCACGCAAAGTACGCTTCAACATCCTGCGTGATGAAACGCAGCGTGTAAAAGCGCGTGAACTCCCCGAGCAAGGCGTCCATCGAGCCCGATCCGTCCGGCATGTGTTCAGGCTTTGTCGCGGTTCCTGCAAAGTGCTCACGCAGGGAAGATTCGTCGAGGTCGGCCACGAGACGCATCGGGATCGACCTGAAGCGTGACTGCGCGTCACGGACCAACTCCGACGCATCCCGAGGATCACGCGGCATCCAGAGCGGCCGCGTCAAGATCGCGATCACCGCAATCACGCAGATCGCAACGATTGTGACCTGCCACGCTCTCATCGAACGCGACTCCTAAAAGCAGGTCTCGACATTCGGCGTGGACTTGCACTTTTCAGGCTTGCGACAGACGCACGTCCAAGTCCCTCCAGTGACCGGTCGGCAGCAGCACGCATCCTCGCCCGTTCCGCACGTAATCGTTCCAGTGCAGTTGTTCGTGCAGGTTCGGTTGCCCGCCGTAGCACTGGCGATGGTGACGATCGCCGTCATCGCCGCAACGACCGCAAGACCACGACCGATCCGATCAAGACGAATGTTGTTCGACATGGAACCTCCTTCGTGAGCACCATACCAACTGGGGGGGGGGGCGTCAAGAGCGCATTGCACGTTGTAACGTAATGTGGATAACTGGGACGATGACCAGACTCGCGAGTGCCATCGACACCATGACCGCAGATGCCCTGTGATCTTCCATGTTTCGCCATCCATCCCTCCCCTCTCGGCGAGCCGATGGCTGACGCATCGACCCGGCGCGGACAACGGGCTGCCTCCGCCCACGCCGCGTACAGTCCTCCCGCATGACCCTCGCGCAGTTCATCGAGGATCCCAACGTCGTCTGGGCGCTCGCCGCCGGGCTTCTGTTCGGGTTGGTCGCCGGCCTCCTCCTGGCCTACCGGCACTTCGCCGACAAGCTCGCCGCCGCCGCCCTTCAGCGCCAGCAGGCCATCGACGCGCTCAGTTCCTCTCGCGACGAAGCCGCCCACCGCGAACGCGTCATCTTCGAGCAGCACCGTGCCCTCAACGACCTCCAGGCCTCCAAACTCCGCGGCGAACTCCAGCTCATCGAGCAGCAGCTCGCCGCCCGCGAGTCCCGCGAAGACCGCGAGCACGCCGGCCGCGAGTTCCACGAGCTCATGGTCGAGAAAGCCCGCCTGGAGATCGACAACCTCCGCCTCCACAACGCCGAACTGAGGCGACGCATCGAAGACTGGGACAACGGCCACCCCGAGTGAACCCCGCCCGCCACCACCCATGAAATCCAAAGCCGAAATCGTCCGCGACTGGCTCCCCCGATACACCGGCCGCCCCATCGCCGACTTCGGCGAGTACATCCTCCTCACCAACTTCTCCAACTACGTCGAGATGTTCGCCCGGCGCTTCGGCGTCCCCGTCGTCGGACGCGACCGCCCCATGCAGTCCGCCACCGGCGTCGGCGAAGGCCGAAACATCACCATCCTCAACTTCGGGATGGGCTCCGCCATGGCCGCCACCACCATGGACCTCCTCAGCGCCGTCGATCCCAAGGCCGTCCTCTTCCTCGGCAAGTGCGGCGGCCTCAAGAAGTCCAAGGTCGGCGACTTCGTCCTCCCTATCGCCGCCATCCGCGGGGAAGGCACCAGCAACGAGTACATGCCCCCCGAAGTCCCCGCCCTGCCCTCGTTCCGCCTCCAACGCGCCGTCTCGCAGTCCATCATCGAACGCAAGCACGACTACTGGACCGGCACCGTCTACACCACCAACCGCCGCGTCTGGGAGCACGACGAGGAGTTCCGCGAGTATCTCCGTTCGCTCCGTGCCGTCGGGATCGACATGGAAACCGCCACGATCTTCATCGTCGGGTTCGTCAACTCGATCCCCAAGGGGGCCCTGCTCCTCGTCTCCGACAACCCCATGACCCCCGAAGGCGTCAAGACCGCCGAGAGCGATCGCCTCGTGACCGAGCAGTACGTGGACGACCACCTCGCCATCGGGATCGATGCCCTCATCGATCTCCGCGATTCGGGCCAGTCCGTCAAGCACCTTCGTTTCGAATAAGCGTTACCGCCGGACCGCGACGACCTCGAACACGCTGGGCATCAGCACGAACGACGCCGGATCCGCCGACGCCTCGCCCCACACCGCCAGCGCCTCGTCGCACTCCTGCTGCGACAGCTCGCCCTGCGCGACCAGCTTGGGCGTGAACGTGCGGAAGAACGTGTCGGGCCAGTGCCACATCGAGTCGGCCCCGCCGCTCTCGGCAAACGCCGCGGGCGAACGCGCCACCCGCTGCACGACCTCGAGCGACCGCACCTCGAACCCATGATCGAGCAGCATCCCCGGCAGGCGTCCCACGATGTCCGGATCGCCCCCGCGACGCCGCCACGACGCCGCCACCGCCTCGACCACCCGCTCGAACGCTGGCCGCCGCGGCGCCAGCTTGATCGAAAACTCGTAATTGAAATAATCCTGGATCGCCACCCGCCCGCCCGGCCTGACCAGCGCCGCCAGCCCGCGGATCACGTCCTCGGGCCGAGGCACGAAGCACAGCACCCATCGCATGTACGCCAGGTCGATCGTGCCGCGCTCGTCCGGCAGCGCGTCCTCCAGCGACTGCACGTCGCCCAGCACGCGATGCACATTCGTCAGCCGCCGCGCCTTCGCCTCGTCACCCAGTTCCTTGAGGAACGACGCCGACTCGTCCAGCCCGATCACGCGCCCGCTCGGGCCCACGATCTGCGCCAGGTCCATCGCCGCGTGCCCGGGCCCGCACCCCGCGTCCAGCACCGAAAGCCCGGGCCGGACCCCAGCCCGTTCCCACAGACGGTGCGCCGCCCACGACCACAGCCGATGCTGCAGCCCCAGCCGAACCGACTCGTCCCGACCCGTACCCAGCACGTATTCCGCGGTCTGCGTCATATCGCCCCCATCGTAGCGGCCCCATGGGTCATTCCTCGCACGCACAAATGTGCACGAACGGAGACAAATGTGGCGTATTGTAGCAAATGATACGCATCGCCTATATTGTGTAGTAGGCGCACACAGACCCCAGAAGTCGTATATGTTTGGAATTTGTAAGGTAACTTGTCGAGATGATTTGACGCCATGGCGTCATGTTGCTACGCTCTTGGCATGGCGGACCGCTTTGGACAGGGTCAGATTTCGGTTGCGACCGTTCACCGACGAATTCGCGAGCTGAGCGATGAGATCTTCAAGCTAGAGGCTCAGCGCGCCGCGTTGGAAGCCTTGCTGCGAGAGAGTGCTCAGTCGCAACAACAGGAGGGTGGATTTGGCCTGTCTGGCGATGGTGCCGTGGCCCATCGGAGTGTTTTGCAGGGCGACGAAGCCCAAGACAAGCTTGGACCACGCAAGGCCATTGAGGCGTACGTTGCCTCTAACCCCGGAAAGACCGTTACCGAGATTGCGGACGCGCTCGAGCACTCGGTGGCCAGCAAAGCTCGCGACAAGCGAAACGTGCTCAGGACCACCGTAGCTCTCCTAGTGCAGAGTGGGGTCCTGAAGAGAGTGGAGGCACGCATTTACGACAAGGAGCATGCCATGTAGTCGCATGTATACACGAACACGCCAGGTGAACTAGACCTGGCGTGTTCAGGGTTTGCCCATTGGTGCGTTGCACCAGCTGGTCGCTAATCCAGCTGAAGGGCTCTGTCGTTCCTCCAGTCTATGCGCTGGTTTGCTCTGATTTCACCCCAAAACCCCAATTACTCTCCATTCGAGAGAGAAGGGAGTCATATGGCGCACGTGGGCACAAAGCCACGACTGACATGCCGTTTGCGTTGGCCTCGAGAATTCTGGCGTGTTCGTTACACGCATGATTTGTGGCGATGATCGTCATCCGACCATAATGAACCCCGGTGGGGATCCGATTCCCCCCGGGGGAGTTTTGGTTTCGGTGGCCGCAACTGCTTCTCGCGCTCATGGTGGGCGGCGACCAACGTGCGGACGTCGCCACGAATGCCAAAGCGAGTCGATTGCGACAGTCAGTGAGTAAGCCGCAATGAAAAAAGACGCCGCCGGGTGGTGGGCCCAGCGGCGCGATGGCGACGGGAAAAGAGGCGTTGGTGGTGGTGGTGGACCCGTCGCCGGTGGGAACCGTGTTCAAGGCGTTCGGCCCGTGGTGGCGCGGCCGAACGCGGGAGCCGATCCGCCGCGGGCGTCCTGCCCTTCGGGCCTCCCTCGCGTCCTGCGTGCCCCACACAACTCGGGGCGGGAGACCCGCTCGCCGACCGGCGCTTCCCTGCGGCGTCGGTTCGAGCGGCGGTTGCTTGGGCCGCGGGATTCGGCGATTCATTCGCCTACCCCCCGCGGGGCTCAGTCCTTTCCGGGCCCTTCACCGTTCGTCGCGTCCTGCTCCGAACACTTCAGGCCCAGATTCCTCGGCGGGTTTCCCCGCCATCGTCCTTCTGCAACCCTGAGCCGGCCGTCTCCGACCGCTTGTCCCAGGTACCTCTCCCTCCCACCCTCTTCTTCCGCCCCACAAACCCCGTCAGTCCTTCCTCGACCCGAGCCTCGCCACCAGGCTCGGCAGATTGCTGAATCGCTTCTCCAGGCTCTGCTGCCACGTCGCCCGGTCATGGACCTCCAACCGATCCCCCGCCCCGACCACCACCACCTCCGAACCAACCTTCACCAACTCCACCAAGTGCTTCGGCAGCGAAATCCGTCCCGCCCCGTCCGGCTCCACAGACTCTGCCATCCCGTACAACGTCGACTGCAATTCCGCAAGATCCTGATCAGGGGTCAATGACGATGCACCCCGCGATGCCAATTCCTCGAACCGCTTCGCCGTGTACACCCGCAGCACACCCCCCGGCCACGGAACGCACACCCATTCTGGGCCCTCTTGCCCCGGGTCAACCTTTGACCGGAACTTCGAGGGGATACCCAACCGCCCCTTGGCGTCGATCGTGGCTTCGGCGTGTCCGGTGAACAGCACGATCGAGTCCTCGTGGGCAGGTATGGGAATCTAACCCACTCTCACCCACAAGTCAACACAACCGCTCACCTTTCGCCACCCCTGTGGATTTGTGGAAGATTTCCACCGATCCAACTCTAAACCCATATTCAGAAACAGGATAAGAATCCACATCGCGCGAGCGAGCACCGTCACGGCCCGCGCCGCCCTGTCCCACGATCGCCCCGGATCGGCGTCGCGAGCCCCACAGCAACCAATTCAGGCGGTGTCGATGGTGCCGTCTCCCTCGGCCCCATTCTCGTCCGTTCTCTCGATCCCTCTCGTCCGAACCCCCGGATCGGACGAAAAACAGGAATCGATGCTCGACGTCACGCCACAGGACGCGTCGGCCGCTCTCGCCCGCCTTCCCAGCGGGCTTTACGTCATGACCTCCGCGTTCGAGGGCAAGCGTGCCGGCGTCTGCGTGCGTTGGGTGACGCAGCTCGCCGCCGAGCCCCCGCTGATCGGCGTCGCGATGTTCCGCGGGCATTGGGTTGAGCCGCTGATCCGCGACTCGCACGCCTTTGCGATCTGCCGCGTTGATGACGCGGATCGGCTCATCGCCAAGAAGTTCGCAGACCCCGCGCGCCGAGAGGGCGACCCCTTCGATTGTCTCCCCATCGAGACGATCGTCACCGGCGCGCCCGTGATCCGTCGAAGCCTCGTCGCGCTCGATTGCGTGGTCATCCGCCACCTGGATCTTGAGGCGGACCACTCCCTCTACATCGGGCACGTGGTCGGCGGCCGGGTCTACGCGCAGCAGTCGGGTTCCTGATCGTCGCTACCATCGCCCGTGAACCCCCCGATCGCTGACGTTCTCGCTCGCACGTCGCACGCTCGCCCCGTGACGCCCGCCAATCGGTACGGCATCGACTACCGCGAGGTCGCACGCCGCCTCGGGCCTCCCGTCACACCCATCATCGACGCCCACTTGCACGTTAACGGCACCGACGCCGCACGGATCTTCCGCGAGGTTGCCGCTCTGTTCGGCGTCGTTCGCGTGCACACGCAGACCCGCCTCGACCACGCCGAAAGGGTTGCCGAGATCCTCGGCGGCATGGCCCGCTTCGTCGCTATCCCGCAGTTTTCAGAGGCCGACCGAAAGCACGCCTTCGGCAAGGGCTACCTCGACGCGATCCGTATCTTCCACCGCGACTTCGGCGCCCGCATGCTGAAGTTCTGGAACGCGCCGCGCTTGCGGGAGCTCATCACCGGCCCGGACGCGGAGGACTATCTCCCCTTCGACGCCCCGTGGCGCGTCAAGCAGGCCGAGCTCGCGATGGAGCTGGGCATGATGTTCCAGTGCCACGTCGCCGACCCGGACACCTGGTTCGCCACACGCTACAAGGACGCTTCGGTCTACGGCACCAAGCGATCGGCCTACGAGAGCCTCGAACGCATGGTCCGCCGTTTCCCCGCTCCCTGGCTCGTCGCGCACATGGGCGGCTGGCCCGAAGATCTCCGATTCCTCGACGATCTGCTCGCCAGGCACCCCAACATCCACCTCGACGCCTCTGCCACCAAGTGGATCGTCCGCGAGATCTCAAAGCACACCCGCGACGAGGTTGGGGCATTCCTCTCGAAGTGGCGGGGCAGGGTCCTTTTCGGCTCAGACATCGTGACGACAGACGAGCACGTGATGCCATCCGGCGCCGGAAAGGCCCACCCGATGGGCGAGCTCGCCGACAGCCCCGAGGCCGCGTTCGATCTTTACGCCAGCCGTTATGCCGCCCTCCGGCTTCTTTGGGAGGGCTCGGGAGAGATGGAAAGCCCGATCGCCGACCCCGACCTGGCGATGGTCGATCCTTCCCGGCATGGCAGCATGTCCGCGCCCCCCTTGCGGGGCATGGCGCTGCCCGATGAACTGCGCGCCGAGTTCTACAGCGGGGCTGCCCGGCGGCTGTTGGGCGAGTGAGTCTCACCCCCCGGCTGGTGTTTCGCCGGCGTCGTTCTGCTCGCCCTCGTCCGGCGGGCTCAACGCCTCGTCAAGTCGCCGTTCGAGCGACGCCAGCCGCCGCGACAGTTCTTCGATCCTCCGGCTGAGCGCGAGCACTTCGACCGAGATTTGATCCGTCCGATGTTCGGCGAACGCTTGCGCCTCCTGCAGATCGCGAAGCCGATCGTCCTGCGGATGGGCTGGGGGTTCGTTCATCGGGCGTGGGTTCTCATCGAGGGATAGGCTCTTGCCCATGAAGATACACGTTCCCATCGCCGCCGTCGCGTGCCTCTCGCCCGTCGCGGCGATCGCGTCCGACCTGCCCGACTCGGCGATCTCGCTCCGTGCTCCTCTGGTCATCGCCCCCTCCGCCGGCGAAACCGACGCGGTGTACGCCTTCCGAGCAGAACCGCCCCAGATCAGCCAGACCGCCAAGGCACGGGACTTCGGCAGCCCCGACTCGGGCTGGTGGATGTCCCTCGGCGGGGGCGTGGCCTTTGATCTCAACGAGGACACCGACCTCAATATTCGCGTCGGTCTGTCCACCTTCGTCGCGCAAGGCGTCCAGGTCGGCGGCGAGCTCGGGCTCTTCTACTTCAACCTCAAGGGCGGCGATGCCACCGGGATCAACCCGATGCTGCTCATCCGCTGGCACTTTGTCGAAACCGAAAACTGGACCGTCTTCCTCGACGGGGGCATCGGCGTGATTCTCTCGACCGACGACGTGCCGGAGGGGGGGACAAGCTTCAACCTCGCCCCACGACTGGGCGTCGGGTTCACGCGAAGGCTCACCGACGCCGGCCTTCGTCTTGAAGGCGGCGTGCGCTGGCATCACGTCTCCAACGCGCGCATCACAGGAGACAGCAACAATCCCTCGCGGGATCTGCCGATGTTCCACCTGGGTGTCGTCTTCCCCTTCTGACGCTCAGGCCGCCGCCGCCGTACCTGTCAGAGAAGGCGAGAGTTCGGTCATCGTCACGCGGTTTCGGCCGGCCTTCTTGCTGACGTAGAGGTTCTTGTCCGCCGCATCCACGAACGCCGTCGGGTTGTTCGGGGTCGCCTGCGACGTTCCCGCCACGCCGAACGACGCCGTGACCTTCCGCTCCGGATGCCTGGGCCACACCGCCGCTTCGATCGCTTCGCGGATGCGCTCGCAGACCGCCGCCGCGTCGGCGGGCTTCGTATCGGGCATGAGGATGACGAATTCCTCTCCTCCGTAACGACACACCGAGTCGGAGTTGCGGCACTCACGCCTCAGGATCTTCGCCAGCCCCTGCAGCACCGCGTCGCCCGCGGGGTGGCCGAACGTGTCGTTGATCGACTTGAAGTGGTCGCAATCGGCGATCGCCACCGCCATCGGTCGGCCCGAGCGGGCGCACCGCGAGACCTCTTCGCTCAATCGCTGATCGAAGTACGCTCGATTCCACAACCCCGTGAGCCCGTCGAGCTGGGCCCGGGTCGACAGCATCTGCAACAGCCGATGCACGCGCAACGCCGAGCGAAGCCGAACGCGAAGCTCGGTGAACTCAAAGGGTTTGCACACAAAGTCCACGGCACCAAGCTCGAACGCCGTCACCTTGTCCTGCATCGACGTCATGCCCGAGACGACGATCACCGGGATGTGATGCGTCCCGGGCGTGTCCTTGAGCTGACGCAGAACCTCGAACCCGTCCATCCCGGGCATGTCCAGGTCAAGCAGCACGAGCGCGGGGGTCTGGCTCGCCGCGATGGAAAGCCCCTCCCGAGGATCCGTCACCGACACGAGCTCCACCTCTTCCTGCTTGAGCCGGGCCTTGAGCAGGCGGTGAACGTCCGCCGAGTCGTCGATGACGAGCACTGTTGGGCGTGCATCTTCGAGTTGGGTCGTCGTGGGATCCATCCGGGGTGACTTTCCGTGAGAGAGTGTCGAACCGCTTTTCGACGCCGATCGATCAGGACTTGCCCGCCGAGGCACGCGTGCAGAGATCCACCAGCGCGCGCACGTCCTCCGCGATCGCCTTGAGGGCGGTCGTCGGGTCCGCGGTCGCACGCAGGCCGTCTTCCACACGCCCCGCGGCCTCGCCGAGCGTTGGGAATCCGTATCCCCCCGCGGCGCCCTTCAACTGATGGCTCAGACGCTTCAAGTCCGACACGCGCCCCTCACCCACCGCGGCGAGAATCGCCTGAACGCGCTCCGGCAGCTCGGACGTGAACGATTCGATCAGCTCCGCCATTTCCGGGTCGTTCGAAAACTCGCTGAGCAGCGGCGACGGCGTGGGTGGCGGGGGTGTGCTGTGGGTCATGTCGGGACCTCCGGATGCACCGTGGATCGGCGCGCCGACGGAGGGGATTCAACCCCAGCATCACTTTCTCCCGGAATCGGGCAACTTCATGCTAATTCACCGACGCCGACGGCCGGACACCAGCCCCGCGGCCGCCAGAACCGCCATCGCACCCGGCGTAGGCAAGGTGTTCTCGGTCGTGGTCGTTTCTCCGCCCAGCGGCTTGGAGAAGCTGAGCACCACGACGCAGTCGTCGTAGTCGCGGTCCGAGATCGACATCGGCATGTCCTCGACCCGCAGCACAACCCGCGTCGTGCTCACGTAATCAAGGGCAAACTGCAGCGCATCGCTCGGCTTGGACATCCGCCAGTCGTTGCGAAGCCCGGTCATCACCCGATAATTGAAGAACAACTGATCCCCGCTGTTGAACGTCCCCAGCACGCGAGTGTCGCCCGCACGTGACGCGTGGTTGTTGAACAGGATCGTGCCCAGGCTGCCGCTCGTCTGGTTATTGCCCAGAAACAGAATGCCCGTCCAGTCCGCCTTGGCGGTGACGAACGTCGCGGTGACCTGGGTTGCGTTCTGGGCGATCGTGAGGGGCGTGCCGAAGATGAACTCCGCACGGGCCGCGGAACTGGCAGCGGCGGCCGCAACGAGGAACGCGAGAGGCTTCAGCATGGTCGGGTCCTTCCGGTCTTGAGTTACCAGGCCCGTCCTGGGCCGGGGAGGTCGGCCTCCAGTGGAAAGGTGCCACACGCCCCGCGGCGGACCACCGCGGGCGGAAGGGGGCGACCGATCCGCCGCGCACCATCCCGAGTGCGACGGCTGGCGCGGCAGAAAGCGGGCGGGTTGGTCCTAGAACGAGTACGGATGGTCGTGGATGGCGCGGCGACGCGTGCCAACGGGCGGCGGGGCCGCCGCGGCCGCCCGGCACGCCTCGGCCAGACGCTGGTGCAGCTTCTCGTGGTCGGGGTGGGCGTCGAGCGCACGGATCAGGTCGTCCACCCGCCAGGCCGGGTGCAGGTCGGGCGGAATCTGCGCGATCGCGGCATCGCCGAGGGCTTCGCTCGCCGCGATGAACCACTCGGCCGACGGCGGTTCCTCGGCGTGATCTCGCGTGATGCCCGTCTCGCGTGGTGTCACTCCGGCCGGTGGGGCCAGGCGCACACGGAGGGTCAGTGTGTCGGTGAGCCCGCCGGATCCGACCGCCACGACCGGCCAGAGACCCGCGCGGGTCATCGGCTCGCGGGCAAGGACCAGGGCGGGCGTGCCGGCGGCGAAGAGCGACTCGCGCAGGTTCCGCGCGTCGAGCCCGATCAGCGGGGGCTGCACCAGGTAGAACCCCGGCAGCAGGGACTTGGGATCGGGGTTGGTCGAGAGCGTGAGGCGAAGACCGGAGTCGAGCGCGAGCATCCGCCTCTGCCGGCGGGCTTCCTGCAGCGGGAGGCAGATCCGGGCGAGGCGTTCGAAATCACCGGCTTTGTGCGCCTGGCGCAGCGCACGCACGCAGAGCTTTTCGGCGGCGAAGTACTCCGTCTGGACCAGAGCGTTGCTGGCCTGGTCCATGAGGCGGTCGAGGTTGGATGTGGCCTCGGCGGGGTTCATGGTGCGGGCTGAGCGGCGGCGGGAAAGGCACGGAGCATCGCGCTCCAACGCTGGGCGTGCTCGTCGAGTTCGTGGATCAGGATGTCCGAAAGCGCGGAGAAGTCCTGCTTGGGCAGGCATTGTTGCAGGCGGCGGAGCGTGGCGAGCAACTGGTCGACCGCCTGGTTCGGGACGATCGTTCCAAAGTCGGTCGCGACCTGAAGGCGCGCCAGGTCGGCGTTGAGAATCTGGGCCGAGTGGCTGAGGGCGGAGGTGACGGCCTGCCAGACGGCGAGGATCGCGTGCAGGTCCTGGTTCGCGGATTCGAGCGATGCGGACCGGATCTTCGTGCCCGCGTCGCGCTGCGAGAGGCGGAGCCCTTCGAGCGCGTCGGCGGCGGAGTTGAGCATTTGGGCGACGAGCTCGCGCGGGAGTGCGGAGGTGGTCTTGAGTTCGAGGATGGTGCAGAACTCGTCGGAGGGGGCTTCGAGGGAGGCGTCGGGGAGCGGCGTGCCGTCGGCCTCGGCGGCGACGAGCACACGGCCCTTTCCGGCGGCGATGGAGGCGGCGGCGTCGAGGGCGGCCTTGAGGGTCGGTCGGTCGATGTGGACGATGGTGCCGTCGAGGGTTACGCGCATGACGCTAGTGTCTCCGGGCGAGGGTGCCGAGGCAACTGCGATTCGCCAAGGCTAGTCGGCGAGCGGGATTCGGGAGGCCCGTCGGCGGGCCTTGTAGATCAGGCGCAGGTTGCGCGAGTAGATCACCAGCCCGGAGGATTGCCCGAGCACGCCGATGGGGTCCTGGCGCCAGACGAAGTACGCGAAGAGGGCGATCCCACCGATGAGGCTCATCCACCAGAACGACTCTGGTACGACGGTGCGGCGTTCCTTCTCGGACACGAGCCATTGGACGAGGAATCGGCAGGAAAACGCGAGCTGCCCGGCGAGCCCGATGCCGATCCAGACGAGGCTGGTCCAGGTGGTGATGTTGAGCAGCTTGAAGACGCGGTTGGGCGATGGGGCGGTGGCCTGGTCGAGGGCGGCCTGCCCGAAGAGATCGCGGATCTGCGATTCCGTCAGGTCTGGGGAGGCGTGTCCCTCCCTCGTCAGGATGCGGAAGGTGTGCGTGCCGTCGGGTGATCGGGAGGCCTCGAGTGCGCCTCGCGTGTCGGCGATACGGAGCGATTGGAGCGAGGCGTTGTCTCTGGAGGGGAGTTTGCGGAGCGAATCGGGGCCCAGGGCGAGCCAAAGTCCGATGAGCAGGACGAGCAAGAGTGCGGCGACGGGCTCCCACTTGCGGCGTTTGGTCATGCGACGGGCTCGCGGCGGGGGGGCTCATGGTTGGATGGTTGGTGGTGGCGAGCCGGCGTGATCTCGGCGGAAGCGGTGGGGCGTCGGCGGTTGCGCATGTAGCGGACAGCGAGCAGGTCGATGAGCCCGGGAATGGCGCGCCCGAGACCGAAGCCGTACTTGGTTGTGCCGGCCAGTCGCGGGCGGTGGTTGACGGGCATTTCGACGACCTTGCCTCCCATGTGGGCGACGGAGACGGGGATGAAGCGGTGCATCCCTCGGAACTCAAGGGGGAGTCGGAGGGCGAAGGAGCGCTTGAAGACGCGGAGGGAGCAGCCGGTGTCGCGGATGGTGTCGCCGAGGAGCCATCGTCGGGCGAGGCGACCGACGATGGACCCGATGCGGCGGATGGGGGAGTCCTTGCGGGCGTGTGAACGGTCGCCCTGAACCATGTCGGCGTTGGTGCGGGCGATGAGGTCGAGCATCGCGGGGATGTCGGCCGGGTCGTTCTGGAGGTCGGCGTCGAGGACGGCGATGAGGTTGCCACGGGCGGCGCGGAAGCCGGCGTGGAATGCGGCGGACTGCCCGTTGCCCTTGCCCGGCGGGGTGTCGCGCATGGAGATGAGGCGGAGGAAGGGGTGATCGGGGAGGAGGCTTGTGACGAGCTCGGCGGTTCGATCGGTGGAGCCGTCGTCGACGATCACGAACTCCCAGCGGATGGGGAGAGGCTCCAGGGCGGCGTGGACCTGTCGGACGAGCTCGTGGACGTTCTCCGCCTCGTTGTGGGCGGGAGCGACCACGGAGAGATCGAGCGAGGAGTCGGGGGTCTCGGGCATGAATCGGATGGTAGGGTCGGGAAGGGGTCGGCAGGGCGAGAGGGGACTATCGTTGGCGAGAAAGCAGTGGAGGCCTTGGGCGATGCACATCAAGCCAGTCGATCGGAGTGTCCATCCCGCGGTGGTGAGCGTTCGCATTCTGTGTGACGACCCCGAGGGACTTGGCATGTCGTCGGGCGAGGTGGAGATCAAGGCGAGCAGGACGCAGACGCTGCTGGAAGCGGCGATGGAGCACGGGATCAACATCGAGCACGCGTGCGGGGGCGTGTGTGCGTGCTCGACGTGCCATGTGTACGTCGAGAAGGGGATGGAGCACCTGAGCGAGTCGACGGAGGCGGAGGAGGACCGCGTCGAAGAGGCGCCGGGGCTTCAGAGGAACAGCCGGCTGAGCTGCCAGTGCGAGATCCGGGGCGAGGGGCCGATCGTGATGCGTGTTCCGGCGTGGAATCGCAACGCGGTGAAGGAAGTCCCGCACTGATCTGCTGATTTTTGGGAAGGGGTGGGGGAAGCGGTGGGGCCTAAGAACGTCCTCTACAGAATGAATCCCCATATCCACCGCGCCTCCATAGT
>ERZ761603.1167-NODE-1167-length-20197-cov-72.227435_pt1 | contig 20197 bp, 18 predicted proteins | sample MGYA00511879_ERZ761603 | MGnify/ENA primary metagenome ERZ761603 (study PRJEB28899, sample SAMN02850040) | bioreactor sludge metagenome | biome: EBPR Sludge; feature: EBPR Bioreactor; material: flocular biomat | place: Australia: Thorneside Wastwater Treatment... | reverse complement strand
ACGCCGTGTCCGGCCAGCCAGGCGAAGGCTTTCTTCATCGTGTCACAGTTCCTGATACCGAAGATGCAACACCGTCGGGGAGGCGGGTGTACGGTCATGGCGTTCGGGAAGCCCTGGCAACCCGGCTCAGGATACGGCGAGCATCCGCTCCAGCGCGACTCGGGCGAGCTCCTTTTCGTGTTCCGGAACCTTGATCTGGTTGACCAGCGTGCCATCGGCCAGATTCTCGAGGGTCCACGCCAGATGCTGCGGGTCGATGCGCTGCATGGTCGAGCACATGCACACCGTCGGCGCCATGAACTGGACGATCTTGCCCTCACTGCGGACTTCTTCCGCCAGACGGTTGACCAGATTGAGTTCGGTACCGACCAGCCAGCGGGTGTTCGGGCTCGCCTCCTTGATCGTTCGGACGATATGCTCGGTCGAGCCGACGAAATCCGACTGCCGACAGACCTCGAAGCTGCATTCCGGGTGGGCGATCACCAGCCCGTCGGGATGCTGGTTGCGAAACCGCAGGATGTGTGCCGGCTGGAACATCTGGTGCACCGAGCAATGGCCCTTCCAGAGCAGCAGTTTCGCGCGCCGGATCTGGTCGGTGCTGAGGCCGCCCATTTCGAGGTCGGGATCCCAGACGAACATCTCGTCGAGCGCGATACCCATCTGGTGGCCAGTCCAGCGACCGAGATGCTGGTCGGGAAAGAAGAGGATCTTTTCGCGGCGCTCGAAGGCCCAGGCGGCGATGGTCCCGGCGTTCGACGAGGTGCAGACGATGCCGCCACGGGCGCCGCAGAAAGCCTTCAGATCGGCGGCCGAGTTGATGTAGGTGACCGGCGTCACCTGCTGGTCGACGTCGAGGACCTCGCCGAGTTCGCGCCAGCAGCGCTCAACCTTGGCCAGATTGGCCATGTCGGCCATCGAGCAGCCGGCGGCCAGATCGGGCAGGATCGCGATCTGTTCGGGTTTCGACATGATGTCGGCCACTTCGGCCATGAAATGAACGCCGCAGAAGACGATGTATCGGGCATCGGCCTGCGAGGCGAGGCGCGACAGCTTCAGCGAGTCACCCGTGAGGTCGGCGTACTGATAGACGTCCGCGCGTTGATAGTGGTGGCACAGCAGTACGGCCTGCTTGCCCAGCCGTTTGCGCGCGGCACGGATGCGCTGGTGGCAGGCGTCGTCCTGCAACTGGTTGAACTTGTCGAAGCTGATGGTGGCGGTTGGCATGTTCAGTGACTCGGGTCAATCTCACACAGCCGGGACCCGGCTTTCGAAAAAAGGTTCAGCTGCGCCATGGCAGGCCAGCGCGACGCCAGCCTCCGATCTTGCCGCGCTGGCCGTTGGCGTCCTTGTCGCCCTCGAAGCCCTCGAGCACGTTGTAGCAATTCGAGTACGCTCCCTGGCTGGCCAGCGTCGCCGCCTGGTGCGAGCGCACGCCGCTACGGCAGAGGAACATCAGCAAGGCTTCACCGTCGGCCTGCTGCTTCAGCTGCGGCAGGAAATGGGCGTTGGCCTTGTTGTCCGGGTAGCTCTGCCACTCGATCTCGATCGCGCCGGGGATGCGCCCGACCCAATCCCATTCGGCACGGGTGCGCACGTCAACCAGTTTGGCTCCCGGCGCCAGTTGCCATATTTCGTACGCCTCCTGCGGCGTTAGCGCGCCCGCGTAGGGGACGCCCAGTTCGCGTCCCCGTTCCTGAGCCAGTTTAAGCAGATCCGTCAATCTTCCCATGGTTCCCACCGAGTGGTCTGTCAAGTGAAATCTCACGAGAATCGCAGTATAGATCACTTGTCTGCCTTGCAGCGCTCGGACGTATCAAACGGGCGCGCACCACAGTGGTGCCGTGGGCGAGCGGCAGCACCGTGGTGGTGCGAGGGAAAAACGTCGAAAACGCGCAAGCCGCTTGTGGCACAATGAAAGCACCGCAGGGCATGGGTTGGCACGCTTTCTGCTTCCATGCTCCTCGTACCTTTTTCTACTGCCGCCGGTCAATCCGGCACCTGTTCAGGAGACTCTGCAAATGGCAAGCCCGCAAGATGTGATCAACATGGTCAAGGAAAACGAGGCGAAGTTCGTCGACTTCCGCTTCACGGACACCCGCGGCAAGGAGCAGCACGTGACCGTGCCGGTCAGCGCGTTCGACGAGGACAAGTTCGAGAACGGCCACGCTTTTGATGGCTCGTCGATCGCGGGCTGGAAGGGAATCCAGGCGTCGGACATGCAGCTGATGCCCGACCCCAGCACGGCCTACGTTGACCCTTTCTTCGACGAAACGACGATCGTCGTCACCTGTGATGTCGTTGACCCGGCCGATGGGCGCGGGTACGACCGCGATCCGCGTTCGATCGCCAAGCGCGCCGAAGCCTACCTGAAGTCCAGCGGCGTCGGGGATACCGCCTACTTTGGCCCGGAGCCCGAGTTCTTCATTTTTGACTCGGTGGCGTGGAGCGTCGACATGTCGGGCTGCGCGCTGAAGATCTTCTCGCAGGAAGCGGCCTGGTCGAGTGGCGAGAAGGGCGACGGGGAAGGCGGTACTGGTCACCGTCCCGGGATCAAGGGCGGCTACTTCCCGGTGCCGCCGGTTGACAGCCTGCACGACATCCGCTCGGCGATGGTGCTGACCCTCGAGTCGATCGGCATCCCGGTCGAAGTGCATCACCACGAGGTCGCGACTGCCGGTCAGTGCGAGATCGGCACCCTGTTCAGCACCCTGGTCAAGCGCGCTGACTGGACGCAGCAGCTCAAGTACGTGGTCCATAACGTTGCCCACCAGTACGGCAAGACCGCCACCTTCATGCCGAAGCCGATCGTCGGCGACAACGGCTCGGGGATGCACGTCCATCAGTCGATCTGGAAAGACGGCAAGAACCTGTTTGCCGGTAACGGTTACGCCGGTCTGTCGGAAATGGCGCTGTTCTACATCGGCGGGATCATCAAGCACGCCAAGGCGCTGAACGCGATCACCAACCCCGGTACCAACTCCTACAAGCGCCTGGTGCCGCACTATGAGGCACCGACCAAGCTGGCCTACTCGGCCAAGAACCGTTCGGCGTCGATTCGCGTGCCGCATGTGGCGTCGGACAAGGCCCGTCGTATCGAGACGCGCTTCCCCGATCCGATTGCCAATCCGTATCTGTGCTTTTCGGCGCTGCTGATGGCCGGCCTCGATGGTATTCAGAACAAGATTCACCCGGGCGATCCGGCCGACAAGAACCTCTACGATCTGCCGCCGGAAGAGGACGCCAAGATCCCGACCGTCTGCGCCAGTCTCGAAGAGGCGCTTGCCGCGCTCGACAAGGATCGCGAGTTCCTGACCCGTGGCGGCGTGTTTTCGGACGAGTGGGTCGACGCCTTCATCGAGTTGAAGATGGACGAGGTCAACAAGGTGCGGATGACCACTCACCCGGTCGAGTTCGAGCTGTACTACAGCTGCTGAGCGGATCACGCAGCGAAAAGGACGGGCCTGCCCGTCCTTTTTTTGTCTACCGACCATCGTTCCCGTGCGTTTGTATTCGTTTGACTCATCCCATACACTCGTGTGTGCCGTGGATTTCGGCATGGCATGATGCCGCCCCGGCGCCATCTGGCGACGGGCTGCAACCAGGGAACAAGACGACGATGAGACCGCAAGACCTTTGCCTTTCGATTGCGCTGCTGTGCTTGGCGACCGGCCCTGTACATGCGCAGGACATCTACAAGTGCGGCGATCCCGATGGCCGGGTCACCTATTCGAACGTCCCCACCAAGAACTGCAGAAAACTCGTTCTCGACCCGGTGAACGTGTCGCCAGCACCCAAGGGCTCGCCGAAGACACCGACGCCGGGCGCATTTCCGAAGGTGGACGATCAGACTCAGAAATCGCGCGACGGCGATCGCCGGCGGATTCTCGAAAGTGAACTGGCGGCCGAAAGGAAGAATGCCGAGCAGGCGAAAGCTGCACTCGCCGAGCAGGAGGCGCTGGTCTTGCCGAGCGAGCGCATGCAGGGCGGTGCGATCAGTGGCGGCAAGGTTCAGGAGCGGGTCCAGCCGTACAAGGACAAGGTCGCCCTGCACGAGAGGAATATCGAGGCGATCACCAAGGAAATCGGCAATCTGCGCTGATCGCATCGGGAGCGAGCGGTCGCTATCGCGCAATGAAAGCAATGCCTGAAAGCACCGGAAATCAATTCGGCGGGCTGGACCTGCTCTCGTCGGCGGTTGTTCTGCTTGACGAGAAGCTGGCCATTCGTTACCTGAACCAGGCCGCCGAGAACCTCCTGGCGATCAGCAGCAAGGTTTTCGTCGGCTGCCCGCTGACGGCGGTCATCGAGTGCCCGCCTGGACTGCTGGCGGCGCTCGATAGTACCCTGCACGATGGGGGTGGCTACACCGGGCAGAATATCGACCTGCGCCTAAGCAGCGGCGAACTGCTCCGCCTCAACTGCGCAGTCAGCCCGGCCGACGCCCCGGAAGCACGTCTGCTGGTCGAACTGTGGCCAATCGATCAACAGCTCAGGGCGACTCGGGAGGAGCGCCTAGTCGAGCAGCAGCACGCCAACCGCGAGCTGATCCGGAATCTGGTGCACGAAATCAAGAACCCGCTGGGCGGTATCCGCGGTGCGGCGCAGTTGCTCGAACACGAACTCAACAATCCGGGCTTGCGCGAGTACACCCAGGTGATCATCAAGGAGGCCGACCGGCTGCAGGACCTGATGCGGCGGCTGCTATCGCCGCACCGCCCGATGCAACCGGGCCCGGTGAACATCCACGAGATCCTCGAGCGGGTGCGCAGTCTGCTGACCGCCGAATTCCCGACCCTGCTGACCGTGCAACGCGATTACGATACCAGTCTGCCGGATCTGATTGGCGACCGCGAGCAGTTGATTCAGGTGTTCCTGAATGTCGCCAGGAACGCCGCGCAGGCGATCATGCGGCAGCCCGATGGCCGTCTCGGCGGTCCAGGCCGGATCACGCTGCGTACCCGCGTCGCGCGTCAGACGACCCTGTTCAAGCGCCGCTACCGCCTGGCGATCGAGGTGCAGGTGATCGACGACGGTCCCGGCGTTGCCGAGGACATCCGCGAACGCATGTTCTATCCGCTGGTTTCGGGCCGTGAGGGCGGCAGCGGCCTGGGGTTGACGCTGGCGCAGAGTTTTGTCCAGCAACATCACGGGGCGATCGATTGCGAGAGCAGGCCGGGCGACACCTGTTTCACCATTCGCTTGCCCCTCGGCTGAGGGGTTGGCAGGTTTCTTGCTAGGGTAGTCGATGACACTTGCCACGCTGCCCGAGGAATCAATGAAACCGGTCTGGATCGTTGACGACGACAAATCAATCCGCTGGGTTCTCGAGAAAACCCTGTCGCGCGAGAAAATCGTGTCGCGGAGTTTTTGCTCGGCGACCGAAGCCCTGGCGGCACTCAACGCCGGCGCCGAAGCGCCGCAGGTACTCGTTTCGGACATCCGCATGCCGGGTCAGTCGGGGCTTGAGCTGCTGCAGGTTTTCAAGGAGCGCTTCCCGGCGCTGCCAGTGATTATCATGACCGCCTACTCCGACCTGGAGAGTGCGGTGTCGGCGTTTCAGGGCGGTGCTTTCGAGTATCTGCCGAAACCCTTCGATGTCGACCAGGCGCTGGAGCTGATCAGGCGAGCGATCGGCGAAAGTATGCACCAGAGCGGTGCGTCAAGCGAAGTGGAACTGGTGCCGGAGATTCTCGGCCAGGCGCCGGCGATGCAGGAGGTCTTCCGCGCCATCGGCCGCCTGAGTCAATCGAGCGCGACCGTGCTGATCACCGGTGAGTCGGGATCGGGCAAGGAACTGGTGGCACGCGCGGTGCATCGTCACAGCCCGCGCGCCGACAAGCCGTTCATCGCCATCAACACCGCAGCGATTCCTCGCGACCTGCTCGAGTCCGAACTGTTCGGTCACGAACGCGGCGCCTTTACCGGCGCGGCGGCTCAGCGCCAGGGCCGTTTCGAACAGGCCGAGGGGGGAACGCTGTTCCTCGACGAGATCGGCGACATGCCGGCCGAGTTGCAGACCCGGCTGCTGCGGGTCCTTTCCGATGGTCACTACTACCGGGTGGGTGGCCATTCACCGCTGAAGACCAAGGTCAGGATCATCGCCGCGACGCACCAGGATCTCGAGGCACGGGTGCGCCAGGGGCTGTTCCGCGAGGATCTGTTTCACCGTCTGAACGTGATCCGCGTTCGTCTCCCGTCGCTGCGTGAACGGAGCGAGGATATCCCGATTCTGGCGCGTCACTTTCTGCAGAAAAGCGCGCAGGAACTCGGCGTCGAAGGCAAGCGCTTTTCCGATGGAGCGCTGAGACACCTTTGCTCGCTCGATTTTTCCGGCAACGTCCGGCAACTGGAGAATCTTTGTCACTGGCTGACGGTCATGGCACCGGGGCAACTGGTCGAACTCGCCGACCTGCCACCGGAACTCCGCGAATCGCTGCCGGCGGTGCCGGCCAGCGACTGGGAAAGCGCCCTGGCCGCCCAGGTCGACCGCTTGTTGGTGGCCGATGCCGGGCACGTACACGAAAAGCTGACGCAGGCCTTCGAGAGGGTCCTGATCAACCGCGCGCTGGTTCACACCGGCGGGCGCAGAATCGAGGCCGCGCAGACCCTGGGGATCGGGCGCAACACCATTACGCGCAAGATCCAGGATCTTGGCCTCGATGGCGCGAGCGCAGCGGCGAGCGAGGACCGCGACGCCTGCCTGCCCCGGTAAGCGCCGGGTATCGGCGATAATGGCGGCCTTGATGTTGATCACGAGGCCATGATTCGCCAATGAGCCAGCCTGCCGACAGCTGTCTGATCGATCCCCGGCGCCTGCTTTCGCTGCTCGGTCCGGCAGCCGTTCGCTTCACCGTCGAGGCGCTGCCGGAGTGCGTTTCGACCAGTACCTTGCTGCTCGAACGCGCCCGCCACGGTGCTCCGGCGGGTTCGCTGCTGGTCGCCGACCGGCAGACCGGCGGCCGCGGGCGGCGTGGCCGAAGCTGGCTGTCAAGGCCGGACGACAGCCTGACCTTCTCGCTGCTGTGGGCCTTTGACGGCGGTGTCGGGCGACTGAGCGGGCTGTCGCTTGCCGTCGGCCTGGCGGTGGCGCGGGCCCTGGAGAACAGCGGCGTGCCGGGCGTCGGACTGAAATGGCCGAACGACATCCTGCTCGACGGCGGCAAGCTCGGCGGCATTCTGGTTGACCTGGAGAGCGACCACGAACGGATGCTGACGGTGGTCGGGATCGGCCTGAACCTGCGCATGCCGCCAGCCGGCGACGAGGAATTCCTGCATCCGCCGGCGGCTCTGGCGCAGGTTCTGCGACAGCTGCCCGACCGTCACCAATTGCTGGCGCAGCTGTTGCTCGACCTGGCAGACGTTCTCGACCGCTTTGCCGAGGGCGGCTTTGCCGTCCTGCGCGGCGACTGGCAGGCGCGTCACGTCTGGCAGGATCGACCCGTGCGCCTGCTCGACGGCGAGCGGATCGATCGTCGGGGCGTCTGTCTGGGCGCCGACAGCGATGGCGCCCTGCTGCTGCAGACGGCCGCCGGGGTCGAGCGCTGTTTTTCCGGCGACGTCTCGCTGCGGCTTCCCGAATGATCGTCGCCATCGACGCCGGCAACAGCCGCATCAAATGGGCTGCTCACGACGGGCAGCGATGGCAGGATCGTGGCGTGCAGGCCACGGCCGATGTCGCCCGCCTGGCTGAGGACCTTGGGCGATGGCCGGAGAATGTCCGCGCGGTGGTCTGCAACGTCGCCGGTAAGGCGGTCGGCGACAGTATCTCGTCGCTGCTCGCCCGGCGCGGTGCCCGCGTCTCGTTCCTGAAAGCCAGTGCCGAGGCCTGTGGCGTCCGCAGCAGCTACGAGATTCCGCAGCAACTCGGGGCCGACCGCTGGGCGGCGCTGATCGGTGCTCGCGCCGCGCTCGGCGGCGCCTGCCTGGTGGTCTGCGCCGGAACGGCGACGACCGTGGACCTGCTCGACGCCGAAGGGGTTTTTCGTGGCGGGCTGATCCTTCCAGGTTTCGACCTGATGCGCGCCGCGCTGGCGCGCAACACCGCGCAGCTGCCGCTCGCCGAAGGCAGCTACCGCGAGCAGCCGCGAAATACCATGGACGCCATCGTCAGCGGCTGCCTGCAGGCGCAGCTGGGGGCCATCGAGCGGATGTTCCGCAGCATCGCTGACGAGCCCGGAGCGCGGTGCCTGTTGACCGGCGGCACGGCGCCGCACCTGGCCGCGCACTTGAACATCCCCTTCCAGTTGATGGACAATCTGATCCTCGACGGGCTGCTGCGCTTTGCTGCCTCGCCCGGAAGCTGAGGACCGCTGCGCCAGTGGCTGCAGACCGGAGAAGCCGCATGCCCACGTACCTGTTGACCACCCTGCCAGCGTTTCTCGCCTGCTTCGCCGTTGCCATCGTCCTGCTCGCCCTGTTCCCGCTGGTTTCACTGAATGTCACGCCGTATCACGAGCTGGTGCTGATCCGTTCCGGCAATACCGCGGCAGCGCTCAGCCTGTCCGGCGCGCTGCCCGGTTTCGCGATGCCGGTGGCCAACGTCATCGCCCACGGCGATACGCGGGTCGGGCTGGCGGCATGGGGAGCGATCGCCGGCGTCGTCCAGTTGCTCGCCTACCTGGTGCTGCGTTTCACGCTGCCGCCGCTCCATCAGGACATTCCGGCCGGCAAAATGGCGCCGGCCGTCTTTCTTGCGGTCGCTTTGCTGACCGTCGGCCTGATCAACGCTGCCTGCATGACTTACTGACCGTTTCATCTGCCGGCGCTGCCCCATGTTCTACCGCGCCGGATCCTCTACGCTCGACTTCAGGAGATCGTCATGGCCCTCATGGACTTCATCAAGAAGCAGTTCATCGACGTCATTCAGTGGACCGAGGACAGCGACGGCATTCTCGGCATCCGCTACCCGATGCAGGACTTCGAGATCCAGTATGGCGCGCAGCTGACGGTGCGCGAATCGCAGCTGGCAGTGTTCGTCAATGAGGGCCAGGTGGCCGACGTTTTCGGCCCCGGGAGGTACAGACTGACGACCCGCACCCTGCCGCTGCTGACCTACCTCAAGAACTGGGACAAGCTGTTCGAGTCGCCTTTCAAGTCGGATGTCTATTTCTTCTCGGCACGCCTGCAACTCGATCGCAAGTGGGGAACGTCGAATCCGATCACCATCCGCGACAAGGACTTCGGAATGGTGCGGATGCGCGCCTTCGGTATCTACTCGTACAGGCTGACCGATGCCAGGAAGTTCTACAGCGAGATATCCGGGACGCGCGAGCAATACACCGTCGAGGACCTCGATGGGCAGCTGCGCAATCTGGTGGTCAGTTCGATGACCGACCTGTTCGGCGAAGCAGGCGTGCCGTTCATCGACATGGCGGCCAATCAGGAGGAGTTCGGCCGGACGCTGAAAGGCAAGCTCGGACCGGTCTTCGATCGCTACGGGCTGGTCCTCGACGCTTTCGTCGTACAGAACGTTTCGCTGCCGGACGAGCTGCAGAAGGTGCTCGATACGCGCATCGGCATGAACATCATCGGCGACCTTGGGCGCTACACCCAGTACCAGGTGGCGAGCAGCATTCCACTCGCCGCGCAGAATGAAGGCGGCATTGCCGGCATCGGTGCCGGCCTCGGCGCCGGGCTCGGCATCGGCCAGACGATGACCACGGCCATGGGCCAGGCGATGGCGGCGGGCGGCGCCGCGGCGACGCAGCCTGCCTCGCCCGTCCCCACCCCAGCAGCGGCCGTGGCTGCGGCAAGCGCCGACGACGTCGTCGCCACCCTGGAGAAGCTGCACGCCCTGGTGACCAAGGGCATCGTCTCGCAAGCCGAGTTTGACGCCAAGAAGGCCGAACTGCTGGGCAAGCTGGTTTGATCGGGCAGGCCTGGTGACGCAGTGACGGCAAGCGCTGCTGCTTGGTGAAACGCGCCAGCTGCCGCGCTTGCGGCGCACCGGCGAGGATTTGCCGACCCTTGGGCGGATCGCCGATCTTTCAGGTAGCCGCCGGTGCGCTGGCGCTGGTCATTCTTGTCCATGCCCGGTATCAGGGCAGGAGCCTCTTCGCCGGCGGCGCGCACGTCAGCGACCGGGAAGGCGCATCCCGGACCAGATCTCGTCGAGATCCGGGAAGTTCCATTTGGCCGGGTCTTCGCGACTGACGATCTTGTACTGGCAACCGGGGCGCGCGAGGTCGACCACTTCCGGGCGGATGCGCGTTTTCGATCGGGTCGAGAAGAAGACCTTGACCTGCGGGTCGAGCAGCGACCTGCCGCGTTGCTCGGTAACCACCGCGAGGCGGCCGCAACTCAGCAGCACCAGCGAGCCGATCGGGTAGATGCCGATGCTTCTGACAAATGCCTGGAAGACCTTGGCGTCGAAATGACCAGCACTCCACTCGGCCATCTTGCGCAGCGACTCGGCGGGGTCCCAGCCGGCCTTGTAGGGTCTGTTCGAAGTGATCGCGTCGTAGACATCGCAGACCGCGGACATTCGGGCGAAAGTGCTGATCTCATCGCCTCTGGCGCTTTTCGGGTAGCCCGAGCCATCGATCTTCTCATGGTGATGCAGGACCACGTCGAGCGCGACCGGGTCGACCCCGCTGCCCTGGAGCAGCATCCGATACCCTTGCTCGGGATGCGACTTGACGATCGCGAATTCGTCGTCGGTCAGCTTGCCCGGCTTGTTGAGCACTTCAATGGGTATCACTGCTTTGCCCAGATCGTGGAGCAGGCCGGCGATGCCGGCGGAGCGCGTTTGCTCTTCGTCGAGGCCGAGCTGTCGGGCGAGCGCTACCATCAGCGCGCAGACCGCCACCGAATGCATGTAGGTGTAATCGTCGGCGGTTTTCAGGCGCGCCAGGCTGATCAGAGCGCCGGCGTTGCGGCTCACCGAGTCGGATATTTCCTCAACGACCCGACGCGCGCCAGCGGCATCGACCGCCATCCCCAGGCGTGCTTCCTCGAACATCGAGGTCACCGCCTGCCGCGACCTGGCGACGATTTTCGCGGCGCGGGAAAATTCCGCGGCGGTCGGCACGCGCGCGATGTGGCGCACGGCCTGGGCCGCTGTGGCCAACTCGGCATCGACCTGCAGCTCCGACTCGGCGACCGACAGCACCACCTCGCCCGGAGCCAGATCGACTCCCTTGGCGGCATCGATCCACACTTCCCTGATGCTGCTGGCGCGGATGCTGTCGATCTCCCTCGAGTCTCTGATGACGAAGGAAGAGCGCCAGAAGGGGTGCTCCATCCACGAGCCGCAGAACTCGTGGAGGTACATTCCGACAACAAGCTTTTCAATGCCGATTCGCTTGAGCATGGGCGTGTGGCAGCGGCTGCTCCGAGGGTGGGGAGCGCCCAGTCTACACCGTCGGCGGCGGCAAAAAGAAGGGGGCGCAAGGCCCCCTGTTTCACGGCTGGTGTTGCGACAAGCAGACTACAGACCAGCCTCTGCCCGCAGCGTCGCCGCCTTGTCGGTCGCTTCCCAGGTGAACTCGGGTTCGTCGCGGCCGAAGTGGCCGTAGGCGGCTGTCTTGCGGTAAATCGGGCGCAGCAGATTGAGCGATTGAATGATCCCTTTGGGACGCAGGTCGAAATGCTTGCCGATCAGTCCGACGATGACCTCGTCGTCGACCTTGCCGGTGCCGAAGGTGTTGACCATCAGCGAAACCGGCCTGGCGACGCCGATGGCGTAGGCCACCTGCACTTCACAGCGGTCGGCCAGGCCGGCAGCGACGATGTTCTTGGCGACGTAACGCGCCGCGTAAGCTGCCGAGCGGTCGACCTTGGACGGGTCCTTGCCCGAGAAAGCGCCGCCGCCGTGCCGGGCCGCGCCACCATAGGTGTCGACGATGATCTTGCGGCCGGTCAGACCGCAGTCGCCGTGCGGGCCGCCGACGACGAAGCGGCCGGTCGGGTTGACCAGGTAACGGGTCTTGCTGCTCAGGATCTCCTGCGGGACCACCGGCTTGATGATTTCCTCGATCACCGCTTCTTCGATCTGGGCGTGCGAGACGTCCGGGTGGTGCTGCGTCGACACCACGACCGTGTCGATCGACAGCGGCTGGCCATCGACGTAGCGGACCGTGAGCTGGCTCTTGGCGTCCGGGCGCAACCACGGCAGGCGGCCGTCGCGGCGCACTTCGCCCTGGCGCTGCATGATCCGGTGCGCGTAATGGATCGGCAGCGGCATCAGCGAGGGCGTCTCGTTACAGGCGTAGCCGAACATCAGTCCCTGGTCGCCGGCGCCCTGATCGAGGTCGATGCCGGCACCCTCGTCGACTCCCTGGGCGATGTCCGGAGACTGACGGTTGATCGCGGTCAGAATCGCGCAGCTCTTGTAGTCAAAGCCGATCTCGGAGTTGTCGTAGCCGATGCGGCGAACGGTGTCCTGCGCGATTTCGCGATAGTTGATGTGCGCCTTGGTGGTGATTTCGCCCGAGATGACGACCAGGCCGGTTGATACCAGCGTCTCGCAGGCGACCCGGGCCGCCGAATCCTCGGCCAGAATGGCGTCGAGAATGGCGTCGGAGATTTGATCGGCGACTTTGTCTGGATGGCCCTCGGATACCGATTCCGAAGTGAAGAGGTGTTCTTTGCTCACGCGTTGTCTGCTCCAATTGAAAAACCCCGAAACGGCGGCGTTGCCGGCTCCGGGGTTCGAGCAGACGACGCTTTAGCAGTATTTGGTGGCCGCTTTCGCGGCGCCTTCCGCCCTGCAAGTTGTCCTGATTAACTCGGCGGATGGGATAATTATAGTTTTCTTCGTACGGGCCGGTCAAATCCTGCCGCCAGCGGATCCTTGCGTGATTACACTTTTTCGTTTTCTCAGTCGTCTGCCGCTCTCCTGGCTGCACTCCATTGGCACTCTGCTGGGCTGGCTGACCTGGCTGCTGTCACCGACCTATCGCCGGCACATGCGTGCGAATATGCTGCTGGCGCTGGGTCCGGCCGAGGCCCGACGGATCCGTGCGGCAGCCATCGGCGAAGCCGGCAAGGGAATGCTCGAACTGCCGCGGATCTGGCTGCGCCCACTCGCCGAAACTGCCAGCCGGGTGGTCGAGGTTTCGGGCTGGGAACTGGTCGACGCCGCGTCGCGCAGGGGCAAGGGAATCCTGTACCTGACGCCGCACCTCGGTTGCTTTGAAGTCACCGCTCAGTACCTGTCGACGCAGGCGCCGATAACCGTGCTCTACCGGCCGCCCCGGCAAGCCTGGCTGCAGGCGATGATCGAGGCCGGCCGCGCGCGCGCCCAGTTGCATCTGGCCGCGGCGGATCTCTCCGGCGTGCGCAGCTTGCTGAAGGCGCTCAAGCGCGGTGAGGCGGTCGGGATGCTGCCCGACCAGGCGCCAAGGAACGGCGAAGGTCGCTGGCTGGACTTCTTCGGCAGACCGGCGTACACCATGACCCTCGCCGCCCGGCTGGTCGAAAGCGGTGCCAGCGTGATCATGGTCTGGGCCGAACGGCTACCGGCCGGTGCCGGCTACCATTTTCATCTCCAGGAACCGACGCAGCCGATTCGCGGGACGATCGAGGAACGCGCGCTGCAGATCAACCAGCAGATCGAAGTCCTGGTTCGCCAGTGCCCCGAGCAATACCTGTGGGGTTACAACCGCTACAAGGGGCGGCGCGGCAGCGACGCCGCGGCAGCAGCGGAAGAAGGCCGGCCGGCGTGAGCGATTCCGGGCATCGGCGCTGGGCAGTCGCGGCCGGCATCGGCCTGGGCGGCAGCTGATGCAGCTGGCCTTCTGCCTCTATAAGTACTTCCCGTTTGGCGGTCTGCAGCGCGATTGCATGCGCATCGCGCTGGCCTGCCAGGCGCGCGGACATGCGCTGCGGATCTACACGCTGGAATGGCGCGGCGACGTTCCCGACGGTTTCGAGGTGGTGTTGGTGCCGGTCCGCGCACTGACCAATCAGCGACGCTACGCCAGGTTCAGCGCCTGGGTCGCCGACGACCTGGCCAGGCGTCACGCCGATCGGGTCGTCGGTTTCAACAAGATGCCCGGTCTGGACGTCTATTTCGCCGCCGATCCCTGTTTCGAAGACAAGGCCCGCAACCTGCGCAGCGCTCTGTATCGCCTGTCCGGCCGCTACCGTCATTTTTCGGCTTACGAGCGGGCGGTCTTTGCAGCGCACGCCAGGACCGAGATCCTGATGATCTCGCCACTGCAGCAGACGCTGTTCCAGAAATACTACGCCACTCCGGACGAGCGCTTCCATCTGTTGCCGCCGGGGATCGCGGTCGACCGGCGCGCGCCGGCCGACGCCGCGCACGTTCGTGCCGAGTTTCGTCGCGAGTTTGCCCTGGCCAGTGACGACCTGCTGCTGCTGCAGATCGGTTCCGGATTCAGGACCAAGGGGCTGGACCGCAGCCTCAAGGCGATCGCCGCGCTCCCGGCTGTGCTGCGTGACCGTTGCCGGTTGATCGCCATCGGCGACGACGACCCGAAGCTTTTCCGCGGGCAGGCGCGAACCCTCGGGCTGGCCAACCGGGTCAGCATCCTGCGCGGTCGCAGCGACATCCTGCGCTTCCTGCTCGGCGCCGACCTGCTGATTCATCCGGCGTACAACGAGAACACCGGCACGGTGCTCCTCGAAGCGGTGGTCGCCGGCCTGCCGGTACTGACCACGGCGGTTTGCGGTTACGCGCACTACATCGCCGAAGCCGACGCTGGCCTGGTCGTCGCCGAGCCGTTCGAGCAGGCGCGGCTCGATCAGCTGCTGGCGCAGATGCTCGCCGACCCGCAGGCGCGCGCGCGCTGGCACGCCAGGGCTCTGGCGTTTGCTGAGCACGCCGACATCTACAGCAACGCCGAACGTGCGGCCGACGTGATCCTGAAGGAGCGGCGATGAGCGGCCTCCAGGTCTTCCTCGCCGAGCCGTTTCGCTCCCTGTGGGCGGGGCAGGACCCCTTCGTTGCCGTCGAGGCGCTGGCCGGTACGGTTTTTCGCGAACTCGACGGGCGCCGCACCTTGCGCACCGAAATCGCCGGACGTGGCTACTTCGTCAAGATCCACCGTGGCGTCGGCTGGGCCGAAATCGTCAAGAATCTTCTTTCGCTGCGCCTGCCGGTACTCGGCGCCGAGAACGAATGGCGGGCCATCGAGAGGCTGCGCGAACTGGGCGTCGATACCATGCGCGCCGTCGCCTTCGGCATCCGCGGCGGCAATCCTGGACGGCAGCGTTCGTTCATCGTCACCGAAGAACTGGCGCCGACGGTCAGCCTTGAGGATTATTGTCAGGATTGGCCGAAACATCCGCCCGCCGTGCGCCTGAAGCGCGCGCTGATTCGCGGCGTCGCGCGTGCGGCGCGACAAATGCACGCCGGCGGCGTCAACCATCGGGATTTCTACATTTGCCACTTCCTGCTGCACCTCGATCCGCCGCCGACGGCTGAACAGCTCAGGCTGTCGCTGATCGACCTGCACCGCGCGCAGCTCAGGGTGCGGTTGCCGCGGCGCTGGCGCGACAAGGATCTGGCCGCGCTGCACTTCTCGGCGCTGGCGATCGGTCTGACCCGGCGTGACCTGCTGCGCTTTCTCGGCGCCTATTTTGCCTGCCCCTTGCGGACGATCATTCGCCAGGAGGCGCCGTTGCTCGCGTATCTGGCCCGCGAAACGCAGCGCTTGCAGGCGCGTTTCGAGCGCAAGGTCGCGGCGGGCGAGATGACATGAGGAGGTGGTGCCTGAGTCCGCAATACGCGGCCAGCGAAGTGGCGACCGTGTTCGGCGATATGGGCAGCGTCTTCCGGCTCGACGGCGAGCTGATTGCCCTCGACTCGCTGTGCCGCGTCCTGCGCGTTGCGGTCGGTGGCAAGCGCTACTACGTCAAGCGCTACAGTGGCAATGGCAAGAACATGAAGCGCCGCTGGTTCGGCCTGCGGCGCTGGCTGGGGCCCCCACGGGTTCGCGCCGAATGGCGCAACCTGCTGGCTTTCCGGGCGTGGGGCATTCCGACGGCGACGCTGGTCGCTTACGGCCTCGAGCGTCGTTTCGGCGGTTTCACTCGCGGCGCGTTGGTGACCGAGGAGATCCCCGATACCACCGATCTGGCACAGATCGCCTATGCCAGCGATCCGCGCATGTCCGATCGCCGCTGGCTGCGGCAGGTGGCTACTCAGATCGCCAGCATCACGCGCACCATGCACGCTGCCGGGTTTGCGCATAACGACCTGAAATGGCGAAACCTGCTGGTCGATCGGGGCACTTCGCCGACGGTCTATCTGATCGATTGCCCGAGCGGCAGTTATTACCGGGGCGCGGTCCTCGGCTACCGTGTGGTCAAGGACCTCGCCTGTCTCGACAAGCTTGGCAAGGAGTACCTGTCGCGCAGCCAGCGACTGAGGTTCTATCTTGATTACGCGCAGCACCAGCGTCTGACCGCTGACGATCGCAAGTGCATCGGCAAGATCGTCGGCTTTTTCGACGGTCGCGACTAGCCCGACGATGAGCGCTCCCGGGCTGACCGTTGCGCGAACGCTGCGCGCCGCCGGCCGGCAACCGTCGCTGCCGTTTCGGGTAGACCTCGCCGACGGCCGCCAACTGACGATGTATCGTCTGCTGCGCGCGCTGCCGGGCAAGCGACTGGTTGGCGAGGGCGAGTTCGCTGGCGACCGGGTGCTCGCCAAGCTGTTCATCGGACGGCGCTGCGAGAAGCACTGGCACCAGGAGGCGGCGGGTCTGGCGGCGCTTCGACTGGCCGGACTGCCGACTCCCGAACTGGTCGCGGCGACGGCGATGGCTGCCGGGGGCCATGCGCTGCTGACCGTGTTTCTCGACCCGGCCGAGAACCTCGCCGAATCCTGGGCGCGCCTGTCGCGGCGGACACCGGGCAACGCCGATGCGCTGACTCTGCTGGCGCCAGCGCTGCGCCTGCTCGGCCGGCTGCACGCGGCCGGGCTGGTGCAGGACGATCTTCACCTGGGCAATTTCCTGCGCCACGATGGCCAGCTGTTCATCATCGATGGCGATGCGGTACGCGTTGTCAGGCGCGGGCAGCCGCTGGCGCCATCGGAAGCCGGCAGCAATCTGGCAGTGCTGCTGGCGCAGTTGCCGCCCGCCTGGGATCGGCAGCTGGCGGCACTGCTGTCCGCCTACGGCGAAGCAGCTGGCCAGTGCTTGCCCGAAGTGGCTACCTTGCGCCGGCAGATCGAGCGTGTCAGGGCCTGGCGGCTGGGCGATTTTCTGGGCAAGACGGTTCGCGAGTGCACCTTGTTCGCGGTCGAGCATAGCGGCAGGCGCTTCAGCGCGGTGCTTCGCCAGGAAGCCGACTGGCTGGCGCCGATCCTGGCCTCGCCCGATCGGGCCATGGCTGCCGGCACGCTGTTGAAGGACGGCGCTACGTGTACGGTGGCGCGCGTCGAGGTGAGCGGGCGAGCGCTGGTGATCAAGCGCTACAACCTCAAGGATCTGCGCCACGCGCTGGGCCGCCTGTGGCGTCCGAGCCGCGCCTGGCATTCCTGGCGCGAGGCGCATCGGCTGCGCTTTTTCGGGATCGCCACGCCGGCGCCGCTGGCGCTGATCGAAGAACGTGTCGGGCCGTTGCGTCGGCGCGCCTGGCTGATCAGCGAGTTTTGCGGTGGCCCGAACCTGCTGGTCCACCTGTCGGCCAACTGCCCGCCGCCGCCGGCGGAGGCGCGGGCGATCGTGGCGCTGTTCGGGGCAATGGGCGAACAGCGGATCAGCCACGGCGACCTCAAGGCGACCAACCTGCTGTGGGCTGGCGACCGCGTCGAGCTGATCGATCTGGACGCCGTCGCGCAGCATCGGACGCCGGCTGCACACGCACGCGCCTGGAAACGGGATCGCGCCCGGCTGTTGCGCAACTGGCCGGCCGACTGCGCGCTCCATCGCTGGCTCGACGAGCAGCTACCGGCGCCGTGAACGATTGCCGGGCGGCACCGGCATTCGCCGCCGGCAGCCGGCCGCAGCGGAGGGTCAGATCGAAGTCTGGTTGACCGGGGCGGCAGCCCCGGCTGCGTCGGAGCCGTCGGCAAGGTCCGCCTGCTCGCTGAACTGCATCGCGTGCAGGCGCGCATAGTGGCCGTTGCAGGCCAGCAGTTCCGCGTGGCTGCCGCGTTCGACAATGCGCCCCTGTTCCATGACCAGGATCAGGTCGGCCTTTTCGATGGTCGACAGGCGGTGCGCGATGACCAGCGTCGTCCGACCGGCCATCACCCGGTCCAGAGCGCTCTGGATGTGACGTTCCGATTCGCTGTCGAGCGCCGACGTGGCTTCGTCGAGAATCAGGATTGGCGCGTCCTTCAGCAAGGCGCGGGCAATTGCCAGACGTTGCCGTTGCCCACCCGACAGCATCACGCCATTTTCGCCGACCATGGTCTCGAAGCCCGCCGGCAGGCGGTCGATGAACTCGCTGGCAAATGCGGCTTCGGCGGCTTTTACGATCTCTTCCCGCGGTGCGCCGCACAGGTCGCCGTAGGCGATGTTGCGGGCCACGCTGTCATTGAACAGCAGTACCTGCTGGGTCACCAGAGCCATGTGCCGGCGCAGGTTGCGCAGCGTGAAGCGCTCGACGTCGACGCCGTCGATCAGGATCTGGCCCGAGTCGTGGTGGTAGAAACGCGGGATCAGGTTGGCCAGCGTCGACTTGCCGCTTCCCGAGCGCCCGACCAGCGCCACCAGTTGTCCCGGCGCGACCGAGAAGCTGACCTGGTCGAGTACCAGTTGGCTGTTCCCCGGATAGCTGAAGGAGAGATCCTTGACTTCCAGCACACCGCTGACCCGATCGATCTCGAAGCTGCCAAGGTCTGGCTCCGGTGGTTCGTCGAGTTGGGCAAAGATGCTCTCGGCGCCCGCCAGGCCCTTCTGAATCGTCGAGCTGACTTCGGACAGCTGGCGAATCGGCTTCGGCAGCATGCCGGCGGCGGTGATGTAAGCGACCAGGTCGCCGGCCGAAGCGTCGCCGCGCAGCAGCAGCACCAGTGCCAGCAAGGCCGCCATCGCGGCGAAAGTGACCAGCTGCAGCGCCGGCGTGTAGGTCGCGGTGGTCCTGACCATGCGCAACTGCTTGGCGGTATTCTCCTCGCTGGCCGACCGGAAGCGCGCCGATTCGTAATCCTCGCCACCGAAGCTGCGCACTACCCGGTAGCCCTGGATGGTCTCCGACGCGACGTGTGTCAGGTCGCCCATGGTGGCCTGTATCTTCAGGCTTTGCCGGCGAAACTTGCGGCTGGCGCGGGTCACCATCAGGCCGATGATCGGCAGGATGGCGACCATCACCAGCGTCAGCTTCCAGTTCATCCACAACAGATAGCCGAACAGGAAGACGACGGTCATCCCTTCCCGGATGACGACCTTGATGGCATCGGTCGCGGCGCCGGTGACCATGGTCACGTCGTAGGTGATGCGCGAGATCAGATGCCCGGAATTGTGCTGGTCGAAATAGCCGTTCGGCAGGCGCAGCAGGCTGTCGAAGAGGGCGCGCCGGAGGTCGTGGATCAGACCCAGCGAAACCTTGGCCAGATAGAAGTTGCCGAGGAAGGAACCGATTCCCTGCCAGCCGACGACGAGGATCAACAGCAGTGGTACGCCGTAGACCACTTCCATGTCGCCGGCCATGGGCAACGCCTGCCGCGCTAAGCTGCTGGGCTCGTTCAGCTCGTCTACGAAGTATTTCAGAATGCCGGCCATCATCGGTTGCGATGAGGCGAAGATCATGTACCCCAGCAGGCTGATCGCGAACATCCCGATAAACGGCCGCAGGTAGCCGAGCAGGCGGAGATAGATGCGCAATGAGGAGGCGGCGGGGGTGCTGGCGGGGAGCATTCTCTGGCGGGCTGCAGCGGGTGGTTCCGGAAGGTCAGTCTAGCATGCCGACGTGCTTGCTCCCGGGCGCGTGCCGGCAACGCCGGCACGCGCGTTCAGTCCACAGGCGCGAGGCTTTCGTCGGCTGGCGCCACGGATTCGACTTCGGCCGGAGCGTTTTCCTTGTAGAACAGCTCCAGCGCTGGCCCCTTGCCGCGGTCCGGGACGGCGACCGAAACGATGCCATCGGGCGTCGGGAGGAAGGACTCGGGAACGTCTCGCAGCACCTTGCCCATATAGCCGATCCACGCGGGCAAGGCGGCCGAGCCGCCGGTCTCTCCCTTGCCCAGATTCTTCGGTTGGTCATAGCCAATCCACGAGCAGCCGACGACCGTTTGCTGATAGCCGCAGAACCAGGCGTCGACGTGGTCGTTGGTGGT
>ERZ761603.1166-NODE-1166-length-20201-cov-81.550829_pt1 | contig 20201 bp, 12 predicted proteins | sample MGYA00511879_ERZ761603 | MGnify/ENA primary metagenome ERZ761603 (study PRJEB28899, sample SAMN02850040) | bioreactor sludge metagenome | biome: EBPR Sludge; feature: EBPR Bioreactor; material: flocular biomat | place: Australia: Thorneside Wastwater Treatment... | reverse complement strand
CGGCCGAGCAGGGTCGCGAGACCCTCGAGCGCGAGTCCGGAGGCCGGCCCGAGCAAGGTTGCGACAGGCCATAGCAGGCCGGGGATCAGGAGCTGGATCTGCATCGAGGTCGGGTGTCTGAAGGCGGCGCGAGTCTACCATGCGCGGCGCTGCGGGCTCTCCGCCGCGACGGGTCGCCTGCGGTGGCGGTCGCGGCACTCCAGCCGGTGGAATGCGCATATGATCGGGCGCTCGGGCTGAGCCGCACGCAGCCTTGTTTTCCCGCTCAAGGATTCGCGCAGGACATGAATGTTGTCGATCTGCTTCTGCAGCAGGCTTCGAGTCGCCCGGAGGCCCTCGCCGTGCGCCATGGCGATGAAGTGCTCGGCTATGGGGCCTTGGGGCGGAGGGTGTGCTCGGTGGCCGCGGGCCTGGCGAACGCCGGAGTGGCGCGAGGGGACGTGCTCGCGCTATGTCTGGACGACCCCCTCGATCATCTGGTGGCGTCCTTGGCGGTCGCTCATCGGGGGGCGACGGTGGTGAGTGTCCCGCGCACCCTGCCCGATGCGTTGCGTGGGCGACTGTTGGCGCTCACGCGGGCTGGTCGGGCGCTCGCCGACGACGGTCGTCGAACTGGAGCGGACCTCGGCGGGCTCCCGATCCTCGCCTGGTCCATGCTCGAGAGAAGCCCGCCGTCGATGACGCCCGAGCCGGCGCGCGAGGTGGCGGATCGGCCGTGGATCTATGTGACGGGCTCCGGCTCCACGGGGCGACCCAAGATCATGCCGGTCACGCACCGGCAGCAATGCCTGCGCTCGAGGCTGGGGCCGAGCTGGCTGCCCTATGGCGCGCAGGACGTCTTGTGCTCCATGGTGAGCATGCATTTCTATTCCGCGAAGCAGCGCTGCCTGGAGGCGATGGCGATCGGGGCGGGAATCTTCCTGGACACCCCCGGCCGCGTGGACCTTCGCCGTGAAGTCGCCGAGGGCGAGGTGACGGTGATTCACGCCATGGTCTGCCACATCGAGACCCTCCTGCGTCGGCTGCCGGCGGAGGCGACCGGCGCGTTCGCCCGGCTGCAGGCGCTGATGGTGGGGGGCTCGACGGTGTCGATGGCGCTGCGCGACGAGATCCGGCGGCGCTTGACCCCCCGCATCCATGTCTTCTACGGGACGAACGAGAGCCACACCGCGACCCTGACTCGACTGGACGAGGTTCACCGGACGAGCGGCGGCGTGGGGCGTCCTTTCCCCGGCATCCGCATCGAGGTGGTCGATGAGCGCGGGCAGCCGGTCCCGGCAGGGGTGGACGGACGGGTGCGGATCGCCTCGCCGATGGTCATCGACGGTTATCTCGGTGACGAGGAGGCGAACCGCAAGGCCTTCGCGGAGGGCTGGTTCTATCCCGGGGACATCGGCCATCTGACGGCCGACGGACAGCTGGTGCACAGAGGGCGCATGGACGACATGATGATCGTCGGTGGCGTGAATCTCCATCCAGCCGAGATCGAGCAGTGCCTGCGGCGGCATCCGGGCGTGGCCGATGCGCTGGCCACGCCCCTGCGGCATCGCGTGCTGCAGGATGTCCCGGTCGCGCTGGTGGTTCCCGAAGCTGGAACGCATCCGAGCGCGCATGAACTCGTCGCCCATGTCCGCGCAGCCTTGGGGCGCCATGCCCTGCACGACGTGATCTGGGTCGACCGCATCCCGCGGAGCGAACAAGGCAAGGTGCAGCGCGAAGCGCTCGAGGCGGTTCTGGAGCGCCACGATTCGGCGCACGAGGGCGGTCGGGCGCAAGGGGCGCGCCGCCACTGGTCGAGACCGCGTCAGTTGCAGACCCGCTTCGAGATCGAGTTCGCACCGCCGATCGCGCCCGCCACAAACCGTCTGGACGCCTGGATGGCCTTGCTGGGCGAGGACGCCCCGCTCGGGACGAGGCCTTCCGAGGGGTGCGAAGACGCAGACACGGCCCGGTACTGGCTGCAGCAGGTCCTGCGTCTGGCGCGGCTGTTCCTGCAGTTGGTCCGCGTGCCGGTGTTCGACGTCTTCCAGCTCATCGACTGCGCTCCGGTCGACGAACATCGGCGGCGGTGGCGGGCGGCGTTCCTGTGTCCGGGACCCGAGTTCGTCTCCGCTACGGCGTGCATGGAGGTGGTCGGGATCGCATTCCGCATCGCACAGCTTGCACAGGGCGCGGATCCGGGCAGCCCGCAGGACCGCGAGCGTGTCTTCGTGGCCATCGGAGACGAGCTTCTGCAGCCCCATGGAAAGCTGATGCCCGCGGGAAAGTCGACCCTCGAGGTCTTGCGCGCAGCCTATCGGCTGGATATTCCCTTCCGGCCCCTTGGAAGGGGCGTGTATCAGCTCGGCTGGGGCAGCAGGGCGAGGCGTATCGAGCGCAGCACGACCGATGGCGACTCGGTCTTCGGCATGCGCTGGACACACGACAAATGGATGGCGTCCGAACTGTTGCGTGCCGCCGGACTGCCGGCGCCGGTGAACCGGCTCGTCATGGCGGCGGAAGAAGCGCGCGCGGCAGCCCGCAGCCTGGGTTATCCGGTGGTCGTCAAGCCCGTCGATCGGGATCGCGGCGAAGGGGTGAGCGTGGATGTGGGCGATGACGAGGGAGTGGCGCGGGCTTACACGACGGCTCGTGAATGCTCGCCGGTCAAGCGGGTTCTGGTGGAGCGACAGGCGCCGGGGGTCTGCCATCGGATCTTCGTTGCTGCGGGACGTCTGCTGTATGCCGTGAGGCGGCTCCCGGCCGGCGTATACGGGAATGGCAGGACTTCGATCGGGGGCCTGGTCGAGGCCGAGTGCGCGCGTCGGATGGGTTTGCCACCGTGGAAGCGCGCGCCGCTTTGCGCGCTGGACGACAGCGCGCTCGAGATGCTCGCGCGCCAGGGCCTGGGGCCGGAGAACGTGCCGGGTGCCGGCCGGTTCGTCGCCTTGCGTCGTATCGAGACCACGGCCTCGGGAGGCGTGGATGAGGAAGTCACCCATGCGCTGCATCCCGAGAACGTGCGTGCCGCGATTGCCGCCGCACGCCTCTTCGGCCTGGAGGTTGCCGGGGTGGACATGATCAGCCCCGACATCACCGCGCCGTGGCATGCCAACGGCGCCATCCTCAACGAGGTGAATTTCGCGCCCCTGCTGGGCGGTGGCGAAATATCGCGGCGCTACGTCGAGGAATACCTGTTCCGCCTGGTCGATGGGCGTGGGCGGATTCCCGTCGAGGTATTCGTGGGCGGGGCGGCCGCCTGGGAGGCGGCTGCAGCGCGCTGGCGGACCTTGCTCCAGGACGGCATGGCCGCGGTCCTGAGCAGTGACGTGCGTACCCTGGGCGGCGACGGCCAACCCTTCGGCCTGGCGGTCGATGGGCTGCATGCAAGGGTGCGTGCCTTGACGCTGCGCGCCGAGGTGGGCGCGCTGGTCCTTGTCGTGCAGACGCTCGAGCTGCTGCGGACGGGGATCCCGCTGGATCGGGTCGACCGCGTCGTCGTGATCGACGGCGACATCCGGACGGCCGGTTCGCCAGCGCGGCAGGCCGCGGATGCGGAGGTGGCCGGGCTGATCGCCCTGTGCCGCGCCTGGGACGCCAGCGGGACTGCGTCTTGAACCGCCGGGGCGGGTGAGGATTCCATCGGACGGCAGGGGAGATCATGGTCGAATTGGTTCGGGTGGGTACCCGCTTCACATGGCTGCGCGGAGCCGCCTTCGGTTTGCAACAGGGCGCACTCGTCGGAGAACTCGTGTTGGCGGACGAGGGGCATGCCGGCATCGTCGAGGAGATGCTGGCGGCGTTCGCCGACGAAGCGTCGACAGGCGGGGAGCGGGCGGCGGGCGCCTCGGGCGTCGAGAGCCTGATCGACTGCATCCTTCGCTGCATCGGCGCGTTGCAGCGACGAGCGGGAATCCCGGTGTCGTGGAGAAGCCATCGTGCCCTGATCCGGACCGCGGCGGATGTGCGCGTCTTCAGGGTCGCGCTGCCGTCGGACCAGCCTGCGGCGACCGAGCGTGCGTTGCGTTGGGTGGTGGCCGAGGTGAATCGACGCGCGACCGGCGGGCAGGCCGGGAGCAAGGACGGGCGCAGCTCGCAGGAATCGCTGGAAGAGCTGGATCGCATGCTCGGCGCGCATGCGATCCCCGGCATCAACCCGATCAACATCGCACTTGCCGCTTACCGCGCCGGGATCCCTGTGGGGCGCCTCCTGCATGATGTACTGGTGCTCGGTCAGGGGCGGAAGGCGCGCTGGATGAGGAGCACGATCACCGACCGGACGTCCGGCATCGGCCTCGCGATCGCCCGCAACAAGGTGCACACCGCGGAAGTTCTCCGTGCCGCGGGCCTCCCGGTGCCGCAGCAGGTGGTCGTGCGCTCGCCGGAAGGCGCGGTCGAGGCCGCCCGTGCGCTGGGCTACCCCGTAGTGGTCAAGCCTGCGGACCAGGAGCAGGGGGCGGGGGTGCAGGCCGGGCTGTCCGACGATGCGATGGTTCGCATCGCGTATGACGCGGCCAGCGCCCTGTCGCGGACGATCCTCGTCGAGCGCCATGTCGAGGGCTGCACGCACCGCCTGACCGTCTTCCAGGGCAGGGTGGTCCGCGTGATGCGCAGGGTGGCGGGGGGCGTGGTGGGCGATGGCGTGTCCGCTGTGGCCACTCTCGTGGAGCGGCGCCTGGAGGACGAGATCCACAGGCGGCGCGCGCAGCGCGCGGGGGCTCCCCTGCTGAGCCTGGACGCGGAGGCGCTCGATCTGCTGGCGCGCCGAGGCATGGGGCCCGCATCGGTGCCCGCAGCCGGCGAGTACATTCGCTTGCGGCGGCGCGACAACATCAATGCCGGTGGGGAAAACCGCCCCTGTGCGCTCGGCGACGTCCATCCGGCGAATCTGCAGCTCGCGGTGGACGCCGCGATGGCGTTGCGGCTGGATCTGGCCGGCGTGGATCTGATCATCGAGGATGTCTCCAGATCCTGGCTGGAGGCGGGCGGGGCGATCTGCGAGGTCAACGGCCAACCGCAGATGGGGGGCAATTCCCACGCGGGCGTGCTCGATGCGGTGGTGCGCGAGCTCGTCGGGGGCGACGGACGCATCCCGGTCAACCTCGTCGTCTGTCCGGACCGCGAGGACTGGCACGCGGGCCTTTCGGCGCGGCTGCTGCAGCACGGCGAGGTCGATGGCGTGTCGTCGCGTCATGGCCTCGTCCTGCGCGGAGCTCGGGTCAGCATGCCGTTCGAGGACGCGCTGGCGGCGGCGCAGGCCCTGTTGTGCCGGGCCGATGTCGGCTCCGCGGCGTGCCTGATGTCGGCGCCCGACATCCTGCGGCTGGGTCTCCCGAGCGACGTGCTCGACAGCCTCCGGGTCGCCGACGAGACGGCGATGAGCGCGGCCGAACGCGGCGCGCTCGCTGCGATCCGGCCCATGATCGAGCCGCACCTGCGCCGGTGAGGGGCCTTGCCCGCGTGCTCAGGCGGGACGTCCCAGAGTAACGAAGAGGTATTCCGCTGCGCCGACTGTCGGCCCGGTCACCCCGGGCCGGGCTGCTTCGGAGCGCCGCCGGTCGCAGTCCAGCCAGAGCAGGCCCGCGGCTTCGGCGAGCCGGCGCAGGCTCGCTTCGCCATTGACCGGATACGAGGCGCAAAGGTCGGCGTAAGCGGCGGCGAGCTGCGCGGCTTCCCTCCGGTCCAGCCCGAGGCCGGAAAGCTCCGTCAGCGAGTCGACGACGGTGCGTACGAGCGCTTCCTTCTGCTCCGGCCCGAAGGATACGAGCTGGTCTTCCGCGCCGGGACGCAGCCGGGTGGTGAAGATCAGGCGACCGCCCGGCGCGAGCAGCGCCGCGTAGCGCGAGAACAGCTCCGCGCGCCGGGCGGGGGGAAAGTAGCCCAGGAAGCTGCTGGTGAGGATCAGCTCGTAGCCTCCCGGGTGGCGATGATCCAGGATGTCCGAGCAGACCGCAGCGAGGTCGCCGCCGTGCCGGCGTGCATACCAGCGACTCAGGATCAGCGGGGTCGCGCAGAGGTCGAGCGCGGTCACGCGCGGTTGCACCGACAGGCCGGCGCAGCCGGCAAGCACATGGGCGTAGGCGGAATAGTCGGCGCAGCCGCTGATCAGGATGCGAAACGAGGGGCCGCGATGGGTCTGGGCTGCCTGCCGGATCGCGGCGACGAATTCGGCGCTGAAGCCGCTCATCGTCTTTCCCAGCCCGAGCAGGCGAAGGTACTGCCAGAAGCCGTGGTAGGGCTGGCAGGAATCCCCTTGCGCGCCGCAGCGACAGGCGAAGCGCGAGATCTCGAGGGCAAAGGGAGCCGATTCGAGCACAGGTTCGGCGAGCGGACCGGTGCCTGCGGGCGCGAGCGGGCGGGGGGGCTGTGCATGGCTCATCGCGTCTGTTCCGGAAGGAGGGAAATCAGCCGGGCGAAGCGCTCCCGTTCGCGCTCGATCAGCGCGTCGAAGGCCGGCCCGGAAGTGAAGCTGGGGGAAATGCCGCCGTGCTGGCGGTCGAGTGCGGCGCTCGTTTGCGGACTGGCCATTGCCTCCTGCAGCAGTCCCCGCATCGCGTCCCGGATCGGTGCCGGCGTGCCCGCATGGCCGTACCAGCCGAACCAGAGCGTGCCGTCGAAACCCGGCGCCACCTCGGCGAGGCTGGGCAGATCCGGAAAACGCGGCGAGCGTTGCGGCGCCGCGACTGCGAGCAGCCGCAGCTTGCCCGCCCGCACGAGCGGGAGGGCGGAGGCGCCGGCGAACGCGACTCGCACGTCGCCGCGCGCGAGACCGGTCGCGGCGGCTCCGCCGCCCTTGTAGGGAACGTGGTTCAGCCGCAGTCCGAGGCGTGCCGCCAGGTCGGCCATGAGGAGATGGTGCATGCTGCCGATGCCGCCGCTCGCGTAGTTCAGTGGGCGCTCCGCCGCCCGCGCCTCGAGTACGAGCTCGGCCATGCTCCGGATCGGATCCTCGGCCCCGACCGCGAGAAAGAAGAAATTGCTGCCGACCTGGGCGACCGGTGCAAGACCGTGCAGCGGGTCGGCGGACTCGCGCGGGTAGAGCCGGGGATTCACCACGATCAGGCTGTCGGCCGCGATCAGCCAGGTGCTGCCGTCTGCCGGCAGGGTGAGAAAATCCGCCAGGGCCCGCTCGCCGTTGGCGTCCGGGAGGTTGACGATGCGTGCATGGATGCCGTGCCGGTCGGCGAGATGGCCAGCGATCGCACGCGCGACCGAATCGGGGCCGCCACCGGCGGCGACCGCGACGAGGAGGGTCGGCCGCTCCGGTATCATCCGGACGCCGTTTCCTTCTCCGGCTCGGGCGCGCGCTGCCGCGAGGCCGGCGAGGGCGCCGATGAAATGTCGTCGGTTCATGAATCACGCTCGGGAGGAAGTGGATGACCGCAGAGTCGAACTCTAGAGCCATGCGGCCCCCCGCGCCACCGTCGGGGGCGTGCCGGCCATGACTCCGACGCAGGACCGCCGCGTGCGGGGGCAGGGGCCGGATCGCCAAGCGCGCCTGTGGACGCTGGTGCTGCTTGCGCTCTCGGGCCTCGGTGCGTGGCTCGTGCTCGGGGGCGCCGCGCTGGGCCTGGGCTCCTTGCGACGCCTCGGGCCCGGGGCGTTCCCCGTGCTCGCGGGGGCGGCGCTGCTCATCGCCGCAGCCCTGGCGTGCTTGCGGCCATGGTCCATGGCGGCGGACGATTCCTCCACCCCGCGCGAGGGGGACGATGCGGGTCTGCGTGGCGTGTGGGCGGCGGTCGCCGGACTGGCGGGTTTCGCCTCGCTCGCGCCCGTGCTGGGTTATGTGCCGGCCGCCTTCGCGGCTGCGCTGCTTGCGAGCGCTGGGGATGCGCGCTGGGAGCGGCGTGGGAAGCTCCTGCAGGCCGTAGTGCTGGCGGGCCTGGTGGCAGCGATGTTCGGCGTCGGGCTGGAGCTCCCCGCGGCGAGTTTCAGGAATCCTTTTGCGGGGGTGTCGTGGATGCCTTGAACGGCCTGATGGCGGGGTTCGAGGTCGCGCTGTCGCCGGGCAATCTCTGGTTCTGCCTGATCGGGGTGGCGCTCGGAACCCTGGTCGGCGTGTTGCCCGGGGTCAGCTCGCTGGCCGCGGTCGCAATGCTGTTGCCATTCACGCATGCCTTGTCGGCGACCGCGGCGCTGGTGCTGTTGGCGGGGGTCTATTACGGCTCCGAGTACGGCGGGGCGATCGCGGCGATCCTGCTCAACGTGCCGGGAACGCCCGCTTCCGCGGTTTCATGTCTCGACGGTCACCCGATGGCGCGCGCGGGGCGTGCCCGCGAGGCGCTGATCCTGAGTGCGGGAGCGTCCTTCGGCGGCGCGGTCGTGGGCATCGGCATGATGCTCGCCATGGCCGCCCCGCTCGCCGGGCTCGCGTTCATGCTCGGGCCGGCCGAATACTTCGCGATCATGATCTTCGGACTGGTCTGCACGGCCGCCGTGGGCCGCGGGCGCCTGGCCACGGGCATGGTGGCGATGCTCGCCGGGGTCGGCCTCGCGATGGTCGGTACCGACGCCCAGACCGGCGTGGCCCGTTTCACCCTCGGGCTGACGGAACTGCGCGACGGCATTCCGCTGGTGGTGCTCGCCATGGGGCTCTTCGGCGTTTCGGAGGTGATGCTGTCGATGTTCGGCGCCTTGCCTGTGGTGCGTGGCGGGATTGGCGAGCGCAGCGCGCTCCCGCGCTGGAAGGCGTGGTGCCGTGCCGCAGGGCCGGTGCTGCGCGGGGGCGTGCTGGGCGGATTGTTTGGTGCCTTGCCGGGCACCGGACCCACCCTGGCGTCGATCGCCGCGTATGCGCTCGAGCGTCGTCTTTCTGCTCGCCCGGAGTGCTTCGGCCGCGGCGCGATCGCCGGGCTGGCGGCCCCCGAGGCGGCCAACAACGCGGCGGCGCAGACGGCTTTCGTGCCCACCCTGGCGCTGGGCATCCCCGGCAGCGCAACCATGGCTCTCATGCTCGGCGCGATGTCGGCCCATGGGGTGGTGCCCAGCCCGCTGCTGGCGGTCGAGAATCCGGAGCTCTTCTGGGGGCTGATGGCGAGCTTCGTGATCGGCAACCTGCTGCTGCTCGTGCTCAACGTGCCGCTGGTGGGGGTCTGGGTTCGCATCCTGCGGCTGCCGCCCCAGCGACTCTATCCACTCGTCCTCGTGCTGATCGCGGTGGCGACCTTCGGTGTGCGCGGCAGTGCCTTCGACGTCTGGGCGGCCCTCGCCATCGGCCTGGTGGCCTACGGGATGAGGCGATCGGGGGTGCATCTGGCACCCGTGCTCATCGGCTTCGTCCTCGGGCCGCTGGTCGAGGACAACTTCCGCCGCGCGCTGGCAATTTCGCAGGGCGACTTTGCGATCTTCGTCTCCAGCCCGATCGCCCTCGCGGCGCTCGGCGCGGTCTTCGTGCTGCTCGCCGTCGCCGTCTGCCGGTCGATGCACAGCGCGAGTGCCGTGTAGGGCGACGTGGCCGCTGCCGGCCGCCGGGAAGCGCGCCGCACGTGGCCTGGCGCTGGCGGGCGGGCTGCCGGATGTGCTGTACAGTGGCCGCGAGCTTCGGTAAGAATGAAAACACGCTTTCACCCCGACCAGAGGAGCTGTCCAATGCTCAAGGCCCGAGCCCCGCGCGCGATTCCGCTGCTGCTGTCCCTGTCCCTGTCGCTCTTGCTCGCCCCCTCCATGTTGCGCGCGCAGGTCGCGCAGGGGGAGCGTTTCGGCGACTGGGTCTACGAATGCCAGGCGCTTTCCGGAGCGAGCAAGGCCTGCGCGCTGGTGCAGGTGCATTCCTTCGGCGAGGGGGACAAGCGCTCGGTGCGCTTCAACATCAGCCGTCCGCCCCAGGGCGGTGGGGTCGGCATGAGTGTGGTCGTGCCGCTCGGCATTCACCTGCCCAACGGCATCCGGGGCGACGTCGATGGCAAGAATGGCTTCGCCATGACACCGCTGACCTGTGTCGCGCAGGGCTGCATCGCCACGGTGCCGCTCGACGCGGGCATGATCGAGGCACTGAAGGCCGGCCGCGTGCTCAACCTCGAGTTCTACGGCAACGCCGGCAGGCAGCAGGTGAAGGTGGCCGGCTCGCTGAAGGGCATCACCAGCGGCTTGCGGGCGAGCGGGCTGGATTGAGCCGGGCATGACAGGGACCGGCGGAGGCCTCGGGCATGGATGAGCTGATCCGCGCGCTGGGGCGGCTCGATCGGGTCGTCGGGGTTGGCATCGGCGGCTCGCGCGGGCTGCGGATCGCTTCCGAGGCTTCGGATTTCGATCTGGTGCTGTTCCGGCGTGGCGGCGAACGGGTCGATGCGCGGGAGATCCTCGACGCGCTTCGTGCGTGCGCCGGGGTTTGCGAGCTCAGGGATCCCGCGGGATTCGTGTCGGGGAGGCTGGGTACGCATCGATTCGAGATCTTCCAGAAGGATCTCCTGGCCATCGAGCGCGAGATCGGGCAGGCGCGGGAGGGCGCATTCACCTGGTCGATCCGGCAGCTCTTTCCGCATGGCGACTTGAGCACCGGGCTGATCAGCCATGTCGTCCATCTGATCGTGTGCAGCGACCCCGACGGACACCTGGAGCGCCTGCGCGCTGCCGCCACGCCTTTCCCGGTCGCGCTCAGGGCCGCGCTCGTCGATACCTTCCTCCAGCAGGCCGACATCACCGTCACGCATGCGGCGAAGATCTCCCGTCGGCTGGATCTTCAATACCTCGTCGGGCTGTGCTCGGGCTTCGTCTTCTTCGCCAACCTCCTCGTCTTTGCGGTGAACGGGGTGTATCCGGTTCTGGAAAAGGGGGGCAGCCTGGTCATCGCCCGCCTGCCGCAGCGTCCGGCGCACTACGAGCAGCGGATCGCGCAGCTCTTTTCTTGCGCGGCTGCGGGGGACTACCCGGTGGCGGTGGCGATGCTCGAGACCCTGCTCGGGGAGCTCCGGTTCCTGGCCGTCGAGGGCCGTCGAGCGCTCGCCGCCGACGAGTCGGTGCGCACGCGACCGAACGAGGCTCAGCGCGCCGGGTCGGGGCGGGGTGCCGGATCCGGGTAGAGCGTCGGCCAGGCCTCGACCCAGCAGCAGTGATGGTCGAAGTCGGGAACCACTTGCAGGCGGGCCGCGCTGGGGGTGCGCAAGCGGCGCAGCCATCCTTCGGCGAGCTCAGCGGGCAGTTCGCGATCCTTCGCCCCCGCGAGATGGATCTGCTCCAGCTTCGAGAGCGCGGGCGCCACATCGACCGGATCCAGCGATCCTTCGAGCGGGGTGATCCGGTGCAGGCGTGTCCAGGCCGCAGGGTCGAGGTTGCCGGCGACGGTGATCAGACGTTCGACATCGCCGCGGCGGGCGGCGAGCAGCGTCGCGATCGCCCCCCCGCCCGAATACCCCACCAGTTCCAGCCCTTGCGCACCCTGATCCGCCTTGAGGCGATCGATCGCGCGGCTCATCGAATCCACGACCTCGCCGGCAAAGCGATGGGAGGTCCAGTATTGCTTGCTGCAGTTGCGGCGCTCGGGGTCGAGGGTGAATTGGCAGGGTCGGGCCAGATGTACCGCGGCCCCCGAGGGTTGGCGCAGCGCGAGGCCCAGGGCAACCGGATCGAGCGGCGTGGGGTCGCGCGATGGCTCCGAGCGACTCAGCCAGGCCAGCCCGTCACCCTCGATATAGACGCTGAGCGTGTCCACGCGCTGCACGGGATGGGGGCGGTGAGCGATCAGCACGAAGCGTCCGCTGTCGATCGCGACACGCTCCCAGCCTGCATGCGCGGCGAGGCTCCGCGCTTCGGTCCGGCGCGCTTCGAGCCCGGACGGCGCGCACGCGCTCATGGCGCCGGCTGCCATGAGCGCGAGTGCGATGCGCACGGGCGGAGGAAGGAGAGGATTCGCGAGTGTTGCGTTCATGCGTTGCATGTGAGGTTTATGCCCATGCAGGGTATGCAATCGGATCTTGTTGCAGTATGTTTCTGGATAAGAGATCGTTTCTACACCTTGGTGCCGAAGAAGACTTGAAGCTCGCGATGGGGGCGAGAAACAAGCGTGAAGACTGGCGCCATACGATTGATCCGGAGACCCCCTGGCTGGGTCGATGGACGTGTTTCTCGTGACTTCTCTAAGGGAGGCTTGACGTCATGAACAAGAGTCATCGTATCGTCTGGAGCGACGCGCGCAACGCGTACATCGTCGCTGGAGAGAATGCTTCGGCGAAGGGCAAGCCCTCGTCGGTCAGGAAGGCGCTGGCCACCGCGATCGCGGCGCTCTTCATGGGCCCCGGCTTTGCCGCAGCGCAGTCCTGTGAGGGGCAAAATCCGCTCACCGACGCGCAGACTTCCACGCAATGCTATGAGAACGTCGATGTGACCGTCGCGGCCGGCGGGAGCGTCGCGGCCACTGGAACGACCGCGATCGGGGTCGAGGTGCAGGCGGCGCCTTACGCGCGCAACTTCGCGAACCAGGGCATGCTGGAGGCCGATGCCGAGGGCTACAACGCCTATGCTTATGGCGTGCTGTTCGAGGGCCGGGTTTCCGGTAGTGTCGTCAACGCGTCGACCGGCACGGTCTCCGTCTCTGCCACCGGCCAGGGAGACGGCTACGGCGACGGCTACGGTGTACTGATCAGGGGGGATCTCGGCGGGAGTCTCGCAAACGCGGGCACGGTCGAGGTCTCGGCGCAGAACGTCACGAGCAGTGGCTACCGGTACGCTGGGGCGTACGGCGTCTCGATCGATGGCGATGTGGATGGGACACTAAGCAACTCGGGTATGGTGCGGGCCGAGTCCCGGGCCGATAGCGCCGGAAGCTCGTCGTATTCCTTCACCGACGCCGAGAGCGTCCGCATCCGTGGATCGCTCAACGGGGCGCTCGCCAACAGCGGTGTCATCGAAGCCCAAGCCCAGGGCACCGAAGGCAGCAGCAACTACTACGATTACGTAAGAGCCTACGGGGTCTCGATCGGCGAGGATCTCACCGGCTCGCTCGAGAACACCGGTACGATCCGTGCATCGGCTGCACGCGAGTCCGAGGGAGGCTCTTCCAACTACTCGGACTACCTGTGGGCCGTCGGCGTGCATGTCAGCGACGATCTCACCGGAGAGTTGCTCAACTCGGGCGAGATCCTGGCCCGGACCGAGGCCAGCGGCAGCGACCAGTACGGCTACGCGAATGCCTACGGGGTGCGAGCCTACGGATCGATGAGCGGGACGATCGACAACGCCGGGACGATCCGCGCGGAGTCCGTCCGGACCGCGGGCGAAGGCGGCTCTTCGACCTACACGAAGGCCTATGGCGTCGTTACCGGCGATCTGGTCGGCAAGCTCGCCAACAGCGGCAGCATCGGCGCCCGCAGCGAGGTCGAGGAGGGCTATGCGCACGCCTACGCCTACGGCGTTTCGACCTATTCCGGCGACCTGATCGGCACGATCCAGAACGACGGCGAGATCGCTGCCGAAGCCGTGAGCAAGGATGGCTACGCCGGCGCCTACGGGGTCGGCGTCGGCTACAACATCTCCGGCACGCTGCAGAACAACGGTGAAATCTCTGCGCGCGCCGAGGCGTCGAACGCACGTTCGCGTGGCGTATCGATCCGCTACGGCGATCTGACCGGCACGATCGGCAACGACGGCACGATCGATGCCACTTCGATCACGCAGGATGGTTACGCGAACGCGGTGGGGGTCGGTTTCGGCACAGGTGAGGATTACGACGGCGAAGACTCTTACGGCAAGGTCTCGGGCACCTTGCGCAACGCGGGCACGGTGACAGCCACGGCTCTCGCGCAAGGCCGTGATTACGAGGCGGGGTACAGCCTGCTCGCGATGGAAGAGGAGCCGGCGCCTTCGACGAGCGTCGCGGTGCGCGCAGGTGGCACGTATGCCATCGGTGTGGGTACCGGGCTGGTGTCCTCGCAAGGGCGTATCGAGAACAGCGGCACGGTTGTCGCCGAGGCGCGCTCGGAAGCCGTCGCCGAGGCCGAGGATGAGGCCTACGCAGGGGCGTACGGCGCCGACGCCGCAGGTATCGGGAGCGCTGCGGTCGATGGCAAGGTCTCGAACACCGGGTCGGTGTCGGCCAGCGCCATCGTGTCTGCCTCGGCAACCGGTGATGCTGCGGCAGCGATGGCCAGTGAAGCATGGACCTCGGGTGTCAGCTTCGGCGGTGCCGGCGGGGACTTCGACAACGGCGGCAGCATCGTTTCGCGCGCGACGGTCACGGCCCTGGCGAATGGCGGCGCGAGCGCCAGCGCATATGCCGGAGGCGCCGAGGCGGCTGGCGTCGAGATCTGGGTTTCGGGTCCGGGCGTCTACACCGGCAACTTCACCAACTCCGGAACCATCCAGGCAGAAGCCACCCTCTCGGCCGTCGCCACGGGCGAGGAGGCCGAGGCTCGATCCTACGACGGGGCGTCCGCATACGGCGTCGTGGTGGATGGCTTCGACGGTCGCTTCACGAACACGGGCACCATTCATGCATCCGCTTCCGCGACGGTCACCGCCAACGGCGAGAACGTCGAGGAGACCGCAGGTGCAGGTGCGGTTGGTGTATTGGTCGTCCATGGCATCGGCGCCGACGGCGTGCTCGACAACCGTGGCACGATCAGCGCAGTTGCCGAGGCTACCGCTACGGGCATGAGTGGCGTCGCAGGCGTCGTGATCGGCGCCGACGAGATCATGAGCGAGCCCACTCTGGCCGTGATGGTCGGCGAGGACGTCCCGGAGGATGGCTTCTACGGCACCTTGAACAACTCCGGAACCATCACCGCAGAAGGTCGTGGCGGCATCGAGTCGGCGGGGGTGTTTTCCGTCATCGCCTCGGGTGGCACCGGCACGGTCAATAACCTGCAGGGCGGCGTGATGTCGGGCCGCTTGTTCCTCGGTGGCGAGGTCGCCATGAACAACGCGGGAACGCTCGACATCCGCGACAGCGGTCGGTTGCTGAGTGATCAGTCCGAGGAGTCTGCCGAGGGCGAAGTCGAAATGGCTGCGATGGCCGCATCGCCCCTGGAACGCGGCGGTAGCCACGTGGGTGGCAACTTCACCCAGAGTGCGACCGGTGTGCTGAAGATCGACGTCGTGCCGGTCCGCGACGAGGCGGGCGCTGTCGTTGACAACGCTTATGGTGCGTTACATGTCGGTGGCACGGCCCAACTCGCCGATGGCACCGGCGTCCGCGTCATGGTCGACCCGGCCAGCACGCTCGCCAGCGGGGATGTGCTGCAGGACGTGGTGTATGCCGAGGGTGGCATCACTCGGGGTGCGGTGAAGGTGACGGACAACGTCCTGCCGCTGAATTTCATGGCGACTTCGGACGCATCGCCCAACGACCTCGATCTCTCCGTCGTGGGTACCGGCCTCACCACGATCTCCAACGCGGTGAATACGGCCGGCTTGAGTTCGGCCACGGGAGTCGCCGGTGTGCTCGACGGCCTGCTCGGATCGGCCGACTCGCAGCCGGGAGCCCTGGGTGACTTCCTCTTCGATGTGGCCGGTTCGGGCAATGCCCGCGAGGTCGCGGACAAGGTCGCCACGCTGCTTCCGCTCGCCAGCGGTGGCGTCACCACGGCGACGCTCGGTGCGCTGCACGGGGCGAATCGCGTGGTGCAGGCGCGGGTCGACAGCAACCTCGGGCGTTCGTCCGGCGACGGCTTCCTCGGCGACAAGCGCATGTGGCTGAAGGGCTTCGGCAGCTGGGCGGAGCAGGACGCGCGCAGCGGCGCTTCCGGCTACGATGCGGACACCGCCGGCCTCGCAGTCGGTGTGGATGCGATCGTGACCGATACCAACCGGGTCGGCGTGCTGTTCGCGTATTCCGAGACCGACGTCGACAGCACCGGCGCGGCCAAGCAGTCCGCCGATGTCGACACCTACCAGCTCGGGCTGTACGGCAGCCACACGCTGGATGAACGCACCGACATCAACGGCATGATCGGCTTCGGTCGTCACAGCACCGACGGCACGCGCCATACGACGGGCGGCGTGGCCGCCTCCAGCTACGACAGCAGCAGCATCATGGCTGGGGTCGGGATCGCGCGTACCTACCCGATGAGCGAGAAGACCACGCTCACGCCGTCGGTCCGCCTCGACTACGCCCGGATCAAGGATGACGCCTATCAGGAGCAGGGCGCGGGCGCGCTCGACCTCAGCGTGGGCAAGAACACCGTCAGCGAGCTGATCCTGTCGCTCGACGGCAAGATCACGCACGAGCTGTCGGACACGCTGACCTTCGTCGGTCATGCGGGGGTGGGTTACGACTTCGAGAACGAGCAGTCCTCGATCACCTCCACGCTCGCCGGCGCGCCGGGGGCTTCCTTCGTGACCCGCGGTGTCGATCCGAGCCCGTGGCTGGTGCGCGCGGGCCTGGGGCTGGTCAATACGCCGATCGAGTCCTGGGAGTTCTCGGCCCGCTACGAGGTCGAGGGCCGCAGCGACTTCCTCAACCACACTGCGTGGCTGAGGGCGCGCAAGGCCTTCTGATTCGACAAGCGCTGTCCTAAGCTCGAGCCACGGGTTCAACGCCCGTGGCTTTTTTTTCGATCGGCGGCGGGCCGTGCGGGTGACGGATCCCATGCGCCGCACACGGGGCGCCGCTGCAAGTGATGATGGCGAAATCTTGAGCAAGACCTATCAGGAACTTTTCGACCAGCGCGGCTCGGCCTACGACCGCGCGATGAGGCGTTACCCGGAGGCCCGCAGGCAGGAGTTCGAGCAGGCGATCGAGGCCGCAGCCCCGGCGCCGGGCATGGTGGTGGCCGACGTGCCGGCGGGCGGGGGCTATCTTCAGGCGTATCTGCCGTCCGGCTGCACCTGTCTCGGCCACGAACCCTGCGCGAGCTTCACGAACCATGGTGCCGTGGCGGGGCAGCCCACGCAGCTGCTGCCCTTGCCCTGGGCTCGTGCGACCGTGGATGGGGCGATCAGCCTCGCGGGGGTGCATCACCTCGACGACAAGCGACCGCTGTTCTCCGAGCTGCATCGGGTCGTCCGGCCCGGGGGGCGGCTCGTGGTGTCGGATGTCGCGGCGGCCTCGGCCGTGGCGCGCTTTCTCGACGGCTACGTCGGAGGACACAACAGCACGGGGCACGAGGGGGTCTTCCTCGACGAGCGCACGCTCCGCGAACTGGCCGAGGCGGGCTGGACCGTGGAGAACGCCGCGATCCGCGATTTTCATTGGGTCTTTCCGGATCGAACCGCAATGGCGATGTTCTGTCACGAACTCTTCGATCTGCGCTCATCCACCCCGGCCGATACGCAGGCTGCGATCGAGGACCAGCTCGGGGTGAGCACGCTCGCCAACGGTGGTGCAGCCATGCACTGGTCCTTGATGACCATCTCGGCGCGGCGGACATGACCGGGCAGGAGCGGCAGCGCCGCCTGTTCGGGAGCGGGCCTTGCCGCCTGGTCCCCGGTCATGTTCGCGGCAGGAGCCAGCCCTGCATGCTGGTCAGCGTGCTGGCGGATGCCGATGCGATGGGGGCGCTGGATAGCGCCGACCCGCGACCTGTCTGGCAGGTCGTCGGACAGGCCTGGCGCAAGGCTCTGGGGGAGGATCTGCCGTGGCGGACCGAGCCGCCCACACCGGCGGCCTGGCGCGTGTGGGCGGCGTTGCTGGGTGCGTGCGCGGTCGCGCTGCTGCAGCGCGCAGGGCTGGCGGTATTCGAAGCCGCGGAGGTGTTGCAGCTCCCGAGGCGGGAGACGGGGCCGGCGGCGCGGACCACGCTGTTGCTCCCCGTGATGCCCGGACGCGCGGATGCGACCCGGCAGGCATGGTCGCTGGTGCTGGAGCTCTTCGAAGGCGCGTTCGAGGTCGCAGACCCGATGCGGCTGGAGCGCATGGAGGAACGCCTGCGTGCGGGCCTGGCGTCGCTGGGGCGGCAGGCCCCGCGCGGCGGCAACACGCCACGCTTCCTGCGTGCCGCGCACGAGCTCGGCATACCGGTGATGGCGCTCGCCTTCGAAGGCTTTCAATACGGCCACGGCAGGCGTGCCCAGTGGCTGGAGAGTACCTTGACCCTGCAGACGCCAGGTCTTGCCGTCGCCCTGGCGCGCGACAAGCTTGCAGCCGCTGCACGGCTGCGGCAGGCGGGCCTGCCGGTGCCCGTCCATCAGGCGGTGTTCGACGCGGACGAAGCCGTGCGTGTCGCACGGCGGCTCGGCTTCCCCGTGGTCGTCAAGCCGGTGGACCGGGATGGTGGCGTGGGCGTGTCGACCGGTCTCGAGACCGAGGAAGAGGTTCGCGCCGCCTATGCCGGTGCGAGCGCGGTCTCCCCCCGGGTGCTGATCGTGAAGCACGTCTTCGGAAGGGACTACCGGCTGACGGTGCTCGATGGGAGGTTGCTGTGGGCCATCGAACGGATTCCCGCAGGGGTGACCGGTGACGGCGTCTCCACCGTCGAGGAACTCGTCGCGCGCGAGAATCGGGATCCGCGCCGCGGGGAAGGCCCTCACGCCGCACTGAAAAGGCTGAGCCTCGATGACGAGGCAAGGCGCCTCCTTGCCGCGCAGACCCTCGCCGCCGACGCAGTTCCTGCGCGCGGCCGGGAGGTCCGGCTGCGCCGCATCGCCAACGTGAACGGCGGCGGCAGGCCGGTGGCGGTGAACGAGCGGGTGCATCCCGACAATGCCGCGCTGGCGGTGCGTGCGGTGGAGGCCTTGAGGCTCGACCTCGCCGGGGTGGATGTGCTGATGCCGGACATCGCGCGCTCCTGGCTCGAGACCGGGGCGGCAATCTGCGAGATCAATGCGCAACCCCAGCTCGGTGCGACCACGGCGCCACATCTTTACGGTGAAATCCTGCGCAGGCGGCTCGGTGGCGATGGACGCATCCCGATCGTAGTCGTGCTGGGCGACGCGGGATCGCCGCCGTTGAGCGAGGTCCTCGTGATGCAACTGCGCCAGCGGGGTTGGGCAGTGGGCTGGTGCGACCGGCGCGGAGCCGGGATCGACGATGAATGGCTCGTGCGGGGAGGTGGCATGTTCGCCTCGGGGCAGATGTTGCTCACCCACCCGCGCGTGGATGCCCTCGTGCTCGCCATCCACGACGACGAGATCCTGCAGACGGGACTCCCAGTGGATCGCTTCCACTGGCTCGTCCTCGCCGGCACCGCGGTGTCGCCGCGCGTCGCGTGCGAACCGGGGGCCGGCACGCCCGGGCGCGGAAGCAAGGCCCTGCTCGACGAGTTGCTCGCATCCTTGGTGCCGGCGTGCTCCAACCGTGTCCTCGTCGTCGCCGGGTCGGGCTACAGCGGTGTCGGGCCGGCGCAAGGCGGCAAGGGGGCGGGCGCGTTCGAGGAGATCGGGCGCGCGGAGCTGAGCGTTGCGCTGGAGCAGTTCCCGGCGTGAAGCTAGGGGATCTCGGCGCGGGGAATGCGGGCGCGCGATCGGAGTCGAAGGAGACGTCGTCGATCCTCCTGCCCGATACAATGGCGCCCATCATGCCTTCACATCACGACTCCGATACCGCCCGGGCCGTTGCCGACCCGGTCGCGACCAGCCTCTTTGCCGGCGCCGTTCCCGGCTGCCGCGCCGCCCCCTTCCTGCCCATGTCGCGCGCCGAGATGGACGCGCTGGGCTGGGACGAATGCGACGTCATCCTCGTCACCGGCGACGCCTACATCGACCACCCGAGCTTCGGCATGGCCTTGGTCGGACGGCTGCTCGAGGCGCACGGTTTCCGCGTCGGCATCCTCAGCCAGCCCGACTGGCACTCGGCCGAGCCTTTCCGCGCGCTGGGGCGGCCACGGCTGTATTTCGGCATCACCGCGGGCAACATGGACTCGCTGGTCAATCGCTACACCTCGGACCGCAAGATCCGCTCCGACGACGCCTACACGCCCGGCGCCGAGGCCGGCAAGCGCCCGGACCGCGCGGTGACCGTGTATGCCCAGCGCGCGCGCGAGGCCTATCCCGGCACGCCGATCGTGATCGGCAGCATCGAGGCCTCGCTGCGCCGCATCGCGCACTACGACTACTGGTCGGACAAGGTGCGGCGCTCGGTGCTGCCCGACTCCAAGGCCGACATCCTGCTGTTCGGCAACGCCGAGCGTGCGCTGGTGGCGCTGACGCATCGGCTGGCGGGGGGTGAGCCGATCGAATCGATCCGCGACCTGCGCGGCACCGCGTTCATGGTCAAGCCGGGCTGGCGGCCGTCGGACGAATGGCACGAGTTCGATTCGCGCGCGCTCGACAAGCCCGGCCGCATCGACGCCCACCCCGACCCCTACGCAATGGAGCCGGCCGCCGCCGCGCCCAAGCCCGCCGCCGACGGCGCC
>ERZ761603.1165-NODE-1165-length-20231-cov-20.632187_pt1 | contig 20231 bp, 17 predicted proteins | sample MGYA00511879_ERZ761603 | MGnify/ENA primary metagenome ERZ761603 (study PRJEB28899, sample SAMN02850040) | bioreactor sludge metagenome | biome: EBPR Sludge; feature: EBPR Bioreactor; material: flocular biomat | place: Australia: Thorneside Wastwater Treatment... | reverse complement strand
TGTAGAAAGTTCGACGCGTTCATCACCAGTTGCCCCGCCTCATCTCCGTGGCGCTTACTGCGGCTAACGCCGCTGCGCTGGCTGGGTAACATGAGCTATTCCTACTATCTCATGCATGGCTTGTGCCTGAAGGCGATTTTTCTGGTGATCGGGAAACTGTTATCCGGCCCAATCTTTGGACCTGGCTTGTACGGCCTCTTGCTGCCCGTCTGCTTTGTAGTAACGCTGCTGCCCTCTTTTATCCTTTTTGTGTTGGTTGAGCGGCCTTATTCGTTGGCCAAGAAATAACTAACGCCGACCAAACAGTTTTTCAACATCAGCCAGTGTGAGATGGACATGGGTGGGACGGCCATGGTTGCACTGGCCGCTAAAGGGCGTGGCTTCCATGGCCCGCAGCAGCTCGTTCATTTCGGTGAGATTAAGCGGACGACCCGCACGGACCGAGCCATGACAGGCAGCCGTAGAGAGCCGCTCTTCAAGACGCGTCCGCAAGCGCTGGACATCGCCTCCTTCGGCCAGCTCGGCAGCAAGATCGCGCACCAGTTGTGGCAGGTTAGCCCCGCTAAGCAGCACCGGAATTTCGCGCAGCACCACCGCACCCTCGCCAAAGCCCTCTATGACCAGTCCCAGTGCCGCCAGTTCATCGGTCTTTTCGAGCACCCGGCGGGTATCCCCCTCATCCAGTTCCACCACTTCAGGCAGCAGCAGGGCTTGCCGCTTGATACCGCTGGCGGCTTGCTCAGCTTTAAGCCTTTCCCATACCAGACGCTCATGCGCGGCGTGCTGATCGACCAGCACCAGCCCGTCGCCTGTCTGGGCCAGAATATAGGTGTTATGTATCTGCGCGAGTGCGGCACCCAGCGGATGCGCGATGTCGACCGGCGCCGGAGCGGCGGCCTCGGCCCGCGCCTGCGGCACCAACGGCGCATTATATAAATAGGTCTGTTCGGCCAGTTGCGGGTTGATTGGAGCACCGCCACCACCCATCGCAGGCGGGACAAAATGAGGGGACAGGGGCGGCAGGCGGTTGAGCAGCTCATGACTAACCGTGCTGGCGCTGCGCTGTGCTCCGGCCGCTAACGTATGGCGCAGGCCGCTGACAATCAGACCACGCACCAGCGCGGCATCGCGAAAGCGCACCTCGGCCTTGGCGGGATGGACGTTCACATCCACATCCTCAGGTGGCAAAGTGAGGAACAGCGCGACGAGCGGATGGCGGTCATGCGCCAGCACGTCCATATAAGCGGCGCGCACTGCACCAAGCAGCAGGCGGTCGCGCACCGGGCGGCCATTGACGAAGAGATATTGATGGCGCTGGGTGGCCTCATTAAGCGTGGGTAAGCTGATCTGCCCGGTCAGACGGTAGCTGCCACGCTCCAGATCGACCACCAAGGTATTGCTGGCAAAGTTCTCACCCAGAATTTGGGCCAGACGTGTGGGCAAATCTTCCGCCGATGGGTAACGCAAGCCCGCGCGGCCTTCTTCGGTCAGCGAGAACGCCACCTGCGGGTGTGCCATAGCCAAGCGCTGGATATGATCGCGCACATGGTCGCTCTCGGTACGGGCGGTTTTCATGAACTTAAGGCGCGCGGGCGTGGCAAAGAACAGGTCGCGCACCTCAACCCGGGTGCCCTGCCCACCCGCCGTCGGCACCGCCGGGCTGCGCACACCACCTTCAACCTTCAGCACATAGGCTTCGCTCTGCCCGGCAGGACGACTGGTGAGCGAGAGCCGGGCCACCGCCCCGATAGAGGGTAGCGCCTCGCCGCGAAACCCAAGAGTGCGGATGTGCACCAGATCATCATCCGGCAGTTTTGACGTCGCGTGACGCTCGATTGCCAGTGCCAGCTCATCGGGCGTCATGCCGCGGCCATTATCCTCAATCACAATCAGGCTTGCGCCACCATCGCGCAACGTGACGTCCACCTTGGTGGCGCCGGCATCCAACGCATTTTCGGCCAGCTCTTTCACCACAGCGGCCGGACGCTCAATCACCTCGCCGGCCGCAATCTGATTCACCAGATGGTCAGGCAGACGCCGCAAAACCGCGTGCGTACTCATGTGCGCCGGGTGGGCAAGCGCGCCCCCTCAATGCGGGCCCCATCGAGATTCGCGCCCTCCAGATTGGCATCGAACAGATCACTCTCCCGTAAATCGGCTTCGCTCAGGTTAGCCCCGGTCAGATCGGCTCCTTCAAGTTTACTGCCAAACAGATTGGCGTGACTGAGATTGGTGTGGCGTAGCCGCGCCAGAGTCAGATCGGCGGCCAACTTTTGCCCGGTCGCGGTTTGCAGCGGCGACAGGTTGACGTCGGTCAGATCCGCGCCGGTAAAGTCGGCTACCATGGCCCGCACACCGCGCAGATCTGCCCGGTGCAACCGTGCGCCCCGGAAGTCAGCCCCGGCCAGCTGGGCGGCCTGCAACTCAATGGCATCAAGATCCATCCCGGCAAAGACGGCTTTTTCGGCTTTCACCGCCGAAAGCCGCGCCCCGGACAGGGTTTTGACTTCGCGCAGGTCAACATTGGTAAGATCCATCGGCACACCCTCGCCCCCATGACTGTCTACCCAGCGGCGATGGTCACGCAGCAGGAAATCAAACGGGCGAGCCAGTTCTTTAAGCTGAATACCCTTGGGTGTTTCTGTCAACGCCATCTGCATGACCGCGCCCGCGGTATCAGCCCCGTCGAGCTTGGTTCCGAGCAGCACGGCTCCGGTAAAATTGGCCTGCCGCAGATCGGCCCCCGACAGGTCGGCACCGGTGAGATCGGCTTGCAGGAAGCGGGCACCGCGTAAGTTGGCACGGGTGAGAATGGCATTCTTGAGTGAGGCTCCACTGAAGTCCGCCTGCAGGGCCAACATACCGCCCATTCTGGCACCACTCAGATTGGCCGCCTGCATCTGCGCCTGCGTTGCATCAGCGGGCGTTGCATCAAAGCTAATCGCGCGCAAATGCCCGCCACTCTCGCGCTCAACCCGATGACCATCGCGCAGGTCGGCATCGGTCAGGTCGGCCCCGTTGAGGTTAGCCCCACGCAGCAACGCGCCGCGCAGGTCAGCCTTACGCAGATTTGCTCGGGATAGGCGAGCCGCACGCAGGTCGGCCGCAAACAGGTTGCAGCCCTCCAGCACCGCGTCAGTGAGATCGGCACCATAGAGACTGGCCCCATAAAATTCCGCTTGGGCCAGATTGGCCCCAATCAGCTTGAGGTTGTTCAAGCCATGGTTGGACAGCACCGCCCGTTTGCCACCGTGTTTGGCTGTGAGAAATTTACCATGTAGGGCAATAACGTCATCAAGCTCGGCTTGGGTCAGTAAGCGCAAAGCAGGGACAACTGGCTCTGTCATGCGTTAGCCGGGCAGACGTGCCAGGAGCGCCTGGGTGGACGCGTCAAACCGCTCGGTCTTACCGGCGGCCAGATCGCGCGCGAAGTCTTTGCCCAGCTCAACCCCGAACTGGTCAAACGAATTGATACCCCAGATCCAACCCTGCACCGCCACCTTGTGTTCATAGAGGGCGAGCAGACGACCGAGGTTGCGTGGGGTCAGTCGGTCAAACCAGATGGTCGTGCTCGGGCGATTGCCCGGATAGCGGCGATGCCAGTCGGCACTGTCGCGGCCATGCAGCAGCGCCGCGCTTTGGGCCGCTGCGTTGGCGACCAACAACCGATGCTGACCGGGAGCCACAGCCTCATCCTCCGGATGAGCACTCAGCGGCACAATGAAATCGCAGGGAATTGTCTCTGGCCCCTGATGTAGCTGCTGGAAGAACGCATGCTGCGCGTTGGTGCCGGGCTGGCCGAATACCACCGGACAGGTCATGTAGTCGACCTGCTCTCCGGCGCGATCGACACTTTTACCGTTGCTTTCCATCTCGAGCTGCTGGAGATAACTAGGCAACAAATTCAAGTCCTGGCTGTAGGGCAGCACCGCCAACGCCGAGCGATTGTTGAAGTTCCGGTTCCAGATCCCCACCAGCGCCAGCAGCACCGGAAGATTCTGGCCCAACGGCGCATGAATAAAGTGTTCATCCATCTCGCGCGCGCCTTGCAGCAGTTCGTCGAATTTCTGTGGCCCAACAGCGAGCAGAACAGGCAACCCCACAGACGACCACAGGCTGTAGCGCCCCCCCACCCACTCCTCAAACGGAAAGACCCGGTCCTCGCGCAAACCAAACGCAACAGCCGCAGGCACGTTGGCACTGGCGGCGGCAAAATGCTCGGGCACCGCAGCCTCACCCAGCGCCTTAACCAGCCAGGCCTTGGCGGCCTTGCCATTTTCCAGCGTTTCCTGCGTGGTGAAGGTTTTGGAGGCCAGGATAAACAGGGTGGATTCCGGCTGACACTTTTTCAGCACGCCGCTCAGATGAGCCGGATCGATGTTGGCAACAAAGTGCACCGTCGGACCATCATGATACGGGCGCAGGGCGGCGACCGCCAGTTCAGGCCCCAGATGGGACCCGCCGATGCCAATATGCACAACGGTCTTGATCCGGCCGCTGTTGCGGATGCTCTCGGCAAATTCATCCATGCGGGCGCGGGTCTGGAAAATAGCGGGGATGACGTTGGCGCTACCCTCTGGCGCAATGACCGCATCGGCGGCAGCACGGAGCGCCGTGTGCAAAACGGCCCGCTTTTCGCTGCGGTTGACAGCGACGCCAGCAAACATGTCCTTACGCCAACGCTCAACCTCCTGCTGACGAGCCAAGGCCAACAATACGGCCATAATGTCCCGCGTTATGAGTTGTTTCGAAACATCCATGGCAAAGCTGTCATCAAGCTTGATGGTCCATTCCTTTGCCCGGCGATCATCCGTAAACAGCGAACGCAGTTCCGGCGCGGCCCGGGCCACAGCCGCCACGGCTTTCCAGGCGGGTGAATGCAACAGACTGGTCATGGCTCAACTGTTAGGGTGCGGGTGGGTTTCAGACCTTCGGGCGCACCGACGGCCACAATGGTGAGTGCCTCGGGCTTGAGCAATTGCTCGCCCATCCGCGCGACATCCGCCTGCGTCACCGCCTTGATCAGGTTTGCGCGCTCGGTCAGATAGCTGGCGGGAAATCCAAGGCGCTGGATCTCAAGCAGAACCGAGGCAATGCCGCTGCTCGAATTAAAGCGCAGTGCAAAGGACCCGGTCAGGTAGGTTTTGGCTTCCTCCAGCTCGGTTTCCGTGACGCCGTTCATGGCCATCTTCTTCATCTCGTCGCGCAAGTGCCCCAGCAACTCGGCCACCTTGGCGTTATCAGCCGATGCCATGGTATAGAGCACCCCCCCCGCTGTGTACGGCACCAGCGCAGAGCTGATGCCATAGGTCAGACCCCGCTTGATGCGAATTTCGCTCATCAGGCGCGATTGGAAATCCCCGCCCAACACGTAGTTCATCACCGCAGCCGGAAACCAGTCCGGATCGGTGCGCTTGAGACCCGGCAGAGCCGCCATCAGGACGGTTTGCGGCTGCTCTCGCGTCAGCAGACCCAGTTCACCAGCCCCCGTCACCTGTAGCGCGGGTAGCTCGACCTTATCGGCCCCCACAGGCAGATCACCAAAAACCTGATCCAGCAAGGCGGCCAACTCGCCGGGGCGGATGTCTCCGACCACCGCTACCTTCAAGCGGTTGCGGACCGTGCGTTGCGGCAAGGTTGCGATCAGGTCGTCGCGGCCAATGGCCCGCAAGGACCCGACCGTGCCACCAGCGGCTCGGCCATAGGGATGATCGGCCAGCGCCATCTGCTCAAAGCCCTGACTGGCCAGCCAGTTCGGATCGGACAACCCATACTGGCGACGTGCGATCAGGGCATCCCGCAGACGGTCAATCGCCTCACCGTCGAAGCGCGGCTGATGCAGCGCCAGTCGCAACAGCGAGAAGGCATTCGCCTTCTCGCGGCTAAGGGTACGCAAACTGCCAAACAGAGCATCCTCGTCCGCCGAGAAGCTCAGCTCGATCGACCGCTCGGACAGGGCCGACTGGAAGGTGCGACTGTCAAGCTCACCCGCACCTTCATCAAGCAGGGCAGCAAGCAGACTGGTCAGCCCCTCCTTGCCCACCGGGTCGAGCGCCGAACCGCCCTCAAAGGCAAACTGCAGGGATATCAAGGGTAGCGAGCTGTCTTCAATCAACCAGGCCCGCACACCGCTTTTGCCTACCACCTCGCGCACGGGCATCTGGGCGCTAGCAGCCACGGGCACTAGCACGGCGGCAAGCAGAACAAGAAAACGTATAGCGCGCATGTTACTGGACCTCCGCTGGAGCCGCAGTCTCGGGTGCTGTTGAGGACGCTGCAGGAGGTTCTTCCGGGGATATGACGGGAGCTGTCGTCGCAGCCGGGGCCGCGACTGTGCTGGGCGCAATCGGTGAGGGTTTGGGCGCGACGCTGGCGACTTCAGGCTGCAGTAACCCGGTCACATACCCTTTCTGGCCAAACAGCCAACGGGCCGCCGCCATGACATCCTCACTGGTAACCGCCACCACGCGTTGCGGCCATTGCTCGACGTCGGATACATCGCCGCCGCTGGCCAGCGTCATCCCGAACAGATAGGCCGGCCCTTGCACGGAATCACGCGCGAATACGGCACCGTCAATCAGCCGCTTCTTGGCACGATTCAGCTCGGCCTCGCTCAGGCCATTGGTCAGCAGATCCTTGACTGCGGCATCGACCGCCATCTCCACCAGACCCAGATCGCGCCCCGGCACCGGCGTTACTGCCAGATCGACCGTGGACAAATCATAGGCTAGCGGGTCGTAATCAAACCGCACCCCGGTAGCCACCCGCAAGTCGAGCACCAGACGGCGATAGAGGCGGCTGGTGGTACCACCGCCCAGAACTTCGGCTAGTACCTGCAAAGGGACCACCTTGGCGCGATCACCCGCACGATAAGACGGCGCCAGGTACGAGCGCATGAACAAGGGTTGCGCCACAGCGAGATCACGCAACACCACCCGGCGCTCGGTCTCCAGTTTCGGTTCGGCCAACCGGCGGCGTGGCGGCGTCGCGCGGGCGGGCAACTGGCCATAGGTTTTTTCCAGTAGCGGGCGCACTTCACCGGCATCGACATCCCCGGCAATCACCACAATCGCGTTGGCCGGGGAGTACCAGGTACGATAGAAAGCCAGCGCGTCTTCCCGCGTCAGCGCCTTGATCTCGTCAGCCCAGCCAATGATTGGCCGGCCATAGGGATGATGCACGAACAGGGTAGCACGCATCGCCTCGCGCAAACGGTTGACCGGGTTGTTGTCCGTCACCTGCGCCCGTTCGGCGGCCACAACATTACGCTCGCTGAGGACCTGCGTGTCCGCCAGCGCCAGATTGGCCATGCGATCGGCCTCCATCTGCATCACCAGCTCAAGCCGGTCCTTGGCAATGTTCTGGAAATAGGCGGTGAAATCCCAGCTGGTAAAGGCATTGTCATTGCCCCCATTGGCGGCAATGGTGCGTGAGAAAGCGCCATCCGGCACTGTGGCGGTGCCCTTGAACATCAGGTGTTCCAGCAAATGCGCCAAACCCGATTTACCCTCGGGCTCGTCGGCCGCGCCGACCTGATACCACACCATATGCGAGACGATCGGCGCGCGGCGATTGGTCACCACGATCACGCCCAGCCCATTACTGAGCGTGAACGCCTCCGGCCTGAACACCCCGGCATCAGACACGGTCGGCTCGGTGGGAGGAGTCAGGCGAAAGGCGGGGGCCGCCACGGGTGCGCCAACCGAGACCTTGCCCCGCTCGGGCAAGCGGCCCTGCGGCAGGGAATTTTCACCACTGCCCTGATCCGGCTCGAACCCGAAGTTGGTCGCCGTTGCCCCAGCCGGACCGGACAGCGCCAGACAGACCAGAGCAGTCAGGATCAGGCGCGGCATGGGCATTACTGAATCTCCTTGGGAACACTCAGGCGTCCGGAGTCTTCGACCACCGGAGTCGGAGTGGCGGTCACGCTCTGACCCTGTTCGCGGGCTGCTTTGAGGCGGGCGGCCTCGGCTGCGGCATCGACCACAACCCCCGGCTCGGGCTTGTCGCGCCAGAACAGCATCCAGTCCAGCGGGCCGGACTGGGTATCCGCATCATCCTCGGCCTCAGTGGTAACGGCGCGGCGCACATTGGGGTCGGTCGGACCAAGCTTGGCCAATAAGGCCTGCTCAGCCGCACTGGGCGCAGGTGCTACCACAGCCGTACCAGCACCCAGAGCACCGCGGGCCATCTGTTGTGCGGTGACGTCCTGCGGACGTGGTGCACCGGGCTGCGGGCGCGGCAGGTTGACCAGATTGGCCGGAACTTCGAGCGGAGCCTGTGTCGTAACGGCGTATGCATCCGGAGCCCGGCGATCAAGGCCGATGATTTGCCGGGCGGAACTGCCCGAACAGGCACTCAGCAGCACCAGCGCAACCAGCAGGAAACTATTGAGCGGCTTCATGTTTTCGTCCCGATCCCCAGAAACTGTCCCACAGTAAAAGTGCTACGCCGATGAAAATGGCCGAATCAGCCAGATTGAACGACGGCCAGTAGTATTCGGCAAGATGGAATTGCAGAAAATCGAACACCGCACCATGTATCACGCGGTCGCACACATTGCCCAATGCCCCGCCAATAATGAGGCCATAGGCGATAGCCTGCAGCCATACCGTGGTTTTGGCCAGCCACCAGCCCACCAGCGCGGTCAGCCCCAACGCCAACGCGATCAGCTTGACTCTACGGAAGTCGCCTTCGCCGGCAAACAGGCTGAAACTGACCCCATAATTCCACGCGTGATTGAGGTTGAAGAACGGCGTGACGGTGACCAGACTCCATGCCTCAGGCACGACATAGACCCGCAGGGCATATTTACTGGCCTGATCGAGCAGGAACACGACCAAGGCTAGTAGCAGCCCCTGTATGGGCAGAGCCAGCCTCACGCCGCCACTCCCTTGGCAGCGCGGCTCACCACCGCCTCGCAGCGCAAGCAGAGGCCGGGATGCGCCGGACTTTGACCCACTTCCGGCAACACCTTCCAGCAGCGCTCGCACTTGGCGCCAGGTGCATCCCAAATATCGACCTTTACGCCAGCAACATCAGGTAGCGTGAAAAGCCCCGGCATCTTCTGAGCTGTATCCCAACTTTCAAAAGTCAGGGCGGAGGTAATCGAGAGCAAATTCAAGTCATTTATTAGGCATCCTAGCTTTGCTTTTCGCTCATCTGAGAGACATACTACAGGCATGGCTTCTAGGGATGATTTTTTACGCAACTGGGCGCGCTCGACCTCGATAGCACCAGTAATAACTTTACGAACATCTCTAGCCTCGCTCATGCGAGACGCCAACTCGTCATTTTTCCACACCGCAGGCGCGGCCGGATAATTGCGCAGGTGTACCGACTCTTCCGGTGCACCGCTGATCTTGCGCCATTCCTGCCAGGCTTCTTCCGCCGTAAAGACGAGAATGGGGGCCAGCCATGCGGTGAGGAACAGCACCAGCTGCTCCATTACCGTGCGGGTGGCGCGGCGCTTGAGATCGTCCGGCGCATCGCAATAAAGGCTGTCCTTACGGATATCAAAATAGAAGGCGGACAGATCATTGGTGCAGAAATCGTGTACCAGACGGAAGTAGCGGTTATAGTCGAACTCGCCCACCGACTGACGCAGCGCGCTGTCAATTTCGGCCACCCGATGCAGCACCCAGCGCTCCAGCTCGGGCATCTGCGCCACGTCCAGTCGTTCGGCCGCTGTATAGCCATGCAAGGCACCAAGCAGATAGCGCAGCGTGTTGCGCAGGCGGCGATACTGCTCGGCCTGCTGTTTAAGCAGCGTGGGGCCCATGCGCACATCTTCGGCATAGTTGGCGCAGATCAGGAACAGGCGCAGCACATCGGCGCCATAATCCTTGATGACATCCTGCGGAGCGACAATGTTGCCGACCGACTTGGACATTTTGTAGCCTTTTTCATCGACCACAAAACCATGTGTCAGCACAGCTTTATAGGGGGCGCGGCCGCGCGTGCCGACACTCTCGAGCAGGGAGGAATGGAACCAGCCGCGATGCTGGTCCGAGCCTTCAAGATAGAGGTCGGCCTGCTGACCGCCGAGCACATAGGCGTGGGTGCTACCGCTGTCAAACCACACATCGGCCACGTCAAACACCTGTTCAAAATCTTCGGGGCTATACTTGTTGCCCAGAAAATCCTGCGCCGGACGGGCGTACCATGCATCTGAGCCTTCCTTGGTGAAGTGGTCAACGATACGCTTGTTGACCTCAGGATCAACCAGCGGTTGGCCACTCTTCTTTTCGACAAACAGCGGGATCGGCACCCCCCAGGCACGCTGGCGGCTGATGCACCAGTCCGGGCGGTTTTCGATCATGCTGTAAATGCGGTTACGCCCAGCTGCGGGCACCCAGCGCGTCTCGTCAATCGCCTTCAGGGCCTTGCCGCGCAAATCATTCTTTTCCATCGAGATGAACCACTGTGCGGTGCAGCGGAAAATAATGGGAGCTTTGCTGCGCCAGCTGTGCGGATAACTGTGGGTGAGCGAGCCTTTGGCCAGCAACCCACCCGCCTTGGCGATGGCCGAGATGACCGCGCCGTTGGCATCGCCCTCTTTCCCCTCCGGTGTGAGTATTTTTTTACCCGCAAATAGCGGCACATGATCGTAATAGCTGCCATCCGGCCCGACAAAAGGCTTGGGGGCGATTTTATGTTCGCGGCACAGGTTGAAATCATCCTCGCCATGGCTGGGCGCCATATGCACAAAACCAGTGCCAACATCGGTGGTGACAAACTGGCCAGACAGAAGAGGCCTATCTTCACCATAGCCATGATCTGCGAGGGGATGGGCGCAGACGGTGCCATATAAATCGTGGCCAGAAATTTCCAACAACGGATCTATGGCAATAATTTTTGCCTTCTCTTTAAGGTCAGGTAATCGCGCTCCAGCAACCAAGAGTTTTTCACCGACCCTAGCCAAACTACCCTCAGCAACCTGCCGCACTTGTACTAGTACGTAACCAATACTCTCACAAAAAGCCAATGCCTGATTGGCAGGCAAAGTCCATGGAGTGGTTGTCCATATAATAATGCTCGCATCAAGTAACTCATTGATCTTAGAACTTCTTACAGGGAAGCGGATCCACACCGTGGTCGATTTATGATCCTGATACTCGACCTCGGCTTCGGCTAGCGCGGTCTTTTCGACCACCGACCACATCACCGGGCGATCGCCACGATAGATGCTGCCCTGCTCCAGAAACTTGAGCATTTCTCCGGCGATGGTGGCTTCGGCATGATTGGTCATGGTGGCATAGGGGTTGTCCCAGTCGCCATCGACACCCAAGCGCTTGAACTCGGTGCGCTGCACGTCCAGCCAATGCTCGGCGAATTTGCGGCATTCATCGCGGAATTGCAGCACCGGCACTTTGTCCTTATCCAGCCCCTTGGCGCGGTATTGCTCCTCAATCTTCCATTCAATCGGCAGGCCATGGCAGTCCCAGCCAGGGGTGTATTTCACCTGCCGCCCGCTCATGCGGTAGCTGCGGTTGATGATATCCTTGAGTACTTTGTTGAGCGCATGGCCGATGTGCAGATTGCCATTGGCATAGGGCGGGCCGTCATGCAGCACAAAGGGCTGCGCACCCGCATTATGCGCCATCAGCTTTTGCGCAAGGCCAATCCTCTCCCACTGGGCCAAAATCTCCGGCTCTTTTTGCGCGAGGCCCGCGCGGAGCGGAAAATCGGTCTGGGGCAGAAAAACGGGGTATTTTGCGGAGTCGGTCATGAGTAGCCTCTTGGTAATCCCCTGTTTTAGCGGATTTTGGCTATTTGACCAGCGGGTTGGTCTTTACTTTCGTTAACAGGGGAAATTCTTGACTTTGCGGCAGCGTACTTCCAAAACCTTTCCTCAGAACGCCAACAGGGAGAACATAATGGCCGGAAAAACGATTGCTGAAAAATACCTGCCCAATGAGGGTAAACTGACCCGTCAAAGCCTCGCACTGTTCGCGCGGCTCTCATCGAAGAGTCGGCGCCGGGTGGTGGATGAACTGAATCATTCTATTTTTGGCAGCTCTTATCCAAAAGAAGTTGATGTACTCGACTACGTTGCCCGCTTTGGCAATTGCGCCGTTCACGCCGCGGTTGATCACGAAGACACCGCAGCCTTGGGGCGACTGCTGGACCTGCGTCAGACGCCCAAACGGCAACAGGTGTTCATGCGGGCCTGCATGAATGGAAAAATCGCGTCGGCGGCCTTCCTGTTGGCAACAATAGCCGACCCCGAAGAAAAGCGGGAGCTGGCCCAACATGCCTTGCGCCTCACCGCCTGGGCCGGGCAAGCACCCATGTGCCGCTGGTTGTGCGAGAATGGGGCGCAGGTAGGAGCCAGCGTCGATTATGACGATCACCCGCTGGTGGCGGACTTTCTATCCCATGTTCTTGTCAGCCGAGCGCCAACCAGCTACTTTCATGACACCATGCACACTCTGATGATAATGGGTGCCGGGAGGCACTTCTTGCCGTCAACCCCAGTTGCCGAGGCAAACCTGCACAATGCGCCATGGGTCTCGGCAGTCTTGATTCATGAACTGCGGAATGATGATTATTTTCTTGAGGCCTTACGGCCTCATATGCTTTGTCTTGAGGAGCGCTCAAGAGAGTGGTGGGGCTCCGACAGGCGGATCGTCATGCACGAAGCCCTACGCGGGGCACACGGCGACTCAACCGCGTTCACCCCAGCCTAAAAGCTGCTGTGCCAGCGCTGTATCTCCCGCCGTCAGCGCGGCGCGGATGCGGCTGCTGGAATAGGCCTGCCCGGTTTTATCCACCACCGGGGCCAGCTCAATCACATTATCCGCGCCAAAAACAGCACGCAGATCGCTTACTGTACCGAGGCGCCCGGCACCAAAGCGAAAGCCCGACCCCACCGCCAGTTGCTGCACACCACACGCCTCCTGCAATACCTGCGCGATAAACTGCGGCGCTGTGAGTGCGGCAAAATCAGCATTAAACCGGCATTGTAAAATGGCTCGTACGCCCAGTAGCCCCAGTCGCTGCGCCTTGGTGGCGGCATCGGTCAGCCGCACAAAAGGCTGGTCGGGAAAGAAATACTGGCGGGGGTGCGGCTCAAAGGTAATAACGCTAACAGCCCCCCACCGCGCTTGCGCCTGCTTGATAAGGGCCTGATGCCCCTTATGCACCCCATCAAAATTGCCGATCAGCCACGCACCTCCGCGACAGGGCGGTGCAACTTTTTCAGGCAATTCGAATACTACGGGAGTCATAACCGAGATTTTCCTATACAGCGGGGGCATCGATAAGCTAGCCTGAGATATGAACACCGCCAAGCCACCGACCTTCGCCGAGCTGAGCGCGCGCTGGGAGCTGCACCAACTGCCGCTGCCCGATGGGGCGCAGCTGCGTTATGGTTGGTGGAAGCAAGAGACAGCAACTCACGGGCAGATACTGGTGCTCCCCGGTCGCGGCGAAGTGATCGAAAAATACAACGAAGTGGCAGGCGAATGGGCCGCACGCGGCTTTGCCGTGTTGTGCTTTGACCCGCGCGGCCAAGGGGGCAGCAGCCGTGAGATTCCCCACCGCTCGTATATTAAAAGCTTTGATACCTACGTGAATGACCTGCGCTTGTTGTGGCAGGATGTAGCCCTCGCCCAATCTGTCACGGATTTGCGCCTCATCTGCGCCCACTCGACGGGGGCGCATATTGCCCTGCGCCTGCTGACCGACCCGAACCCGCCCGCGCCCCCCGATGGCCTGATCCTGACCGCGCCGTTTCTTGAGTTCAGCCTTGCCACCACGCCATGGTGGGCACAGGGGGTAATCCGCACAGTAGCGCTGCATGTGGTGGGGCGCTGGAACACCAAGGAATACGCGCCGGGTCAAGAGGATCATGCCTATACCCCCTTCGCACAAAGCGTACACACCAATGATCCCGCGCGGCATGAGCACTGGCAAAGCCTGCAAACGCACCTGATGCCCAAGGACTATGTCACAGGTGGGGTGACCCGCGCCTGGGCGCTGGCCGCTTATCTCTCCAACCGGAAACTCCGCCGACAGCTCGGCCGGCTACATCCACCGTGCCTGTCTTTCCTGACGCCGGATGACCGGATTGTCGATGGCCCGAGCCAAACGCAAGTACCCGGCACGCAGATCCTCCTTCCCGGCGAAAAACATGAGCTGTGGCAAGCGCCAGACGGCGTGCGCACCAAAATGTGGTCGCATATCGATGCGTTTCTGGCCACACTTCGCACACAAAAAGCAACGCCCCCGGCTTGTAGTTCGCGTCGCCCACCGCTATAAACGGGCCATTCTTATATAGCAGGACACCCATCATGGCTCTTACCACCCCTCGCCTTCCCCCTGGTACGGTTGAATGGCTGCCCAAAGAGCAGCTGGCCTTTCAGAAGTTCTTGCGCACGATTCAGAACACCTATGAGAGCTTCGGCTTTGTCCCGGTCGAAACGCCGGTATTCGAGCTGAAAGACGTGCTGCTGACCAAAGAAGGTGGTGAAACCGAAAAGCAGGTTTATCTGGTGCAATCCACCGGCGGGCGCGCTCAAGGGCATGAGCCGGATCTGGCGATGCGCTTTGACCTCACCGTACCATTGGCACGGTATGTGGCGCAGCATGAACATGAACTGAACTTTCCCTTCCGCCGCTATCAGATGCAAAAGGTCTATCGTGGCGAGCGGCCTCAGCGCGGCCGTGAGCGCGAGTTTTACCAGTGCGATATCGATGTAATTGGTAAGGATGAACTGGCCTTGGGCTATGATGCGGAACTGCCCGCCATCATCTACCGCATCTTCACCGCCCTCGGCCTGCCGCGCTTTCAGATCCAGATCAATAATCGCAAGCTGCTCAAGGGCCTGCTGGAAAAATTCGGATTGGATACGCCGGAGCGCCAGACGGCAGCGCTGCACGAGATTGATCGGCTCGATAAAATCGGTGCCGAAAAGGTGAAAGCGGCACTACTAGAACCCGAGGTGGGTCTGACCGAAGACACCGCCATTGCCCTGCTGCAACTGATGAACAGCGTGCGCAGCAATGAAGAGACTCTTGGCTCTCTCGCTGGGCTGAATAACGCGCCAGCCCTGCTGACTGAAGGTCTTGGCGAACTCCGCAAGGTTTATGACGGCGTTCGCGCGCTGGGCGTGCCCGATGAGGCCGTGCGCCTCAATCTTTCTACCGTGCGCGGACTCGATTACTATACCGGCACTGTGTACGAAACGCTGCTGGTGGATGATCCGGCACTCGGCTCGATCTGCTCAGGCGGGCGCTATGAGAATCTGGCGGGCCATTACACCAAGAGCAAACTGCCGGGCGTTGGCATCTCAATTGGCGCCACCCGCCTGTTTGGCCAGCTGCTGGAACGCGGTATTATCAAGGCCGAGCGGGCGAGCCGCACGGACGTACTGATTGTGCAGCTCGATACCGCCCTGCTGCCCGACTATTTTGCCCTTGCCAGTGAACTGCGTAGTGCTGGGTTAAATGTGGAAGTGTATGTGGATGCGCATAAGATGGGCAAACAGCTGAAATACGCTGACCGTGCGGGTATTCCCTACGCCGTAATTATGGGGAGTGATGAAAAAGCCAAGGGTACCATCACGCTCAAACATCTGCTGAAAACCGAGCAGGAAGAACTGCCGCTGAGTCAGCTCACTGCGCGTCTCCAAGCGCTGGGTGTCGGTCTGCCCTAACCCGCACTCCGGCGGCGGAACGGATGCGCCGGATAGGTGCCAAGTATCTTAACCTCCGAGGCGAAAAAGCGCAGCTCCTCTAGCGCCAGTTGCAGGGGGCGCTCATCGGGGTGACCTTCAACATCAATGTAAAACTGCGCCGCATCGAATTTGCCACCCACCAGATAGCTCTCGATTTTGGTAAGGTTGACGCCGCAGGTGGCAAAGCCGCCGAGTGCTTTGTATAACGCCGCGGGAACCGAGCGCACCTTGAACAGCAGCGAGGTCATGCAGAAATCACCGAGGCGCGGGGTTTGCGGCTCGCGCGCGAGCACCAGAAACCGCGTGGTATTGTCGGGCAGATCGGCAATGTCCGCTGCGAGAGACTCTAATCCATAAATCTGCCCGGCGAGTGAGGAAGCCACACCGCACACGGACGGATCACCCCCAAGGGCCACCTCGCGCGCGCCGCCCGCGGTATCAGCGCACACAACCGGCGCAATACCAAGCCGAGCCAGATATTTGCGGCATTGGGCGAGAGCCTGCACGTGACTGCGGGCGGTTTTCAGCTGCTCAAGCTTGGTCCCCGGCAGCACGAGAAGATGATGCAGCACGCGCTGATAATGCTCGCCGATAATAAACAACTCACCCTCGGGCAACAGATGGTGAATGTCCGCCACCCGCCCGGCAATCGAATTCTCGACCGGGATCATGGCATATTTGGCTTGGCGCTCGCGCACGGCGGTGAAACAATCCTCAAAACTGCCGCACGACAGCGTGTCCATCGCCGGATAAACCGAGCGACAGGCCAGATCAGCATAAGCGCCGGGCACCCCCTGAAACGCAATCGTATTATCCACGCTCATGCACGCCCCTTTACCGCGAGGTGGGCGCGGGCTTTTTCGAGGTCCTGAGGGGTATCCACCCCCAGCGGCACCTCATCCACCACGGCAGCGTCAATACGCAGCCCGTTGGCCAAGGCGCGCAACTGCTCAAGCTTTTCGCGTTGTTCCAGCGCGGCGGGAGGAAGTTTGACAAACTGCTCCAGTGCCGCACGGCGATAGGCATACAGACCGATATGATGCCACAGCACACCCTCACCGCTCGGGATGGGACTGCGCGAAAAATAAAGCGCCCGCCCGGCCCGCGCCCCCGGTGCCAGCTCGAGCGCGGCCTTTACGACCGCCGGGTTATCACGATCATCCGGCGCGCCTGGCGCCACCGCAGTACCAATATCGACAGCTGGATTTTGCAGCAGAGCAAAGACGGCCGCTATCGTAGCCGGCTCAACGGTAGGCAGGTCGCCCTGAACGTTGATAATGCTGTCATACTCGCCGCCGAGCTTTTGCAGGGCTTCAAAAATCCGGTCTGATCCGGAGGGGTGATCCGGCCGCGTCAGAACAGCGCGGCCACCTGCGGCCTCAACGGCGGCAGCGATCTCGGCCTCGGCACACGCCACCACTACCTCACCAATTCGGGCGTCCTGCGCCCGGCGCAGCACCTGAACGATCATGGGTAGGCCATTGATATCGGCCAGCGGCTTACCCGGCAGGCGGGTGGATGCCATGCGGGCAGGGATCAGAACCAGCGGGCGGGAAGGGGATGTTATCATTAGGGCCAATTCTGTGCTCTTTCAGTCGCTTAAGGTCAAGCCCACTCTCGACATTTTTACGTTCAGCGCGTACACTGCTCGGGTCTTTTCAAGGAGAGTATCATGGGTGGAATGGAGTTTAACAAGATTCTGGGCGCTGTGCTGCTGGCCGGGCTGGTAGCCATGCTGGCAGGGTTTACCGCTGGAAAAATCATGACTCCGGAGCCCCTCACCGAAAATGTCTACAAAGTTGAAGGCGTGGTGACCGCCTCCACTGGCGCGGCACCGGCAGCAGCCGTACTGGAGCCGATCAGCGCCCTGCTGGCCAGCGCCGATCTCGCCAAGGGTGAAGCCGGGGCCAAGGCCTGCGCAGCTTGCCACAGCTTTGACAAGGGCGGTGCCAACAAGGTTGGCCCGAATCTGTGGAACGTCGTGGGCGGCAAGCATGCCCATATTGAAGGGTTCACCTACTCTGCCGCCATGAAGGCGTTGTCGGACAAGGACTGGGATTATGAGTCACTCAATGCGTTTCTGGCCAAGCCGAGTGCCGCCATCAAGGGAACCAAGATGGCCTTTGCCGGCATCAAAAACGCGCAGGACCGCGCCAACCTGATTGCCTGGCTGCGCACCAAAGCCGATAGTCCGGTCGCCCTGCCCTAAGACGGCGCCGGGGCAACGCACCAGCCCCCGCGGTCAGCGCGCGGGGGTTTTTATTTGTGAGCGGGCGGCAAGGCCCACGGCACCGGCTGGCCGTATAGTTCGGCATACACATCCAGCGTTTGCCAGCCCATGCGGTCTTTGCTGTAATGCTCATGCACATGGCTGATCGAGCGGGCGCCGAGGCGTTGGCGCTGCTCTGGCGTCAAACTAAGGGCCACATCAAGGGCCTGTGACAGCTCATCAGCATGACCCGGCGCGACCAGCCAACCGGTCTCACCCGGTAAAATGGTTTCCTGCATGCCGCCCAGATCGCTACCAATGACCGGGCGCCCCATGGCTTGAGCCTCGACCGCTGTGCGGCCAAATCCCTCGGGAACGATTGAGGGAGCCACGACAACATCGGCCAGCATATAGGCCGTGGGCATATCGGTGCACTCGCCCACGGTCATGACGTGGCCTTCCAACCCGTGCTGCGCAACTTTGGCCGCCAGTTCAGCCGAATAGTCGGTGCGTCCCTGATCGGAGCCGACGAACAGACAGACAAAATCCCGGCGCGGCAGTCTGGCCAACGCGTCGAGCAGCACCAACTGGCCTTTAATGCGCGTCAGGCGGCCCGGACACAGCACAACCTTGAGGCCATCGGGCAGCCGCCAGTCCTGCGCGAGGCGAAACATCCGCTCAGCGGTGACCGTATCCGGATGGAATTTGAACAGATCAATGCCACGGGCAATGCTGCGCACACGCTCGGGTGCCAGTCCGTAGTTTTCAATTACATGGCGGGCAATGAAATCGGAAATGGCAATGACGCGCTCACCGCGCGCCATGATGGAGTTATAGAATTTTTTGAGTGGCTGCTGGAATTTATACGCGGCATGAAACGTGGTGAGAAAGGTCACGCCGGTACGCTTGGCCGCAAAAAAGGCGCTCCAGGCCGGGGCGCGCGAGCGGGCATGGACAATATCAACCTTGTGAGCGCGGATGACCTCCTCCAGCCGCCAGACATTTGACCGGAGCGTAAAGGGGTTCTTGCTCGCCAGTGGCAGGGTGATGTGCGTGATCCCCGCGCGCTCCAGCTCATGCACCAGACGACCGCCGGAACTGGCCACCACCGGCACGCCACCCGCCGCCTTGAGAAAGAGCGCCATATCCACACAGCCGCGCTCGACGCCACCAGTCTCCAGCGCCGGAATGACCTGCAGAACAACCGGGCGGTTTATGCTAGCGTGCGGCGAAGAAGGGGATGAATTTGTCATGTCTGAGCAGTTTGAAAAACTGAGCGACCTTAGCGCAGCCGATGGTGTGAATTCAATAGCGTACTGCTATCACCCACGAAAAGCGCCGACCGTGCTGTTTTTGCACGGCTTCCGTTCGGACATGACGGGAACCAAAGCCGGTTATCTGGCCGAGCTGTGCGCCCGCCAGGATCTGGGATATTGCCGGTTTGATTTGCGCGGCCACGGCAAAAGCAGCGGTCATTATACCGAATTTACGGTTGGCGACTGGGTGCAGGATGTTTTGCTCATTCTTGACACAGTCGTTAAAGGGCCGGTGCTTTTGGTTGGCTCAAGTCTCGGGGCCTGGCTGGCCCTGTGCGCCCTGCGCGCGCGCCCAAGCCGCGTTGCCGGACTGATTGGCATTGCCCCGGCAGCCGACTTCCCCACCCGCCTGATCCTGCCGCAGCTTACACCCGCGCAACGCGACGAGTACGCCCGCCACCACCAGATTACGGATCCTGACAGCGGATTTGGCGAGCCCACCCGGTTCACCCGCCGCCTGATTGAAGAATCGGTAGCGCATAATCTGTATGATGCGCCTCCACCCTGTTCGGGAAAGATGCGCTTTCTGCAGGGCATGAAAGATACTGCCGTCCCCTGGCAACATACCGCCGGACTGGTGGCGAACATGACGACAGGAGATGTTCAGCTCACGCTTATTCGCGGCGGCGATCACCGCCTCAATGAACCCGAGCACCTGCATCTGCTGGGGCGAATGGTTCTCGACCTTGCTGGCGAACGCCCAGCCTAGCGGCGGCGCAACTGGCCACCCATGCGCATCATTTCGATCTCGCGCAGGGAGGGCTGATAAACTTTGATTTCGGCACTATAGCGGTGCATTAAAAACAACCCCGGTAATCCGAACAGAAGCACAGCTGGCATGCTCAGCACCGGGCTGATGCCCAGATGCCAGACATTTAGACCGAGCAGCCGGGTTACCTGACCCTGTAACGCCGCAAGGGATACTTTATCAAAAGAGCTCCAAATATCGGCCAGACCCGAGAAGCCGGGCAGCCCGCGCCCGGAGATCAATGTGAGGGTGTCCCACATCAGTACGCTCACGGC